>Ga0164294_10003991_pt1 | contig 12997 bp, 9 predicted proteins | sample GEODES005metaG_FD_111479 | JGI IMG/M metagenome (GOLD analysis project Ga0164294, IMG submission 111479) | Oligotrophic lake water microbial communities from Sparkling Lake, Wisconsin, USA - GEODES005 metaG | ecosystem: Environmental > Aquatic > Freshwater > Lake | place: USA: Sparkling Lake... | reverse complement strand
TCAATAAATAATCCAGCCGCTAGCTCCTGTGCAGATCTAGGCTTGATGCGGGTTTTGCGTAAATACGATGAGGTTGATGATGGGTATTGTTTGGTTGAAGAAATTGAAGAAGGTGGCGTTTTCCAGATAAATGATGGCCGTGTATTTAAGCGCGTGAAAAAGTTGAGAAAAAGAATTCAAGCCATCGAAGTTTCAACTGGACGGATGTATCTTTTTAGCCCCATCTTTGAAGTGTTGAAGCGCACAGGGTCATAGCGTTTTTTTCATCCAAACTGAACAACCATGGTGACCTGTATTCCCCATTGGTGCTTGTAAGTAGATAAAACTAAATTTTTCATATACAGAAATTGCTCTTTTTAATTCTGGCATTGATTCGAGGTAAACTTACTTAAACCCAAGTTCTTTGGCTGCTTCTAAGCATTTGTTCATCAAAGCTGCTCCCGTTCCTGTATACCTGGCTTCAGGCAGTATATACATTTTTACAATTTCACAGGTATCTTGAGGCAATCCTTCACTTGGAAATAATCCTCCGCCTCCCATAACTTTACCATCAATTTCTGCAATAAAATAGATTGATTTTTTTTCTGAAAATAACTCATAGAGGTGGTCAGTGCTTTCGTCGTAATAAACAGTACCTGGTTTGTCTGCCCCAAATTCTTTTAAGCAACTCCGAATGATCGATGCAATTGCTTGGTTGTCTTCAAGCTGTATTTGACGGATGACTCTCGTGTTAAAACTTTTTGGTTCCATGCTGTTCATGGTGCAAATTTATGCAATCAGCAGTAGATTGAAAACGGGGAGTTCGTTATTTATCTGTTTTAGGATTTTTTCTAATCATTTGGTCCATTACATCTAGATGAGGCAATGTTATGATCGACAAAAAGATAAAGCTTAGTGGAAGGGGATCCCATGTAATGTTATTTTTATTCCATAAATAAAAACCTGCTGCAAAAAAAAGTCCTGCCATGGCACTCATGGGAAGTGATTTTGTCCACATGCGCATCGGATTTCGTCCAACTACACTTCCTTTTAAGTTTAAGTAATTGTAAATAAGCTCAAAGGATCTAATAGCATGCCAACCCCCGAAATATAAGGCAAAAGCAGGAAGCAATGGAAGAAAAACGGAAATGGTGAGAATAACCAGGAGGTTTAAAAATTTTGTTAACGTGATTTCTATTTGATGATGAAGGTGGGCTATTGACAACAGTGAGGTGTTAATAATCAACAGAGAGGCTAGAATAAAAGCACTGTGTTGTTTGCAGAAATTCCAGGCAATGATAACAGGAATAGAATTTTTGGAAATTCTCAGCAGAACTTCTGTTGTTTCAATTTGATGCATCAATAAAATCAAAAGCAATACAAAAGAGCCCCACAAAAAACGACAAAAAGAGACAAGAATTCTTTGTTTTGGACATTCAATATCTGTTTCTCCAAAGTGCCAAGCTGAAATCACTAAAAAGATGAGGAGGCTAATCGAAGGAAAAAAAAACCAACAAACTGAGTAAATACCAATGATGGCAACGTACCTACTTAAAAAAATAAAAATGTTGAATTTCTTATTGAAAGCAATAGCAGTTGTTCGCGCAATAACATGATCAAGGCCTCCATGAGGAATGCCAGTTAGCAGCAGCATGAGTGTGAAGTAACCAAGCTGAAAAGAGTAATCAAGTGGCCCCACAAAACTTTGCCAACCAAGCATCATTACGCCAACGGCACAATTAAGCCATGATATGATGGTGAAAGATTTGTGATGATTTGATGCCTTGTCCATGAAGCTTAGTTTTAAAAGTAGATATTAAATGAAAGGCCTATGTAATTAAACATAGGCCTTTCACTTAAGTGATTTTTAAATTACTTAGATTCAGAACGGCTTAATGCATAAATAACAAGACCGAATCCGATTTTATTAACAGCATCACCCACGTTGTAAATGATATCCATTGCTCCAGTTGCAGCAGCAACGTCATCAACTAATACCATTCCGAATAAACCACCTGGAGTTCCGAGGATGTATCCAAGTGGATAGATAGCCCATCCTACAAGAACAAACCATCCGAGGGTTTTGTTTGCTTTTGCAACTGCAGGAGATGAAGCAGTAGCCAATTTGGCAACTTCTCCAAACCATACAAGGTAAACGATGTAGAAGTAAGCAGCACCGCTGATAACACCCCAAAGAACACTCTGCTCTCTGTAGATTGTTTCTCCGAAATAACCAGTAACAAGCATTATTACAGATGCAAAAATCAACTTCCAAAGAAGTCCAGTAGTACCACCTGCTTTTTTTGTGATCAAGTAAAACTCAACGCACATCAAAGGAACAGTTAATGTCCAATCCACATAACGGAAGAAGGTTGGAGAATCACCTGTTTCGAGGTTGTAACCCCTCATGTAGTAGTAGTGAACTGCCGCAATGAAAGTGATCAATCCAGAAACAAGAACAGATGTACGCCATTCTTTGCTGGTGTTGTTCAATTCAAAGAAAAAGAAAACTGATGCCGCCATCATGGCCATTGTGCCGATGAAGAACGTGAAAGCAACGTAGTTGTTTTCAGCAACTACATGTGAAGCCTGAAGAAATAAAGGACTCATTGTTTATTGGTTTTGGTTAAAAAATGACAAGGTTTAAAAAAGCAATTGTTGAATTATAAATACTAATATGTTCAACATGAAATTAACTAAAATTTAGATTAAAAGTTTAAAAATAATATAATTTAATTTTATTTGTTAAAATTTTATTCGTCTATCCTCTTTTTTAGTCAACAATTAGTAGGTTTTGTCGTAAATTAACCATGAACTTCATTGAAAATAAACTGCAATTTTTTTTTGAATTCACTAAATACCGGCGATAAGATCGTAGCGTGTTTCTGGCTATTCATGATGTGTTGGATATGTTCTGGAACGTTGATTTTTTGGTCAACAATTTTTTCTACTGTTGGCGCAAATTTTACAGGGTGAGCTGTAGCCAGGATAAACCCTTTTTCATGTGGATTATCTGTCAAATATGTTTTTAAACCGGCAAAAGCAACCGCAGTGTGTGGGTCTAACACAGTATGGGAGCGTTTGTACACGTTTTTTATCGTATCAGCAGTTTCCTCATCTGTAAATGAAAAACTGCTGACTATTTCCTTGATTCTTTCATAATCATTACCAAAAAGTTCCAATATTCGAATGAAATTACTCGGATTGCCAACATCCATGGCATTGGATATGGTTGAGACAGATGTGGCTGGTTCGTATCGTCCGGTCTCTATATATCTTGTAAATACGTCGTTTTGGTTGCAAGCTGCAATGAAATGCTTTATGGGCAATCCGGACACTTGCGCAACCAGTCCTGCACATAGGTTGCCAAAATTACCACTGGGGACACTTATTGCGGGGGCAGTGTTTTCTTCCCATTTCGATAACGCAATTGCATAATAAATTTGCTGGGATAACCACCTTGAGATATTGATTGAATTGGCGGATGTTAACATACCTAACCGCTGTAGCTCAGCATCCGCAAAGGCTAATTTCACGAGCAGCTGACAGTCGTCAAAATCTCCTTGAATTTCCAATGCATGGATGTTTCCCCCGAGCCCAGTTAGTTGTTTTTCTTGTACTTCGCTAACTTTTCCTGAAGGGTATAAAATGACGACTTCTGTACCTGGTACATTATAAAAACCATCTGCAACAGCACCTCCTGTATCGCCACTGGTGGCTACTAAAATGATGATTTTTTCGTTTTGTTGCTTTGCGAAATATCCAAGGCACCTGCTCAAGAATCGTGCTCCAAGGTCTTTAAAAGCAAGGGTTGGACCATGAAATAATTCAAGACAATATATGTTTTCTTCAATTTTTGTGAGGGGAATGTCAAACGATAAGGTTTCTTGCATGATCTGCATCAGCTCATCATCCGGGATTGAATCACCCACGTATGGTTTCATGATTTCGAAACCTATTTTAACCGGATCCATGTTTTTGAGGTTGCTGATGAAATCAGGGTTCCACTTGGGTATGTATGCAGGGAAATACAACCCTTTGTCTGGAGCCTGTCCATTTATGGTAGCAGTTTTGAAATCTACTTCGGGCGAATTTCTGTTGATGCTATAATATTTCATGCTTCTTCGTTTAAGATGGATATTCCTGTTGAATTGAGTTTTGTTACATAGGTTTTGAATTCTATGCCAATCCTGCTATAAATGTTGGTCATGACAGCTTCCACTTGTATGGCAGTCTCTTGGTTTTTGTTCAGCATAAAAATAGATGGACCGCTGCCAGAGATTCCACCGCCTAATGCCCCAGCTTGCAAGCACTGATGTTTTACTTCATTAAAACCTGGAATTAAAATGCTTCTAATTGGTTCTATGATAACGTCTTCCAAAGATCTGCCTATCAGGGCATAATCACCTTGCATCAATCCAGCAACTAATCCTGCGATGTTTCCCCATTGCTTGATTGCTTTTTTGAGTTGAACTTCTTCCTTCAAAATCTGCCTTGCATCCGAAGTTTTTACTTCAATTTGGGGATGTACCACCGTGATAAATAGTTCTGGGGAATTTAACTTTATTATATCTAGGGGATTAATAGACCTGATGAGAGTTACGCCACCAAGCAGGCATGGGGTGATGTTGTCTGCATGCTTAACACCACTGGCCACCTTTTCGCCATTCATGGCAAATTTGATCAGTTCATCATTTGTAAATGCATTGTTCAATAATTTATTGGCGGCAAAAACACCCCCTGCAGCACTGGCAGCACTCGAACCCAGTCCACTGCCGGGTTTGATTTTTTTGTCTATCGTAAGCGTAAAGCCAAGTGGTTTGTTGTAAGCTTCCATGAGCGACAATAATGCCGCACCAGCAACATTGTCTTCCGGTTTTTCTGTAAGATTGTATTCATCAATATGCTTTATGTTGAGTCCAGGCTCATCAGAAAATTCCAGTGTCATTAGGTCATAAGGTTCCTCCAAAGCGAGTCCGAGTATGTCAAACCCACAAACAAGGTTGGCTATGGTTGCGGGTGATTTGATGGTTATTTTTCTTGCCATAAAATGTAGTTAATTGTTGATTGATCTGAGGATGTCTGCAAAAACGCCACTGGCTGTTACATCAGCACCTGCACCAGCTCCTTTGATGACAAGGGGTTGTTCATTGTATCTTTCAGTATGAAAAAGTACGATGTTGTCTTTTCCATAAAGATGATACATTTCGTTTTCCTGTGAAATGTGTTGGAGTCCAACTGACGCTTTACCATCATTGAAGGTTGCCACAAATTTTAGTTTTGCATTATTGTTATTTGCTTCATCAAGTAAGGATTTAAAATGTGGCTCATTCTTTTCCATTTCAACATATAAATCTTCAACGGTGCCTTCCATGCATGATGCAGGCAGGAATGAATTGCAGGTTATTTGATCCATTTCTATTTTTGTTCCAGCTTCTCTTACCAAGATCATGATTTTTCTCATTACATCTTTTCCGCTTAGGTCTAAGCGCGGATCTGGTTCAGTATATCCTTCTTCCTGTGCTTGTTTTACAACTTGTGCAAAGGACCTAATGCCGTCATAGTTGTTGAAAACAAAATTCAATGTGCCACTGAGCACGGCATTGATTTTATTTATTTTATCACCACTTTTTATGAGGTCATTTAACGTGCCAATGATGGGAAGCGCCGCGCCAACATTTGTTTCAAATAGGAATTTGCAATTGTAGGAAACGGATAAATCTTTCAGTAATTTATATTCATCAAAGTTTCCTGAAGCAGCGATTTTATTGCAGGCTACAACAGACATCGATTTTCTCAATACTTGTTCATAGTGTGTAGGAATAAATTCATTTGCTGTCATGTCTACCAATACACTGTTTCTTAAATTTATTTTTGTCATGTTGCTTACAAATATACCTGGGTCTGCCTTTGTACCATCATTCAATAGGTTTTGCCAATTGCTAATGGGTATGCCATTTTCTGTGATTAACATATTCCTGCTGTTGCAAATGCCCGAAATTTTTATTTTTATTTTTTGAAAGGACTCAATTTTTTCAGATTGTTCTGCAATTTGTTGGATTAGTTTTTTTCCAACATTCCCTGCTCCGATTATAAATAGATTGATTTCTTTTTTTGTGTCTTCAAAAAAGGCTTCATGCAGCACGTTGAGGGCTTTTTCAATTTCTGTTGTTTTGATGACAGCAGAGATGTTGATTTCATTTGAACCTTGTGCAATGGCCCTTATGTTGATGCCGTTTCTACCCAAGGCTGAAAACATTTTGCCGCTAATTCCGGGGTGACTTTTCATCTTATCTCCGACCAATGCAACAATCGAGAGTTCATCTTCTAACAATATTGGCTTGATTTCTCCAGCCGCAATTTCTTGTTGAAATGTTTTATTGAGAACTTCTGTTGATTTTTCTGAAGCAGATTGGTGAACGCCTACACAAATGGAATGTTCTGATGCACTTTGTGTGATAAGAATGACATTGATTTCGGACTCATTCAATGCGGTAAAAAGCTTCTTTGAAAATCCCGGAATGCCAATCATACCGCTTCCTTCAACATTAATCAGCGCAATGTTTTTCAAACTCGAAATGCCCTTGATAGAATCTGTAGAATGTATTTTTTCGTTGGATATAAGCGTTCCTTCTTCCTCGGTTTTATTGATGTTTTTGATGCAAATAGGCAATTCCTTAGAAATAATGGATGCCAATGCCGGCGGGTAAAACAAGGTTGAGCCGAAATGCGAGAGTTCCATCGCTTCTTCAAAGTTCATTTGCTTGATTGTTCTGGCATTTTTTACCATGTTTGAATCAGCGGTGGTCATGCCTTTTGAGGAAGTCCAGATCTCCAAGCAATTTGCATTCATTGATGTAGCCATAAAAGATGCTGTTTTGTCTGCCCCGCCTTTTCCCAAAGATGAGTTTGTCCCTTTTTGTGATTTGGCGATGCCAGCCGTGCAGATCAAAATTTTTGTCGCATGATAATTTTCTATTTCTTCGATCTTTTTAAAAGAATTGGTGACGTCTATATTCTTTAGGTCATTACCCGTATTCACCTTGATGAGTTCTCTTGTATCAATCCATTTTGTTTCAAAAACCATGGATTTACATCCCGCACTTAAAAGATAAGAACTCAGAATTGTTCCGTAGCAGTGAATGCTCTCTGTTGTGGTTTTGGTGCATTCATTTAAAAGTGCAATCCCTTTAAATATGTTTTCGAGTTCATTGAATCGTTGTTTTAAAAAGCTGAGCACGCTGCTTTGTTGTTGAACCGGAATTAGCAACCTAGCAAGGTTTAAATAATGGGTTTCTAGTTCACTCAGCAAATCATTGGTATCTTCTTCTTTATTCTGTGCTTTGATTGAAATCGTTGAAAGGATGTTTTCTGTTCGGTTATCTGCTGGAATGATTGCAATGATTTGCTCATTTGTTGCGCTATGTTGGATGATTTCAATAACTTTTTGATAGCCTTGTAAATCAGTGAATAGTTCACTTTCAAATTTTAAAACTTTCATCTTTTGGATATAATTTAGGAAATGGTCATTGACCAGGTTTCTGTATGTAGCAATTGCCCCTTGGTTATATGTAATTATTCAACCCTTAAAGGGTCGTAGTTGTGAACGTAGCGGTTGTTGCAGCATTTGTCTGCAATAGAGTTGAATTGATATTTTTTATGAAAACCGCCATATTTTTAGAAGTTTAAAGGTAAGAACAAAGTTTTATTTGAAATATTTTTTTTAATTTTATGTTAATTGCCTGCCTAATTTTTTTCAATTATTTATCATGAATCAATCATTTTCTGTTGAAATGAATAACTTCAACAATGAGGTTGGCATTAAATACCAGCTTTATAACAGTTTATTTACCTCGCTGCCCTTTCATAAGATTGAAAAAACAGGCATTCTGCTTTCTCTGCTTCAATCGAATTGTGAAGATGGATTTAAGAAAAGAATGAGTCCTGTAGAGATTATGGCAGATTTTTTTGTGCGTCATACTAACTACAACAATGAGCAGCAGCAGATGGACTTACTTTTTAGGTTTGTTCAATATGTTGAGCGTCAAGTAGTTCTTTTTGATGCACTAGAAGACGCGGCTTTTCCGAAGATAAACGATATGCATGGAGCTGGCACGTTGAAGCACCTTCAAACCGATATCAACCACTATAACAAAGAAATTTCTTTGCAAAAAAAGCTAAAAGATTTTTCTGTAAGGTTGGTGTTAACTGCACATCCTACTCAGTTCTATCCTGGTTCGGTGCTGGGTATTATCAATGACATGGCAAAAGCGATTTCAGAAAATAACTTGTCACAAATCAACATATTTCTTCAGCAATTGGGGAAAACAGCTTTTTTTAAAAAACAAAAACCAACGCCTTATGATGAAGCCATCAGCTTGGTTTGGTATTTGGAAAACGTATTTTATGCAGCTAGTGGCAAGATTGTTGCTGCTTTGAAGAATCAATATACAGATATTTTCGACCCATCAAATCCAATCATCAACATGGGCTTTTGGCCCGGTGGTGATAGGGATGGAAATCCTTTTGTAACATGCGACATAACACTGAAGGTTGCTGATGCCTTGAGGGGTAGCATCATCAAATGTTATTATTTAGACATCAGAAAATTGAGGCGGAGATTGACTTTTGAGGGTGTTGAAACGAAGTTGCAAGAATTAGAAAGGAAGCTTTATAACAATATTTTCATCCCAGGTCAAAGAACAGAACTCACCAAAGAAGAAATTTTACAAACCCTGTCAGAGATCAAGGAGACAATTATTTTTAACCACAATGGGTTGTTTTTAAACTTGATTGAAGGGTTGATAGGGCGGGTTCAATTGTTTGGATTGCATTTTGCTTCCTTAGACATAAGGCAAGACAGCAGCGTACATACAAAAGTGATTTCTGCAGTTGTTGCCCAAATGAGTTCAGCTACCAATTATGACTCATTTTCCAATGATGAAAAAATACAGTGGCTAACAAGTTTCAATCAGCATGTTACCCCAACTGATTCCATGGATCTTATAGTTAGGGATACGTTGACGTCTGTAATGTCCATCAAAGAAATTCAATCTTTTAATGGCAAAGCAGGATGTGAGCGATATATCATCAGTCAATGTAACAGTGCTATCAATATCCTTGAAGTTTTCGCTTTATTTGTGATGGGGGGATGGAAAAAAGATGCCATTACAGTTGACGTTGTGCCTTTGTTTGAAACCATCGAGGATTTGAAAAAGGCGGCAGCGGTGATGAGTGAATTATACAGCTTTCCAATTTATAGACAGCATTTACAAAAAAGAAAAAATCGGCAAACCATCATGCTTGGGTTCAGCGATGGCACCAAAGATGGTGGTTATTTGATGGCGAATTACAGTATTTACAAGGCTAAGCAGGAATTAACCTCCATATCGGCAAAATTTGGGATTGATATTATTTTCTTTGATGGAAGAGGCGGACCTCCTGCACGTGGTGGAGGGAAAACGCATAAGTTTTATGCATCCATGGGCAGTGATATTGCAAACAAGGAAATTCAATTAACTGTGCAGGGCCAGACGGTTAGTTCAAATTTTGGCACTACAGCTGCTGCACAATTTAATATCGAGCAATTGATTCATGCCGGAATTGGTAATGAAATATTCTCTGATGGATCCAGTACATTCAGTGAAGAGGAAAAAAACCTGATGCAACAGCTTGCAGACGAAAGTTATCTTTCCTACAAAGCTTTAAAAGAGAATCCCAATTTTCTAGAATATTTAGTGCATGTGAGTCCCCTGCGTTTTTATGCAGAGACCAATATTGGCAGCAGGCCTACTAAAAGAGGATCTGGGGCTAGATTATCGTTGCAAGATTTGCGTGCTATTCCATTTGTTGGTGCTTGGAGTCAGTTGAAACAAAATGTAACTGGTTATTATGGTGTTGGAACAGCGCTTAAGAAAATGGAAGAGCGTGGAATGATGCAAGATTTGAAAGCACTTTATCAGCGTTCTGCATTTTTTAGGACTTTGATAGACAATTGCGAGATGGCCATGAAAAAATGTTTTTTCCCATTGACTGCTTTTCTTGCTGATCATCCAACCTATGGTGAATTATGGAGAAGCATCGAGCAGGAATTCGAACTTACTAATCGTTATATTTTGATGTTGTCTGGGAAAACGGAATTGATGGCAGATTATCCAATCGAAAAACTTTCCATTCAGATGCGTGAACGCATCGTTTTGCCAATCACAACGATTCAACAATATGCTATCACAAAAGTGAGGGAAATGGAAGAGCGAAACATTCCATCTCCACTTAAAAGTGGGTATGAAAAGTTGGTGATGCGGTGTTCGTTCGGAATCATCAATGCGGGACGAAACTCGGCTTAAATAGTTTAAGGTTTTTGGTTTAAAGTTTAAACCCGCTTAGTTTAAGGTTTCTAGTTGTTAGTTTAAACTTTCAACTAAAAACTCTAAACTAAAAAGGTTCTTCTTCTTCGCGACACCCAGCATGCAATTTCTTCTCTACCAGTTCAAAAAGCCATGTTAGCAAAACAATCAACAGGGTTAACACAACAGGCGTTAAGAACATGTTACTTCCTATAAGAATGCTGATGCCACTCATAGCCCAAATAAAAGCGGCTGTGGTTACTCCAGATACTTTTTTGTCTGATTTTACGATGGCACCGGCACCCAAGAAACCAATTCCGGTTGCTATTTGTCCAATAATGCGGGTTGGATCGATTTGTGGATTTTTCTCAGCAAGATAGAACCCTAAAGATGCATAGAGTGTGCATCCTACACAAATGAGTATAATGGTTCTTATACCCGCTGGTTTGTGCCTGATTTCCCTTCCATAGCCAACAATAAAACCGCAAAATGTTGCAGTTAGAAATTGGGGCAACAGCCTGTAAAATAAGAACTCAAATTCAGTGTCATAGGAATACATTTTCACAATTTTCAGGGAATTTAGGTCAGTTAAAAGTCATTTTTATTTTTTACAACTGATTTTATGACAATTATCTATTGTAAAAGAGTTTCTTTATTTAACTTCACTCAAAGTTTTATTTATGAATATTTTTGTTGCTGGTCTTCCTTATGATCTTGATGATGCAGAATTGGAAGAAATATTTGAAAAATTTGGCCAGGTGAAGACAGCAAAAGTTGCGATCGACAAAGAAACAGGTAAGAGCAGGGGTTTCGGATTTGTAGATATGCCGATAAAGGAAGAAGCAATGGAAGCAATTGAGAACCTAAACGATATCAACTTAGGCAAGAAGCCTCTTGTTGTAAAAGCTGCTGAAGATCGTTCTTCCGGTGGTGGTGGCGGAAATGCTGGTGGTGGCGGATTCAACCGCAGGCCCTCTGGCGGCGGCGGAAATTACGGCGGCGGCGGATTCAACAACAGCCGGTATTAGTTTAAGGTTTTTGGTTTAAAGTTTAATCTTTGAAGCGCGATAACACACGGTATTAGTTTAAGGTTTTTGGTTTAAAGTTTGTTTATTAAACTTTAAACCAAAAACTTTCAACTATTCGCATGTTGCCACACAATTACCTCTAGCGTTTTTGATCATGTAAAATTGCTGTGTTTCTGTTATTTTTTCATACTTCCCTGTGAAGCTAAGCTTTCCTTTGTTTTTTGGAAGCATGATGTCTGCAAGGATGTTTGTTGGGAGTGAAAGTTGAATAATATACTTTCCTTTTGATTGTTCAATAATTTCCTTGATTTCTCCTTGTGGTGTAGGCAGCGTTATTGCAGCTTTCTTTAAACTGCTAATTTGTGGCTTAATCATAACCCTTTTGAAAGCGGGTTCAATTGGTTTTATCCCCATCAAGTTAAATGCTATTGCATTCGCCGGTGCTGCACCCCATGCGTGATTCCAATCTAGGTTTGGTTTGAATTTTAAATCCCATGCTTCCATCGTCATACCTGCTCCTAATTCAAGCATGTGATACCAACTTCTTTCACTTCTCGACGTTAGCAATTTTAATGCATAGTCTTCCGCTCCTTCATTGTACAAAGCATCTAATAAGAACTGTGTTCCATATACACTGCAAGCCATTCCCTTGCTTTCAATGAATTTTAGCACTTGGTTTTTTGGCGGTCCATCTTCTATCAATCCAAAATCTAGAGCAAAAAAGTTTGCATGAAATGAACTGTGTTGGGTTGTGTCTCCGTCTTTTACCAGTCCCGTTTGCGCATCAACAAATATTTCTTTGAATGATTTTTTGATGGTAGCTGCGCGTTTTTTGTAATAAGCAGCATCTTCTTTTTTGTTGAGTATTTCTGCAAACTTTTGCATTAATAAAATCGACTTGTAATGAAAGGAATTTACCACACTGTTGTAATCGCAAAATACAAACCCATCGGATTCTCCAACATAATCAGGGCCAGCAACTTTATTTCCCCGTTGAGGCCAATCTGTAATGTCTGTCAGCGTTTCTTTTTTGTCAAAGTGTACGTAATTGATAGATTTTAAAAATGCTTCTGTTTGTGGAATGGCTGTTGTGCTAATCAACTCATTTTTTCCTGTTAAAGAATTGAGTGATTTTAACTTCAGTAAATCATAATATTTTTCAATCAGTTTTTTATTACCTGTAAATAGATAGTCATTCCAAATAACCTGATGCATTTGTAAGTGCCATTCTGTAGGCCAAGTGGGATGCATCATCAAATGATCAATGGTATTTCTAGCAACATCATAAACAGAATCTACTGCGTAGTGCGACAATTGATTAATGAGTGCATCAGCTTCATAAGGTATTCTTTCTCTGTCACCATCTATGTACAAACCCATGAAAGATGTTGCTTTGATGGTATGTTTGCTGATATCCCAAATTGCGTTTAATAGACTATCTGAACTACTGAACGAAGATGCATTGTCGTTGAATCTGTAATGAAAAATTTCCCTGCTGATAGACTTGCTTAAACCTGGGTTTTTGCTTTCAATTTCAACATAACGAAATGGTGTAACTAGTCCTGTTGATTCAGGTACTTTGATGGCATTGTCCCTTAGGTGTTTTTTGTCTGCAACATTTGGGTAATATATGTTAACAGGGGC
>Ga0164294_10003990_pt1 | contig 12999 bp, 11 predicted proteins | sample GEODES005metaG_FD_111479 | JGI IMG/M metagenome (GOLD analysis project Ga0164294, IMG submission 111479) | Oligotrophic lake water microbial communities from Sparkling Lake, Wisconsin, USA - GEODES005 metaG | ecosystem: Environmental > Aquatic > Freshwater > Lake | place: USA: Sparkling Lake... | reverse complement strand
TGAGGGTAAATCATGGCTGCAGACTTTTGCTCCATTAACCGACAAAAGAAATTCCATTCGGATGGAAGCTCGAAAGAGTCTAGGGGATTGGCAATTTTTAGATTTTGAATTATCTAGTAATGCGCAACGAATGCTGGTTCGTACCCTTCGGAATGGCCAAGTGGATGTGGGGATTTATGATTTAAAACGAAATCGTTTTTCTCCTATTACTCAAGATGCATATGATGAAACGGAGGCGCATTGGGTAGGAACTACTGGGGATGTATATTATGTTTCCGATCGCTATGATGATACTTTACAAAATAATTTGGTCAAAGATGGGATTAAATCTTTGTACCGTTGGCGAGCTGATGAGCCTTCGAAAGTACAAAGAGTCTTTTCACATAAAGGGGATTATTTTAATGTGAGAGCTGTTTCTGATAGTTTAATCTATCTTTTGGTCAAGCAATATTCTGGAAACGAATTAGTGTCCTATAATATCAATTCGGATAAGTTTTCTTTTAATCCCATTCGTACGGGTACTTGGGATGGTTTTGATTGGGTCAAGGATAAAATTGTTTTTAAAAGTCGGGATAATTTGACGGATAAAATACAGTATATGCCAACGGATGTGATTTCTAATCTTCAGACGAGTCAATGGATTCCTTCCTTAGATAGCAATCAAAATGCGGACTTAACAATTCAAGACTCGGTGGCAGATAGTACGTTAAATCAGAATTTAACCGCGCGTGATAAGCGAAATGCAGAATTGAAAAAAGCGCGTTTAGATCGCCAAGCTAGTTTAAGACTTCGGAAGGAAACAGGAAAATTGACAGGGCCAACTGAATATCAAAATTCTTTTGTCATTAATAATTCGGAAGGAAATTTTAAAGTTGACCCAGTGAGGGGCCTAGGTTATTCTTTTGAGGTTAAGATGAATGATTTATTAGAAAATCATTTAGTGAGAACAGGGATATTTGTTACTTCAAATTTAAAAAACACTGATTTGTGGGCTGAGTATGCTTATTTGGCTAAAAAAATCGACTGGTTTGCTAGGTTTGATCGTAAGGTATTAGATCAGCAGACTGAAACGTATTCTCAAAAAATCCGATTTAATCGGTTGGAAATTAAAGGTGTTTATCCATTTGACCTGTCAAGTAAATTGTCTTTTTCAGGGATATTTACATCGAATAGGGCATTCGATCAATTTAATTTAGCCACGCCTGAAGATTTAGCTACTTATGGAGGGACAAAATTGGAGTATACGTTTGATAATACGATTCATTGGGCAGAAAATTTGAGAACTGGCTTTAGGATGAATGTGTTAGCAGAAAACCAATTAGGATTAACGAATGGTTTGGGTTTTAATCGATTTAAAATTGACGCGCGCCATTACCTTAAACTGTCCAATACTTTTTTAATAGCTAGTCGAATTTCAGCTTCGCATGCAGTAGGTGCGGCGGCCCGACAAACCATATTAGGTGGCATGGATAATTGGTTATTTATCAATACCGATTCTAGAAATAAGGAGAACCCTTTAGGTATGCAAGGTATCGCGCAACGGGATGTGTTTATGAGTGATTTTGCTACTTCATTAAGGGGTTTTAATATGAATAAGTTGTCGGGAAATAGTCATTTATTGATCAATTTAGAACTTCGGATTCCTCTTAAGTCTTTATTAAGTCCAGATTTTTCAAAGTCGAGATTCATGAATTCTTTTCAGTTTGTTGGATTTACCGATATTGGAAGTGCTTGGACGGGAACCAATCCTTTTTCTCGAACAAATGGATTTAATACCAATGTTTATGGAGGTGGGACGAATCCATTTAAGGCGACGGTAACAGATTTCAGAAATCCGTTTTTGTTTGGATACGGGGTAGGTACACGGGCTAATTTGCTAGGCTACTTCATTAAATTTGATTATGCCTTTGGAGTTGATAATGGTGAAGTGAAAACTCCGATTACTTATTTGACTTTTGGATATGATTTCTAATGATGTTGCTGGGTCAAATCTTAATCAATAAATAATTGACTATGTCTTTTTCAGAGAATGAAATTATTGAGCAATTAGCTTTAACTAGAGCAGCCTCTACCTCATTGGCTTTGGCTACATCTGAAAAGAAAAATGAAATTTTATTCTCTTTAGCCCAATTATTACTTGCAAACTCAGCATTAATCATTGCTGAAAATGAAAAAGATTTAGCCACAATTTCCGCGAATGATCCTATGAGGGATCGTTTACTTTTGAATTCAGATCGAATTATTAATTTGTCAAAAAGTTTACATGAAGTAGCGAAACTTACGGATCCTACAGGACAAACGTTAAGTGATAAAGTAATTGCCAATGGTTTAAAATTGACAAAAATATCCGTGCCTCTGGGGGTAGTTGGCGTAATTTTTGAATCTAGACCTAACGTAACTGTGGATGTTGCAGCACTTTGTATGAGGTCGGGCAATGCAGCAATATTAAGAGGAGGTTCGGATGCTTGGCACACAAATTCTATTTTAGTTGAATTGATTCACCGAGCGCTTATTTCGGCAGGACTTTCTCCTGATTTAATTCGGCTATTACCTACCGACCGCAAGCATGTTTCCACCTTATTAAATGCAGTAAAATACGTAGATGTCATAATTCCGAGAGGATCTGAAGCTTTAATTCAGCGTGTTCGAAGAGAATCGTTGGTACCTACGATAGAAACGGGAGCCGGTGTTTGTCATACCTATGTTGCGAAAACAGCTGATATCGCGATGGCTGTTTCAGTCGTCGTAAATGCTAAAGTTAGTCGTCCCTCAGTTTGTAATTCGCTAGATACTATTTTATTGCACGAATCGATTGTTCTTGATTTTTTGACAAAATCTGCCAATGAATTAATGGAATATAAGGTGAAGATCTTTGCGGATGCAATTTCATTTAATGTGTTAGCTAGTCTAAATTATCCTTTTTTACAGAAGGCGGAAGAGGCTGATTTTGGTCGAGAATTTTTGGATTTTGCTTGCTCTATTCGAGTAGTTCAAAATTTAAATGAGGCTTTACTTCACATCGAAAGGTATTCCTCAAGGCATTCTGAAGCCATAATCAGTTCGGATGAATCTGAAGCAAATCTATTTTTAGCCTCTGTGGATGCAGCAGCTGTATATTGGAATGCGTCCACGCGCTTTACCGATGGAGGTGTTTTTGAACTGGGTGCCGAGGTGGGTATATCCACTCAAAAATTACATGCTAGAGGGCCCTTTGGTCTTGAAAAATTAGTCACAGAGAAGTGGGTGGTGAAAGGAAATGGGCAAATTCGCTAAGCTAAAATTCGTGGTCAAGCCCAAATCGTTGCTTTAATTCTGTAATAACAGGGTGTTTTTCAACTAAGAAATTATATTTGTCTGATTGAGTATACAACATCTTTTTATCATTTTTTTCTTGCTCGACCATATCTAGCTCGATGTCAATCAAATGATTTTTCAATTTAGTTCTCAACGTAGTCAGTACTTCCAGCCTAATATTCTCATTGAATTGCTGCATTTGGACTTCATTTTCAAAAGATATATGAATGGAGTTTCCTAACACCTGAATGGGCCTATTCATCATCACATATTTATTGATCAGATTGGCCTTTTTGAAATTATCGGCAATTTGTGTCCATTCACTTTGCAATTCTTCTAGTGTAATTTCCTTTACTTCCTGACCTGCATGATGTTCGGAGTGTGCGTTTTTTTCACTCGGGTCAATTTTTGTATCTAGAATATTTCTTGCACTTTTTAATCCTGAAGTAGGGCTAGGACTTTTAGGTACTGCAGTTTCTGATGCAGGTGCTTCAGTGGTAATGGTTGCCATTTCCTCTGGAATTGAATATGACATATCCTTGTCCTCATCCAACGCTACAATAGTTGAAGATGCAGTCGGCTCTGACGTTGCTTCGGTTTCTATGGCGGCTTCCGACTGTAAATCAGAAGGGATTTCTGTAGGCGCTATAGCAACTATTTCCTCTTTTGCTGGAACGGTAACACTGGGGGTTACTAAAGTTTCATTGGTTGAAGTCCCCGTTGTGCCAACTGGGGACTCAGACTTTTTTCCGGAAGCGCCCTCCGTGGCAACTAGGTTATTTGGTTTGAATAAGGAGGGTAGATAATTTATTTTTAAAAGGCTAAGTTCTAAATGAAGTCTAGGGTTTTTGGCACTTTTATAATGAATTTCACATTGAGAGCAAATACTCATGGCTGAAAGTAAAAAGGAGGTTTGTGTCTTTTCACTTTGAGTGGCAAATTTATTTCTAGACTCATCACTTAATTCCATCAAAGCGAGCGTCTTTGGATCTTTAGCGAAAAGTAAGTTTCTGAAGTGTTCCATTAAACCACTAATGAATTGATGTCCATCAAAACCTTTTCGCATAATCTCATCCACTAATAAAAGTGTCTCAGTATGGTTTTGATCAACCAAATGGTCTGTCAAGGTAAAATAATAATCGCTATCTAATATGTGAAGGTTCTCTAAAACATCTTTATGTCTTAGTGAATTGTCGACTGAAAATGTGACATTCAAGTCAAACATAGATAGCGCATCTCTAAGTCCTCCATCTGCTTTAATCGAAATTAATTCTAATGCGGCTGGCTCGGCTGTAATGTTTTCTTTTTCGGCAATATGGGCCAAATGTTGGGCCATGTCTTTCCATTGAATCCGATTAAAGTCGAAAATTTGGCAACGAGAAAGGATGGTAGGAATGATTTTATGTTTCTCCGTCGTAGCTAAGATGAAAATAGCATAGGATGGCGGCTCTTCTAAAGTCTTTAAAAAGGCATTGAAGGCAGCTGGAGATAGCATGTGCACCTCGTCAATGATGTATATTTTGTATCGACCACTTTGAGGTGGGTACCTTACTTGGTCAATTAAATTTCTAATATCATCCACCGAGTTATTGGATGCTGCATCTAATTCGTGAATCGTTAAGGAAGTGCTTTCCTGAAAAGAATGACATGAAGCACATATTCCACAAGCTTCGCCTTCTTGGTTTAAATTCTCACAATTGATTGTTTTGGCTAAAATTCGCGCACAGGTTGTTTTTCCAACTCCCCTAGGTCCACAAAAAAGAAATGCTTGGGCTAAATGATTTGACTTGATCGCATTCTTTAATGTAGTGGTTATATGCGCTTGACCTACCACGGAGTCGAAGGTTGTGGGTCTATATTTTCGAGCCGAAACAATAAAATTTTCCATGGTGCAAGTTAAGGTATATGCCTATAATTCCAAAATCAAATTAGGGTGGATCCCAATGTTAAGCCAGAGACGGATTTGTATATTTTTTCAACTTGCGGCCAAATTACATCATTATGGCTATTTTCAATAATGAAGTCGGCATGCTCCGAATAGGTCGCTTCGCTGGGTTGGGCATTCATTATTGTGTTAATATCTGTTGTGTGTGATGTATCTCTCATATGAATTCTTTTTATTCGGTCTGTTTTGTCCGCTTTGATAACAATTAATTTAGTGATTATTTCAGGCTTATTTTTACCATGTATCAAGGCACTCTCATATACTAGAAAAGGCTTGTTTTTTTGGCTTAATTGCCATTCAATAGCTTTCTGTCTGACGGCTGGATGTACAATGGAGTTGATTAGAGGAATTAATGTTGGATCTTCTTTGATTATTGCTCGCACCCATGTTGGGTTATACACTTCATTATCGGTGTAAGCTTGGTTCCCTAGCAATTCTTTGATTGATTTTTTGACCATTTCATTTTCATTTAAAATGATTTTCGCTTCCTTGTCAGCCTCAAAAACAGGAATCCCTAAGCAAGAAAAAATCCGACAAATCATCGATTTGCCGGATCCAATTCCACCTGTAACACCAATAAAAGGGATCAGGCTATTTGTCATATTTTATTCCTCAGTTAATCTTGACGAGGCATCCTTTGAGATAGCTGTTTTTTCAAAAACAATTCTAACACCTTTGCTTGAATCTACTTCAACGATAACTGTTTTTTCTCTGATGGTTACGATGGATCCATGAGCACCGCCGATGGTTACCACTTTGTCTCCAGTTTTTAATTCTTCAATAAATTTTTTCGCTTCCTTCGCTTTTTTTTGTTGCGGACGAATCATAAAAAAATAAAATACAACAAATATTCCTCCAAAAAGGATTATTTGCATCATTTGGGGGTTTCCTGCTTGTAAGATTAGCATAATAGGTAAGGGATTAGTTTGAATTTCTTTTAGGTAAAACTTCTATTTTAAATGCGACTGTGTTATCTGATGGTAATGTATTGCAATATGCGGTGACCGTTTTTTGAACTTTTCCTTGCTTGCCCTTGGAATCAAAGATAACTTTTATAAATCCTTTTTTGCCTGGCTGAACTAATTCTTGACTCCATTTGGGTGTTGTGCAACCGCATGAGGCATTAACTGATAATATTTTCAAAGGAAGGTTTCCTTTATTCTTGAAATGAAATGTATACGTGATGGAGTCACCCTCGGTAATCCTTCCTAAATAAACAGTGGGCTGTTCAAAAACCATTTTAGGTTTCTTTTCAGGAGATGGGCGCAAGTCCATAGGTATGGCATTTTCTGAAGCATTTAAGCTCTCTTTTTGCTTGTTGGTACAAGATGAAACGAAAAAGAAAAATGAAATGATCAGAAAAAGATATCCTCGCATTGAATTAAGGTTTCGATTTAATTTGACTCATCATTTTTTCGACATCTTCCAATAATTTCTCGGCTTTCACCTTCGTGTCGTTAACTACTTTTTTGCCTTCAGATTTGGCCATTGAATCGGGTATTTCTTTACCATCCACAATGTCATTAATCAATGACTTTAATTGGTCCCTGTATTTATTCAATTGAAAATACAGTTTGTTTCGTGTGTTTTCACCTTTGTCTGGTGCATATAAAATTCCGACAACCGCTCCGGCTGCAGCACCCACGATAAATGCCCATAGGGTTTTAGAAGATCTGCTCATATTATTTACTGGCTATGTCGATTAATCCTCGACCTGATTTTTGTATAATTTTTTCGCTCATGAGTCGAATCGAGATTTCATCTAATATTCCGTTGATGAACTGCCCCGACTTAGGAGTGGAATAGTTTTTTGCTAATTCAATGTATTCATTAATACTAACTTTAACGGGTATGCTGGGGAATTTAATCATTTCAGCAATGGCCATTTTAAGCAGTATAAAATCGGTCATTGCTAATCTATCTGACTCCCAGTTCTTCGTTTGCGCTTCCACCCATCCATTTAAATCTTTATCTGAATCTATTGTGAATTCATACAAATCTTCAAAAAAGCTTTTATCATCTTCCCACTGTAGGGCTAATGGTTGCAAACTTAAATCTTCCAAAGCTTCAATTTTGAAAGTTTTGGTGGACATACTCTTAACGACGTCCTTATTCAAATTCCAATTTAAATCTTTTTCCTCAAAAAATTCTGTCATACTAGGATGTTTTAACAGAAAGTTTTTCAAAATATATTTTATGATTTCTAAATCATCTTCGAAATTTTTACCTGCATTGGGTAAATAATCTAAAAAAGTTTGGTCGACTAGAATAGCTTCAATAAATAATTTTTTCAATCTAGTTTCTTCATCCTCTGACCAACCAATATGATTGTCTTTAAATGCAACCTGCAAAGATTTCCATTTAGGAAATACGGCTAATATTTTATTGTTTTTAAATAAAGATGTTTTGGTATTGTTCTCTAGAAGTCTTCTATTTTCATCCCATTGGGCGATTTCAGAAAGAGATTGCAAGTAAAATAAAATTTTCAGGTACGTGTTATTGATGGCTTCTACTTCTGAAACCATATCTTTTTTGAGCTTTTCAGCGATCTTTTTCGTATTGATTTGGTATTTCGTATACACCGATTGAGCAGCTTTCATGGACTCTTCCGGGATTGATTCTTCGGTCGGAATACCTTGAAAAAATTCGGTTAATTGGATTTCGGCTAATTTCCTAAGTCCTTCTAAACGAGGCATTTGTTCCTCTTTGACAATCATTAAGGATAGGTCGGGCAAGAATATGTACGTCAACTCGTCAAACGCCAATTGGTGTTGTGCCCGTTCTTGGGTCCAGTAGGCATACATTTGTTGAAATGCTTTAACCCGAAGTAATCTTCTGTTTACCATCCGTAAATAAAGAGCGTTCTAATAATTTGAAAGCACAAAATTAAGGATTTTAATTTATAAAGCCCCTATATTTGTTGTCTATAAAATTAGCATGGGAGCATTAGGTCATTTAAATAAATATTTTTGGAAGTATAAATGGCATTTATTTCTTGGCATATTTTTTACTTTTTGTTCTAATTTCTTTGGGGTAGTCCCTGCCCAATTGGTCCGATATGCCTTGGACCTAGTTACAGAAACGATCGATGTTTATTTTTTATTCAAAGGCTTTTCATTGCAATCTGTTTTCTATGAGGTTTTTGCATCCACTTTATTTTATTATGGGGGTTTAATTGTCTTAATGGCTTTTATTAAGGGTGTATTTTTGTTTTTGATTCGACAAACTTTAATTGTCATGTCCAGACACATTGAATATGAAATGAAGAATGAGATTTATGCCCATTATCAAACTTTACCCTTATCCTTTTATCGAAAGCAAAATACCGGAGATTTAATGGCTAGGATTTCCGAGGATGTCAGTAAAGTTCGGATGTATGTGGGCCCCAGCATCATGTATGGGTTTAACTTGATTACCGTTTTTGCCCTTGTGATTTATTATATGGCCAAAGTAAATGTGACTTTAATGTGGTATGTGTTATTGCCATTGCCTATTTTATCTCTCAGTATTTACTATGTTAATTCGATTGTGATGAAAAAATCGGAGGAAATTCAGGCTGGTTTATCTTCGATTTCTACATTAGCCCAAGAAGCATTCTCGGGTATCCGAGTACTAAAGTCATTTGTCAGGGAATATCATTCGGGCCAGCAATTTGCTGAGGCATCTACAAATTATCGCAAGAAGTCTTTGGATTTAGTCAAAGTAGACGCTTTATTCACGCCTTTAATTTCTTTATTGGTTGGATTTAGTACGCTATTAGTTGTTTATATAGGCTCAAAAGAAGTCATGGCCGGTGAAATTACTGTGGGTAATATTACCGAATTCATTATGTATGTATTTATGCTGACTTGGCCCGTGACTGCGCTGGGATGGACTAGTTCTCAAATCCAAAGGGCAGCCGCCTCCCAAAAACGAATTAATGAATTTTTACAAGCCCATTCTGAATTGGAATTAGGCCAACAAATTTCTAAACCCATCTCTGGAAATTGGGAATTTAAGAATGTAAGTTTTACTTATCCCGGGTCTGATCGCGAAATTTTAAAACAAATTACCTTTGAAATTGAATCGGGCGAATCTGTCGCTCTGTTAGGAACGACTGGATCGGGCAAAAGTTCCTTAGCCCAGTTGATGGCTCGATTTTATGATCCGAGCAGCGGTGATCTATTATTGGATGGCGTTTCTCTGAAAGATTGGGACATTAAACATGTGCGAAAAGCACTTGCCTATGTACCCCAAGATGTGTTTTTGTTTTCTACGACGATTGCCGAAAATATAAGTTTTGGTCAAGATGGAATGTCAACGGAACAAATAATGCAGGCAGCTAAAATGGCGGATGTGTATGAAAATATCATGGAATTTCCTGACCAATTTGAAACGATTTTAGGGGAACGTGGTGTAACGCTTTCAGGTGGTCAAAAGCAAAGAGTATCTATTGCGCGCGCCCTAGCAAAAAATCCAAGCATGCTGATTTTGGATGATTGTTTATCGGCCGTCGATACTCATACGGAACATAAAATTTTGAATAATCTGAAAAAAATCATGGTGGGGAAGACCAGTTTAATCATTTCACACCGCGTGTCTTCAGCGAAATTGGCCAATCGGATTATGGTTTTGCAAGATGGTCAGATTGTTGAGACAGGAAATCATGTCCAACTCATGAAACGAAAGGGCTATTATTATGAGTTATACCAAAATCAATTGAACGAGGAGGAAAACGGATTATAATAAGTTTCCGCTCAGTCGGATCAACTCTATTTCCGCAGCTTTAGCTGCAAATTTAGTTTCAATCAACCTGGTTTCAGCTGATACTGCATTTCTTTGCACTTCCCTCAATTCATATGAGGTTGCGATACCTACTTTAAATCGATCAAATGCAATGTCAATATTTTGCTTGGCAATGGCATAGTTTTCGGTCTCCAAAGAAATCAAATTTAATGCATTTTCATAGGTCACAAAGGCTCTTTCTAAGGTAGAAATAAGCGAATTTTTCAAGTCGTCAATTTGCATTTGGGCAATTTCAGCATTGATTTTTGCGTTTTGAACACGGCGCTTCTGGTTGTAACCATCGAAAATGTTAATCGTAGCCCTTAATCCATAGTTTAATACATCACTACTTCCTCTTTGAACTCCAAATCCCGCCCCATTATTTACTTGGCTCATATTATAACCGGCTAATAAATCGATTTGTGGCATTTGTAAACTCTGAATGCTTTTAGTGTCTAAGTCGGTAATCTTTTTGGTCAAGAGCGCGCTGATCAAAGTAGGATTCTGTTTTAACGCGAATTCTTTTAATTCAGGAAGATTTAGTTTAGGCAATAAATCAATTTTTGAATCTACATTAAATTCTTCTTGGTGATTTCTTACTAATAAAGTGTTGTAGCTAATTTTAGTGTTTAAGTAAGATTGTTCTTGGGCAATTAAAAGTGCTTTATCCTCATTGTAATCCACCTGCGCTGAATAATAGTCTACTTTAGAACCTTGGCCCACCTCATATCGATCTTTGGCTAATTTTAATCGGTCATTTGAAATTTCAAGTCCCTTTCTGAAATTATTCACCCTTAAATTTTGTCTGATTAAATCATAATACGAAGATGATATAAGTGAAATCAAGTTTTCTATGGCGGTTTCGGTTTGCTTAGCACCTAAATTTTGTAATTCCTTAAATCGGTCTTTTAGAATAAACATCCCCTTGCCATCATATAGTGTCCAAGCCATCGTTAAACCTCCATTGGCAGAATTCGAGTTTACACCACTTTGAACTAACGGTGCTCTTAATCCACCAAAAAACTCTTGATCTAAACCAGAAATGGTATAGTTTTTATTCAAGGTACCTGTGATAGTTGGTAAAAAACCTGCATTGCCCGGTGTATTGTCATTTAATGCTTGCAGTTCTCTTTTCTTAGAAATTTGAATCGAGTAATGATTTTGCAATCCCAATTGGATGGATTCCTCTAAACTTAAAAGTTTTTGTGCTGAAACTGAGCTATAGAAAAAGGTAAATAAGACGATTAAACAGAGGTAAATAAATTTCATGATAAATGGTTTTCGATTGATCAATAACAAATTTAATGATTTTGATTAAGATTTCTATGCCTAATACCTATAAGTACCTATAGTATAATTTGCATCCTTTTTTTTAATTTGCGGCATGTCATTGCTTCAAATTCATTCCATTATCATTTATCCCATTAAATCTTTGGGAGGCATCAATGTCTCCCAAATTACTGTTGAGCCAGCAGGCTTGCAGTATGATAGGCGATTTATGTTAATTGATTCTGCCAACAAGTTTATCACGCAACGAACTCGGCCTGAATTAACTCGTTTCCAATTAGAAGCTAAAGTAGGAGGATTTGAAGTTATAGACCAAAGGAATCAATGTGTCAAATTTCTAGATTTCAACCCGCCGTTGGGATCCACGGAAGAAGTTCAGATTTGGGATGATCGAGTGATGGCACACGAAGTCCTTGACGACTGGTCGGTTTGGTTTTCAGAAAAAATAGGAGAGAAGGTTCGTTTGTTTCAACTATCAACCATTTTTTCTCGGTATATACAACCAGTATACCAAACAGCAGAATCAAAGATTAGCTCTTTTGCGGACTCTTTGCCCATATTATTGTGTTCTGAAGCATCTTTTCATCATATGGATTCTCTCTTGGATAAGCCGCTGGATTGGCGCCGATTTAGACCCAATATCATTGTATCAAATCAAATGGCATTCGAAGAAGATACCTGGCAAGAAATATCGATTGGGAACTCAGTGAAATTGTTTGGAGCTAAGCCTTGTGCTAGGTGCCAACTAATCAATGTGGACCAGAATGACGGAACTTCAGATTCAGCTATATTAAAGGCCTTATCCCAAACGAGAAAATTTGAAAATAAGGTTTATTTTGGTCAGCAATTTGTTCCCATCTCCTTGGGTGAAATTAAAGTAGGTGACCTGGTCAACATTCATAAGATCAAGGATGCGATTTTTTAAAACCTTGCATTTTTTAAGTGTGGACGTCGTTTTGGGTGCTTGCCTTTTTCAGTGTTTATTGACGACTATTTTTCTTTCGAGCCAATTTCCGCCCTTATTGGTAACCCTTGCCTTAGCTTTTGCGGTTTGGACTATCTATTTGGTCGACCGATTCATTGATAATCAAAAGCCTGTTCTTCATTCAGCCCTTCATGATTTTCACCTTCAACATGTACATAAAATCAAGTACTTGATTGGGGCCAATATGCTGATTTTATTATTTATAGTTATATGTTTACCTAAATACCTAATTATAAATGGAGTGATCATCGGTATTTTGGTGCTCATGTATTGGGCCTTTTTAATTTTTGGATTTTTCAAACGAGTAAAGTTTGTTAAGGAAATATCCACAGCTTTCATCTATACGGCGGGAATTTTTCTTTACGTGTTTTCGAATGCTTCGAATTCAAATATGGTGTTGCTAGCCCTCATGGTATGCTTGTTTTTCCTATTGGCATTGCAGAATTTAGTATTATTTACATCTTTGTCTAATTCAGAACTTAAAGGGGATTCGACGTTAATTGGTATTGAAGTTATGTGGATAAGTTTATGGTTGGCCCTATTATTTTTTACCCATCTATCTATTTTTTTGCTCCTGCCTTTTTTACTTACTTTTGTAATACACCTTTGGATTCATTATATTTCTAAAAGTAAACAGTGGGCATGGGTAGGTGAAATAGCCTTTTTTAGTCCCTTATTTTATTATTTATATGCGATTATTTCAACATAAAGAAGCTTATCGCGC
>Ga0164294_10003989_pt1 | contig 12999 bp, 14 predicted proteins | sample GEODES005metaG_FD_111479 | JGI IMG/M metagenome (GOLD analysis project Ga0164294, IMG submission 111479) | Oligotrophic lake water microbial communities from Sparkling Lake, Wisconsin, USA - GEODES005 metaG | ecosystem: Environmental > Aquatic > Freshwater > Lake | place: USA: Sparkling Lake... | reverse complement strand
GACGAGTTTTTGGATGGGTGTTGTATCAAACACAGCCGTTGTGCCGCATTCATCAGGTTCCGCCGGTGAGGCGAGTGCGGCGAATTCAGTTTTCCGTTGCACCAAGGATGCAAATTCGGCGTCCTCCGTGGAGGGGTATATGCCCGCTAAACGTTCACGATCATGAATCCAGTGATCGGGTCGCAGGTCCCGTGCCTTCATCGCGATTGCCCGTGCATCTCGTACTGCAATGCTGGTTTTGTCGTTCAAGGGAGTATCCCACGAAGAGAGAATCTCGGCCTGCTCCATGGTCTTATAGTGGGCGACCGCCACTGGGTTCGGAACAAGGTCCTTCGGTATGACTTCCTGATACGCCATCTGTTTATGGCGCAGGATTTAGAATCGTGGAGGGTAACGCTGCTTGGAGCTTGGAACGTAGATCCCCCACAGTAATGCGGCGATGCAATTGTGTCAAAAGATCCCGTTTGGCGGCATTCGTGGGTCGTATGTTCGTGAGGGCTTCTTCAAAGGTGCACCAACGAATGCCGCCGATTTCACGGGTCATGACGGCATTTTCTGCGTGCATGGTCGCTTCCACGGAGGGTAGACAAGCGCCCAAAAAGTAGACTTGCTTATAGGGAATTCCGTTGGAGCCCACATACTCTTCGTCGTAGGGTGCTTCGGCCAAGAGGTGTAGAGCGTGCTCGGGCAGACCCGTTTCTTCTCTCCATTCACGGACCGCACAGGTGCGATCGTGCTCGTGTAAATTACGCCGGCCTTTTGGAAACCCCCATTCGGGTTCCGCCCATGTTTGGGTGCACGCCGCAATATAGTGGGGTAGGGTCTTGCCGTCGGAATCTCCTGTGGTGGTCAAACGGTCAAACGATGTTTGGGCGGTGTCGGCCTCGTTACGGAATTGGCGACTTCGTTGGCCATTCCAAAGATTGTGCCAGAGTTCCGTAAAACCAGTTCGCAATAAGCGGTCACGTTCTTCAGCCGTCATTTCATTACACAATAATTGGATATATTCGTGATTTGTAGACTTGTATTTGCCACGTAGAAATTCTACGTAGGCAAGACTATCGCGACGGCGGATGAGAAGATAGTGGGGCACAGTTCCCACAAATTTTATAGCAATAACTCCATAGGACATGACGGGTAATCTACATTCCCGGAACGTATGCCCACGTATTCCACAGTTTAAACATTCCATCTTAACAGAGCTTCCTTTCATTTCGTTTAGGCTGGTCTACCAAATTATTTATACATAAATAGAAGATGAGTAAAACATTCCCTCCGTTTGGTGTGGGTCCGGCGATATGGGGGCCCTATTTTTGGACAACGATGCATATCGTAAGTCTGGGTGTATCCAAACAGCCAACTGCAGAGGAACAGGCGGGCATTCGTGCATTTTACGAATCCCTCGCCATCGTCATTCCATGCCCCATTTGTCGTGAACATTACAAGGAAGCCTTGACATCTACGCCGATTCAAACGAGCAGCCGTGATGCAGTTGTAGAATGGGTGTATGACATTCATAACGTCGTAAATACGACCTTAGGAAAACCACAGCTCTCGTGGGAGGGCTTTATTAAGACGATGCGAGAGCTTCCCAAGCGGGGCGTCGTCGTCCATACACCAGCGTTTCCGCATATCCCCACACTCTTGGTTGGATTGGTTCTAGGAGCAGTAGGCATGTTTGCGGCCCGAAAATTTATGAAATAAACTTCCATTCCTCCAGGTCGTGGACATGGTCATCGGGTGTAAACGTCGTCCATCCGAAGACCGTCTGCAAGAAGGGCGATGCAAAGGGTTGGTCAAAAAGAGGGAGCGCTGCATATCGGACGCTCGGTTTCTGTTGCCACCATTCGCGATAGAGACCGCAATACAAGACAACGGGAATCCAAAAGGCGAATCCATAGACGGCGTAAAATAGTCGTTGAGGGAGTGGTCGGTACACATTGAGATTGGTGGCGTAACTGGCGCCGATGCAAGCGAGGGCAATACATCCAAGAATCAGAACCGTCACGAAGAGATATCCAAGGATTTTAGAGGCGAGACGCATAGGTGAAAAGGTCGCCCGTTCCGCCTCGGCTTGTTTTGCGGCAGCAGCCGCCTCTGCTTCTTTCTTGGCCGCTTCTTTGGCTGCAGCGGTGGCTTTCGTCTTGGCCTCTGCAGCCGCGGCGGCTGTTTCAGCAGCGTCTTTCTTAACCACCGATTCTTTTGCGTACGCTTCCGCCTCTGGACTGTACGTCGCTTGATGAAGCGAATATGCAACGCTGTTGGAAAGTTGGGAAACAAAGTCCATCCTATAAGGGGATTCTACTTATAGGAGGGGCTTCAGACTCGTGCGTTTAAGGATTCACTATCAATCGGGAGATCGGGGTTTTATTGTTTCCACTCTCTGTCACAATACCTAGCGGGAGTTGGGAGCCTGGGATAAGTTCGCAGGCTTCTCGCTGACCAAAGGTTCGGATCGGATCGCACAAATCCGCGCGTGGCACTTTGACACAATATCGTCCGGTATTGTCTTCTCCAATAAAGCACCAGGTCTGATTCTTGGTATTATCGTATGGCAACAAGGTCTTTGCTGTTGGTTCCGTATAGGTATCCGGTTTATACGTCGGAGGTTCTAGTGGCAGAATAGGTAGAAAGAAGTTGCGAATTCTGGAGATGATGTCTGTATAAGCCAGGAGACCCATAACCACTGCGGCGGCTACAATCACCGCGATATAGGTAGACGACAAAGAGAACGACGGTGTTAAAGGAGAGGACACTACGTTATTCATTCACTATTAATCGTCCAGGATTTGTTCGGACAGGCTAAAGATTAAATGACTACGGCCAAGTAGAGGAATGCCAGGAGGTTTATTAGCGCTTGTCTGTTACGGCAATGAGAATGTTCTCGTGAACGGAAATCCACAAATGACGTATTTTTACAAGATTTTTCAGAAATACACACACTTTTCTCAGGAACCCATACGATTTTCGTTGGATGGACCGGATCTGTTGAAAATGGATGCGCCGATTACACTGCGTGCAAAAGTTCCCCGCAATGCGGATTTGCTCAGTGATCTGTGTTTGCGGCTTACGATTCCAGACGTCTACAGCAAGGTGTATATCAATAATTCCCTGGCTGTGCAGCGTCTGTACGAATTTGCCTGGATTAAGGAACTGGGGCCCCGTATGATTCAATCCGTGACGTGTACTATCGGTGGGCAGGTGATTCAGGAATTTACGGGCGAGTGGATAGCGACACGGGCGATGTTGGATTTAGACAGTGATGTCTATTACAAGTGGAGTTCTATGGTGGGAAATACGGCGGATTATTTTGATCCTGCGAATGGTCTCTACGCAGACCCCAATCTAGTGGGGACAGGCAATGCATACCCAAATGTAGTAGCATGGAGGGGAGCACCGGGCCAAAACAATTCGCCGAGCATTCCGGGGCGTACCTTGCGCATTCCGTTAGGACTGTGGTTTTCCGATTACATTGGCAATTCTCTGCCCCTGGTGGCGCTTGAATACCACGAGGTGGAGATAGCCATCGTGATGGCACCCATTCGCAACTTGTACACCGTATTGGATCCGAGTGGTGTGCGCTTGCGGCCAGGGATTCGGTCGCTTCCTTATTTGCCGACCGATCAGTACAATACAACATACAATCCGGCGCTCTATGGACCCCTGCCTACCTCGCTCAACAATCTGTACGGGCAATATACGGATTTGAGCGGGAGCATGCGCTATTTCCTGACGGACATTTCGGGAGCGATTCCGGCGTTTGATGGTTGGCCTTTGAATGCGACCTTGGAGGGATTGTACACCTACGTGAATCAAGAAGAGCAACGGATGTTTACATCCAAAACTCTGCGATACAATATACGGCAGGCCCAGAATTTTGTCATTTCGGGGATTACGACACGCAATGTCTACCGACTAGACGTTCACAATATAAGCACACGCATTGTGTTTTACGCCAGGCGGTCAGATTCCATTCCGTATAGAAATCAGCCGACTAATCTTACAAATTGGCTCAATCCCATCGGTGCCCGCCGACCCTATGTCGTCCCTCTGTCGGGGCAACCGAACACAGTATTTTTGAATGGTGTTCAAACGTCGTTGGGACGATCGGGGATTAACTTGCCGGGAATCAGCCGTGAGATTGTGCGCAATGCCTTTATAACCGCGAATGGGACGGCGCTGTTTGATGCGCAGGATTCCAAGTATTTTAGTGAGTTTGTGTCGTATAAGAATTTGAATGGAGGAGCACTACCTTTTTACGACTACGGCCTGATGTCACAAGCGGAGTTGTGGCCCGTGTATAATTACAGTTTTGCACTGAATGGGTCGGATGTGGAACAACCGAGCGGCACCCTCAATATAAGCCGGATTGATCGGTTTGATTTGGATGTAGATGTAACACCAATTCCGGTAGGGGCGAATTACACATATGAATTGCAGGTGTACGTGGAAGTGCTGAATTTCTTGGAAATCAGCTCGGGGTTGGGCGGTATCAAATTTGCAACATAATTGCCTTCACCACGGCAAACAGCACGCCTCCCCACACCGTGTCAGCGATGGCGATGATGGGGCTGTATTTTTTGAGAAGGGCGAGGGAGGTAAAATCGTATACGGCATATGTCGCGGCTCCGACAAGGGCTGCGTGACGTACATCTTTGGATTGAATGACGAGATAGGCGAGGGCGATATAGACGATGATTGCAGGGAGAACACGGAAGCTAACCGGTTCCCCTTGAATGGCGGCGGTCATCGTAAGGGCAGTTCGACCCACTGTAAACAGCCACAGACAATCTACGACAATCAGCAGACCAATGGCAATTGCATATGTTTTCCAGGTCATTATTGCGGAACTTACTAAGGTCCGAGATAATTTATACGCAGTCTAATAAGACTTGTTCACCCACCAGTCGTCATGGAAGTAAGGGGGAAGGTCGGTGCTGCCACTATTGACAATCGTGGAACTGGGACCCTGTCGGTAGAGGGCATCTATTGCTGAATAGGTCAGTGCATACCCGTAATAGTGAAGACGAGAGACCATGCCGGCAATCGCCCCCGTGATTTGCATTTGTTTGGGGTTGGGTGACGACGACGTGGAATTCTGAGGAAAGGTAAACTGTATCGGAGACATGACGTAGATGTTTCCGTAGTTGAGGCGAGGGACATCTTTGAATTCAAACCGTTGTGTGACGTTGCCGTTGATATAGACATCCAAATATTTGCCCTTTACAAGAATAATCATATGAAACCACTTACCGACAGGAATATTGGGAATGGAGATGTAATTGTTCCAGGAATTGGCGGAATTCATGTAGACACGAAGGGTGTTGTTGACACTCTCTACAAAGACACCTGGGGCCATGACGGGGAACGCATTTTTAAAGCCCTTGTGGAAGACGTGTTTGAGAGTCGGGGTCTGTCCGTCCGCCATCTTGACGCCATCAAACGTTTCGGACTTGATGAGGAGGAACATGGAATAGGTCATTTCAATACCATTTTGTTGGTTTTCACTGTTATATACCATGGGTGTTCCAAGGGCGGGATCTTGTGCCACCAATTGCTGACCCGTGGTTGTATCCGCCAGGAGTGTGGCAGAGCTTTGTGCTCGCTTTTCAAAAAATTCCAAGGCGCTGGTGATGCCGGCGGCAATGACAGAGACAATCACAACAATCACAATCGTCAGCACAATCTGACTTATGAGGTCTTTCCCACCAATGTAAGGTGAAAGCATAGCGTCTATGCTGCTACCAGATGCGTTCATTCTATAGTGAGGAGTCTTTATTTTCTAGAACAGCAACCCTTTATTTGGAATCAGTGTAGGAAAGGTTGATGCCGAGCTTGGAACTCAAGAGACTCATGAAGGTAGGAGGACCGCCGGGACCTGCCAAATAGATGGAGTAAATGCGGTCCGGGGTAAGGGGGTATGCAAAATAATGCATAACGCCGAAGGTGCCTGTAAATCCACCGGCCTCACCAATTTGCACCACTTGTTGCCCATTCGCGGAGCTAACGGGCATCGCAGGGAGAATGCAGGAGCGATTCAGTTTACCATCATAGTAGATGTCTACGATGCGTCCATTGATAGAGATGGTGATGTTGATCCAACGCTGGAGGTCAATTTCATTCACGTCGCACTGGGGCATGTTGAGAGATTGCGTCACGAGAGGAATGGTGGACGTGTAGGATTGCGTGCGTGTAGCGTTATTCGTGAAATTTGGAGATGGATTGTTGGTGGAGCCCATGTTCACACGGACCATCATTTGCGGATCGTTGGGATATAGAAGAACGCTGAGAAGGGACTGACCGCTCAAGCCATCATCCAGAATGTTGAGCACGGACTGAGGAACACCGGGTTGTTGCCCTCCCCAGGCCTTAATGTTCATCCAGAAGCTCAGGGTGTAGGTTCCACCGGGTTTGATACGAATCTTTCCATCTGTCAAATCTCCTTGCGTAATCTTGAGGGTCTTTATCGTTGTGGGATTGCCGGGTTGCATAGTGCTTGCGAGATCAACATCCAGGGACGCTGATTTGAACACGAACTGATATAGAATTACTACAATAATTATGGCAATAACACCGTACATGATGTAGGATTTTGCACCGGACATCATACCAGATGCGGAGGCTGCAACATTTGCGGATGCATTTCGTGCTGCATTCATTCTATCTACTTGGACCTTGAAATTTGGGCTGCGGTTCTAAGCATAAAGATAATCAATGCTTCGGAGAGGATTGGTGTTGTCAGGATCTATACACAGTCCGAGGGAACAGAATCCACGGGAAAAAATGGCTAGCAAATCACTGAGACTCGTGCCGGGCGCTGGTATATACGGTTTTCCACGGGGATCGCTTGTTTGTTTGTAATTGGCAGTCATCTCGGGAAGTGTAAGACGTCTGGGCCAGATCTGCACATATCCAAGTTGTCCCGTAAATCCAGCCATGGGATAGAGGGTGATTTGCGTGGGAACAGAGCGAGGAACGTCGGGAAGAAGGGTAGACGTCACGAGTGCGCCATTCAAGTAACAGTCTATGGTGCGTCCTTCCACTGTAAAGGCTAATTGATTCCATCGTGATGTCAGGAAGTTTGGTATTGTCAGAGTGGCGTTTGGAAGACCTGCGCCGGAAGGAGTTGCTGGATTTAGCACGATTTGCGCTGATTGTTGCACAGGATCCATGTAAATGCTGCAGGCGCCGGTTAGCTCTAGGATTTTGTGATAGCGCATATCATCGGAGGGAGCAAAACTGGGGCTGCTCAAATCGTTCATGTACACGTAAAAGGAAATTGTGTAATTTTCGTCCAATCCCTTTGGTAATTGAGCCTGTGGGACAAGCAACATGGGCGAGAGTTGGACAGGAGAGGACGCCACAAGGGCAAACGGTCCGAAGATTGTAGAATTGTTGGAGGGGTAAAAATAATAGACGAGAATCCCTATGACAACGATTGTCATAAGCACTGGAATTACATATCCACTATATTTTTTAGCCACGTTGACCAATTTCTGAACCATTGTGGTTGAATCCTGTTCAGACTCCATCTGGTGTGATGGGATATTTTCATATTTGTATGAAAGTATCCAGGTGAAAATTTACTTAGCAACAGTCTTAGTACACACTTTGATTTCTACCAAATATGGTATTTGTAAGTCTATTGTATCCTGCACCGAGTGCAGATGCGAGAATGTCGCCCAAGGGCACGTTGTTCAACGAGGCTCCTACATCGGGTGCAGGAGGGGGTGGTAGTGTGGAGCAGACTGCTGCCGAGTCTATGAAGCTGGGAAGAGAGCCGCAGAGTGAGGTCATATCGGCGGTGGTGATGGCGTTGGACCAGAGATACACATTTTGAAGTTGCAGGGGTGCTGGATTGGGTCCAGCTTCTCCATACACTGTCATTTCTACAGGTTTCGGCGTTCCTTGCAACAATTTCGTGTCTTCCAGTTGGCAATTGATGTAGACATCCAAGGTACGATTGGATACGACGATGCCGAGATGAAAGGGCGTCTTGAGCGGAATATCGGGAATACGTAGGGATTCCCGGAAACTCTGCGCACCGTTCACCGTATCTACAAAGACAAGAAGATCGTTCGTCAGGGGGTCCAAGAAGACACCAGGATTCATACGCCGAGGGAGATTACCGCCCTCCGCATTGGTGGATGCACTTGGATTTGATGAATACTCGTCGGATCCTCGGTGGAAGATATGACGGTGGACGGGCTGCGCGCTGTTGCTGCGAGAATCTAAGAGCTTGCACTCCATGAGGATGCTGTAGGAGTTGTCTTGAAAGGAGGAGCCAATATCAGATTTGTAGGCCACGAGGTTGCGTGTGTTGCCGGAGGGCGCCCAAATACGTTTCGCTGAATAATAGACAATCATGGAACGGGGGATAAGATAGGGAAGCGGATTGGGGGGTATGACCGATTTGTTCACCAACATGAAGCCGATGAAGACAATCACCAAGACAGCAAGCGCATAGAGCATAAAATTGGCCGGCAGCGATTTGACCATGGGGTCTACCGTTTTGTTGTAATTACCGAAGGATCCAAAGTTATTCATTCCTACTCTACACAGAGAAAGTCTTAAGAGTCTATGTGAGTGTAAAACTCTCGCTGCTTTCCGTTCTTGACAAAGGTGCGCAGCTTGAGAGAGGTCATCTTCATCACAGGGCTGGGGCTATCTCGCAATTTGTGCTTGCTAAAGGTGTTCTTTGTATGGCACATGACGAGCATGACCTTCATGGGATCCAGCTGCGACAGGGGCTCGGAGTACTTGTTTGTAAAACTCAGCTCTTCGGCGTGCGTCACTGTTTCGTCGCACTTGTGAGCGAGAGCATATTCCTTTGTATAGGCCATAGTGCCAAAGGTCGCATGATTGGGGGCGTAGGGACCCGTTTCCCAGACGCTCTGGTCGTCGGTGAAATAGAGGAAATTGCGCGTACTCCCCACGAGATTTGCCTTGCGACTTCGGAGCGTGAAGACAGCGTGGCTTACACGGTCGGGGCTGTAATAATCGTCGTCGTCCATTGTGACGAAAATCTTACCACGGGCGACTTCGTGCAACTTGTTGCGTTTGGCGCCCACATTCACCTTGGTTTCAGAGCGTATATACTGGATGGGAATGTCTTTGAAGGTGGCGACGATGTCTGCGGCGGATTCGGTACCGTCGTCTACAATGACCCATTCCATCTGGTCTTTGGGATACGTTTGGGCTTTTATACATTCGTACAACCATGGCAAGAATTTGCCACGATTATACGTGGGCGTGAGAATGCTCACGGGGGGTGTGGTGGGATTTACCGACTTGGGCCAGACGGAGGTCATTGGTTGTTTAGTGCGGCGAAGCGTTTAGATTACTGTTGGCTCACGTGAGTGCTTTTCAATGACACCGATGGCTTCCTTATATAGCTCAATCTGACAGGGGAGTCTAGCAGAGTCTCTGCGGGGTTCTGACTCTATAATCGCAGGGGGGATTTCCACGGGATCTGCAACCACCACCTCTATAACATTATCTACAGGCTGGACAACGTGCACAATCGTTATTTCATCTTCAGGAGGGACCCCATGCTGGTCATGAGGAATCATCGGATTTTGTTCCATAACAGGTTCTTGCGTCGCGACAGCAGCCGAGGGTAATTCCGTCGGTTTGACAACAACTGCGGTGGAACAACAGAGACCCATGATTCTACAGAGGTGGATTAGTTTATGTTGTCAACTATAAAAAAATAAGGTGAAGTAGATAGATATGACAAAACGCCGGACAAGAAGACGACGAAAGTCCACCCGAACAACACGAAAGCAACGGGGAGGAATGTTTAATACAGGAAAATTGGCAAAAATATTTACACTTGAGGATATCAAGGCCAACCTTAACATTGATACAACTCCTGTGAAATCCGGTAATTTTGGCACGATTGAAAAGGCGTGTTTTCGGGATAGTCCTGAATCTTGTTTTGGCATCAAATATGTGTCTGTGCCACCTGGAAAGACAGAAAATGATCCATATGCAATTACAGGAAGACGAGTCTTAGAACATGAAATTGAAGTTATGGTTGCAATCAAGGATGCCATCGCAAATACACAACAAAAGGAAATACCATATCATTATGAACAATACCTTGGATCTTTGCTTCCGGATACAACAACTCCATGGTTATTTACAGAATTTATAGAGGGTGTTACGTTGTCTTCCCATGTAGATACACCAGATATCAAAGACAATGCTGTGCGTTACTATTTTCAAACAATGCTGCTTTTAGAGCAACTTGAAAAACTTCTTCCAAATTTTGTTCACGGTGACTTGAATCCAGGAAACATCATGCTTGTCAAACGCGATACAGAACACCCCTTGTGCAAATTTCACGTAGATGCATATACAGAAAATGGTAATTTTACGCCAATTGAGTATACATTTGAAGAACCGTATTACATTAAATTGATTGATTTTGGATTAAGTGAATGTGACACAATTCGTTGGGGACGTGACCATCCATCTGGTCCCAGCGAACCAATCTTGGGTGTATGGCAATTGGACGCCTTTATGGCATTGGAATCATTCTTATTAGTTGCATCCGAAGAACAAACTGCTAAGCTACGTGAAATAAGTACGACATTTTTTGGCGACGACCTGACAGCCATGTTGGGAGCGGAAGACTCGGATATTTATCGTAATATTGGGCTTTTGAAAGACTTGGGGGATCGTTCCACGTTATACAAGTTGCTAGCACCAATATAAATTGAAGCACCTTACGGCCTAAAATAACATCCGCTACCAATACTTAGCCCTCATGTCTCTCCATGCAAGACGACGGCTGTGGTCCTTTTTTGAGGCGCTACATAGCCAAGAACTGACCGAAACAGCCCCCAAATGCGAAACGCCGCCCTGGATCAAGACTCCCTTGATGGAACATCAACAAACCTCGCTCGCCGCCGCCATTTCATTAGAGCAGTGCAAACACACAGGAGTCACCGTCACACCCCTGCCAGGCGAAACAGAAGGAGGACGTTTTTTCACCTCGTATGGAATTCTTGCAGACAAGGTCGGATCCGGAAAATCACTAACCGCTTTAGCCCTTGTCAAACAGCCGCCGCCCTCAGATATGTACACGGAATATGTCACACGTCATTGCCAGATTTTGGGAGATGGCAGGGACATGGGACTGTTGAGAGAGCGATCGCAGCGTCAGACTTCGGCGGGAGCTCCGTTGCGGTCTGTGACGACCAGTCTTCTCATTGTACCGCATGCGCTCTTACAGCAATGGGAGACCTATGTACGTAGGGACACTACGCTGCGCGTAAAATTCCTTAAACGAAAGGTGGAAACATCGGATTCTGCCGTCATGACGGATTTGGAATCGTACGACTTGATTGTCGTCAGCAGCACGATGTGGGGAACGTTCAAAGCATCACATCCCATCCGCACCATCCTTTGGCAACGACTCTTTATAGATGAAGCCGACAGCGTGACTTTTTCAAGCGAGCACGACGACTTGCATGCCCGTTTCTATTGGTTTATTACAGCGAGTTGGATGAATCTGGTCTTTAGTGGAGGGGCGTATTACAATATCATGTCGGTGTATACGCCGCCACCGGATACACCACCAGCACTCATCACACGTGTTCAGAAATCCGTGTATAATAGCCAATATTTCAGTGTACCGGGATGCCGGCATGTCAACATTGTACGCCGTATGTGCGGCACCGACAGATTTCAGACGCATCCAGGAAGTCACGCAGTCCTGTCTCAATCGGCCAGGGTCATCATTCATTCCACAGAAGAAGCAATTCGTAAATCGTTTGCCAATCCTAGTATCACCCACAGAACCATTGTGTGCGCGACACCGGCGAATTTACGGGTGTTGGACCAGTTTGTCAGTCCGGAAATGATGGAACGTCTTCATGCGGGGGATGTGAAAGGCGCATTGGATTGTGTGGGGATGACGGCGCATTCGGAATCGGAGCTCACCTCGGCGGTCACGGCTTCGTGGCTGACAGAATTAGACAATGCAAAGAAAACATATGAATACAAAAAGACGATTGCTTATAGCAGCGAGGCCGCAAGGGTGAAGGCGATGGAGACATGTGAACAAAAGATTGCTAGTATTGAAAGCCGCATTACAGCGGTGGAAGACCGCATTAAGCGGGCGAAGGAACACATGTGTCCCATTTGTATGTGTGAAGCCACGAATCCGGCGTTAATCCCATGCTGTACACAGATTTTCTGCTTTGGATGCCTTTGCGAATCGCTCAAACGAGTGGCGGCCTGTCCTCTGTGCCGGCAACGTATTACGGATTTGAAGTCAGTCAAAGTGTTGGGAGATGCAACAGATGAGACAAACACGGTGGCCACCGTTAAGGAAAAGAAGAAGTTGGGGAAACAGGAAACATGCATTGAGTTTTTAAAGGCGAATCCCACAGCGAAAATGCTCGTCTTTAGCAGTTACGACGCCACCTTCTCAGGTCTGAATGTAGCGCTGACGGACGCAGGTATTTCGCATGCGACTGTGAATGGGTCGCAGGCTCGGATCACCAAGTTGCTGCGAGAATTCCGCGAGGGCGCCTATTCGGTCTTGTTTCTGAACGCTCGCAATATGGGAGCGGGACTGAATATGGAATCGGCGACGCACGTGCTGTTGTTTCATAGAATGGCAGCGGAATTGGAGCAGCAGATTGTAGGGAGAGCAGTGCGACTAGGGCGAACTGCTCCCTTGGAAGTGCTACACTTGTTTCACGAGAATGAGTTGCAAACGGGGATTACGCATGTGTAAGATCCATAAATCTAAAGCAATGAGCATTTGAAATGCCCGTCGGTTTAGTGTCGTCGTGTATATCGGTTCTTTCTGTTTTTCTTAATTTTAGAAGTTTTAGATTTTTTAGCTTTTCGTGAAAAAAGGCATGACAGGCAACCTACATTTTCATTATTTGAGGTTGCTCGGGATGTTCCACTTCGTGCCGTGCGACTCGCACCACCTCCACCTTTGTATCTATTTCTCTCCTCTCTCTCTCTTTCTCT
>Ga0164294_10003988_pt1 | contig 13000 bp, 13 predicted proteins | sample GEODES005metaG_FD_111479 | JGI IMG/M metagenome (GOLD analysis project Ga0164294, IMG submission 111479) | Oligotrophic lake water microbial communities from Sparkling Lake, Wisconsin, USA - GEODES005 metaG | ecosystem: Environmental > Aquatic > Freshwater > Lake | place: USA: Sparkling Lake... | reverse complement strand
CCGAATTTGATTACGCTGTGCACGAAAAGTTGAATGTGGTATTCTCAAAAAACATCTGGAAATACTGTACCGAAAAGCAAATCCCATTAGTATATGCTTCTTCTGCAGCTACCTATGGCGCGGGTGAATTGGGGTATGAAGATACACATAGCATCGTAAATCAATTGCAGCCACTCAATGCTTATGGTATTTCTAAAAATGAATTTGATAAATGGGCTATAGTACAAAAAGAAATGCCTCCAGCATGGTTTGGATTGAAATTCTTTAACGTCTATGGACCAAATGAATTCCATAAAGGTAGAATGGCCTCTGTTATTTTTCATGCGGTGAATCAAATTAGAACGAACGGATTGGTAAAATTATTTAAATCCCATCGTCCAGATTTTAAAGATGGTCAACAATTGCGTGATTTCATCTATGTAAAAGATTTGCTTAATGTAGCGGTTTGGTTGATGGAAAATCAACCTACATCTGGATTGTATAATTTGGGAACAGGCATTGCAAGGAGTTTTGAAGATTTGGTAAAGGCTACTTTTGCAGCAATGGATTTAATACCTAATATTGAATTTATTGACATGCCGGAAGATATTCGCGAAAAATATCAATATTTTACCGAAGCCAACATGTCTAAATTAAAAGCTGCCGGCTACCCAGAAGCATTTTATAGTCTAGAGGATGGCGTAGCTGATTATGTGAGGAATTATTTATTGGAAAACAATTATTATTAAATGAACAAGCGAGTAGGAATTATTGGTGGCGGGAATTTGGGTGTTGCAATTGCGGAAGGGTTGATGAAAAGTTGCTTTATTCAACCAGATCATATAATTATTACTCGGAGAAATATTGCGGCTATCAGACATTTGGAGCAGCAGGGTATTTTAGTGTCAGACAATAATGTTGAAGCCGTTACGTATGCCGATGTTATTGTTTTAGCCGTAAAGCCCTTTCAAGTGGCAGAAGTTTTGGATCGCATTAAGCCTTCATTGACAGAAAATCATGTAGTAGTTTCTGTGGTAACTGGTGTAACGGTAGAAATGCTAAGGCAATATGCTGGTGAAAAGGTGTCTTTGGTGAGGGCTATGCCCAATACTGCAATTGCCATTCAGGAAAGCATGACTTGCTTATCTTTTGATGCGATTAGTTCAGAACGCTTAGCGTATGTACAAGAACTATTCAATCAATTGGGAAAGGTTGTAGTGATTGATGAAAAATTGATGGATGCCGCAACGGTTTTAGGAGCTTGCGGTATTGCTTATGCTTTAAGATACATACGGGCAAATATTCAAGGGGGGATAGAAATTGGATTTGATGCTGCCACAGCTTCACTTATAGCGGCTCAAACCGTAAAAGGTGCTGCTGAATTATTGATCAAAACCGGCCGACATCCAGAACAAGAAATAGACAAAGTAACTACCCCCAAAGGATGCACCATCGCAGGTTTAAATGAAATGGAACATCAAGGATTTAGCTCTTCACTCATTAAAGGGATATCCGCCAGTTTTGATAAAATAAATCATAAATAAGAAAACACAATTATTGTATACGTTCTTTTATGAACGATAAAACATGTGTATAAGCATCTTCTGAGGCTTCTTTGTTAAAACGCGGATTGCTCGGATTGGCAAAAGCATGTGGAGCTTCATATCTTTTTAAGATTAATTTCTTACCCGCTGCATCCATATTTCCTGCAAATTCATCCACTACTTTAGGAGAAGGCCATTGGTCGAGATTGCCAAAAACGCCTAATACATCAGCATTAAGTGTTTTCAATCTGTCTATATTTTTTTCAGGTTGACCGTAATACATCACACATCCTACAGATTGTTTTCCGCCGATAAGGGTAGATTGTAAACTCCAACCTCCTCCAAAGCACCAACCTATTGTGAATACTTTTGCTTTTGCCCCGGTATAACCAAATGTAGCTTTAATAATTTCTTCGGCTCTTTCTTTATTTACGCTTTGCATTGTTTTTCCTGCTTCCCCTTGGGTAGTTGCGATTACGCCATCATACAAATCAATAGCTATGGCATTAATCCCAAGATCTTTAGACAATTTTTCTGCTTCTTGTTTGATGTAATCGTTCATACCCCACCATTCGTGGATAACAAAAATGTAATATGGTGATGGTTTTGTGGCCTTCACTTCCCAAACATGGGCATCTTTACCACTTGCCGTTTTGATATATATATCCTTTCCTGTTTCAGAAACAAACTGAAATGGAAGAGGTTCATCGTGGCTCATCACAAAAGATTTATCCGCAACATTTCTTGAAAATGCTGTTGTAGCATCAATTCCACAGCAAGAAAGATTGTTTTGAGCTGATGCACCCATTACGATTAACAATAAGATTGGTAAAAAAAATAGCTTTTTCATTTAATTATAATTTAAGTTCTAACATTAAATCTATGCAAATGTTCACTTATTTTTGATGGGTTAGCCGAATAAATGGTAAATTTGCCCGCCCAGCAGAAAGTAGGTCCAACTGAACTGCCATTGGGTTTTATAAAGTATTGCTATGGCTAAATTCATTTTCGTTACCGGTGGGGTAACTTCATCTTTAGGAAAAGGTATTATTTCTGCTTCATTGGCTAAGTTATTACAAGCTCGTGGGCTCAAAGTAACTATACAAAAATTTGACCCTTATATAAATGTGGATCCAGGAACTTTAAACCCTTATGAACATGGGGAATGTTTTGTTACCGAAGATGGTGCTGAAACTGACTTAGATTTGGGCCATTACGAGCGTTTCCTAAACATTTTTACTTCACAAGCTAATAATGTAACTACAGGAAAGGTATATCAAACAGTTATTAATAAAGAACGACAAGGTGCCTTTTTGGGAAAAACTGTACAAGTTGTTCCCCATATCACCGATGAAATTAAGCGTCGGATGCGTTTATTGGGAAATAAAGATTACGATATCATCATCACCGAAATTGGTGGAACAGTGGGTGATATTGAAAGTTTACCTTTTATTGAAGCGGTAAGACAATTGCAGTGGGAATTGGAAGATGAAGATTGTTTAATCATTCACCTCACATTAATTCCATATTTAAAGGCCGCAAAAGAATTAAAGACCAAGCCTACGCAACATAGCGTAAAATTGATGAGCGAAAACGGCGTTCATCCGGATATTATTGTTTGCAGAACGGAATACCCTTTGTCTGTAGAAATCCGTAAAAAAATTGCTCTTTTTTGCAATGTAAAAACCGAAGCGGTAATTGAAGCGGCTGATGCTGCTACAATTTATGAAGTGCCATTGTTAATGATGAGGGAGAAGTTGGATTTGATTTGCTTAAAGAAGTTGAACATTACCCAATTTAACGAGCCTGAACTTGCCCGTTGGAAAGAGTTTCTCGATAAATTAAAATACCCTAAAAGCAAAGTAAGCATAGGATTAATTGGTAAATACATCGAATTACAAGATGCCTATAAATCAATTCTTGAAGCCTTCGTACATGCAGGAGCTATTAATGAATGTACCGTTGAAATCATTAATATTCACAGTGAATTTATTATTGAAGAAAATGCAGAAGAAAAACTTGGACTTCTAGATGGCTTATTGGTAGCACCCGGATTTGGTAACAGAGGAATTGACGGTAAAATTGTTGCTGTAAAATATGCAAGAGAACACAATCTTCCATTTTTTGGAATTTGTTTGGGTATGCAAATGTCGGTTATTGAATTTGGTAGAAACGTGTTGCATTTGGAAGGCGCACATTCTACAGAAATGGAAGCCAATAATCCGCACCCAGTTATCGATTTAATGGAAGTGCAAAAACAAATCACAGTTAAAGGGGGTACTATGCGCTTGGGTTCTTATCCTTGCTCTATTATGGAAGGTTCTTTAGCCCATAGCATTTATGGTACTACATTAATTAATGAAAGACATCGCCATAGATGGGAATTTAATAATGCATACGCCAAGCAATATGAATCCGCAGGTTTTATACCAAGTGGTAAAAATATAGAAAGTGATTTGGTTGAAATTGTAGAACTTCAAAACCATCCTTTTTTTATTGGGGTTCAATTTCACCCTGAATTAAAAAGTACTGTAGAAAACCCTCATCCTTTGTTTATACATTTTATTAAAGCCGCAAAAAATTACGCAGAATTAAAAAGTATTGCAAAAAAATCAATACCAATTGTAGAAGACTAATTTTAAAATTACCGTACACGAATCAAACTTTACCAGTCATAATGGCTATATCGTATGATTGCTCTAATTTACATATATTTGCCCCTCAAATTTTGCTATGAATCTCGATAAAAATACGCTGATTGGTTTTGTGTTGCTGATAATTCTCTTTTTTGGATACTTCTTCTTTACCCGTCAAGGTCAACTTGAATTGGAAGCCAAGCAAAAAAGAATGCAGGACTCTCTAGCCCTCATTGTGCCTCGTATGGACGCTAAAACCAGTGTAAAAGATAGTATACAAGCTGATTCATTAAATAGAGTGGCTTCTGCTGGCGATTTTACTGCTGCAGTTTCTGGCAAAGAAGAAATTACTTTGGTTGAAAATGAGCTTATGAAGGTGTATTTCACCAACAAAGGAGGACAAGTTAAAGAAGTTGAACTGAAAAAATATTTGTCTAACGACAGTATGCCAGTAAAACTTGGCGCAACACCTTTTGATAAATTTTCCTACAGAATAAATACAGGCACTTCTAAAATTGGAGAAACAGATGCATTGTTTTTTCAGGCAGGTAAACTCACACCTAATGCCGATGGAAGTCAAACAGTTGTTTTTGAATTGGCAGATACGAGCGGTAAATCAGTGAAACACGTATATACAATCCACCCCCAACAATACATGATGGATTGGAATATCATTTTAAACAATGCCGATCAATTGCTCGGAAAGCATTTTATAGATTTGACTTGGCAAGTACGTGCAGTGCAGCAAGAGCATGATCTTTTAACTGAAAAAAGAGAAACCCAAATCAACCTTTTACAAAAAAATGGTTTTGATTATTTTACCATGAAAGATGGGTTAAATGAGAAGTGGGAAGAGGGGATGAAATGGATAAGTATTAAACAAAAGTTTTTCAATCATACCATTGTTGCGGTAAATGGATTTTCTTCTGGCGAAATGAATACTACAATGCCTGCAGATTCTACTAAAATTGTAGCTAATGCAATGGGCAATTTAACCATTCCAGTACCGGCAGGTGTTAGTGCAAATATTCCACTCAAAATTTATTATGGTCCCAACGACTTTGAGATTTTGAAATCTTATAAGATGGAAATGGAGGATATGGTAAACTTGGGACAAGGGATGTATGCATTTGTGAAATATATCAACAGATATATCGTAATGCCATTTTTTAATTTTATCTCTGGATTTTTCCAAAGTTATGGTGTTGTTATTTTACTCCTCACCTTATTTATTCGTTTGATAACATCCCCATTGGTGTATACGAGTTATTTGAGTGGTGCTAAAATGAAGGCTTTGCGTCCGGAATTAGATGTACTTAAAGCAAAATTAAAAGATGATCAGCAAGCATACAGCATGGAGCAAATGAAATTGTTTAGATCAGCTGGCGTAAATCCTTTGGGAGGTTGTATACCTGCATTGCTGCAAATCCCTATCTTTTTTGCTTTATATAGCTTCTTCAACTCAAATATTTCTTTGAGGGGGCAATCATTTTGGTGGGCAAATGATTTATCTTCTTACGATCAAATTCTTACTTGGAGTTATTCTATACCATTTATTGGTGATCATATCAGTTTGTTTACATTATTGGCCGTATTTACCAACTTGTTGATTTCGATTTATGGTATGAACATGACGCCAGATCAAGACAACCCAATGATGAAATATATGCCATATATATTCCCTGTAATGTTGCTTGGCGTGTTTAATGGGTTGCCTGCTGCCTTAACTTGGTATTATACCATTTCCAATATAATCACCTTGGTTTTACAGTTTGTAATCCAGAATTATATTATTGACCATGCTAAAATTTTGGCAAAATTAGAGGAGAATAAGAAAAAGCCAAAGGCACAACCCAAGTGGCAAGAAAAAATGGAGCAAATAAAAGAAACCCAGAAAAAACTTGATGACATGAAAAATAAAACTTCCAAAAAATAAATTGGTTTAACAGTTTTTTATTTTCATCGATGTTGTTTTTATTTATCTTACCACAAACTATCAAAATGGGGAGATATATTCTTTTTTTAGTATTTATATTGTCTATTCATGCCGCAAATGCCCAAAAACTTTTATCGGAAGGATCCATTCAATACTGTATTACGCTAAAAGATGCTTTAAAAGATTCTACATTAGCTAACTATTTTAAGGGAGCTTTATCCATAGTATATGTAAAAGGCTCCCAATCGCGAACAGATATTAAAACAAATTTGGGCATTACCACCTCAATTTTTAATAATAAAACACATGAAGGTGTTCTGTTGCGTGAATTTCAATCGCAAAAGTTGCTGATTAGGATGAATGCAGAAAATTGGGCTGATAAAAATAAAAAATTTATTGGCATTACGTATCAAACTACTGGCGATACAATGGTTATCGGTGGTTACAAATGTGAAAAAGCTATTGCATTATTAAGCGATGGTACAAGTTTTTCAGTATTTTTTACCAAAGAATTAGAAACAGAAAACAAATCCTACGATCCGCAATTTGAAGGATTAGTAGGTTTCCCTGTGGCTTATGAATCTGTAATGGGAGATTTGACCATTCAGTTTACACTTGCACAAATCAGTTTCGATCCTGTGCCTGTGCAGAAATTTGCCATCCCCACCAAAGGTTATAGAGAGATTTCTTATGATGAAAGTTTGGAAACTTCAAGGGGAAACAAAAAAAATTAATGATTAGACTGTGAAGGTGTTTTAAACCTATTTAAAATAGAAACTTTGGTTTTTTGAGGAATAACCCAAGTGATATTTCTTTTTTGATAGGTTACAATTGAGTTGGTCATTATTCCATTAGATGAACGTTGGGTATTCAATAAACGTGATCCTGTGTATTGAAATCCTGAATGCAGGGATAATTTCAAATCCGCTTGGATAGTTGAAAAAACTTTAGAAGATTTTTTTACGATTCCGTTGGTTCCATCTATGCCAAAAACACAAATAGAACTGCTTATTACAACAAGCAATATGAAGGAAGTTTTTAAAAAAGGGTTCGGGTTAGTGTTGGGTATTTTCATCATCGGTACAAATTTAACAAAAACAATTTAAAATAAAATAGTGGTTTGTTACAAAAGAAATAAATTTTTAACAAATTAATACATTTTTAAGAATTAATTTATTTTTTTCAGTATTTATATTCACCTATTTTGCAGTAACCTACGTAATATGAATACACAGTCTTATCATGAAGAGCCAGAAAATATCAAAGAATTACTTCGTCAATACGAATACCTTAAGGCTGGCAAAAAAATTAACCTTTTATACGAGGATTCTTTTGAACAGATTATAGATCATTTTGATGAACAGGATGATTTGCACAATGCCCTCGAAGCTGCAGATACCGCATTAACCTATTATCCATTTTCCTCAACCCTTATTGTAAAAAAAGCAGCTATTCAAATAGCATTGGGAAACTTTCATGAAGCCCTCTCGTTACTAGATAATGCGGCTATTTTAGATAAAGATGATATAGAAATTTATATCTTACGCACCGATGCTTGCCTAGCTTTAGAACAAACCGACAAAGCTGCTCAACTGTTAGAAGAATCTGTTCAACGTTTTGATGGTGATGATAGAATTAATTTGCTCATGGGTTTAACCGATGTGTATGATGATTATGAAGCCTTTGACAAATTGTTCGATTGCTTAAAATTAGTGCTTGAATTAGAACCCAACCATGAAGAGGCGCTGGTTAAAATTTGTTTTTGGACAGATTTTACCGGCAGAAGTGAAGAAAGTATTCGTTTACATTTGTCTATAATTGATGAATTTCCGTACAATGAATTGGCTTGGTTCAACTTGGCTTCCGCTTATCAAGGCATAAAATTGTATGAAAAATGTATTGATGCATACCAATTTGTGCTGGCTATCAATGAAAAATTTGATTACGCATACCGGAATATGGCAGATGCATTTATCCGATTACGAAATTATAAAGAAGCTATTGCCGCTTTAGAACATGTAGTCCAATTATCTAGACCGGAAGATGTTATTTATGAGGCATTAGGGCACTGTCATGAACAATTGAAGAAATATTCTGCTGCCAGACAATACTATCGGAAAGCATCAAACCTCAATCCATCTGATGCCCAATTGTATTTTAAAGTGGCAAAAACATACATGAAAGAATCCAATTGGATCTTAGCCATTAAATTTATTGAGCAGGCTTTACAACGTAGTAGGTTTCATCCTGCTTTTAATTTAGCGATTGGCGAGTGCAAAATGCATTTAAAAGAATACGATGAAGCATCATTCCATTTTAAGTTGGTGGTTAAGTATAAGCCTAAAAACTTAGCGGGTTGGGAAGCCCTTATTAAATGCTTGTATTACGACAAATCTTTTGCCGAAGCCGATATTCTGATTGACATCGCCGAAGATAAGTTGGGTAAAAAGCCCATATTAAAATATTATCGTAGTGCCATTTCTTTTGCGAAGGGTAAATCAAAAGAGGGTTTGCTTCAATTGGAAAATGCTGTAACCAATGCCCCCAAATTATTGAAGAAATTTATCAAATTAAATCCCTTTATCATGCAAAACCAAATGGTGATAGATTTACTACTGCGCCTTAAAAAATCTCGTTTACAATAAAAGGCTAGATGTTGATAAATCCATATCAATTGTGAACGGTCGAATTGTTTTTCTTATTTTTGCACTTTCCAAAACAATTTACACATGAATTTTGACATTTCTCATATTCCGCATAGAGATTTAAAGCCTCGTAATAATGGGTTAACAATGGTTATGGATAAAGGGCTAAGTGTGGAAGAAGCCAAAAATTTTTTAAGTGTTGCACATCCACATGTGGATATTATCAAGTTGGGATTTGGAACCTCTTACGTTACCCTTAATTTGAGAGAGAAAATTGAGCTGTACAAATCCTATCAATTGCCTGTATATTTTGGTGGAACTTTGTTTGAAGCCTTTGTAATTAGGAATAAGTTTAATGAGTATATCGCATTATGTAAAGATTTTGGTATTGATTATATGGAAGTAAGTGATGGGTCAATAACCATTCCTCAAGCTGAGAAATGCGGGTATATTGAAAAGTTGGTTAAGCATGGTACCGTTTTAAGTGAAGTTGGAAGTAAAGATGCAGAACATATTATTCCGCCATATAAATGGATTGAGTTGATGCGTTCAGAATTGGATGCAGGTTCTACCTATGTAATTGCGGAAGCTCGTGAGGCTGGAAATGTGGGGATTTACCGTGGAAGCGGGGAAGTGCGGGAAGGATTGGTGCAAGAAATTTTAACACAAATCGATGCTTCAAAAATCATTTGGGAAGCACCTCAAAAAGCCCAACAACTTTATTTTATCGAATTGATAGGTGCAAATGTGAATTTGGGAAACATTGCACCGTCTGAGCTTATTCCATTGGAAACAATGCGCATCGGACTCAGAGGAGATACTTTTCATTTGTTTCTGGAACAACTTGGGCAATGAGAAAGTTTGGATTAATAGGTTACCCCCTGTCGCATTCATTTTCCAAAAAATATTTTACAGAAAAGTTTCAGCAACTTGCCATTGATGCGGCGTATGAAAATTATCCTATTCAAAGTATTGAAGGGTTCAAGGCGATTCTAGAACTTCCGCAATTGGAAGGTGTGAATGTAACTATTCCGTATAAAGAGGCTGTAATTCCTTTCTTAGACTATAAATCAAGGGTTGTGGAAGCGATTGGCGCATGTAATTGCATTGCCATAAAAAATGGTCAACTATTTGGCCATAATACAGATGTTATTGGGTTTGATGCAACATTTTCGCCCGCGTTGCGCCCTCATCATTCAAAAGCCTTAGTTTTAGGTACAGGGGGTGCCGCAAAAGCAGTGTATTACATTCTTCAGCAAAAAAATATTGAATTTCTGAAAGTTAGCAGAACCGCTAAACAAGGTCAGCTTTGTTACAGCGATCTCACCGAAGAAATCATGTCATCTCACTCAATAATTATCAATACCACTCCATTGGGTATGTATCCAAACGTACATGATTTTCCTCCCATACCGTACGAATGGATTGGCGAAAATCATTATTTGTATGATTTGGTGTATAATCCTGCCATTTCTACCTTTTTGGCAAAAGGAATTGCTCAAGGTGCTGTTACAGAAAATGGTGCAAAGATGCTGGAAATTCAGGCAGAGGAAAGTTGGAAAATTTGGAACTATTGAGTTGTTCAAGTATGGTTTGAGTAATAGTTTCAGGTGGTGTAGCTATATAGTTATTCAAATTGCTTTTAAGGTAATCGGCGGCACATACCGGAAAAATATTTTCGTTTTCCACTGATTGTTTTATCACGTTTTCATGAATAATAGGTTGGCAAGAAGTTATGTTCATGGTGTAAATTTTCTATTTCTTAATAGCATTGATTGTAAAATGCCCTTTGCCTTTGCGAGCTGTGATTTACTAGTACCTTCACTAATACCTAGCATTTCAGCGATGTTTTTATGGGTATATCCTTCTACAACAAATAAATTAAAAATGGTTCGGTTGCTGTTGGGCAGTTGCCGAACCAATTCCATCACTTCTTCTGCAGCCAATTGTTCTAAAACTGACCAATCCATATCTTCAATAATGTTTTCTTGTATATCGGTTATGGTTTGGACTGGGTTTTTCTTGTGTAGTTGATCAATTGCGGTATGAATAAAAATTCTTTTTAACCAGCCTTCAAAGGATCCTTCAGATTTGTATCCTTCCAATTTGTTAAAAGCCTTAATAAAACCTTCTTGTAATATATCTTGCGCATCAGCCGTTGAGCCTGCATATCGCAAACAAATGCCAAACATTTTGGGAGCATAAGTACGATACAACAATTCTTGCATTCTCCGATTGCCTTTTAGACAACCTTCAATTATTTCGAATACTGCTATTTCAGGATGGGTAGATATGGGCATTTTTACATTATTGGCCCGCCAAATCTGTTTGCAGAAATTGGATTAGCTTATCCATTGCTTTTTTGCGGTGACTAAATTTGTTTTTTTCTTCTAAAGTCATTGCAGCAAAGCAAGAAGAACTGCCATCGGGTATGAATAATGGATCATATCCAAATCCTGCGCCACCAAATTTTTCTAGGGAAATCGTTCCATTACAAATGCCCTCAAATTGATATTCTTTGCCGTTAAGTATTAAAGAAATGATGGTTCTGAAACGTGCTTTACGGTTGGTTTTGCCTTTGAGTTCGTGCAATAATTTATCCATGTTGGCTTCTGCTGACGAAGGAGTGCCGGCATAACGGGCACTAAAAACACCTGGCGCACCTTCTAATGCTTCGGTTTCTAATCCAGTATCTTCACTAAAGCAATTTTGACCCGTAAGTTGAAAAATAGTGGTAGATTTTTCCCTTGCATTGTCTTCTAACGTAAAATGAGGCTCAGGAATATCTATAAAAATACCGGCTTCTGCGAGGGTTATTACAGACCAATTGTTGTGTAAAAAAGAACGAATTTCGGCAACTTTATGGTTGTTGTTTGTAGCAAAAATGATAGAATGCATAGAATAATTAAATTGAAAATGCGATTTTAAGGGTGTTCCAAAGTTTGATTTTCTGTTGTTTATCGATGTCGATTTCTAGTAAAGATGGGGAAGAAAGGTAAAAAATTTGATCAAATTTTTGTAATTGAAAATGAGGAAAAAAAACAGGCAGTTCAATGGCTGCTGGTAATATTCCAAAAAGAAAGATGTAAGAAGGGAAATAATCCTTTGTTATTTGTTTGTAATTCGATTTGTCTGGATGTAAGGGTATCATTTTTACTTCTTGTGGGGGTATTTTACATGCTTGTAAAATATTATTCAATAATATTAATTGTGAAGCGTTAGCGTTAATGGTAAGGTCATCAGCAGTTACAATAACTATCTTTATTGGTATTATAGGTAAAGCGGATGTAGATTTCTGTTTACTTTCACCAAGATCGTATAAAGACGATCCGTAAAGGATGGCTATTGCTTCTGGGGAGAGATTATTCATAAGATTTGCTATAGGAAACTAATGATTGTTAGTTTTTTTTGTTTCTTTGCACAAAATTAAGACAATATGTTTTCGATTAATGATTTGGAGGTGATAAGATCGGAAAGAAGTAAAATAAATGACCAAGAATTGGTTAATGTGCCGTTTGGTAAATACTTTACGGATCACATGTTGGAAATGGAATATAAAGATGGTGCTTGGCAGAAGCCTGTTATAAAACCTTATGGACCAATATCTGTAGAACCATCATTGGCTGCATTGCATTATGGTCAGGCTATTTTTGAAGGAATCAAAGCCTATAAGTTTGATAATGGGCAGGTGGCGATTTTTAGGGGTATAGAAAATTTTAAGCGATTTAATATTTCGGCAGCTCGAATGCAAATGCCCCAAGTTCCTGAAGATATTTTTATGGAGGGTATGGCCGCATTGGTGAATATCGATAGCAATTGGATTCCGTTGGTAGAAGATCATGCGTTGTATATACGTCCGTTATTATTTGCTACCGATTGTTTTTTAGGTGTTAAAGCATCCGAAACCTATAAGTTTTTTATTATGCTCAGCCCTTGCGGACCTTACTTTGCGGCTCCATTAAAAGTTCGTGTGGAGGAGCATTATGTAAGAGCAGTGAAGGGCGGTGTAGGCTTTGCAAAAACGGCTGGTAATTACGCTTCTGCGATGCAGGCTTTTGTAGAAGCAAAGGCAAAAGGATTTGATCAAGTATTATGGACGGATCCATTTGAACACAAATATATTCATGAGATGGGTGTGATGAATGTTTTTTTCATTATTGGGAATAAAGCTTTCACGCCATCTTTGGAAGATGGAACCATTCTTGCCGGTGTAACACGCGACAGTGTTATTGTGTTGTTAACAGAAATGGGTATTGAAGT
>Ga0164294_10003986_pt1 | contig 13002 bp, 8 predicted proteins | sample GEODES005metaG_FD_111479 | JGI IMG/M metagenome (GOLD analysis project Ga0164294, IMG submission 111479) | Oligotrophic lake water microbial communities from Sparkling Lake, Wisconsin, USA - GEODES005 metaG | ecosystem: Environmental > Aquatic > Freshwater > Lake | place: USA: Sparkling Lake... | reverse complement strand
CCAGCAATTAAGACATTGGATTGCGAGCGCACTTGAAGTAAGTGGCCTGCTGGTACAACATTTAGCTGAACTAACATTTCGCGATAAAAACTCATGATGTGAGCACTGACATCAAGTCCAAGTACTTCAATTTCATGTCTGACTCGATCTGCTAGCAATAATGCTGGCAAACCAGTTGGTTCTGGAATCCATTCGATATCCCCCATACCCAATGTGATTTGAGCTGTAACTTTTGCTCGCACAGTCCTGTTTAATTTGAATTGAGTACTTAAATCTGCAACATGAAATAGCAAATCTCGACGCGAAACTAGTTGGCCATGTAGTGCATCAAAGCCGCCAGCTAATACGATGCGTTCAATAATTGGCCTAGATGCCCTAGCGCGATAAACAAAGTCAGCTAGCGAACGGTAAGGCTGAGCCGAAATGATGTCGCTGACTTCTTGCTGGCTAATGCCTTTAACTTCTGCGAGTGGGATCCGAATTCCGTAACCACCATTAACTGTGCGCTCTACTACGTAAGTATCACTTGAGACATTTACATCAAGTCCTAAAATTTCAACACCGCAGCTGCGAGCATCATCAGCAATTAAGCGTTTTGGATACATGCCTGGGTCATGTGTTAGAACCCCTGCAATAAATGCTGCTGGGTGGTGCGCCTTGAACCAAGCTGATTGATATGTAGGTAGCGCAAAAGCAGCAGCGTGGGCTTTACAGAAACCAAATGAAGCAAAAGCTCGTAAAACTTCCCAGACTTGTTCAATTACAACTAGTTCATACTTCTTTTTGCGAAGAGCTAAATAAAACCATTCTCGAATTTCATCGAGTTGTTCATAGTCGCCCATGCGGCGGCGAATTAAGTCAGCAGCCTCAAGAGTGCAATCTGTCATGACTGCAAGAATTCGCATAACTTGTTCGTGAAAAACTACAACTCCACTGGTCTCAGCTAAAATTTCTGCTAAGTCTTCGTGTATGTAATCAGTCATTGCCCAGCCTTGCCGAGCTCGCAAAAATGGTGTGATCATGTCACTTTTTACTGGGCCAGGGCGAAATAACGAAATGTCAGTAATTAAATCGCCGAAAGAAACTGGTGCGAACTTTCCAATTAGTTCGCGCTGCCCTGGCGACTCAATTTGAAAACAGCCCAGAGTTTTAGTGCTTTGAATTAGTTCAAAAGTTTTTGCGTCATCACGAGGCACTGTTTCTAGATTAATAAACCCAGTGTGATCTGCGCCAAGTGCACTTGGACCCTGCACTTTATGGACTTGCTTTATGGCATAAGCCAGAGCAGATTGCATTCGAACGCCAAGCACATCTAGTTTGAGCAATCCCATATGCTCAACATCATCTTTATCAAATTGGGACATTGGGAACTCTTGGGCGCTTGGTTGCACTGGTGTGCGCTCTAGTAACGACAAATCAGAAAGCACTATGCCGCATGGATGCAATGAAGTGTGTCGAGGTAAGCCGTCTAAACCTTCAACTAAATCTAAAAACTGATCGAGATCCCCACGCGCAGCCCTGATGCCAATGCCACTTCGACGCAGTTCTGGTAATTCTGCCAAGGCACTTCGGATATGTCGCGCCCGGATGTGTGGAAAGGATTTAGCAAAAGTATTAATTTCACTTGGCGGCATGCCTAGCGCAGCTCCGACATCTCGAATTGCGTGGCGAACACGATATGTTTCGCGCATTGAAACACAGGTTGTGCGCTTATCTCCAAATCTGTCAAAAATTGCTTGATAAATTTCGATTCGTCGATCTGACTCTACGTCGATGTCAATGTCAGGCAACCCTGGTCGGAGCGTGGATACAAATCGTTCCATTAATAAATTGTGCGCAATTGGATCAACACCAGAAATTCCCAATAAATGATTAATGAAACTTCCAGCGCCAGAGCCACGAGCTGCAACTCTTACTTTCATTTGACGAATCATGTCAACGACTTGCGCCACAGTAAGGACGTAACCAGCTAAACCCATTTGCGCAATGATCGCTAACTCAGAATCTAGGCGCGCTCTGCTGCTGCGTTGATCATCAGTTCGCGTAACTGCGTTATCAGTTAGGTACTTAGTAAATCCGATCTCGCAACGTTCCTGCAATATGGCATCAGCGCTGCGCGATTCACCTGGGAGTAACTTTGCTAACTCAGGCACGTAAACCTGATTCATTCCCAAGTCAGCCGTTGGATCAATAATGCATTCCAGACCCAACTCCACAGTTTGATTCAGAAGTATTCGACTTATGTCGCGTGGATCCCCCACCATGCCTGCGATCCGTTGTGCAATAGCGTTCATGTGCGCTGTGGTTGCAAGAAATGCTTGATTTGTTGGGCCACTGTTTGTCTTTGCAGATAACGCCAGTTGTCGACGCGAAGCATCAAGCACATCAGCAATACGAGAATCCTGCTGTTCGAGATATCGCACCATGTTCGTTAACACTGCAGGAACTTTATGCACGATAGCCCACTGCAACATTCGGGCTGCAAAAGTATCGGACAAATTATCGGCATCTGGACTTTGGCAATGCGTAGCAATTTCTAAGTAAGTCCGAATGCCATGGTCTTGCCAAGTGCGCAGATGATCGAGCGCTCGATCAGGTCTGCGATTAAGAATGTTGTAGCCAATGTCCGAGCGTGGACCCAGCAAAGCAACTAGCCCGTGTTCACCGGCTAGTTGTAATAACTCTTGTCTATTAATTTCTGGATCTTCGCGCGAATCAAGATGAGCTCTGGAGATGATCGCGCACAATCCAGCCCAACTTTGTTTATCGTGAGCTAACAAAGTTAGGCGTGGTCGTTCTGGCTTAACCCACTTGCCACCGTGAGCTGGAGTGGGTAAATAAGGTTGTGGAGTTTCAAGTGCAATGTCTACCCCAAGAATTGGGGAAATTTGTGCACTGGCGCAAGCATGAATAAAACTAACTGCGCCCGCTACGGTATCTCGATCTGTTAATGCCAGTGCACTTTGCCCATACTCACCGGCGCGATTAGCTAAGTTTTGGGGCGTGGTTGTGCCATAACGCATCGATAACGCTGATGCCACATGAAGGTGAATAAATCCTGGCGCCATAACTTACTTGGGATTAGATACTGCAGGATTTGATACTGTGCGGCGATTAAGTTGAATGACATTATTTGGAATTACATTTTGGGCAGCAACATTAGTTGGCAAAGTTAATTGCCGGGAGACCCCAAGTTTTTCGGCAACTAAATCAATAAATTCATGAGCATCTCTAACTAAGTCATCAGCCTCGCGCGGCGTAACTGCTCCCCCAAGTCCCACTTCGGCAGCTGCTCGCTTACCTGCACCTGCTGAAAAGTACTGTGCCCATTCCGTGAACTCAGGTGCGACTTTGCTAACTAAAGTCCAAACGCTAGTTGGTCTACTTCGGTTTGGTTTGGTGTAAGCCGCAAGTAAAGCTGCTGCAGCGCGCAAAGCAGCCAAGTGCGCAGCAACATACTTTTCGCCTGCGCGTGATGCGATGATCGAAGTATCCAAACTTCGCAATGCGCCAGCTAATAAATCGATGCTGGCGACAGTTACCTGGATTTCGTGTGTTGGTTGGGCACTCATTATTTTCTCCTGTTAGTTATTTTTATTAAGTAGTTTTTGTGTCAATCGGTACTTACTGTTTGATTAATGTGCTCCACGCATCAATCAAGTAATCGAGAGACAAACCAGCGCTCATCACTGGTTGCAATGTCATAAATTCCAAAATTATTTTTCGAAGTTTGCGTAGTTGCCTCAACTCGCCAGACTTGCCATTCCCGGGCTTGCCGAGTGCGCCACCACGGAGCTGATTCCAACCAAGTGAACAAAATTGTGAGTACTAAATAACTTTGGCCACGCCAACTAAAGGACTTTGGTAAGCCACTGGCATTAGTGCGCACTTGAGCCAGGGATCTGGTGCTAACGCCATAATTTCGGGACATAACAAGCCTTTCGAACATTTGTTCGAACAGCATAAGGCTAGCGGCAGACAAGTTTCCAGTCTTTGAAGAAAACCCTATAAATAAGGGACATATCGCATCACTTTAAGGATTTAGAGATTAAAGGCGCTGACTACTTGGCCAATTCGGGCGGACTGTTCCGGTTGGCACTCTTGGCCCGGCAACGCATCCCAAGTCGGAGTAATTGAGTCTTCGATCCCAGTCTTCACGCCAGAAAGTGTCTCGAGTACCGCTAAGCCACAGTACGGAACATAAAACGGCGAATAGCCACCTTCGTGAGTCATGATGATTTTGCCATCACACACTTCATCTGCAATTGCCATTAACTCTTGCGTCATGGCTCGGTAGCCAGTGGGTGTCAATTGCATGCGGCCTAATGGATCAGCAGCGCTAGCGTCAAAGCCCGAAGGCACAACAATCAACTCTGGCTTAAATTTTCGTAACGCTGGTACCACAACTCGCTGAATTGCCTCTAGATAAGCTCCGTTTCCAGAACCTGGTTGAAGTGGCACGTTGATTGCAAAGCCGTCACCGTCACCTTCACCACTATCTGCAATATGGCCGCTATTGGCTGGAAACAATCCATCTTGGTGCAACGAAATAGTTAACACATTTGGATTGCTATAGAAAATTTCTTGAGTGCCATTGCCATGGTGAACATCCCAGTCAACGGTTGCAACGCGCTTTACGCCTAGTTCGGCTTGCGCAAACTTAATTGCAATTGCAGCATTAGCAAAAATGCAAAATCCCATGCCAGTAGTTGGTCGGGAGTGGTGACCTGGCGGACGAATCAGCGCATACGCATTTCGCACAGTTCCATTTACTACCGCGCGAGTAGCTTCGATCGCACCACCTGCAGCAAGTAACGCAATTTCAAAAGATCCATGTCCAAATGGCGAAGTGCCATCGCCACAGTCTCCACCTTTAGGCTGAGCGCTTTCGGCTTTAATGCGTTCAAAATAATCCTTGGTATGCACCCGCAGCACTTGCTCTTCAGTAGCTGGAACTGCTGAGATTCGATGCAGGCTCTTAGTTAGGCCAGAAACTTCAAGTAAGGATGCAAGTCGAACTTTAGTTTCAGCACTTTCAAAGTGTTGGTACGGCTGCACATCAATTCCAGGTGAAAGTAACCCGGCCGCCGTGCCAGTATCGTGCCAGCCATAAAGCTCTTCCCAGACATACCCAGTTGTCATTGCTACTCCTTAAAGATATTGCGAGCCTAACGCCACGACTTTTCGTCTTCAGTCCAAGCCCCACCTGGAAGTTCACCAGGTTTGGAAAATGCATCAAGAATATTCTTAGTAATTCGAGAAATGTCATTTTCATACCCAAAACTCGGTAGCGCGCTTGTCCATGCAATTGAGCCAGTTGAAAATACTGCTCCATTATTACCTGCAGTGAAGTAAGTCATGTCTGCTCTTACTGCTGGGTTTTGGGTACCGAGTAAGCCTGGGTGATGGAACATGATGTCTTCATGTACACCTGGATAGTTATCGGACCAGTTTGTTGATGACCCAAGTAACTTAGTGTGAGGTGGTGTGCCAAGCAGTAAGTCATAGCGCTCAGTTTCCAAACCGGCAGCGCCGCCAAGTGCTAAACCATGGTCACCAAACTTTTCACCTTCAACGCCATCGAAAATCCACGACACCGATTTGTGATAACTATCTGGCATTCGGAAGTACGGATGACAGGCATCAAAACCTTGAGTAGTAAATCCAACGCCAGTTAACTTTTGAGGTGCTCGGCCGCGGTTACGCCAAATGCCACCACGTTCTGCTGAAGTTGCATGGTAGTACTCACCCGGTTCGGCTTGCCAGGCGCGCATTCCAGCTTCGCCTTTTCGAACTTCCATAATTTCTGGTTCGCCGTCACGATAAGAAATGACCCAGTAGAAACCATTGCCACCCATGTACATCAAGCGGCCACCAGTTGAGATGTACTCCTCCAGAACATTTAGCCCGAATTCATCCCAGTACTCCGGATGTGATCCAGTAATGATTACGGAATAGTTTTTCAGCCAGTCAAGACCCTCGCGCATTAAATCGTGGTCCGTAGCAATTTCAAAGTCATATTCTTGATGTTCTAACCAAGCGGTGCAAGATAAGTCGCGCGGGAATTGCCAAGTTGTGCCGATTGCTGACGAGCGCCATTTTGGACGCATGTTCAGAATTGGTCGTAACCATGACGTGTAGCAAACACCTTCGCCATCCGCATAGTGGTCGTAAGTTGAACGTCCATACTTAGGATCCTGGAAATAGTCTGCCTCAGTTTTACTTAAAACCGCTGGGTGCGAACCAATTGCTTGCGCAACTGGAACATGATGCACAATCATTTCATTTGCATAAGCAAGGTAGGAACTGGTTGGGTACAAGTACAGGATGCGTGCTTTTGGCTTTGCGGCCCGCACGAAAAATGGGATGTGATCTTCCACTTCTCCAATGCGAATTCGCGCCGCATACGCTGCGCTCTTTAAACCTGCTGGAACTGTCCAACTAAATGTTTCTTCCCATTCGCAATCAACTACTGAGTCATCATGAAATGCAATGCCGCCATATTCTTTTGGTGCCACGCGCCAGTCATCATGCTTCCCAGACCAGTTGTACCCAGTCATCGCTCGAATCGGGCGCTGGATTCCAATGCCGTCCAACTTATTGGCACTCACATCAACTACGGTGTCACCAATTCCGTTTTCGCCGTATCCAATTGTGGTATCCCAGCCCGCAACTAGCCCATCCAAGATGGGGTCAGCACAGCATTGTGACTTAACTTCAGTAAGGCTTAAGGCGCGATTCCAAACATAGGATCGATCAATTTTGCCATTGAACAGCAAGTCCTTGAATGCGCCACGTACCGTAGCCGAGTTACCTGCCGCTGCCCACATAAAGTCTGTGGTGGAGTTTTTAATTTTGAGCTTAAGCGACTGCTCTACTGAACTTAAATGATCAAATGGCGCGACTCTTCCCAATCGACCGTTGTAAGGATTAACTATGGCTTCTTGATGCAATATTGCTTTACCAGATTTGGAATCAAATGAGGCAGCTACAAAATACCAAGTGTGATGTGCCATCGGAACTTGAGAAACGATTTCATCGGTATCGCTACCATTTGCAATCCAAAATGCCAATCTTCCGGCTTGGTCAATTCCTAATGCATAGCCAGCAGTTTCATTAAGTGAAAATTTACCGAGTAAGACTTGCCGACCTTTTTCTGGAGTTGTGGCATAGACGTAAGTAGCAATCGTTAATGAATCTGTTAGCGCTAGCTTTCCGCTTGAGTCCGGCACGCGAATTGCGTTACCTAAATCAACAAACTGCTTCTTTACTGGCTTGATTCCCGAAAAATCTGACACCACAACTTCTTCTTGGAAGCCTGGACCTTCAGGATTTTCATCACCATGAATTAATCGAACAATGTCGACTTGCGCCTGCGTTGCATTGTCTGCAGTGACATAGAAGGAAACGGTTTCGCCCTCAATCACACTTGGTTTATCCGAGTAACCAGTTACTGATACCTGTGCCATGTAATTTCTCCTTCTAGTGCTGTGACTTTAAGTCGTTTATGCGACGCAGGAATACCGCGTGGTATGCCTCATCGAGATTTGAATAAGTTTTGTCGTCAACTGACCTCGGCGGAACTCCTGGGATTCCGCTAAGTGCCACTACGCGGTATGCCTTGTAAGACTCTTCGCAATAAACCACATATTTGTTACTAATCGGCTGCTTGCGGAAGTAGTTAAGGATTCGTTCAAGATGATCCGAATGCTGCCCCATAGGACTTAATCGATGTTCTTCAATAATCTCTGGAGTAATCCAACGGCGGAGCTCGTCACGGATTGCCCGTTCAAACTCGCGCTCAGCAATGACACCCTTATCAGCAATTTCCGGTCCCTGTTCCGGCAAGAAGGCGCCGTATCGAGTGGTGCGAGTCGCGCGGGAAAGCGCTTTACGTCGCTCTCTGATTTCAATCACTTGCTGGCGCAGGCCAAACAAACCATTTCGGGTGTAAAGCACAGAGGCAAGCATCAATACTCCGACTAATACGATTCGCCACGGACCCCAAGACGTAAACCACTGATTTAAGAAGACAACGATTACGGTTCCTACTACTGCACCTTCAGCTTTTCCGAGTCCACCAATAACGATCATTGCCAGCAACAACAACATCTGATCGAGACTGAACAAACTAAGTGATGCTCCGCCTTGATTAGTTGCATAAAAAGCTCCAACAAATCCAAGTGCGGCAGAGGCAATTAAGAAGACAAGTAGTCGAGCTCGCTGAAAATCAATTCCGATAGCTGAGGCGAAAGATTCATCTTCCTTTGAGGATTGTGCGGTGCGCAGCAGGATTCCGATTCGACCACCACTTACCAATCGGAAAATTGCTAAAGTAATCAAAAGCACAGTAAACGAAATTAGATAAGACAACGTCTGTCCTGATTGGGTCTGCATTGCTTCTTCGGGGACTATTCGATCTGCTCCAAATAGTGCGCCGTTGAATTGTCCTCCGAGTGCTTCTGATTGAGTGATGTAGCTTCGGCAAAATTCTGAAATACCAATAGTTAATAATGCGTAATAGAGTCCATCAAGTCTTCGTGCCGGAATACTGATGATGAATCCCATGAGCGCGCCAAATGCAGTACCAATTACTAACATCACCGGCCAAGGAATGCCATAGGTAGTGCTCAAGTAGGTTGCCGCATATGCTCCGACACCAACAGTTGCCAAGCTGGCAAAGGACTGAAGACCTGCTGTGCCAATAATTAGTGTCCATAAAACGTTAATTGCAGCAAAAAAGCATATGCTTCCAAAAATTGAGAACACCAGCTGTTGTCCAACTGCAATTGGAATTGCCACCAAGGCAAATAGACCAATCATCCAAAACAGAGGTTTCTTATCTTTAAGAATTAACTCGCGCTGCAAAGTCTTTGGGTTGTATCTACCTTCAAATCTCAACAACGAGCGTTTGGTTCCTGGCACTCTAAATCTGCGAGAAAGCGATGAACTCTTAACCCGCCAACGCGGAATCAACCGGCGGCGACCAACTGAAGCGTTACTCACGGACATCCTCCAGAACTCCACCCAAGCCGCGTGGGCGGAAAGTCAAAATTGCGATGACCAATGCAAATTGGACGAATGGCACGAATGACTGTTCGGTGTAACGAGCAGTTACAGCTTCAGCTAACCCAAGTAATACTGCGGCAGCTACCGTGCCTGGCATTGATCCAAGTCCACCAGCTAACGAAATGATCAGGCCAACAATCAAAGGCTGCACACCTGAAGTTGGACTAACGAAGAAAATCTGCCCCAACAGCACTGAGGCTAATCCTGACAATGCGCCACTTAACGCCAGCGCAATCATGCCGGTGGTTCGAACTGATACACCCACCATGTTCGCGCCAAGTGGGTTCATCATCATTGCGCGCATTTGTAGGCCACGACGACTGTTGCGCATCCAAAGCGTCACGAGCAAGAGAACTATGGTGGCAACAACTATGGTTCCGATTTGGCCATAGGCAATGCTGAACTCGCCAATCTTAAGTCGCTTAATTCCAAAAATCTGAGGCAACGGCTTACTCTGTGGCCCAAAGATCAGCATGAAAACCTGAGTACCAATGATGCTGATTGCAAGTGTGGCAATCAGTCCTCGGACCGGGAAATTAATCCGATCGTGAAGCGGCAAGAATGCCAGCCCTCCCACAACAAGACCAGCTACGGCAGATCCCAGCATGCCAAGAAACACAACACCCAACGAGAGAATCACACCATCACGGATGCTGAAGTTTTTTGCCATGTACTGCGCAAACAGAAACGCAACATAGCCACCCGCGGTAAACACAAAGCCTTGGGCTAAATTCAACATGCCAACGCTGGACCAGGTAAGTGAGATACCTACCGCGACTAAGCCATACATTGATGCCAGAACTAGTGCACTAGCCAATAACTCGATCATGACATCTCCGCCGCTGGAGGAATGTCGCCTAACGCTTCGCCAACGTCTTCTTTAAGTTCGCCTGCGTGCATGCCCAGAATGCGATCACACTTACCTGAGAGCAAAGGCAGATTTTGCTCCGCGATCAACATCGCACCGTCACCTAAATCAATTTCACATAGCGCAGCTACTAAACCAATTGAAATTTTTGGGGCTAGTCCAAGTGATGGTTCATCGACTAAGTAAAGTTTGGCATCGGCCATCAATGCTCGACCAACAGAGACCATTCTGCGCTCACCACCGGAAAGTGTTCCCGCGGATTGCTTTAGGCGTGACCTAAGTGGCGGGAAGACTTCGAGAACTGAATCCCGGCGGCGCTTACGTGTTTTCCAAGCGCCATCCGTATACGCGCCACTATCTAAATTCTCTTCGACGGAAAGGCCAGGGAAAATTGCATCGCCCTGCGGCGCGATCGCGATTCCTGAACGAACAATTTTGGGGGTATTGCGACCAACCCCATGAGAGCGGCGACCGCCAATTTGTTGTCCCATGAATTCAATTGAGCCGTCTTGCCATCCGGTCATACCAACTATGGTGCTGATCAAAGTCGTTTTGCCATGGCCATTTAAGCCAACAAGTCCGATTCTCTCACCTGGCTCGATTGAAAAGTTCAAGCCGTGAATAACTCGCATCGTGCCATATCCTGAGGAGACTTCTTCCATTTGTAACAAACTCATATTTATGCTCCCGCCAAACTTTCAATTGGAACATCAAAGTAAGCAGTGCGAACTGCCGGAAGTTTGAATACCGAATCTGGTGGGCCTTCGGCAATAATTTCGCCAACATCCAAAACGAGTACGCGCGATGCCACCATGGCGAGTAACTCCAGACGGTGTTCAATCAGTAGAACTGAGATGCCATATTCCTGAGCGAGCTTTCTTACGATTAAATCAATCTCATCAATTTCAGAACCCGTTAATCCAGAAGCTGGTTCATCGAGTAAAACTATTTTTGGTTCGCGGGCCAATAAGCAAGCCAGCATAAGTTTGCGGCGCTCTAGCGTTTCCAGTCCGCCGGTTGGCGTATCCATGTGTGCATTCAGATGCACAAATTCCGCAACCCATTCCATGCGCAACCGACTTGGCTTCGGATCAAAAGCTTTGCGAGCGGCCTTTAGAGTTTCGCCGACGGTAAGCGTTGCTGGCACCACTGGACGTTGGAACGTTCTGACAAGTCCTAACTTCACTCGCTCATGCATTGGCAGTGAAGTTATGTCTGTGCCGTTTAACTCAACTTTTCCTTGGTGATTTAAATTTCGTCCTGACAGGACTTCAAAAAGGCTAGTCTTGCCGGCCCCATTGGGACCGGCAAGACCAACAACTTCTGCTTGACCAACACTTAAGTTCACGTCACTAAGGATCTGACGACCACCTAGGTCAAGTGCAATGTTGGAACAAGCAAGGACTTGCATTTGACTACTGCATCCAAGCTGGCTTTACGAATGCTGCTTCAGCATCGCCTTCAGGTGCGATTGTCGTATGACGGCCGCCCTGTACTTGGTAGAAGTAGTGAGTTACACCCTTTGCAGGATCGGTTTCCACAGTTGGGTAAATCGGAACTGCCTGCTTGGAGAAGTCCAAGTGACCAGTTACGCCATCGTATGGATTTGCCTTGATGTACTCGTTAACGGCAGCAAAGTCTGCTGGGTCAACATTCCTCCAGGCATTTGCCAACACCTGGACGGTGTCGTAGCACCAACCGGTGTAAACCATACCCATGGTTACATCATCTACGCCGAACTTAGCTTGGTAAGCAGCGCGTAAGGCCTTGTCTTGATCAGAAGAATTACCGACACCGATAACAGTTCCCCATACGAAACCTTCAGCTGCAGCTCCGGCAATTTGCAAGAACTCAGGCTGTGACGGTCCGTACTGCAAGTAAACCAAAGAGTCTGCAACTGGATCCCCAGCAAACTGCTGTGAGAATGATGCAAGTTCTGCACCAATCCAGTGGTCAACCATGATTGCGCCAGCAGGGTTTGCCTGCAACTTAGCAATTACTGGTCCCCAGTCCTTGGTTCCTGCTGTGATGTCAATAATCTGACCAAGTTCCCACTTGCCACCAGAAGCTGCAATTGCTGCTTCAGTCGCATCTGCGATGTTCTTGTTGTAAGCAGTGTCGCCGCGGATGATGTCAACCTTGTTGTTTGTTGGTGTCCACGAACCGCTGTCTGATAACTGAGTCAAGAAGGTAACAAAGCCTGTTCCATAGTAAATTTCTGCAGGATCTGAGAAGTAGTTACCGTACTTAACTGGGTCGCCCTGAGCCAACTTGATGGCATCGATGCTGGTGTCGCCACTCATGTATGGTGCGCCGTATGCCGCTGCTGCATCAAGTGCAGGTGGCGGAATAATGACGAACGCAGACTGAATTGCAGAAACCTTTTCAGCAGCTAGCTTTTGGAATGCTGCTGTGATGCCTTCTGGAGTCAGAATATCGATATCAGTAACGCTTAGCGCCAATGGACGACCATTGACACCACCAGCATTGTTGATTTCTTCGATTGCCAGTTCAGTTCCGTTCCAGCAATCTCTATGGTCGGCAATACCTGCCGGGCCAGACTGTGCAAATGGTGCACCGATAACAATCGGTTCACCGGTTGGTGCAGCATCGGTTGCTGAGTCATCCCCAGAACCACCGCCACAAGCAGCAAGTAATGCTGCGGCAGCCACCAAACTGGCAGCCCTTATTAATGTCTTGGATCGAATCACTTTCGTCCTCCACGCATGACAGGGAGCGCGAGGTCCGCGCTCAATTGGTTCAATAATCCTCTTAAGGTCGTTCCTGAGTTATCCGTCAAATGGCGGATATTTTGAGTACTTTATCGAGTTATGTCCAAAAAATCCAGCAAAATGTAGGTTCTCCCAAAAAGCCAAATGGTCATTTCAGGCAACAATTTGATTACAGGAATTAATTAGGCTCCGAAAAATCCCTACGCGCAACCTGCAATTCTGGCACTATTTCGTTATGTCGAGCCCGTCATTAACGCAGGCCATGGAAGTAGTTGGCAAAGTGGCTGCGGTTGCATCCGAACAGGCACCGCAAGCAGCACGCGCCAGTGCGGT
>Ga0164294_10003985_pt1 | contig 13003 bp, 10 predicted proteins | sample GEODES005metaG_FD_111479 | JGI IMG/M metagenome (GOLD analysis project Ga0164294, IMG submission 111479) | Oligotrophic lake water microbial communities from Sparkling Lake, Wisconsin, USA - GEODES005 metaG | ecosystem: Environmental > Aquatic > Freshwater > Lake | place: USA: Sparkling Lake... | reverse complement strand
TGGCACCCTAGTGATGCCAATAATACCAATGCAGAATCTTCATTAGCCGTAAAAACGGGGATGTTTCGATTTTATGGACAATCTGCTCACTCGGCTGCGGCCCCAGAGAAAGGACGATCAGCCTTGGATGCGGTTGAATCAATGGATCTAATGGTAAATATGATGAGAGAACATGTTTCTGCTGATGCACGCATACATTATGTAATCACCAATGGGGGAAAAGCGGCTAATGTGGTGCCCGATTTTGCCGAAGTAGAATATTATATACGCCATCCCGATGTAAAAGAAGTATTGAATATATGGGAAAGGGTGGTGAAAGTAGCAGAAGGTGCGGCCATCGGAACCGAAACAACCATGAAATATGAAGTGATTACGGGATTATATAACTTACTACCCAACGTACCCCTAGGGAAAGCCATGTATAACAACTTAAAAAAGGTGGGTGGAATTACTTACAACAACAAAGAGAAAACATTTGCAACAACAATACAATCTACATTTGAATATCCTGCTCCACCCATTGCACGTGCTGAAGCAATTACCCCTTTTGATATTGGCTTCTTCCCTGCATCTACTGATGTAGGAGATATTAGCTGGCAAGTACCCACAACTGGCTTAGGTATTGCCACTTGGGTTCCTGGCACATCTGCACATAGCTGGCAAGCAGTAGCTACTGATGGAATGAGTATCGGGTTTAAAGGAATGATTAATGCAGCAAAAACAATCGCTATGACGGCCCTAGATTTATACACAAATCCTTCACTTATAGCTGGTGCCAAGGCTGATTGGCTACAACGTAAAGGAAGTTTCCAGTATAAAAGTTTAATCGGTAATAGAAATCCTCCATTGGATTATCGAAAATAATTATCTTGATTATACATTAGGGAAATGTAAAAAATCGTTACATTTTTACATTTCCCTAATGTATATGTTTACCTATTTTCAAGATTAATACCCTCTTACATTTTTTCCTTCCATATAATTCATGAAAGCCTTATTTACCACCACATTTCCTCCAGGCGTAGGATAATCACCTGTAAAATACCAATCGCCTGTATTTGTTGGACAAGACGCATGAAGATCAGCAATAGTTTGGAATATTACTTCCACAGGAACTGAAAACTTTTCTGGCGTAATGAGTTGTGCAATTTTTGCTGAAATTTCAATGGCAGAATATAAACTGTAGACTTTTTTTACCAAATTTTCCAAATGCAATGCATTATTTTTTTGCCTTAATTCACACTCGTTGTACACATCATCAAGAATATGTTCTTGATGATTGTCTTTGATTAATTCAATTAAAGCTCTAAAAGCAATAAAATCGCCCATCTTACTCATATCAATGCCATAACAATCGGGATATCTGATTTGTGGAGCAGACGATATAATAATAATTTTTTTAGGATATAACCTCGCTAACATTTGGATGATGCTTTCTTTGAGCGTAGTTCCACGTACAATAGAATCATCAATCATTACCAATGTATCTTCACCCTTTCTTACGGTACCATAAGTGATATCGTAAACATGTTGCACCATTTCCGCCCTATTGGCATCTTCCGTAATGAAAGTGCGCATTTTCACATCTTTGATGGCTATCTTCTCAATACGAATCCTGCGGTTAATCATTTCCGCCATTTTTTCTTCATCGTAATCATTACCCCAAGCCATGATTCTTTGCACTTTAATCTTGTTGAGGTAATCTTCCATACCTTTCAACAAGCCATAAAAGGCAATTTCGGCGGTATTGGGAATAAAGGAAAAGATGGTATTTTTTAAATCATACTGGATGGCTTTTAAGACATAGTCGCTTAGATGATGACCTAATGCTAGACGTTCTCTGTAAATTTTCTCGTCGCTACCCCTTGAAAAATATATGCGTTCAAAACTACATGCTTTACGTTCTTTAGGTGCTAGAATTTCTTCAACACTAAAACTGCCATCATTTTTAATGATTAATGCATGTCCGGCAGGAAGCTCAAGCACCTCATTTTCTTCTACATTAAAGGCAGTACGAATGGCAGCTCTTTCAGAAGCAGCCACAATCAATTCATCGGTAATGTAATAGTATGCAGGCCTAATGGCATGTGCATCTCTAATTAAGAAAGAATCTCCGTTACCAATTAATCCGCAAACATGGTACCCTCCATCAAAATGACGGAAAGCATTTTTGAGCATGTTCACTACATTTAAATTACCCGGATTGCTTTCATCTTCTTTAACTTGGTAATGATAAATCACTTCCAACATGGCAGCCAAATCGCTTTGCTTTTGAAAATCTGCAGGGATTACATCAACCAACGAAAACAATTCTTCGGTATTTACGAGGTTAAAGTTTCCTGCTAAGGAAATATTGCGCGCAGGGATGATATTTCGTTTGATGAAGGGATGACAAAATTCTACATTATTTTTACCCTGCGTTCCATAACGTAAATGACCCATAAGCAATTCGCCAATAAATGGCAAATGCCCCTTCATTAATCCGGGATGTTTCCTAATATCGGGTTGGTATTTCTCTAATTCCAACATTTCCTTTCCCATATTCTGGAAAAGCTCTGCTATAGATTGTGTTGCCACACTGCGTTGACGATACATAAAGGGATACCCTGGTTCTGTATCTAATTTAACCACAGCCACACCTGCACCATCTTGGCCACGATTGTGTTGTTTCTCCATCAACAAATACAATTTATTGAGGCCATACAATGCTGTACCGTATTGTTGAAGATAAAAAGAAAGAGGCTTGCGGAGTCTTATGTAAGCTAAACCGCATTCGTGTTGTATTGCATCACTCATTTATGGGAACTAAGTTGCAAATTTAAACAGGATAATTGGATTTTGAACATATTGTTATCATGATTTTACTACATTTAACATGTATAGCTTACTTATTAAAAAAATATTAATGTTTGTTGGGATATGATGTGATTTCACAGCCTTAAAAAATATAGCGTTCAACTGAAAAACAAAAAATCCCGTAGAAACGGGATTTTAATATAATGGTTTAATAGGATGTAAATCTTTATTTTTTTCCACTAATGAGATTGTTGAATGTTACGCGCATGGCATCACAACCCGCATAATCAGGATCAACCATCACATAATAAGTAGGTAACTTTTCTTTGAACCATTTTTCCAAAGTAATCATCTTTTTTTCTTCCAATGCTTTTTGAGAAAGCTTGTTGTAATCGTCTTTGATGTTTTCACGATGAGGTTCTGTCTTACTTTGTAAAACAATCAATCGAACACCCTTTTTTCCTTTTTCATCAGTAAATTCTGTTGGTACAGAAAATTCTCCAACTTTTAATGCACCTAAGTTTTTTACAATATCCTTATCTAATTCATCAATAGTTACGTTAGTACCATTAGATCCGGAAATCAAACCAGCAGTGAATTTACTATTTTCGTCTTCACTATATTTATCGATAGCTTCACCAAAAACCATTGTACCGGTAATTAATTTAGCTCTAATACTGTCTAGCTTACTTTTAGCTATATTCACTTCTTCGTCAGTAATTTGTGGAATGCGTAAAATATGTCTGATTACGGCATCATCACCATTACGAGAAACCATTTGTATAATATGGTAACCGAATTTGCTTTTCACAACACTGGACACCTGACCATCTTTTAACCTAAAGGCTGCATTTTTGAAGTCGGCATCCCAAGATTTTTCAGATTTATTGATTTCATACCTTCCACCATTTTGTTTGCTTCCTGGATCTTCAGAATACAAACGTGCCATATTATCAAAAGAGCGCCCAGATTCTACTTGCTTTTTGTAATAATTTAATTCGTCAATAGCAAATTTCTCCAATTCTCTACCGGCTTTGGGGTACAATACCAACTGACCAACCACTAGTTCTGTTTCATAAAAACGGAGACTATCTTTTGGAATTTTCTGGAAATAGGCTTTTACTTCTTGCGGAGATATTTTGATATTATCGACAATTTTATTGCGCATGGCATCAGCAAGCCTGCGTTCTTTGATAGATTGTCTTAAATCTTCTTTAATTTGGAAAACGGTTCTACCGGCAATTTGTTCAAGTGCTTCCTTACCGCCATATTCCATAATAAAATAACGCACGCGTTGATCTAGTTCAGCATTTATTTCTTCTTCGCCTACAGGAAGTGAATCCTTTTCGGCTTGCAGCACCAATGCTTTATCCATCATCATTTTTTCCAATAAAACACATTCTGCATCTTTAGGAATTTCGCCGCCTTTTCTTTTGATGTCATCCATATAATTGGATAAATCACTTTTCAACACAATTTTATCACCGAGAACTCCCACAATTTTGTCTACCAAAAGTTTTGCAGATTGAGCCTGTCCAACGGTAGCCAATAAAATAAAGGCTACAACAAGATAATTTTTTGCCATACGCAAAGATGAATGTATAGAAGCTAAAAAAAACATAAAATTATTGTACGATTATGAAAATCTAAGGTTTTAAACCGTTTTATAACATTTTTAACATTATAAAACGGTTAACCAAGATGTTCTTATTATAGAGAACGTTTCACTTCTTCTTCTTCAAATGCTTCGATGATATCTCCCACACGAATGTCTATATAGTTTTTAACAGTCAAACCACACTCCATGTGTGAAACCACTTCTTTCACATCGTCTTTGAATCGTTTAAGTGATCCCAATTCAGCAGCTTGACCTTCGCCCTTAGGATATTCCACAATACCATCTCTGATAATACGGATTTTACTATTTCTAAGGATTTTACCATCAAGTACATAACAACCAGCAACGGTAACTTTATCAAATTTGTATACTTCTCTGATTTCCACGTTAGCAATAATTTTCTCTTCAAATTTAGGTTCCAACATACCTTCCATCGCACTCTTAATTTCTTCAATTGCGTTGTAGATAATGGAATACAATCTAATTTGAACACCTTCACTTTCGGCAAGTTTATTGGCTTGTAAAGAAGGTCGAACATTGAAACCAATAACGATGGCATCAGAAGCGGTGGCCAACAATACATCACTTTCTGTGATTTGTCCTACACCTTTTAATACAACAGATACAGCTATTTCTTCGGTTGTTAGTTTCTGTAATGAATCACTTAATGCTTCCACAGATCCGTCCACGTCACCTTTGATGATAATATTCAATTGTTTGAAATTACCCAGTGCCAAACGGCGACCGATTTCATCCAAAGTGATGTGTTTCTTGGTGCGTATGCCCTGTTCACGTAGAATTTGTGCTCTACGGGTGGCTACTTCTTTTGCTTCAGATTCGTCGGCGTACACTTTGAATTTCTCACCCGCTTGCGGAGCACCATTAAGGCCAAGAATTAGTACTGGAGTACTTGGTGGGGATAAGTCTTCGCGTTTATTCCTTTCGTTGAACATTGCTTTAACCCTTCCATAATGTTGTCCGCTCACTACGATATCACCAACTTTTAGTGTACCATTTTGTACCAATACGGTGGCTACGTATCCTCTACCTTTATCTAAAGTTGCCTCCACAACCGAGCCGGTGGCTTGTTTGTCTGGCGTTGCTTTTAGGTCTAATAATTCAGCTTCCAACAATATTTTTTCTAACAGTAAGTCAACATTAAGACCCTGTTTTGCAGAAATTTCTTGGTTTTGGAATTTCCCACCCCATTCTTCTACAAGGATATTCATTCCTGCCAACTGTTCGTAAATTTTCTGAGGGTTAGCACCGTCTTTATCGATTTTGTTTACTGCAAAAATCATTGGTACGCCAGCAGCTTGTGCGTGGCTAATGGCTTCTCTAGTTTGAGGCATTACAGCGTCATCAGCGGCAACTACAATTACGGCGATATCTGTTATTTTGGCTCCACGAGCACGCATCGCTGTAAACGCTTCGTGACCCGGTGTATCTAAGAATGTAATTGTTTTGCCAGTAGGTAATTCCACTTTATAGGCACCAATGTGTTGGGTGATACCACCTGCCTCACCGGCTACTACATTTGCATTTCGAATATAATCGAGCAAAGAGGTTTTACCATGGTCAACGTGTCCCATGATGGTAACAATAGGAGATCGAGGTAACAATTCACCACCAACTTCATCCGTTTCATCCACTTCCATTTCTATTTGCTTCTCCATGTCAATGAATTCCACTTCAAAGCCAAATTCACTTACCACCAATTCAATTACTTCTGCATCTAGGCGTTGGTTGATAGAAACCATAATACCGAGGTTCATACATTTTCCAATAACCTCCGCAATACTTACGTCCATCAATGAAGCCAATTCACTTACACTTATAAATTCAGTCACCTGAAGTTTATTGTCAAAAGTAGAATTACCCATTGAATCAGACATTTCATCGCGTTTTGCTCTACGATGTTTGGCTTTTAGGCTCTTGCCTTTACCAGTTCCACCAGACAATTTCGCCTGTGTTTGTCTGATTTTTTCTTGTATCTCTTTAGAATCAATTTCTCTATTTTCTGAGCGTTCACCTTTTTTCTCCGGTTTAAAACGCGATGGCTGTGCTGGTTTAACAACGATAGTACTTTGAGTTGCTGATTTCTGTTGACCCTTAGCACCTTGAGCACCACCTTTATTCAGTACCACTTTAAATTGGCCACCTCCACCGAGTGCTACTTGAGGAGGATTTGCTGGCTGTGGTGCAGATGGAGGAGGTGTTTGTTGAGCACCTTTTTTCTCAATAGGGATACGTTTGCGTTTGCGCTTTTCGTCGTACCCACGATTTTTGTCTGGTTCAACCGGCAAAACAATTCGTCCTACTATTTTTGGACCTTCTAATTCTGGTGCTTCAATTTTAAGCTTATCAAGTAGAGGCTCCCTATTATTGGGTTCAGAAGGCATTACAATTGGAGTAACTGTAGGTATGATAGCAGGAATAACAACTTCAGGAATTATTTCAGGTTCAACTACTGGTAAAGCTGCAGGTTGTGGTTCAACAATTACTACCTGAGGTTCTGGAACAGATGTAGTAACTTCTGGTGCAACGGGTTCTACAATGGTTTCAACTACAGGTGTTAGTATTTCTACTTCTTTTTGTTGAGGAATGGGTTGAAATTCTTGTTCAATAGGTACGATAACTGTTGGTTCAACAACTATTGATTCAACAATCGTTGGTGCAACAATTGTTTGTTCAACAACTATTGGTTCAACAATTATTGGTTCAACAACTATTGGCATAGATTCTTTTACAACTGGTGCAAAATGATCTACTGGTTTTATAACTATTTTTTCAGGAATACTTTCCGGAACTATAATTTGCGGAGCTGTCAATTCTTCGGGTTGCGGCTGTGGTTCAGGTTTGATAGATTTTCTTGGTCGTGTAGATGAATCTATTGCATCCAGATCAATTCTACTAATAATTTTAGGACCATCCAATTCTGGTGCTTCGATTTTAGTGATTTCTGGTAAATCCTGTTTAAAGATAGGCGTTTGAGGTTGCGTTACTGCAACAACAGGCTCTTCCTTAAAGATAGGAGCAACTGGAACTGGGGTTACTTCTTTCTCCTCAGGTTTTTTCTTCCCTTCTTTTCGGAAACTGATTTCCTCTTCGTCCCTTTTCTTTTTTCCGTCACTAGCATTTCCCTTCGGGATTTCAATTTGGTCGCTTTTCATCTTAGCTGCCTTATCAGAAGAAAACTCCTGTTGAAGGGAACGGTACATTTCGTCCGTAAGCTTTGAATTGGGCTTCAAATCTTCCTTGTTAAAACCTTTACCGGAAAGAAAGTCCACCAGGGTATCTTTACCGATGTTGAACTCCTTGGCAGCGGCCATTAATCTGGGTGTATTTGTTTCTGACATTTATCCTCCTAAACCTTGGTTTATTTTATTTCCGGCACATACCGAAAATGTTATTCTTTTTCAAATTCGGCCTGTAGTATCTTTCTCACTTCTTCTACTGTTTCTTTTTCTAAGTCTGTACGTCTAACCAATTCATCAAATGAAAGCACCAATACACTTCTAGCCGTATCGCATCCGATGCGTTTGAGCTCATCAATAATCCATGCTTCAATTTCATCACTGAATTCTTCAAGATCAATATCAAACTCGTCAGTTTCATCAATGTTGTCTCTAAAAACATCAATGGTGTAACCCGTCAAATCTTCTGCCAGTTTAATATTGACACCACGTTTTCCAATTGCTAGAGAAACTTGTTCAGGCGAAACAAAAACTTCAGCAGTTTTTCTTTCTGTATCAAGGTTCATTTTGGTGATTTTAGCAGGTGTTAACCCTCTTTGAATCAGCAATTGTATATTGTTAGTCCAATTAATGACATCGATATTTTCGTTCTTTAATTCCCGAACTATACCATGAATTCTGCTGCCTTTCATACCCACACAAGCACCAACAGGGTCAATTCTGTCGTCATAACTTTCCACAGCCACTTTAGCTCTTTCTCCCGGTTCGCGCACAATTTTACGGATAACTATTAATCCGTCAAATATTTCAGGCACTTCAATTTCCAGCAATTTACCTAAAAAGGAAGCATGGGTGCGAGATAGAATAATTACAGGATTATTGTTTCTTAGTTCTACTTTTTTAATTACAGCCCTAAGCGATTCTCCTTTTTTAAAATAATCAGCAGGTATTTGTTCAGATTTAGGCAATAAAAGTTCATTACCATCTTCATCCAACAATAATACTTCTTTTTTCCAAACTTGATACACCTCTGCGCTGATAATTTCACCGATTCTATCACCATATTTAGTGATCAGCTGATTTTTCTTGAGGTCACTAATTCTACTTGCCAAAGTTTGTTTAGCTGCCAAAATTGCTCGGCGGCCAAAATCAAGGATTTCGACATCTTCGTACAGTTCTTCACCCACTTCATAGCTAGCGTCTATCTTAGCCGCATCGGTTACACATATTTGAGCCAACGGATCTTCTACAGTACCGTCTTCTACAATTAATCTCCGACGCATAATTTCAAGATCACCTTTTTCAGTGTTTACGATAACATCAAAGTTATCATCTGAACCATACTTTTTACGGAGTAATGTTTTGAAAACATCCTCTAAAACTTTCATCATCGTTGGGCGGTCAATATTTTCCGCATCTTTGAATTCCTGAAAGGATTCTATTAAGTTTATACTCGCCATAGCATACGCGTTTTGCCCTTCTTAAGGATACTTAAAATGTTACCTGGACTTTTGTTGTTTTTATGTTACTGAATGGAATGGTATGTGCTACCGTTTCCTTTTTCTTGTTTTTCCCTTTCGTTTCCTCCACTAAGATACCCATTTCTGTTGTCTCTTTTAACAATCCCTCTATTATGGCACCATCCAATACAACCACTTCTACATTTCTACCCACATTTTTTTGGTATTGTCGAGGTAGATGTAACGATTCGTCTAATCCTGGGGAGGATACTTCAAGTGAAAAATCTCCATCTGGATAAAACTGACTTTCTTCAATGAACTTATACAATTTCCTGTTAAGCGAAACACATTTTTCAATATTTACGCCCTGATCACCATCAACAAATATTTTAATATTGTTTGTTGGTTGGGATTTCAGACTTACTAAAAAATAAGCTTTATCTTCTGCTAACAATTCTAGCAGGTAACCTTCTATTGCGCCTAATTTTGGATCTTTATTCATGAGGGATAATAAAGAAGGGAACGATAACCGTTCCCTTCCACTGTTTCTTTCCGATGCAAATGTACTTAAATATTATTTTATTTTGCAAAATAAATTTTTAATGATCAATTTTTCCTTCTTTTCAAACTAAGTAATGATATTGGTCATAAGAAATATGTATTGACGTGATTATCTTCATCTTATGCCATTTCCCGAGAATTTGTCTGATTTTTATAACGTACAAAGTAAAATTATTAAAGAATACTTTGAAACGCGGTTGCAACTTATAAAATTGCAGGCTGTTTTAGCGGTTTCACGTTTGTTAACCTTAATTTTTGTATTGATTATAGTATTTATATTGTTGTTATTTATTCTTTTATTTTTAGGATTGGCATTGGCGTGGTGGCTTACTGAATTATTTGACAGCAAGGTGTTGGGTTTCAGCGGTGCGGCGGCGGCATTTTTATTATTATTGGTGATGTTGATTGTTCTTAGGAAAGTACTGTTACAAAATCCTTTAATTCGATTATTCATTCGTACAACTTCAAAAGAATTGAGTAATGATTAACAACAATGTGCCAGAGGAGAAAATTGAAGGAGACGTTCAAATTACTAATCTAGCAAACTTAGAAAAGGAAATACATCGTTTAAAGAAAAGGACAAAAACATTAGCCGCTGAATGGGAAAGCAATAATAGTAATTTAAAAGAAAATTTCGGGGATGTGTTGTTCCGATCTATATTTAGTAGATTAAAATTTTCGGGGCAAGTGGGCAATATTTTGTCGCAATTTTTATTTTCACAGCCCAATATTATGGAAACCCTATTAAAATTTCTGGGGCGAATTGTAGAAAAAATTAAACAAATATTTAAGAAGAGGTAATTTTTTAGTTTTTTATCTCTTCAAAATCTATATAGTCATCCTTTGAGGGTGCTTTTTTTTGTTGGCTTGAAGAGGTATTTTGGGTGTTACTACTATTTGTATTGCGTTGGTTTTCAGCATTTTGTTTCATAGAATTAAATTGTTGTTTAACCTTTCTGGTAGTCATTACAAGAGGTAAAATAATATTAACAAGCAATTTAAATAGGAAATAAAACAGCAATCCATAAAAAATCCAAGCAAACATAATTATATAAATATAAGATAAGGGTCAAAAGTAAATAAAAAAAGTTTCGAAAGGTTGTTAAATTTAGCTGTGAAAGTAGAAAATAAATGATTAATTTTGCATTTCCCCAAAAGGGAGGGACCCTTAGCTCAGTTGGTTAGAGCATCTGACTCATAATCAGAGGGTCGTTGGTTCAAGCCCGACAGGGTCCACAGTATGGTAAAGGGTTTATGAAGTAATTTTCATAAACCCTTTTTTAAATGTGTTAAATTGATGGCCTTTACTTTTGAATTTAGTTTATTTAAAGTAATAATTAAACTACTTTTTGACTGTTAAGCTTTTATTTTTGGCAATACAATTGCTTCTAATTCACCTATATTTGCAACATACAACCTGTTTTTGCCAATAATGAACAATAAAATCAAAATTTCAGTATTGTTAGCTGTTTTTAATACTGAATTTTTTACTGTAAAACGTGCTATCGATTCTGTATTGAATCAACAATTTCAAGATTTTGAATTAATTATTATAGACGACGGAAGCAATAACAAAACACAACAGCTTTTACTCGACTATGCAATTCAACATGAATCTAAAATATCTTACCTACGTCATAAAAATTGCGGTCAGGCGCAATCAATCAACCGTGGAATATTAATTAGTAAGGGTGAATATATCTCTATTCTTGATGCCGACGATGAATACAAACCGAACCATTTAAACGCGTGTTTGAAGGAAATGGGTGATGTAGATTTGATTGCATCTACCACCAAAACAATAGTGGATAACGACGATGACCACTATGTACCCGATAAATATGATCTTAATCAATTGATTCATGTGGATGATTGTGTGTTGTTTGCCACACTGTTTGGGAAACGAAAAGTATTTGAAACCCAAAGCTTTCAAGATTTTTATGCTGCCGATGCACATTTTTACGAACATGCTTCCAAAGAATTTAGGGTAAAAAAAGTGGACTTAAGAACTTATATCTACTATAGAAATAGCCCCAATAGTATTTGTTCAAATCTAAAAAGGTTAAAAAAACCTATTCTAATCTAGTGATAGAATCATTTCTACAAGATGCAAATGTACTATTGGGTTGTCATTTTACTGGCATTTATGATGTAAACAGATCTACCATTTTGCAACACAACGATTTTTCGCTTGTAAAAGAATGGGCCGATTCTATTAAATTTCAACAACTTAAAGGGATTATTTTTCACAATAATTTTAATGCAGAAACATGTATAACCCATCAAAACGATCACCTTCAATTTGTGCACGTTAACCATTCCCAATGCTTTAATCCGAATGTGTTCAGGTATATCGTGTACAGAGATTTTTTGCGAAAATATAGCCCACAAATCGATAATGTCTTTGTTACGGATGTCTCTGATGTAGTACTTCTTCAAAACCCTTTTCTACAGCCCTTATTTGAACAGCATCGCAACTCGATATTTTGTGGCGACGAAAATAAAATGCTTCAAAACGATTGGATGGATGCCCATTCAACACATTTACGCAGTAAAATTCCAGATTTTATGCAATACGAAGCAGCCTTTAAATCGGCTACTTTACTGAATTGCGGTATTATCGGAGGGAATATAAAAGTAATGCAGCCATTTATTGAACAATTGGCTTTGATCCATGAACAATTTAATGCAGATAATACATCAGCTTATACTGGAGATATGGGTGCTTTTAACTATCTCGCAAGAACCCAATTCAACAACCAACTCATTTTTGGTGCACCCGTAAATACGATTTTCAAAAACTATGAAACCAATAGAACGGATTGTTGGTTTAGGCATAAATAATCTTATGCTTTTATGGTAATTGCTCAAATTCATTAGCCCAATTATACATTTCAAGTAAAATAGGCTTTAATTTTTCCCCTTTAGCCGTTAGCGGAGGTTAATCTTTGTGTTAAACTCGTTTCTACCAAGATATATCTACTACGCCTACGAAACCTAATCAAATTCAATAAAATTCATATAAAAAATATAACAAAATCTCGTTTGAATTATCTAATTCTAGTTGATGTATTGATTTTGGCATCATTTTTAACCTAAGACGTAATTTGGATTTAACCAAACCCGTATTGGAAATTATTGATCAAGCAAACATACAATAAGGCAACCCTTCAATTGCCTACATTTGGTGGCATAAACAAGATTTACGCCTACACCTGCCACCTAACTAACCACTAACAACTAACCACTAACAACTTGTCAATGCCTGAAATGAGTTGACCGTCAAATTTACTTAAAAGACGGATAAACAACCCCAAAAAAATGGCAACAAGAGAGAAATTTAAAATGAGCACGTCTCAACGAAGACGAAG
>Ga0164294_10003984_pt1 | contig 13007 bp, 2 predicted proteins | sample GEODES005metaG_FD_111479 | JGI IMG/M metagenome (GOLD analysis project Ga0164294, IMG submission 111479) | Oligotrophic lake water microbial communities from Sparkling Lake, Wisconsin, USA - GEODES005 metaG | ecosystem: Environmental > Aquatic > Freshwater > Lake | place: USA: Sparkling Lake... | reverse complement strand
TAGATCAATATATTATTAAAATTTTAGATGAAAAATTAAATAAAGCTAAAAATGCTGATGAAATGTTTGAAATATTTTCAACGTTTAATCCATTATTTTTTAGACCTATTATAAGAAATGCTGTAAATACATTTCGTACAATATTAATGAAAAATGTTAAAGATGATGTTATAAAATTACAAAATAAATTTAAATTACGTTATGATGAATCAAATGAATGTATTATAGCAGAATTAAGAGATGTACCACCATTAAGTGGTCGAATAATATGGGCAAAACAAATAGAAAATCAATTAAATTTATTAATGGCAAGAATAAAAAATGTTTTAGGACATGGATGGGAAGAACATAATGAAGGGAAGAAGCTTAAAGAAGTCTGTGATGAGTTGAATAATTATTTAGATACTCAAGTAATTTATGATGAATGGTTACAAACACAATTAAGATATGATAGTAGTAGTAATTCTATTAGTAATAATAATTCTTCAACAACATCTACAACTAATAGTGGAAGATATAACAAAAGTTTGAAAGATTTATTATTACTTATCGATCATGATCCGAGGACATTACAAAAGTATCTTTATGTTAATTTTGATGAAACACAAATAATTATCTATAAAGAAGTAAAATATTTAGAATGGTTATTACCATCTATGTCTGTAGCTCATAAAACGATACCAAGTTCTATTAAATCGAAAGCAAATGAAGCTTATGTAAGATATCCAATTGCAATCGCATTACAATCAATCTTATCAACTTTTCATCAATCAAAACTAAAATTGACATCATCTAATTCATTATTGTTATTTACACATATTAAATCTGTACGTGAAATAATTAATGAAGCTATAGGTGGATCAAAGCGTAGTAGATGGATAAAATGGGATACAACAGATTTAAATGAATGGATTAATATATTATCAAATAAGGTTTATACTTTACAAGAACGTGTTGATGAAATAAATGAAAAGCTATTCATTATTCAACAACATCTGATGGAGCTATCATCATGTTCTTATGATTATAATATCATGAATACAAATATACAACAAATTCAATCGATAGTTGATGAGTTATCAATGCGTGGATTATCAAATATTGCGATATGGACCAAACAAATTGATAAACAGATAGAAGATATCATAAGAAATAGATTAGAAATCGCTATAAATCAATGGGTTCGTGTATTTAAAAATAAGATCTATGATGATACCGCCACCACCACCACCTCCTCCTCCTCATTAGCAGCAACAGCAGCAGCGATACAAACTACTACTAAAGGAATCAGTGATAATATTACTACTCATGATCTTCTGTCGAAGCAATCATCACCATCATCATCAAATTTAATTCTTAAGCCTATGATTCATGAGATATTACTAAGTAATCAAGTTCTTTTTGTAAATCCACCTTTAGAGCAATCACGAATCTATTGGATTCATACATTACAGTCTTTTATATCAATTGCTATGAAATTACCACGAATCCAATCATCACGTTATCAAGTCTTTGCTAAGACGGATACAAATAGTCCAAAAGATTATCATAGTATAATTTATAATATTGATAGAAATATACTAAAATATGCTTTTCATTCGATTGAGGAAGAAATTTATAATGCAAAAGTATATTTAAATCAATGGTTACAATATCAAACATTATGGGATGCTAATGTGAATAATTTAGTTGAGATAATGAATAATAATATTGAACAATGGTATGAGTTATTACACAATATCAAAGTGATTAGATTAGATTCTATAGATAATTCAATAGAAGAGAGACGATTTGGTAGTATTATAATTAATCATCATCAAGTACAAAATAAAATTAATATGAAATATGATACCTGGCAAAAAGATATACAAATTAAGTTTAGTTACATATTAATAATTGAAATTAAACAACTTTATCATGAACTGATTAGTAATAAAACAAAATTAGAATTAATTATCTTAGATAATAATCAGACTCAAGATATTATTATAGGCATTGAATTCATTTTAACAATAAAAAATAATTTAGGTAAATATAATAATAACATTCAAAATTTTAAAAAGTCTGAAAAATTATTATTACAACAAAGGTTTCAATTTATGAATGATTGGATACAAGTGTCTCTACTAATCAGTACATTTCAAGATATGAATGATATTTTAGAACGTAAGATAATCATAATGAATCAAGAGTTACCAAATTTACAAATAAAATTACAAAAAGAAGATCAATTATTACAATCAAGAAAAGATAAATTTATTGAATACTGGCACATACAAAAACCAACGGAAGGAAATTTGAATCCAACCGAAGTCTTACATAACTTATCATTAATATCAAATCAAGTATTGAAAATAATTGATGATAATAATCGTATCAAAAATGCAAAAATTGCTTTACAAATGAATACTAATTATGATAATGATTATGATTATTTATACCAATTACAAAGTGAAATTAATGATTTAAAAGATGTATGGTTATCAGTTTCACCTATACATGAAAAGATTAATGTTATTCGCGCAACACTGTATAATGATATTATACCAGTAAAAATAAGACAATTTTTGGATGAAATTACAATTGAAATAAAAAAATTGCCAATGAAAATTAGAAGCTATGCTGCTGTTGAATATTTGATGGATTTAATTTCTAAATATTTAAGTTATCAAGTAATATTAAGAGATTTATGTACAGAATCATTAAAAGAAAGACATTGGAAAATTATTTTACAAAAATTAAATCTTCAGTCTACTGATTCATCATCATCTTCATCATCATCATACACATTATTAACATTAGGACAAATATGGTTATGTAATCCTCTACTACATGTTAAATTTATTCAAGAAATATTGTCGACAGCTACAGGTGAGTTGGCATTAGAACAATTTTTATCAACAATAAGACAACAATGGATAAATTTCGAGCTTATTATTATTATCAGAGATGGTATAAAAATTATTTCAGGATGGGATATATTATTTATAACGTTGGAAGATAATCTAAATTCTATCTCATCAATGAAATCATCACCATATTATCGTAATGTTCATGAGTTTCAAGAAGAATCAATTAATTGGGAACAAAAATTAACAAATTTAAGAATAATTTTTGAAATTTGGGTTGAAGTTCAAAGAAAATGGTTATATTTAAGGAATATTTTCAAAAATAATGATATTAAACAACAATTACAATCACAATATAGTAAATTCAAAAGCATTGATAATGAATATTTAAATATATTAAAAAGATGTATAGCAAAGCCTAGTGTGTTAGAATTATTACAGTATGATAATTTACATCGACAGTTAGAAAGACAAGATAATACGATGACTTTGATTCAAAAAGCACTAGGTATGATAGTAACGATGATGTTGATGATGATGATAATAATTATAATTAATATCATCATGTTTTATTTAATGTTTTCTTTTATTTTAACTATATCAGTGGATATCGATCATATCAATTTGAAATGCTATCTATCTATCTTTCACTTTCATCTATAACTTCTATCTATCTATATACTTATATCTATAATATTAACATCTATCGATCAATCTAGGTGATTATCTGGAGAAGCAGCGACAAATCTTCCCTCGATTCTACTTCATCAATAACGACGACTTGGTTGAGATAATAGGCAATAATAACGAACCGACGAAAGTTTTCATCCATCTGAACAATATGTTTGCCGGAATTACTGGTTTAGAATGCAATAATAATAATAGTAGTAATGGCAGTGGTGATAACTCAACAATAACAACAACTACCACTACGTCAGTAGTAAGTACAGTATCAACAGCTATGATTTCCAAAGAAGGTGAGAATGTACCTTTTACTTCAGCATCAATTGATCTTACCGTCCCCGTGAAAGATTGGCTCATAATTCTCGAGTCTAATATGGTTGTGACATTATCAACACTCTTACAACAAGCTATTGAGGAATCTTTGAAGTTAGTTTATCAGACTAGTAGTAGTAGTAGTAGTAGTAGTAGTAGTAGTAGTAGTAGTAGTAGTAGTAGTAGTAGTAGTAGTAGTAGTAGTAGTAGTAGTGGAATTGGAGATAAGCGTGGAAACGAAGATGACAGTAGTAACTATGTAAATAATGAGTACGGTAGTGATAGAAATACTTTATTGCAATGGATGAATTTATTTCCGGCACAGATTATTATCTTATCAAGCCAAATTACTTGGACATCTGATATTGAAGAATCATTGAATAGTAGTAGTAGTAGTAATAATACTAATAAGACAAACAAGAATAGTATTGATAATAATGGTACTACTGCTAGTTCAAATAATAATCATAATAGTTACCATATTATGACAAAAGCAACATTGAATAGATTTGAAAATAAATTATTATTATTGACACAATATATTGTTATCAATTTGTCATCATCTTTACGTAAGAAATGTGAACAATTATTAACTGAGATGGTTTATCAACGTGATGTCCTGAGAGCATTGATTGATGATAGTATTATTTCAATTACTGATTTCCAATGGCTTTATCATCTTCGATTCTATTGGAAGAAAAGTACAAGTCATGATGGTAATGGTAGCAGTAATCAACCACAGCAGCAGCTATCAATCAAGATATCAAATGCTATATTTAATTATGGCTTCGAATATCTTGGTATAGGTGAAAGATTGGTACAAACTCCTTTAACAGATCGATGTTATTTAACATTGACACAAGCATTACATTATCGTCTAGGTGGGAATCCATTTGGACCAGCTGGTACCGGAAAAACAGAAAGTGTTAAGATGTTAGGATCACAATTAGGAAGATTTGTTATCGTTTTTAATTGTGATTCAAGTTTTGATTATACAGCTATGAGTAGAATCTTTGCTGGTTTATGTCAAGTTGGTGCTTGGGGTTGTTTTGATGAATTTAATCGATTGGAAGAACGTATATTATCAGCTGTGTCACAACAGATATTAACAATACAACGTGGTTTACAATTACATCAATCATCAATAGAATTATTTCCAGGAAATCAATGCCAATTATCATCGAATGTTGGTATTTTTATTACCATGAATCCAGGATATGCGGGTAGAAGTAATTTACCTGATAATTTAAAACAATTATTTCGTACTGTTGCAATGACTATACCTGATCGAAAATTAATTGCACAAGTTATGTTATTTAGGTCAGTATAATAATTGATTGAAAACTATTATTCTATCATCATATAATTATTATAATTATTCTCTTTCTCATCATCATCATTCACATAGTTCTTCCCATCACCTTAATCATCATCATCATCTTGATCATATTATTGCTCATGTATGTTTAGTCAAGGAATCATCTCTGCTGAAGAATTATCCGGAAAGATTGTCTTATTGTTTACTCTATGTGATGAGCAATTAAGGTATAAAGTGATGTAGTGATGGTTTATCGTATATTATACGATGTTATGTTATATGTAATTGATGATGTGTGTTATATGGAAATGATGATGTGTTTTATATAGAAATGATGATGTGTGTTATATGGAATTGATTATGTGTGTTGTACGGAATTGATGATGTGTCATACTATACGTGATGATGGTAATGTCTATGTTTAATCCGTATAAAAACAAAAACGCATTTATCTAACTTATTGTTATTCATTTTATTTGTATGCTCATCTATATCTTTATACATAGTGTTCAGTCACATTATGATTTTGGATTACGAGCGTTAAAGAGTGTTCTTACTGGTGCCGGTGAATTGAAACGTCAACTTATCTCTACTATCAACAATAATAATACTAATAATAATGATTCTAATAATAAGATGAGTATAATTGAGAAGAATGTGTTATTAAAATCAACATGTGATAATATTCTACCAAAACTTGTATCAGATGATATATTTCTATTCATATCTTTATTACAAGCAATATTTCCTGGTTCTGAATTACCATTAACTAATAATGATCATCTATTTAAAGAAGCATTGCGTATGGTATGTATAGAAGATAATTTAGATTATTGTTCTTCGTGGATTGAAAAGATCTTACAATTAAAGCAAGTATTAGAGATAAGACATGGTGTAATGTTAGTTGGTAATTCAGGTGTAGGTAAAACAACAGCATGGAAAACATTAATGAAAGTATTAAATAAATTAGATATACAAATATCATCTTCATCTTCATCTAAAGGTGAATATTATATTATTGATCCTAAAGCTATCACAAAAGAAAAATTATATGGTTATCTAGACAATATAACTTTAGAATGGACAGATGGAATTTTTACAAAAATTTTAAGAAAAATTTCAGATCCGACATCTATACGTGGATTACGACGTAGTTGGATTATTTTTGATGGTGATGTTGATCCAGAATGGGCTGAGAATTTGAATTCTTTGCTTGATGATAATAAAGTGTTGACATTGCCTTCAGGTGATCGTATAAATATTAATAATAATGTACGAATTATGATGGAAGTTGATACTTTAAAATATGCAACATTAGCTACAGTATCAAGATGCGGTATGATATGGTTTGGTGAAGAGACATTACCTTTACATGTATTAGTGATGCAGCAACTAAATTCTCTACAACATCACGCTTCAACAAGTAGTAGTAGAATTGGTGTTGGTAGTGATAGTAGTAGTACTAGTATGAACATCAGTCCAACCCAATCAATTCATCATGCTTACGCTGAAGTGTTACAACCATATTTCAATAGCACCTCAAGTCTTGTATATTTATCACTTCAATATTCATTATCACAACATCATATTATGATAGCTTCAAGTGGTAGATTATTATCCACATTACGTGCAATGTTATTACGTGGAATCAATCAAATTCTAGAATATAATGATAGTAATATAGATTTTCCTATGACTGAATCACATTTTCAATCTTATGTAACAAAATGGTTATTATTTTCATTATTATGGTCATTTAGTGGTTCTATGTCAACAGATAAACGAATATTATTTGGTGAATTTTTAGTAAATCACTGTACAATTGAGTTACCATCCTTCTCATCATCATTATCATCAACAACTAGTCTGATCGATTATTCTGTTGATATTAAAGATGGTAATTGGATAGAATGGAAAACTTTAGTACCCAGAATGGAAATTGATAGTAGTAAAATCGCATCAGGTGATACTATCATCACAACAACTGATACAGTTCGTCATATAGAAGTCATAAGGTCATGGTTATCATCTCATCAACCATTAATATTATGTGGTCCACCAGGGTCAGGAAAAACTATGACATTAACAACTGTATTAGAATCTATGCCAGAATATATTTTAGCATCTTTAAATTTCTCATCAGCAACAACACCTGAATTAATATTAAAAACATTTACACAATTTTGTGAAATTATAGATAGTCCTGATGGATTAGTAATGCAACCAAATCATAATAGTTATAGTATACATCAATGGATTGTGATCTTTTGTGATGAAATTAATTTACCAAATCAAGATTTATATGGTACACAAAAAGTTATAATGTTTTTACGACAACTAATTGAACAAAATGGTTATTATAGTCAACATCATGATTGCAAATGGATTAAATTATCAAGAATTCAATTTGTTGGTGCCTGTAATCCACCAAGTGATACTGGGAGAGTATTATTATCTAATCGATTCTTAAGATTAACACCAATATTACTAGTTGATTACCCATCAGAACAATCATTAAAACAAATTTATCGTTGTTTTAATTCTGCTTTATTAAAACAACATTCAAATTTAAAAGGTTATATTGATCCATTAAATAATGCAATGATTGAATTTTATTTAAAAAATCAAAAACAATTTACATCTGATATAGCTCCACAATATATCTATTCTCCACGTGAATTAAGTAGATGGATTCGAGCATTATATGAGGCAATTGAACCATTAGACGTATTAACTGGTGAAGAATTAATCAGATTGTGGGCACACGAAGCTTTACGATTATTTCAAGATCGTTTAATAAGTAATAAAGAAAAAGAATGGTGTGATGTTATGATTGATGAAATAGCATCTAATCATTTTGCTGGTATCGAATTAAGCACTTGTTTACAAAGACCAATATTATACTCTAATTGGATTAAAAAGACATACGAAAGTACTGATCGTGAAATATTACGTCATTTCGTTGCAGCACGATTAAAAGTATTTTATGAAGAACAATTAGATGTCCCATTAGTTATATTTGATGATGTCTTAGATCATGTATTAAGAATCGACAATGTATTAAGGCATCCAATGGGACATTTATTATTAGTTGGAGAATGTGGTACAGGTAAAACAGTATTAACCAGATTTGTTTCATGGATAAATGGGTTAACAGTATTTCAAATAAAAGCAAATAATAAGTATAATATTGAACAATTTGATGATGATTTGAAATTATTATTTCGTAGAGTTGGTGTTGATGGTGAAAAAATATGTTTTATTTTTGATGAAAGTAATGTTTTATCATCTGCATTTTTAGAACGTATGAATGCTTTATTAGCATCAGGTGAAATACCTGGATTATTTGATGGTGATGATCGTCATCAATTATTAATCACATGTCGAGATATATATAATACACGTGATGGAATATTATATGATTCTGATGATGAAGTATATCGTAAGTTTACTCGTATAATTCAAAGAAATTTACATGTTGTATTTACCATGAATCCAGCATCATCAGATTTCAATAATCGTTGTACAACATCACCAGCATTATTTAATCGTTGTGTTGTTGATTGGTTTGGTACATGGAGTCCTATAGCCTTAGCTCAAGTTGGTCATGCATTTACTGAACAAGTTGATGTTGGTTATACTACATATCAATCACCATCACAAAAAATAAATGACAATAATAATAAAAATAATAGTAGTTATATATCAAGCGAATTACAATTAGTAACACAAGTTATAAAGAAAAATGATAATAATAATTTTGATGATGATGATATAACATTACATGAAGCAATAGTAGCATCAATCTTATGTATACATAATGTAGTTAAAGAAATAAGTAATAAATTAAAGAAATCATCAGGTCATCAGTATTATCTATCACCACGTGATTATTTAGATTTTATTGCAAAATTTATTACAGTAGAAAATGAAAAGAAATCACTTCTAGAAGAACAACAAACACATATTAATCATGGATTATTAAAATTAACAGAAACACAACAACAAGTACTAGAATTGAATCAAGACATGATAAATAAAAAAGAAGATTTAAATAAAAAAGATATTGATGCAAATTCTAAATTAACTTTAATGATAGAAAAACAAAAAGAAGCTGAAGATAGAAAAAATATTGTAGAGAAGCTAACAATAGAATTGAATACACAACAAATTGAAATGTCAAATCGTCGATCAATTGTACAACAAGAATTAAGTGAAGCAGAACCTGCATTAATATCAGCAAAACATAGTGTAGAAAATATCAAAAAGAATCAATTAGATGAATTACGAATATTAACGAAACCACCAAAGTATGTCCAATTAACATTAGAAGTTGTTAGTGTTATGATTGGTGAGAGTAATACAGATTGGAATAATATAAGAAAAACAATACGTAGAGAAGATTTTATCTCAACAATAGTTAATTTTGATCCATTATCATTAACACAAATACAAATAAAAAATGTAGAAGATAATTATTTTAGTATAGTTGATTTTGATTTAATTGCGGTAGATCGTGCATCAAAAGCATGTGGGCCATTATATTCATGGGCTAAAAGCCAAATTCAATATGCTACAATATTAAGACGTGTGAAACCTTTGCGTGATGAAGTTGAAATCTTACAAGTTAAATCTGATACATTAATTAAACAACAAAAGCAAGCATTAATTGAAGTAAATGAATTAGAAGAAGCAATCAAATTATATAAAGTGGAATATGCAATGGCAATAAGAGATACAGAAATAATAAGAAATGAAATGGAAATTGTTATCAAAAAAGTTAATAGGGCACAATCATTATTATCATCATTAATTAATGAAAAATATCGATGGGAAAATGCTTCCATATTATTTAATGAACAAATGTCAACATTAATAGGTGATAATTTACTAGCATCAGCATTTCTAACTTATTCTGGTATTTTTGATTATAAAATTCGTAAAACTTTAATGATGGAATGGTGTGATATCTTGAATACTATGAATATTCCTTATCGTGATAATTTAGATTTCATTAATTATTTATCACAACCATCAGAATTAGTTGAATGGAAAGGATATGGATTACCGAATGATGATTTAGCATTGCAAAATGCTATCTTATTAAATAGATTTAATCGTTATCCTTTAATTATTGATCCATCAGGACAAGCAATCTCATTTATAATAAAGAAATATTCATCATCATCATCATTAACAACAACAACAACAACAACAACAACAACATCATCAAAAATAATTCAAACATCCTTTCTTGATGTATCATTTATGAAAACGTTAGCAAGTGCTATAAGATTTGGTACCACTTTATTAGTTCATGATATCGAATCATTAGATCCAATTCTGAATCCAATCTTAAATAAAGAATTGCAGCGTATAGGTGGTAGAACTTTAATACGTCTTGGTAATGAAGATATTGATTTCTCACCTAAATTTCTTATTATTTTAGTGACAAGAAATCCAATTTTGAAATTTCCACCTGATTTATGTTCAAGAGTAACCATGATAAATTTTACTATCACACCATCATCATTACAATCACAAGTATTAAGTTTATTATTAAAATCTGAACATCCTAATATAGAAAAACGTAGAAATGATATTTATATTTTACAAGGACAACAAAGTGCTAAATTACGTGAATTACAAGATGAATTATTAAAACAAATAAATTTAGTTCAAGGTGCAATATTAGATGATGATCTCGTAATTAATACTTTAGAAAATATTAAAAATCAATCTATACAACTAAATAATGATGTTCAACAAACAAATGAAATTATTTTAGAAATTCAAGCAATAACGAATATCTATCTTGATTTAGCAATCGCTATGTCATCTATTTATTTCACTTTAGAACAATTATCAGAAGTATCCTTTTTATATCAATTTAACTTACAATTCTTCTTAAATATTATTAATAAAGTATTATTTAGTAGCTCTAGTAGTAGTAGTGATGATAGTAATTCTGTGCTGAAGAGTAATGATACTGATAGCATCACCAACAGTAGTAGAAGTAACAGCAATAATAATAAAAGGCGTTTGAATTTTTTACGGAATAATTTATTTGATGAAATTTCACGTCGTGTTTTAACAGGATTGAAATATGATGATAAGATAATGTTCTTATTTAGATTAACTCAAATTATATATAAAAGTAACTTAAACAACATCATTAACAGCAGTAGTAGTGATAATTTCAATAGTAGAAATAGTGGTAAGAGTGATGATGATAATAAGTATTATTTGAATGAACTTGAATTAGATTTCTTTTTAAAAGGTACAACATCATCTATATTAGATATCTCAACAAATCTGATACAGAAATTTAAAGATTCTTATCTATCATCATCACTACTATTATCAGATCAAATATTAAGACAGTTAGTCGGTCTCACTTTATTACCATCATTTCAAATTATTATAGATTCATTAAAAAATGATCACAACTTAATTATTTGGCAACAATTTTTACAACATTCAACACCTGAAACAATAGATTTCTTAAAAGATTTATATAATAGTAATGATAATAATATAAGCGGCAATAATAATGATAGTGGTAGTAGTAGAGATATTGATGTTTTATCATTAACAAAAGAAAAGCGATATTTATTAAATATGATAATAATAAAAATTATTCGTCCAGAAAGATTATTATATGCAATTGAATATTATTTAACTTTTATATTACATGAACAATATGAGATAAATTGGAGAGCATATTGTAATATAGATCTAACAACAATTATCACTATTGATTCATTATCATCAATACCATTATTATTATGCTCATCAGAAATTGGACAAGATTCATCTATACAAATTAATAATATATGCCAACAAATGAATAAACAAATCTATCAAGTATCAATGGGTTCGAATGAAGGTTATCAACAAGCTAATAAGTATATCGAATTAGGAATTAAATCTGGTACATGGGTAATACTAAAAAATGTTCATTTATGTATTGATTGGTTGATAAGTTTAGAAAAGAAAATACAATTATTATTCACAAATTCAAATTCAAATCCAAATTTCAGATTATTTTTAACATGTGATATTCATCCAAAATTACCATCAGAACTTATACGTTACTCGCAAGTAATCATATTTGAATCATCAACAGGTATAAAAGCAAATATATCGAAATTCTACAATGATAATATATCAATCACACGAATTGAAAAGAGACCATTTGAAAGATATCGATTATATATATTATTAGCCTGGTTTAATGCTGTAATGCATGAAAGATTAAGATATTTACCGTTAGGTTGGACTAAATTCCATGAATTTTCTGAAGTAGATGTGATATGTACTTTAGATGTGATTGATCAATGGGTTGATCAAGTAGCTGGTAAGTCGAATAGTATCATTTCTATTTTTGTTCTTGGTTTTGCTTTTTATATATCGTTGTCAATAATATGATCCGTATCATGATCATCTTCATCATGGATAAAATTTGGCATCTCATCATTTTCCTGTTCATCGTCAGCATATTCATTACATCCTGATACATATCATTATCTTATCACACTATCGTCTTAACCTAATATTGACATATGACATCATTATTTTGAAATTGTATTTACAATTATTAGGCACAAAAGAACATGTGAATCCCACCGATCTTCCCTGGCAGCCAATTCAAGTGCTTATATCGCAATCGCTATATGGTGGTCGAATTGATAACAAATATGATCAGGTATTCATAGTCAAGAGTTAGATGAGGATAACATTAATATTTTCATACTACTACAACGATGATGATATTTAATCTGCATAACATAGTTTTATTACACCATCACAATCATCATCATCATCATCATTATTTCCATCAT
>Ga0164294_10003983_pt1 | contig 13007 bp, 7 predicted proteins | sample GEODES005metaG_FD_111479 | JGI IMG/M metagenome (GOLD analysis project Ga0164294, IMG submission 111479) | Oligotrophic lake water microbial communities from Sparkling Lake, Wisconsin, USA - GEODES005 metaG | ecosystem: Environmental > Aquatic > Freshwater > Lake | place: USA: Sparkling Lake... | reverse complement strand
GACTTCACCCAGGAATCGCCTCTTGAAGCCATGGAGCGAGTCCCTGGCAGCGTTCGGTTGCCCGATCTTGTCATCGTCGATGGAGGTAAAGGCCAGTTAGGCATGGCCGTCGCCGAACTGCAAAAGCTGGGCTTGGGTGGCTTACCCATCGTGGGCTTAGCCAAACAACATGAGGAAGTCTTTTTTCCTGGCGAACCCGATCCCGTCCTCATCCCACATGATCGTGGAGCGCTTAAACTCCTCCAGCGCATTCGTGACGAAGCCCACCGATGGGCCAATGGCTACCATCAACTCCTGCTCGGTCGCCGAGTCGCCGAAAGCCTGCTAGACGACTGCCCCGGCGTCAGTCAAGCCCGAAAAGCCAGCCTACTCAAGGCCTTCGGATCAGTCACCCGTCTGCGTAAAGCCAGCCCTGAAGAAATCGCCAAACTCCCAGGCATCAGTCAGAGTCTGGCAGAAGGCATCTTGGAGTTCCTTCAATCCCGGCAGTGATGAGTAGAACCTTTCTTCATTTTCCCAGGGTTCATCAGGAGCATACATTGAGGACTAGACGATTGCAATGGCACTGCACAAGCAGGGCATGGCAATGAAGAATGCCTTCATAGAGAGCTCCATTTGAAACACCTATCAGCGGGACAGTTCCTGCAAAACGTCCAGTGCCTTCGTCTCGAAGATCTTCTGCCACTCAGGAGCCACGAGACTGTCGCAGTCCTCCTGCGCATAACCAGTATTGAGTCGTTGGGAAACTGTCGGCGTGTAATAGATGTAGCCGTTCGTGTAACCAGCGACGAAGGCACCTGAATCTGCGGCCGCTTTCTTGATGTTCAGGCCGACTTGCACCGTGAGTTCGCCAGGGAAAGTCACGAGTTTGAAGTCGCCGACTCGTAATCCGCAGACTTCGACATCGAGCGAGGGCTTGCCAGCTGCTTTGGTTTCTTCGAGATGCTTCTTCAATAGAGCCAGATTGGTGCTCAAGCGAGTGAGCTGCTCCATCACCGAAATGTTCTTCAGGTAATTCTCCACCACCACTCGATTGTCGGCATCAAGCTGAGTGATCGCTTTTCGATCTTGTGTCTGATCATGCAAATAGCTCTGTGCGTAATGTGAGGGGAAGTCCGGAGAAAACTTCTGCTGGATCAGCAAAGGCAGGAACGTTTTGAAGTTGATGTTCGTTGGCTTTAGCGAGGCAAGCAGCCGGACTTGCTCCGACTGAATCATTGAAATGCGTTTCTCATAATCCGCCGCACGTGGAATTGAGATGACTTCGTTACTCACGTTCAATTTACCCTCAGACTTCGTTTCGATCTTCCTGAGCGCACTCAAAACGCTTGCTCCGAGCATCGTTCCGAGCGGCTCCGCATCGGCGGGCCTAGTCACTTCTTTGTAGCGCACTGGATTGATGTCACCGCAGCAGCCCTGGACAAAAAACGCCATCGCGCCGCCACCGAGTGATTCCTCGATGACCTTGGATGCATAGCCAGGGTAGTCAGCGGAGTTGCCTTTGCTGGGCGGATTCATGATTGGGTGACAGGCGAAGTTGTAGAGCACCGCCAATGGGCTTCCGTCCTCGCAATCCAGTCGCAGCAGCCCAATCGAAGGATCAATAGAGCCCACGCTCGCCACATCCTCATCACGCGGCATCGAGTAAGCACGGCGCATGTCCACCTCGCTACCGTCCTTCATCTTGAGTCGGCGATTTTCACTAATCCGATTCTCAATCCCCGTGCCTGATCCGACCTTGACCGGCATCAAATTCTTTGCCGCTTCCTTGACGACTTGCACCACGAGCTGTGCGGTGTCTGGGCGGATGATGCCGTGACAATGGCTTGCATTGATCACCACACTCGATGGCGGAATACCGGCCTGCTTTTCTAACTGCTCACGCACCGTCACCATGAAGCCATTTCCGATGCGCCCGATCTCCCCAATGGCCACGGCATCGACAGTGATCAGCACAGCGATCGTTTCACCACTCTTTAGGACGAGAGCTTTGGCGTACAATGAATCATTCACTGGTACAGTCCGATCTGTAATGTCGATCTTCGCCAAGCCGGCTCGGAGTTCGGCAGCCTGAGTCGCCGCTCCAACCAAGAGCAAAGCAAGGGTGAAAATGAATTGTTTCATGATTGGGTGTTTCTCTAAGCACGGCTAAGTCAGCAATTTTGCCGCTAGATCCAACTCCTGGGGTGGGTCCAGTTCAGCAAAGATGACATCGACGAATGGATGAATAGCGCTACTAACCGAAAATTACGATGACACCTGCATCTGCACAATCAATCAGAGAAGTGACCTCTACCCCACCCTGCGGCTCAAAGTACTGCGTATCGTTGCAGGCGAAGGGACGAACATTCCATCTGAGCAGAGCGAACAAAGAGAATCGCTGAACCAAAGGAAGTCGCAAATGAACCCCAAAGACGCGACACCCCATCGCTCTTGCTTTCGGGACTAGTCACAGCTTGGATACAAGCATGTTGATTAAACGTGAAACCATTTGGCTTACCGGAATCATCGCCGTCATCCTGGCAGGTGTCCTCGTGCCGTTCATGATCTGGGGCGAGCGCTTTGATGCGGCTCTGAGCCTAGAAGGATCACGCACCTGGATGGCTCAGTTTGGTTTTTGGGCATGGCTAGCTGGTATTGGACTGCTCATTGCAGACATCGCGCTGCCAGTGCCTAGCACGATTGTCATGTCGGCGTTAGGTCTCACCTATGGCTGGTTCATGGGGGGCTGCTTAGCCTCCACAGGATCCTTTTTATCAGGGTTAGTCGCCTACACCTTTTGTCGTTGGCTTGGGCGACCTGCGGCCCGCTGGATCGCTGGAGAGGAGGCCTTGAGCAGATGTGAGATCATCTTCGAGAAACGCGGCGGCTGGCTCATCGCGCTCTCCCGCTGGATGCCTGTTTTGCCAGAAGCCACGGCCTGTCTAGCTGGTTTAGTCAAAATGGATTTCCGCAGCTTTGTCATTTCACTTGCGTGTGGCGCCCTTCCCGTCGGTTTCGCTTTTGCAGCTATTGGAGCCTTAGGAAACAGCCATCCCGGCTGGGCCATCCCCCTCAGTGGCCTCGTGCCTATCGGCCTTTGGACTGCCTCCAAAAGCTTCCTGAAAAAGCCATAAAACAGCAGTCGCTCAGCGCTTTCTGGTAATTCTGAATTCGATTTTTTGATTTTCGAAATTTGTGAATAACTCACCCATTTTGGCCCATTTTCGGCTGATCTTCATTAACTTATTCACAATATCTTGATTATCAAAGGCTTTCTACAGAGCCGAGAACCTTCTCAAAAATGCAGCTCATTTCAAACATTTTAACGTCAAAAAAATATTTTGGGCGTGGAACCCTTGTAATAGCGTTGAGAAACAGTTTTGACCCCCATGGGTGGTTAAAAACATCTTGTCCATACACTACATCTTGTGCATGATGACTCTCGGCTCGGCGATATCTAGTAGTTATAACCGTGCCCGATTTTTTCTCCCGTTCATTCACTTTCATCAACAATCACTCCCAAACTCCTCCCGAATACGCTCATGGACAAAACATACAAGATTGGCAATCGTGAATTTACTCTCGATCATGATAAAGCTGAGGCAGCCTTTGCCGCCAAAAAAGTGATCAATGGCCGCCAGACCATGACCTTCAATCTACTGCCGCTGAAATACCAGTGGGCCTATGACCTCTATCGCACGATGAAGGCCAATCATTGGGAACCTGAAGACATCCAGATGCAAAAAGACGTCGAGCAATGGCGCTCCTCCGAAGTTTCCCAAAACGAGCGCTGGATCATCATGATGGGCATCGGCTACTTCAGCGCCGCGGAAGGCATCGTCGGGGACAATGTTCAGCACGTCGTTCGTGAACTGGTCACCGCTCCAGAGCTGAAGCTTGTCCTCGGCCGTCATGCTCATGAAGAAAACATCCACGCAGACAGCCTGCTCTACATGATTTCTTCTCTCGGCATCAATCCGCATGAATGCGAGGCCATGTTTGAACAGATCCCGACGATCGTGCGGAAGAACGAGTTCGTCACCAAGCACAGCAACAACCTGCGCCGTGACCTCGACCTGACCAAGCTCGAAAACAAACAGCTTCTGGCCAAAAACATCTTCGTCTTCGGTCAGTGCATGGAAGGCACCCAGTTCTACGGTCTTTTCGGCATGATTCTCAGCCTCTACCGCCAAAACAAGTTCCCTGGTATCGGCCAAATGTTCCGCTATACCCTGCGTGACGAATCCAATCACATCGAAGTCTTCCGCAATCTGTTCATGGATCTCATCGAAGAAAATCCAGACATCTGGACTCAAGAGTTCCGTGAGGACCTCGTGGAAACCATGCGTGAAGGCGTCGCTCTGGAAAAAGAATTCATTCGTGACTGCCTGCCCGTCAACGCGGTAGGACTGAGCTCCGAAGAGTTCGAGCAATACACCGACTACATCGCCGACCGCCGCCTTGCCGGTTGCGGATTGCCAGTTCTCAATCCAGGCGTCACCAATCCTCTGCCTTGGCTGGCGGAAATGATGGACGTCCGTAAAGAGCAAAACTTCTTCGAAGGCAAAGTCACGGATTATCAAAAATCCTCCGCTCTCGCCAACTGCTCCGACGACGATTTGTAAGCTGTTTTTTGGAATCAAGACTGCTTGGCCCGAACCAGCAGTCTTTCTTTCTGCTCATTTTCCCTCCCGCCTGTTCATCCCTAGCTCCGCTCCCGCCATGATTGCCAATCTGCTCCAAGAAGACAAAGCCCTCAAAAAAGTCGCTCACACCCCGAAAGACCAAAAACCAAGCTTCAAATGGAGCTCAGGGGACAGCACCGCCTCCGCCATCAAAGTGAAGGTTGGCGGCAATGAGCGTGACTTCGACATGGGCGAGATTGCTGACACCGTCGGCAGCGCTTTAGCTGATCTATTCATGGCCCGTGAAAAAGAGGGGGACATCTACAATGACAAAAACCGTCAACTCGTTCAGACCATCTCACGCGCTGTCACCGATGAACTCCATGAACGCAGTGATAAGCTTTCCGAAGGAGCCGGAAAAGCTGCCACACTGAGCGCCAAGGACATTTATCACTGCATCGAGCGCGCCCTCGTCCGCCACAACGCCCACGACGTCGCCCGCAGCCTGGCCGAGCGCCGTAAGCGCACGGAGTACGACAGCCTAGCTGACAACAACCTGCCACAGCCTCTCATCGTCAACACCAAGGTCATCCGCCGCAGCGGGCACCTCGTCCCTTGGAACCATAACAAGATTGAGATCGCCGTCCGCAAAGCCTTCCTGTCCATGGAGCTCGATTCCGGTCCAGCCGTTCAGATCGCCGAAGCCGTCAGCGCCGCAGCTGCGGAAGAAAACAAGCAGTTCATGCACATCGAAGACGTGCAGAACCTGGTCGAAGAAGAACTCATGAAACAGGGCTTCTTCAAAGTCGCCCGCAGCTACATCCAGTACCGTGCCCTCCGCTCCAAAATGCGTGAAAGTGAAGAACAAGAAGCCGTTTTGAATGACGCTATCGACAGCGAGCAGCAGCAGGCTCTGATCGTCGTCAAAGGCACCGATGGTTCCTCCTTTCTCTGGGACGGGCAGGACCTCAAAAAACGCATCGACTTTGCACTGCTCGGACTCGACCTCTGCCTCACTCGCAGCGAGATCGAGATGGAACTCCGCCGCTCCCTCAACTCCGACATCTCCATGGAGCACCTGAAGCAGACCGTCATCCTGAATGCCAAGACCCTGCTGCAACGCGACGCCGACTTCGCCAAATTCTCCGCCCGCATCCTGCTGAGCTACATTTATGAAGAAGTCCTCGGCTGGGACATTGTCCGTGACGGCATCGAAGCTCTCAGAGACTTCCACCGCCGCGCCTTCCGCCGTAATTTGACCCGTGGCGTCGAGATCGACCGCATCACCCCGCGCCTGCTTGAGTTCGACCTCGACAAGCTAGCCGACGCCCTCGACCCAGCAGCTGACATGGACTTCGACTTCGTCGGCATCCAGACCCTCTACGACCGCTACCTCATCATCGATAAGAAGGTGAAGCCCAACAAACGCCTTGAGGCTCCCCAACTCTTCTGGATGCGCGTCGCCATGGGCCTCTGCGTCCAGGAAGAAAACCCAGAGGAAAAAATCATCGCCCTCTACAAGCTCTACAAAGGCCGCCGCTTCTGCTCCAGCACCCCGACTCTCTTCAATAGCGGCACCCTGCACAGCCAGCTAAGCTCCTGCTACCTCTATAAAGTGGACGACAGCATCGAGTCCATCATGTATCGCGGCATCGCCGAAAATGCTTTCCTTTCCAAATGGGCCGGCGGACTCGGCGGCTCCTGGACGGCCGTGCGCGGCACTGGCGGCCACATCAAAGGCACCAATGGTGAAAGCCAAGGCGTCATCCCCTTCCTTAAACTGCACAATGACCAGCTCATCGCCGTCAATCAAGGTGGCAAGCGCCGTGGCTCAGGCTGTGCCTACCTCGAAGTCTGGCATAACGACATCGAAGACTTCCTTCAGCTGCGCGTGAACACTGGCGACGACCGCCGCCGCACGCACGACCTGAATACCGCCAACTGGATTCCTGACCTCTTCATGAAGCGCATGGAGGCCCGTGAAACCTGGACCCTCTTCCGCGCCAACGAAGTCGCTGATCTGCATGAACTCTTCGGCAGCGCCTTTGAGAAACGCTACGTCGAATACGAAGCCAAGGCCAAAGCTGGCGAGATCTTCGGCAACGTCGTCGAAGCCCTCGACCTCTGGAAAAAGATGCTCAAGTCCATCTTCGAAACCGGTCACCCCTGGATCACCTTTAAAGACCCCTGCAACGTCCGCAGCCCTCAGGATCATTGCGGCGTCATCCACAGCAGCAATCTCTGCACCGAGATCACTCTGAACACCAGTGAAGATGAAACGGCCGTCTGTAACCTCGGTTCCGTCCTCATCGACAATCACCTCGACGACTCCGGTGCCATCGACCACGCCAAGCTCCGCGAGACCATCCGCACCGCCGTGCGCATGCTCGACAACGTCATTGACATCAATTTCTACCCGACTGATGCCGCCCGTACTTCCAACAATCGCCACCGCCCCATCGGCCTCGGCGTCATGGGTCTGCAATACGCTCTCTATCGGAAAGGCATTCCTTTCGCCTCTAAAGAAGCCGTCGAGTTCAACGACGAATTCATGGAAGCCATCGCCTATTATGCCTATGAAGCCAGCAGCGACGTCGCCGCTGAAAAAGGCACTTACTCTACTTATAAAGGTAGCAAATGGGATCGTGGACTCCTGCCCCAGGACACTGTCGATCTGCTCGCCAAAGAACGAGGCATGGAGATCGACGTCCCACGCGGTGGTAAAATGGACTGGTCCGCCCTGCGTGCTAAAATCGCCAAGCATGGCATGAGAAACAGCAACGTCCTCGCCATCGCCCCTACCGCCACCATCAGCAACATCATGGGCAGCAGCCCCTGCATCGAGCCCCTCATGAGCAACATGCTCGTGAAGTCCAACCTTTCTGGCGACTTCATGCTCCTGAATCCTTACCTCATCCGCGACCTCAAAAAACGCGGCTTGTGGACCAACGACATCCAGGAAAAGCTCAAATACATGGACGGCGAAATCGAAGGCATCGAAGAAATCCCTGTCGATCTCAAGCGCCGCTACGCCACCGCCTACAGCATCGACTGGAGCTGGCTCATCGATGCCGCCGCCCGTCGTCAGAAGTGGATTGATCAGTCCCAGTCCGTGAACCTCTTCTGTGGCGATGCTGACATGCGCGTCCTCTCCCACATGTATCGCGGAGCCTGGAAAAAAGGCCTCAAGACCACCTATTACCTCCGCACCCGCAGCGCCAGCAACATCGAAAAATCTACCAGCCAAGTGGACAAAGAACTGCGCGGCGTCATCGGCCAACCTACCAAAACCGCCTACACCGAAGAGCAGATCCAAGCCTGCTCCATCGAGGCCATGCGGAATGGCGGGACGTGTGAGGCTTGTCAGTAAGGCCGCCATACACCCACTTCACTATTGAATAAGAAACCGTAAGCAAATCTGATTTGCTTACGGTTTAGTGCGCTTAGATAGAAGGAAAATCCGACACGGCGGGGCACTACCGTGCTTGAGGATGACGCGGAGTTATTTCGTCCGCACGACCAGCACGCGACGGTCCTGCTGCATTTCGGTTTCATTGCCCTGAGGAAACATGGGGAAGCTTTCGCCATAGCCATGGGCGCTTAGCACACTGGCTGGCACGCCATAGCGCTGAGTCAGTTCATCATACACCCGCTGGGCGCGTGCGGCTGACAGCGTCACGTTATACTCGCTCGTGCCATCGGTGCTCGTGTGGCCTTCGATGTCAAAGACGGTTCCTGCTTCAGTTTTGCAGATCGCGAGGATCACGCCCGCTACTTGCTGGAGGGCATTGCGTGATTCGTCATCGAGCAACTCAGAGGTCTCTTTCACAAAGAGCACCGGCAGCGTCACATAAGGAAGCTCGCGACTTTGACCTTGATCCTCCACGAGCACGACACTGCGCTCTGAGTTATAGACACGGCGCGGCTGGCCTGGTGTATCCACGATGGTGGTTGTCTTGGTGGTCTTCACCGCTGTCGGCGGTGAAGGCGTGACAACCACGACTTTGGGAGCCATGGACAATTGGCGCTGCACCACAGCAGGGTCCAAGGTGCGCACCACGACAACATTGGGTGCTGCGGGTGATGTGGTGCCGACGATGACTTGAGCATTCGAGGCGAGTGGGAGCAGACTTAGAGCGGAGATTAACAACAGGGGCTTCTTCATGAGATTTTGTTCAGGGGTGATGGTTTGGCTTAACGCCTCCACTCCTCGCTGCTCTCTAATCATGAGGCCATGGGGTAAAACCCGACTTGGAAATGCTGGCTAGGTTGCAGCTATCTGGTGGGGTTAGACCCCATGGTCTGAATACACGTTGTCTCGTAACCTTGCGGCCATGAAAATCACTTTAAAATCCTCTCAAAACAAAACGACGATGATGAGTAAACCACTTTGGGTTCTCTTGGCATCCGTGAGCTTGGTCGCCCTAACTAACTGCGAGACCTACGACGACGATGATCACGATCATCGCCACAACCGAGGCACTACGACGACCACCACGACCGAAGAAACCACGCTGCGAACCCCCACGACAGTCGTCCCACTCTCCACCACGGTGGAAACCAAAACTCGGCGCAGCTATTAGAAGGTGTTGCACCCATAAAAAGCGGTCTGACGAAAATCAGCCCGCTTTTTCATGGATGAAAGGTTGATCCCTTGAGCAACAATCCAGCTCGTGCGACTACTCGCGTCGAATCGAATCAAGCAGGCGACCTTTGAGGGCCGTGGTCACAGCTAATCCGCAAATAAAGACGCCAAAGGTGAGGACACCTCCAAGCAGAGTAGCGAGGAAGGCGATAGGTAGATCGCTGCCTCCTTGAGTGACGCTTGGCCAAACCGCAATGAGGGCACAGAAGACGCCGAGCAAGAGTCCGCTCACTAAAAGAGCGATGTGCTCACCAAGCACGAGGCTGCGCAGAGCTGCGGGCAGGAAACCGAGGGCCTGCATGAGACCGAGTTCGCCTCGACGCTCAAGAACATGGCGAGCTACGAGGACACCAAGTCCCGCTGTGCCTAGCAGCACCCCAAGTCCGCCGAGGATGGTAAAGATGCCGATGTAGGTGTTTTGCACACTCAGGAAAGTCTCCAACCTCTGGCGAGCAGGCTCTAGAGCAAGCCCTCGCGGCTCAAGCTGGCGCGTCAGGTGAGCACTGACTTCAGCAACTTGATCAGCAGGGGCATCAATGAGAAAGAATCGGTAGCCTGCAGCATCGGGGTAGGCTTTGAGAAAGGCCGACTCGCTAGTGACCATCTTTCCCTGGAGAATGGAGCCAGCTAACAAGCCGGTCAACGTGACAGGGAAATCCTCTCCAGCTGAATTCTGATAGGTCACTGCATCACCTACGCCTTTTCCAAGTCCCCACATGGCCGTGGCTTGATCAGCCATGGCCACAGGAGCGCCCGGCAATGGATCGAGTGGGTGCAACACGTTATCCGTCGCGCCTTTTGGCTTCACCTGACGATCAAAAACAAAATCAGCCAAGGACTCCCAACCGGCTCCACTCGCCAAACGAAAACGATCAACGAGCAGCAGCGGATTCACGCCGACAAGCACAGGCTTTTGCGCTCGATTAAGATTCAGACAGCTGGCATCATCCCCTTCCCTGACACGGAAAGGCACGACCTTCACGCCAGCCATCAGTTTTTCATCCAAACCAAACGCGTCGAGTCCTGCCTTGCTATTCAAGTCCTCGTAGATCGGCAACGATGACTCGCCGATCAAAGCAAAACCACCTGTCCCAGATGTTGGCTGAGTGGTATCTCCCGCACTCATGCGGAAAGCATTCACCGCCGTCACCATGAAGATGCCGCCGGCCATCATGCCAATCACCGCTAAACTGCGGGCTGGGCGACGAGACACATTCCGCTGGCCGATCTGCCAGAGTGTCTGTGCCAGCTGACGTCCATCCCGCCTCATCCAGCGGCCTAGCAGCATCAGCCCGGAGATGAGGAACATGAAACCGCTGCCAAAAAACATGCCAGCGACAGCTTCGGGTGCTTTGGCGGACTTAGCGGCAAAGACCAACCCACCAGCAACCAGCAAGATCACCAAGGGAACCCAGAGTCGCTTTTGCTTTGAACCGTTAACCTCTGTCTCCTCAGCACTCCAGGCTCCGAGCAGGTCTCTGGGTTGAGCCCGCAGCATTTTCCGCCCTGCCCACCAGAGCGTCAATAAGACCACCACCACTGAGCCCACACCTGCACCGATCATGGTGCCAACGCTGCCTGAATACACCAATGGCAAGCCCTGAGAAGCACCCGACCAAGCACCGCTAAGGCCATGCAATGCCAGCTTGGTATAACTAACTCCACCCAAGAGTCCGCACAAGCTCCCGACAAGAGCAATCACGCCGGCCTCTCCGAGCAAGGCGAGTCGCACCATCTTAGCAGACCAGCCCATGGCTAAAAGCAACCCAACCTGAGCAGCGCGGCGCTCAAGCGTGAACAAGAACAACAAGGCTGAAAACACCAATGCTGCGGCAATCAAAAAGAGACTCAGCCCAATGAAGAGCCCCCCAAAATCGACACTGCCCTTAGCGGCGGCATCCGCATCCGCTTTGAATGAACGTGGAACAAGTCCAATGTCAGCCAGGGACAATTGGGCCAGTAATTCCTGACGCAGAGTCGCCTCATCTTGACCACTGTCAGCAAAACGAATGGCAGTGAATTGGCCAAAGCGATTCGCCCATAATTTCTGACCTGCAGAGAGGCTGATAAAACCCTTCGGAGTGCCTTTGTAGTCGTCCCAATACTTTTCGTCCTGATCACGAATGGCCTTCATGTCCATGGGAATGCCGGGCTCCCAGTCACGGCAGTTATCCACGTCAGACACCCCCGGAAACTCAGGTGTCCAGGCTCGGATCACTTCGGGATCGGACATCGGTAAAATACCATTCACAATGAAACTGGCCGTTTGCTGTTTCAGTTCACGACCCAGCCCCACGACAAAATAAAAGATCTCCAAAGAATCGCCGATCTTCAATCCATGATCATCTGCCAACCATTGAGTGATGGTGATCCCAGACTCTGCTGGCGTTGTGCCTCGACTCATACGATCAGCTGCAGTGATCATGGAATAAGGCGTGCCACCTTTGGCCGACTTTAGGCCATTCACCAGATACGTCAGCACACCATAACTGCCCTCACGCTGCAACAGTTTCGCCGCCAGGGTTTGGTCCACAAATACACGCGTGGTGCTGACTTCCCACTCCTTCACCGAACCAGAGACCCGTGTAAGTCGTAAACCAAAGTCGTCCAAAGTCTTCACCTTCTCCAGCTCGGCCGTGCGATCTCGTAGAGCTTTGCTAGAAAGGATTGCATTCACTTTGCCGTCCATTTCCAGTTGAGTCTGCAAGTCGGCCAAATTCACCATCACGGAATCCGGCGTGATTTGTGAAGCAATGAGCTGAAAGGCGCCGAAGTCCTCCGCACTCACAATCGCCCCGACTTTACGGCGCAAAGAGATGTCTTGGTTCGTGCTGCCAGACAGTGGCGCATCCCGAGAGATGGCACTTGGCCGCTCCATGCGCACCAAGACCGTATCCCCCACTTTAACGCCAATCTTATTAGCCAGCGGCTCATTCAAGGCAATCTCCGTCTTGCCAAGTGACACCGGAGTTCCACTCGCACTCAGCTTCCAGAAATCCGCATCGACGCCAAGCACCTGCGCACCATTCACTCGCACCTTACCATTGGCTCCGCTGGCTGAACCAACGGCCAAAATGGCTGGCACAGACTGGACCTGACGAGCCAGATTTTCGGTAAACCAACGATCTCCACCTAAAATTCCAGACTCCACTTGGCCAAGTCGTAATTCCGCAACTCGGCGCAGGCTAGCCCGCACAGAATCGCCAACCAACAGCGAGCCACACAAAATGGCCGAAGCCAAAAAAGCCCCGAAAAGCAGACCTAAATGCGCACGCCAATAATGGCGGGCAGAAGAGAGGATGAATTGAAAAAGTGTCATGCAGTTCAACCTCCGATCAACCGTTCAAAGTCCCCTCATGCATGGTCAACACCCGGCTCATCCTGGCGGCCTGAGCCGGATGATGCGTCACCATCACCAGACTCACACCTGTGGTCTTTTGCAGATCCAGCAGCAGGGTCGTCAGGGACTCAGCATTCTTTTCATCCAGTGCCCCCGTAGGTTCGTCCGCGAGGATGAGTCTCGGTTCATTGATTAAAGCACGGACCACGGCCACGCGCTGACGTTCACCACCCGAAAGTTGCGCAGGCTTCCAGGAAAGCCGATCCTGTAGACCCACCGAAGCCAGTAACTGTTCCGCACGTTTTTTTAAGACATCGGCCGCAGGCTTCACCTGGAGCGCTAAAGTCGGCAGCAGCACATTCTCCAGAACCGTGCACTGCGGCATCAGGTGATGGAGCTGAAAGATGAAGCCTAT
>Ga0164294_10003981_pt1 | contig 13009 bp, 8 predicted proteins | sample GEODES005metaG_FD_111479 | JGI IMG/M metagenome (GOLD analysis project Ga0164294, IMG submission 111479) | Oligotrophic lake water microbial communities from Sparkling Lake, Wisconsin, USA - GEODES005 metaG | ecosystem: Environmental > Aquatic > Freshwater > Lake | place: USA: Sparkling Lake... | reverse complement strand
GCAATCGCATCGCGCGCGACATGCCGGCCGCCCGCCACCACCTGCTTTCCCCGCCGCCAGACATCGCTCACCACGTCGCGGCCACCGGCGAAGATCCAGCTGTCCAACGCCATCTCCGGCCCCCGGCCAATCAGCGCAAGGGCATCAGGATCGAGCGCGACGATGTCCGCCGCCGCGCCGACAGCAAGGCCCCCGCCGCTCTGCCCCAGCGCCTGGGCGCCGCCCGCCAGCGCACCGGTAAACAGCCGCGCCCCGGTGGAGGACTGCTCGCTGCTCGCCAGCAAGTTCCGTTTGCGCAAAACCAGCCGCTGGGCATACTCCATCGTCTGAAGCTCACGGGCGGGATCGATCGCGATATTGGAATCGGTGCCGATTCCAAACGCGCCGCCTGCGGCGAGATAGGCCGGCGCGGGAAAAATTCCGTCGCCCAAATTGGCCTCGGTGATCGGACACAGCCCCGCCACCGCGCCGCTTGCCGCCAGCCTTGCGGTTTCGTCCGGATCAAGATGGGTGGCGTGGATCAGGCACCAGCGCGCATCCAGATCGGCATGATCGAGCAACCATTGCACCGGCCTTGCACCCAGCGCCGCGATGCATTGCTCGACTTCGCCGGTCTGTTCGGCGGCATGGATGTGGATCGGGCCCTCGGGCACAAGCGCCAGAATTTGCGCAAGATCGCCGGTGTCCACCGCACGCAGGCTGTGCGGGGCGACGCCGATACTGGCATCGGGCAAACCCGCAATCGCGGCGCGGCTGCGCTCGAACAATCGGGCAAAGCCATCGGGGTCGGTCACGAAGCGGATATGGCCATGCTCGGGCGGGCGGCGGTCAAATCCGGCGTAGCGATAGAACACCGGGAGCAAGGTCAGCCCGATGCCGGTTGTCTCCGCCGCCGCCGCGATGCGCGCGGCGAGCTCTGCCGGATCGGCATAGCCGCTGCCATCGGGCGCATGATGCAGATAATGAAACTCGCCGACGCGGGTGAAGCCCGTTTCGAGCATTTCAGCATAGGCGAGCGCTGCGATGGCCTCGATATCGTCCGGGTCGAGCCGATCGAGGAACCGGTACATCAGCGCGCGCCAGCTCCAGAAATCGTCGCTGTCAGAGCCTCGGTACTCGGCAAGCCCGGCCATGCCGCGCTGAAAAGCGTGGCTGTGGACATTGGCAAGTCCCGGCAAGGCGATGCCGCCGCGCTGGTCTGCGGTGTCTGGCTTCACGCCATGATCCAGCGCCGCGATTCTGCCATCCTCGCCAATGGCAAGGCGCACCCCCTTGGCCCACCCACCGGGCAAAAGTGCTGCCTCAAACCAAATTGTCCGCATGCCCGGCTTTCCTTTTTCCGAACGGTCCCAATTTTATGTCTAGACATTATCGCCGAATTTGCAATTGTCTTTACCCATGAGCACCGAGTCCAAAATTTGTGATCGCATCTGGCGCAATGCCCGTCTGGCAACGATGGCGGGCACAAACCTCGGCCTGATCGAGGACGGCATCGTCGCTGCGCGCGATGGCCGGATCGTGTTCGCCGGTGCGCGGCAGGAAGCACCCTCGCTCGATGCGCGCGAGATCATCGATTGCGCCGGGCGGTGGATTACGCCTGGCCTCATCGATTGCCACACCCATCTGATCCACGCCGGCAACCGGGCGCACGAGTTTGAACTGCGCTTGGCGGGCGCATCCTATGAGGACATCGCGCGCGCTGGCGGAGGAATTGTCTCGACGGTGAAAGCAACCCGCGCGGCCCGTGAAGCCGAACTGACCGCGGGCGCCCTGCCCCGGCTCGACGCGCTGATCGCCGAAGGCGCGACAACGGTCGAGGTCAAATCGGGCTATGGCCTGGACCTCACCAACGAAATCAAGATGTTGCGCGCGGCGCGGGCACTCGGGCAGGCGCGCGCCGTGTCGATCCGCACCACGTTTCTTGGGGCCCATGCGGTGCCTGTCGAATATGCGAACGATTCAGACGGCTATGTCGCTCTGGTCTGCGGCGCGATGATTCCGGCCGTGGCCGAGGCCGGTCTGGCCGACGCGGTGGACGCCTTTTGCGAGACGATCGGCTTCAGCCCGGTGCAAGTGGATCGCATTTTCACGGCAGCAAAGGCGCACGGCCTGCCGGTGAAACTCCACGCAGAGCAGCTTTCGAACAGCAATAGCGCGGCATTAGCAGCGCATTACGGCGCACTTTCGGCAGATCATCTGGAATATCTCGATGAGGCCGGCGTGGCCGCGATGGCCAAGGCCGGAACGGTAGCTGTTCTGCTGCCGGGCGCTTTCTATTTCGTGCGCGAAACCCGTCTGCCGCCCATCGCGGCGCTGCGTCGTGCGGGTGTGCCGATAGCGATTGCGACAGATTGCAATCCCGGCTCCTCGCCGCTCACCTCGCTGCTATTGACGATGAACATGGGCGCTACCTTGTTTCGCCTGACGGTCGACGAATGCCTCGCCGGGGTAACGCGCGAGGCGGCGCGCGCGCTGGACATTCTGCAAGAGACCGGCACGCTGGAAGCCGGCAAAGCCTGCGACCTTGCCATATGGGACATCGAGCGGCCCGCCGAGCTGGTCTACCGGATCGGCGCGAACCCGCTCCACGCGCGCGTCTGGCACGGCCAGTGAGCCCCATCCTGCTGCATCCGGGGCACGTTCCGCTGGCCGATTGGCGCGCGATCTATCGCGGCGCTGTGCCCCGCCTCGATCCCGACTGTGCCGGAGCCATCAGCGCCAGCGCGGCGGCGGTAGAGCGCATACTGGCGCGCAAAGAACCCGTTTACGGGATCAATACCGGCTTCGGCAAACTGGCCAGCGTGCGGATCGACGACGCCGACCTTGCCGTGCTCCAGCGCAATATCGTGCTCAGCCACGCCGCCGGAGTTGGCGATCCGATGCCGGTGCCGATCGCGCGGCTGATGCTCGCGCTCAAGCTCGCCAGCTTCGGACACGGCGCATCGGGCGTGCGACCCGAAACGGTGGCGCTGCTCGAAACCATGCTGGCGCGCGGCCTAACTCCGGTGATCCCGGCGCAAGGATCGGTCGGCGCATCGGGCGATCTTGCGCCGCTGGCCCACATGGCCGCGGCGATGATCGGGGTCGGATCGATCATTGTCGATGGCCGGGCAATGCCCGCCGCAGAAGCGTTGGCGCAAGCAGGCCTCTCGCCGCTCACGCTGGGGCCGAAGGAAGGCCTGGCGTTGCTGAACGGCACGCAGTTCTCGTGCGCTTATGCCATAGCCGGCGTGTTCGAAGCCGAACGGCTCTACCAGACTGCGCTGCTCACCGGTGCCTTGTCGACCGAGGCGGCCAAAGGCTCCGACACGCCGTTCGACCCGCGCATTCATGCGCTGCGCGGGCATCGCGGCCAGATCGAGACTGCCGATGCGCTGCGCGCGTTGATGAGCGGCTCGGCGATCCGAGCCTCGCACCGCGAGGGCGATGCCCGCGTACAGGACCCTTATTGCCTGCGCTGCCAGCCGCAAGTGATGGGCGCGGTGCTCGATATCCTGCGCCAGGCGGCGAATACCCTCACCATTGAGGCGAACGGGGTCTCGGACAATCCGCTGATCTTCGCCGATACCGACGAGGCGCTTTCGGGCGGCAATTTTCATGCAGAACCGGTTGCTTTTGCCGCCGATATTGTTGCGCTGGCGTTGTGCGAGATCGGCTCGATCGCCGAGCGCCGCATCGCCATGCTGGTCGATCCGGCGCTCTCAGGGCTTCCTGCGTTCCTGACCCCGCACCCGGGGCTCAACTCCGGCTTCATGATCCCGCAAGTGACGGCGGCGGCGCTGGTCTCGGAGAACAAGCAGCGCGCAACCCCCGCCAGCGTCGATTCGATCCCGACCTCCGCCAATCAGGAGGATCACGTCTCGATGGCAGCGCATGGCAGCCGCCGCCTGCTGGAAATGGCGCGCAATGTCGATGGCGTGCTCGCCATCGAGCTGCTGGCGGCGGCGCAAGGCTGCGATTTTCATGCGCCCTTGCGTTCGAGCGAGACGCTGGAATTGGTCAGCGCTGCGATCCGCGCGAAGGTGCCGACTCTTGCCGAAGATCGCCACTTCCAGCCCGATATCGAAGCCGCCATCGCGCTCGTGCGATCCGGTGCGCTGGTTGAGGCTGCAAACGCGACCTTGCCGGGGCTCGCCGGGTGAGCGAGGCCTATGTCGTCCATCGCGGCCATGCGCCGCTGGTGCTGGCGATGCCGCACAGCGGCACCGATATTCCCGCCGACCTGCTGCCCCGCTTCGTCTCGCCCTGGCTGGCGCGCAAGGATACCGACTGGTGGATCGACCAGCTTTACGCCTTCGCCGCCGATCTGGGTGCGACCATCGTGCGCACGCCTATCTCGCGCAGCGTCATCGACGTGAATCGCGATCCTTCGGGCAAGTCGCTCTATCCGGGGCAAGCCACCACCGAACTGTGCCCCACCACCACCTTTGACGGCGAGCCGCTCTACCACGCCGGGGCCGAACCGGGCTCCGCCGAGATCGCAGCGCGCCGCGCGGCCTACTTCGATCCCTATCACACCGCGCTTTCCGCCGAAATCGCCCGGCTACGCGCGCATCACGAGCATGTCGTGGTGTACGATTGCCATTCGATCCGCAGCCATGTGCCGCGCCTGTTCGAAGGCGAATTGCCGCAATTCAACATCGGCACCAACGGCGGCGCGACCTGCGATCCGGCGCTCGCATCGGCAGTGATTGATGTCTGCGCCCATTCCGGCATGACCTATGTGCACGACGGGCGCTTTCGCGGCGGCTGGACCACGCGCCATTATGGCCGCCCGGTGGAGGGCATTCACGCCGTCCAGATGGAGCTCGCCTGCCGGGGCTACATCTCTGAACCGGATGGCCAAGCCACGCCCGAAAACTGGCCCGCGCCCTTCGATCCGGCGACACCACTCACAGCGATGCTGCGCGCCATCCTGACCAATTGCATCGCCTTTGCCATGAGGACACCATGACCGACCGCCTTGATAACAGCCGCGTGATCCGCAGCCCGCACGGCACCACGCTCAGTGCGAAAAGCTGGCTAACCGAAGCGCCCTTGCGCATGCTGATGAACAATCTTGATCCCGATGTGGCCGAAAATCCGCAGGAGCTGGTCGTTTATGGCGGCATCGGCCGCGCCGCGCGCGATTGGGACAGCTATGACCGGATCGTCGCCGCGTTGCAGCGGCTGGAGGAGGACGAAACGCTTCTGGTCCAGTCGGGCAAGCCGGTCGGTGTGTTCAAGACGCACAAGGACGCCCCGCGCGTGCTCATCGCCAACTCAAACCTCGTCCCCAAATGGGCGACATGGGAGCATTTCCACGAGCTCGATCGCGCCGGGCTGATGATGTATGGCCAGATGACCGCCGGATCGTGGATCTACATCGGCACGCAGGGCATCGTTCAGGGGACTTACGAGACCTTCGTCGAAGTCGGGCGGCGGCATTATGGCGGCAGCCTGGCCGGGCGCTGGATACTGACCGCCGGGCTTGGCGGCATGGGCGGCGCGCAGCCATTGGCCGCCACGATGGCAGGCGCCTCGTGCCTCGCCATCGAATGCCAGCCCAGCCGGATCGAGATGCGGCTCAAGACAGGCTACCTCGACCGCGCGGCGGCAACGCTCGATGAAGCGCTCGAGATCGTCCAAAACGCCAAGGAGCCGGTCTCGGTCGGCCTGCTCGGCAACGCGGCGGATGTCTATCCCGAACTGGTGCGCCGGGGTGTCCGCCCCGACGTCGTGACCGACCAGACCTCGGCGCACGATCCGATCAATGGCTACCTGCCGCAAGGGTGGACGCTCGAACGCTGGATGCAGGCGCGCGAGCATGACCCGGCCTCGGTCGACCGCGCCTCGCGGCCCTCGATGGCGGTGCATGTGCGCGCGATGCTCGATTTCCACGCCCAAGGCATCCCCACGCTCGATTATGGCAACAATATCCGCCAGGTCGCCAAGGACGAGGGGATCGAGGATGCCTTCGCTTTTCCGGGCTTCGTCCCCGCCTATATCCGCCCGCTGTTCTGCCGCGGCATCGGCCCGTTTCGCTGGGCGGCGCTCTCGGGCGATCCGGAAGATATCTACCGCACCGACGCCAAGGTGAAGGAATTGCTCCCCGACAACGCGCATCTGCACAACTGGCTCGACATGGCGCGCGCGCGGATCAAGTTTCAGGGCCTGCCCGCGCGGATCTGCTGGGTCGGCCTTGGCGACCGCCATCGCCTCGGCCTCGCGTTCAACGAGATGGTCGCCAACGGTGAGCTCAAAGCGCCAATCGTGATCGGGCGCGACCACCTCGATTCAGGCTCGGTCGCCAGCCCCAACCGCGAGACCGAGGCGATGCTCGACGGTTCGGACGCGGTGTCCGACTGGCCGCTGCTCAATGCGTTGCTCAACACCGCCAGCGGCGCGACCTGGGTGTCGCTCCACCACGGCGGCGGCGTCGGCATGGGCTATTCGCAGCACAGCGGCATGGTCATCGTCGCTGACGGCACCGAAGACGCCGCCCGCCGGATCGCGCGCGTGCTGTGGAACGATCCCGCCACCGGCGTGATGCGCCACGCCGATGCGGGGTATGAGACCGCGCGCGCGTGCGCGGCGGAGCAAGGGCTGGATTTGCCGTCGCTGCGCTAGGCTTGGTTCAACCGAGCACAGGATAGCCCATCGCAGCAGCCTCGCGCTCCAGCCCGATCACCGCATCAAAACTGCTCTCTGGCAGCACCTCGAAACCGCGCAGGCCAAGCGTGTCGCAGACATCCTTGGCCGCCGGGTCTGCGATCAGGGCGAACAAGGCCTCGCGCAATGCCGCCAGTTCGGCATCGCTTGCCGAAGCGCGCGTGATGTAGGGAAGCGACGGCGTCCGCACCGTTTCGGCAAGAACCCGCACGCCGCGCAACCGCTCCGGATCGAACCGCGCCAGATTGCCAACCGTCACGCAGTCAATGGCTGCGACCTGCGCATCGCCCCTGGCCACCGCCGCCAAGCTGGCGACATGGCTCCCGCTCACGATAACCTGCTCGAAAAAGCGCCCCTCGATGGCATATGGCGCGATCAGGTGGCGCAGCAGGTTCATGCCCGAATTGCTGCGCCAGTCGTTGATCACCACCGTCCGCCCGCGCAGATCGGCAATTTCACCCGCCGGTGACTCCCGGTGGACAACGACGACGCTGTTGCTGAACGCGCCCGCGCAGCCCGGATGATCATAGACCGGGTTCGCCAACACGCGCACCCGGCCCCTGAGCTGCGACGCATATGGATAGCTGCAGGTCTGCGCGAACATCAGGAGGGGATCGAGCCAGGCCGCGTCATGGGCGATCGCCTCGTCAAGCGCTTCGGGCGCATCCGCCAACCCGAAGGCGCGAAGCCGTTCGCGCAGCAAGGCCCATAGCGACCGCGTTGCCGCCGCCACCACCGGCGGATCGCGGTACATCGCGATACTGGCGATCCGTCCGATCTCAGCGGACATGAAGCGACCGCAAGAATTGCGCAGCCTCATGTGCATGAACGCGCGTGTGGCGGATCAAGCCTTCGAACTGCATCTGCATCGTGCGGATGGTCTCTGCGCTGTTCAGGACGAGATACATCTGCCCGGCAAACACGGCCACACGGGTCGAGCCGAAGATGGTGTAAGGAATGGAAAAGCGCTCGCGCCCATCGAACAGGAACAACCGGAACGAAGGGTAGAGCTCGTCGATCAGCGCCGTCATGTGCGCCAATTGCCCCTCGCGCACCCGTTTTGGCAAGCCGCTCCAGATCCCTGAGCCTTCGGCAAACTGCTCCAACGTCTGAAACGGCATGCACGATTCCATGTCGGTGCCCGCCGCGCGGTTGTAATCCAGCCGGAATACCGCGTCTTCCACTTGGGCCATCGCATTCTGGTGCGAGGCAGAGGCTTCATAAGCGATCACTTCGGTCGTTCTCAACAAGTCGGGGATGCGCGCCGGAACATAGCGGATCTTGGTCCCCGCCGCTTCGGCGTGCCAACGCATCAGCAGGGTTGCGCCGTCCTCTTCGGAAGTCTCGATCGTGCCACTGGACAGCATTGCCCCGGTAACCCCCTCGTCCTCCGAGACGCCGAGCAGCCAGTCGAGCGTGACGTTATGGCGCTCGGCAATCAGCAGCAGCGTCTCGACGCGCGGCAGCCGCGTGGTCTTGCCCGAGAGCAACAGCGAAAGCGCCGAGCGGTCGACACCGATCGCCTGCGCAAAGGCAGACTGGCTCTGCCGCGAACGCTCGAACAGCGCTTCGAGGCGGCTGCGAAAGACATCGGCGAGCTTGCGCTTATCCATCGGGCAGAATCCATTCCCGCAATTTCGTGATTATAGTCACAAGATGCCAAAAATTGTGCGCACTATCAACGTTTGATCATCACTATCATGTTGCGGGTGCACAAACACGTGCCAATATAACGGAACGAGGGAGCGCGGCTCGGTTGGAGAGATAATGGAAGGACGCCTGTTACCCCTTGATAACAACGGGCTCAGGCTCGCTCTGCGCCGCCCCGCCGAGTGGCGCACGCTCGCCCTTGTCATCGGGTGCTATGCCGCTTGGATCGCGGCGGGCTTGCTTTACGCGGTGATCGGTTGGCCCGCTGTATTTGCGCTGGCGCTGGTCATCGCGCTCCATTCCTCGCTGCAGCATGAGGCCATTCACGGCCACCCGACCAATTCGGCATTAGCGAACGAAGCGCTTGTCGCGCTGCCGATCGGCCTGCTGGTGCCGTTTCGGCGCTACCGCGATCTGCATCTGCAGCATCATGTCGACGAGCGCCTGACCGATCCTTACGATGATCCGGAAAGCTTCTATCACAGCCGCCGGAATTACGACCATCTCGCGTGGCCGCTGCGCGCGGCGCTGGAATGGAACAATACGCTGGCTGGCCGCATGCTGATCGGGCCGGCGATGTCATCCGCGCGCTTTTTGTTGAGCGACCTGCGGGCCGCGCAGTCGCAAGGTCCCGAAGCCAGCGGATTGCGCAAGGCCTGGGGCTTCCACGCGATCGGGCTCGTGGCCGTCGGCGCGATTGTTCACTTCGGATTTGCCATGCCCGGCTATGTCTATCTCGCGGCGGCCTATCTGGCGCTGTCGCTCCTCGCGCTGCGCTCGTTTGCCGAGCATCAATGGGCCGAGGTACCCGCCCACAGAACGGTGATCGTCGATCGTTCGCTGCTGAGCCTGCTGTTCCTCAACAACAACCTGCATCTCGTCCACCACGCCCAGCCAAAGCTCGCGTGGTACGAACTGCCCGCCGCCTATCGCGCCCGCAAAGACGAGTGGGCAGCGCTTAACAACGGCTATGTTTTCCCCGGCTACCGCACGATTATACGCCAATTCGGCTTTCACCAGAAAGAATCTGTCGTGCATCCCAGCGTGACCGAAGCGACACACCCTGAAGGATAAATGCCTGCGCGAGCGCTTATGGTGTGGTGCAGCATAGACAAAGATGGGATGGCGAGATAACAATTTTCGATATGCACTTAGTCTTGTAAGCCGACTAATGCCGCGGGTGAAGGTCTGCTCAGCAGATTTAAAAATGGGGGATACAATGAAATCGCAGTTCCTGATGTCGTGCGCCGTTGCCGCTGTGTTCAGCAGCACCGCACTTGCCGCACCTGCCTGGGCCGCTGACGCGCCGCAGGCTGCCGCAGCCGAAGAAGCTGCTCCTGCGAGCGGCTCCGACGACATCGTCGTGACCGCGCTGCGCCGCAATCAGAGCGTCCAGGACGTGCCGCTCACCATTCAGGCCTTCTCGGGCAACACACTGAGCAAGCTGAACGTCGCCACGTTCAACGAGTTCGTCAAGTACACCCCCAACGTCACCTTCGGCAACAACGGCCCGGGCAACGGCGCGATCTTTATGCGCGGCCTTTCGGCAGGCTTTGCTGGGCAGCAGTCGTCGGCTTCGATCAGCGGCTTCCCCAACGTCGCCCTTTATCTCGATGACCAGTCGATGCAGTTCCCGGCCCGCAACGCCGACGTCTACGTGGCCGACATCGAGCGCATCGAAGTTCTCGAAGGTCCGCAGGGCACGCTGTTCGGCGGCGGTGCGCAGGCTGGTGTGGTTCGCTACATCACCAACAAGCCCAAGCTCTCAAAGTTCGAAGGCGCGATTGAAGGCAGCTTTGGCGGCACAGCGGGCGGCGCGGCAAACGGCGCATTCCAGGCGATGGTCAATCTGCCACTCGTCGAAGACAAGCTCGCGATCCGCGCAGTTGTCTACACCGATCACCGCGGCGGTTACATGGACAACAAGTTCTCGACCTTCACGCGCCGGCCGACCGACCTTGGCTCTTACTATCTGGCCTACCAGGGCAACAAGAACCAGCTCACGCCCGCCCAGCAGAGCCGCGGCGGCCAGTACGATAACTCGGCGCTGGTGGAAGACAACTTCAACCCGGTTGACTACGCTGGCGGCCGTGTTGCGCTCGCGTGGCAAGTGGCTCCCGATTGGGACCTGCTGGTCAGCCAAGCGTACCAGAGCCTCAACACCAAGGGTACTTTTGCTGCTCAGACGTATAGCTTCGACTACGCTCCTTTGACAGGTCTGTCGTCGACGCTGTTCTCGCCGCAGTTCAGCAAGGATGAGTACTACAACACCGCGTGGACGCTCAACGGCAAGATCGGCGACTTCAAGGCGGTTTATACCGGCGCCTATTTGAAGCGCAACATCTCGCAGCAGGGTGATTATACCAACTACGCCCGCGCGACCTACGGCATTTTCTACCAGTGCACCGGCGGTGCGAACTATTACTTTAACGCCGGCGCAGCGCCTTATTGCTACGAGCCAAACAGCTACTGGTTGGATAAGGTAAAGAACACCCACGAGACCCACGAAGTTCGCATTTCGACGCCAGACACCGGCCGTATCCGGGCCATCGTTGGCGGGTTCTACGAATCGTTCAACATCGTGGACGACATGAATTGGTCCTACAAAACCATTCCGGGCTGCGATCAGGGGCTCACGGCAGCGCAGATCAAAGCGGCCGGCACGGTCTGCTTGGGCCTTGTTGCACCTAATCCCAATGCAACGCTCTCTGTCACAGGCCCACGCGGTCCGGGTGTTGCCTTCGGTCAGAACATTACGCGCGGCTTCAGGCAGTATGCAGGTTTCGCTTCGGTCGATTTCGACATCCTGCCGAACCTGACGATCACCGGTGGCACCCGCTACTACCACTACGACAACTACGAGACCGGCTCAGTCTACTCGTCGTTTAGCGCGGCCTGTTACCAGGCTCCGGTCTGCACGACCGGTTCGAACCTCGATGCGTTGGGCCTCAAGTCGACGTATAGCGGCTTCCGCAGCAAGGGCACGATTACCTGGAAACCGATGGACGGCACTTTGGTCTATGCCACCTTCAGCCAGGGTTTCCGTCCGGGTGCCTTCAACCGCGGGCCTTCGGCGCGCGTGCAGGATCCCAAGCTGCCCTTCATCGGTGCCGATGGCAAAGGTAGCGTAACCAACGTCGGAAAAGGCAAGAACTTCCAGTTGCTGGTTCCGGCCGCTTATCGCCCGGACAACCTGACCAACTGGGAAATCGGCCTCAAGACCGACCTGTTTGATCGCAGGGTGACGCTCAACCTGTCTGGTTACATCATGCAGTGGAAAGATACCCAGGTCGGCTTCTTCAATCCGGCGGCGGGTTTCGGCAACACTGCGTTTGGAACCAATGGTCCGACCTACGACATCAAGGGCGTCGAGTTTCAGATCGTCGCCCGCCCGATCGACGGTCTGACGATCCAGAGCTCGGGAAGCTACAACGATAGCAGGCAAGCAAACGCACCTTGCTTCATCGCCAACAACCCCACAGCATCGGGCTTCGGTAATTGCATTACCGACACTTTTGCTGGTTCCTATGATGCTAACGGCAAGCCGCTCACACGGCCTGTCGCGAGCCCGTTCGGCAATGTCGGCGGCATCACGCCGTTCAGCCCCAAATTCCAGGGCAACATCCGCGCTCGCTATGAATGGGAAGGCGCGGCCGGAATGGGCTACTTCATTGGGGCAGGCGTGAACTACACCGGCGCCATGTTCAATCAGCCTGCGACTTATCCTTCGGGCAGCGTAGCGGGCAACGGCAGCGTGCTTGGCCCGAACGGCATCATTGTTCCAGCTACGACGGTGCTGCGCTACAGAATGCCTGGTTACGCCATCGCGGATTTTCAGATTGGTTTCACGCGTGAAAACTGGACTGTGACGCTCTTTGGCGACAACATCTTCAACAGCAGGGCGTCGACCTTCACCAACTCGGCGCAGTACATCAAGACTTCGACGATTGTCCGTCCGCTTACTTACGGCATCAAGATCGGCGCCCGTCTCTGATCTTATGCTAATTGCTGAACAGGAAGGGGTGGCGCCGCAAGCGCCACCCCTTTATTTTTTGTCGGCGCCGCGAGTTGAACGGACGCGCGGCGGTTGCCGACAGGAAAGCGCGTAATGGCCACGCAATCGAACCTCTCTCACTCCGAAAAGTCGCCGTCCGCGCCGCAAACTGCCGCTCTGCTAGAGGCTGATGTCAAGGCGCTGCACGCGCTTCAGGCGAATGGTGATTATCCGGGTGCGGCAGCAGGCGCGCAGCGAATGCTCGCGGCCGATCCGTCGAACCGCGATCTTCTGCTGATTGAAGCGCATGCGCTGCGCATGATGAAGCACACCGATGCGGCGCTAGAAGCGTTGGCGCGGCTCGCTGCGCACCATCCTCATTTCAGCCAGATGTTCCTTGAGCGCGGTCTATGCCACGTCGCGCTGCGCGATGCGCCGGCCGCCATCGCCGACCTGCGCACGGCGGTGATGCTCAATCCTGCACTCGGCATGGGTTGGCGTATGCTGGACGGACTTTACCGAATGACGGGCGACACCGCGAGCGCTGGCATAGCCGAGCGCCATGTCGCTCATCTCATCGGTTTGCCACAGCAGATCGTCCATGCCAAAGTGCTCCACGGCGACGGCGAGATCGATGCGGCTGAAATGCTGATCCGCCAATTCCTGCTGGAAGTCGGCGATCACCCGGAGGCCATGCGCCTGCTCGGCCAGATC
>Ga0164294_10003980_pt1 | contig 13010 bp, 8 predicted proteins | sample GEODES005metaG_FD_111479 | JGI IMG/M metagenome (GOLD analysis project Ga0164294, IMG submission 111479) | Oligotrophic lake water microbial communities from Sparkling Lake, Wisconsin, USA - GEODES005 metaG | ecosystem: Environmental > Aquatic > Freshwater > Lake | place: USA: Sparkling Lake... | reverse complement strand
TGCTCCTTGTTATCTCGATTGTTGTTTTCTAGTGGATTAATGTTTAAAGATTGAATATTTTTATTAGAAATTTTTTCAGTAATATTGTGATAATCTCCATCTAAGCCATTAATTAATATTTTTGCTTTATTGTTATCAAAATAAAATAATTTTGGATTAAATCTCATTGCTTGAGCGATAAAGAAATTTAATAAGGCGCTTTTATCGGTATCATCACCGCCGACTATAAGAGTATGTCCTATGTTTTTATTATGAAAATTAAAAAAATAAGGAGTATTGAGGGCTGTTCTAATTACTGATACTGCTCCTCCCCAATGATTACCATCGATTGTTCCTGTAGGAAAACTGTAAAGAGCAATAAAGCCTGCGACAGTTTTAGAATTAAATAATTTTTGTCTTTTTAAAAAATTAAAGTTGGCTGGTATTTGTGCCCAAAAACAATGCTCCAAAAAAAGCTCCTCTCTTACTAGAGAAAGGCCAGAAGCGCTGAATTTATCGGTTACTTCATCAACATCATGTTTTAATTTATCAATACTTTCTGCTATTACCATTACATTGGTTTGCACTTTGCAATAATCAGTTTCTAGATTATTAATATTTTCAAAAAAATTATCAATTCCCAAAGACTTGCGGAATTCTTTATCTTCGCTAATTTTAAGGATATTGTTTTGATCTCGGAGTGATTGAAAATCTTGATTATTGACATCGAAAATCATTGATTGAGAAACAATAAACTCTATTGGCATTTGTAGCAAGTTATCAAGATTCTCAATGCTTATTTCACGATATTCTTTTAAAGAAAGAATTGCCCCGAAGCTTTTTCTTTCAGAGTTTTCGACCTGAATTTCTCGATCCCCAAATGCAATTTTATGAGTTGCTAAATCGGCAGAAATATCATTGATTGAAAGGGGGTATCTTTCTTCACTGAGATTAATGATTTTGCTAAAGAATCGCATTTGCTCTGAGTATAATATGCCCTTCCACTCAATGATACCAAGAATTTTTGCTCCATAATCAGCAATGTTATAAAGGATTGCACTACATAAATTGTTTAATTCTTTATGGGCGGAGTTTAGTTTGGATAAATGAAGATTGCGGTTAGATTTTGCGGATAACGAGTTCCATAATGATTTTAAATTAATCAACGAAGCTCCGGAGCCTTGAATTATGATGGTCACATAAAGTTCATTGATAAATTGTTTCTCCCATTCATTTTGTTCATTCCATTCATTTTCAATATATTGTGAAAATACATCTCCAAAGTTTCCTTTGGCTTTGATGTTTTTTCTTCTTCTTATGGTATGAAACCAAAATGAAAAGTGAATATTGTTGCCTATTTCATCAATTATTGATTTTCTTACAACTTCTCTTATTGAGTCTAAATCGGAGGTGGAATCTTGAGAGAAGCCAGTAATGCGAATGGTTTTCATTAATTCGCCATTTTTAGTTAAGATAGTTTCTTCGTCGTAATGGCAAACAAATGGTATAAAATCTTCGCTTGGTATTTTAAATGAAATCTTATTATCGTTCTTAGGAACGAGTAGAGTTTTGATAATTTTATTAGAAAAAGACATTTATTTTGCCCTCCTAGGCTTATTTATAAAAAGCATTAATAATTATTATTAATTAACGATTTTTGATTTCTTGATATTCTCTTTTTGTTTCCCCTTTATAAAGTTGACGAGGTCTACCAATTTTAAATGCAGGATCTTCTATCATTTCTTTCCATTGAGCTATCCAGCCGGCACTTCTGGCGACTGCGAATATAACTGTAAATAATGATGTTGGAATACCAAGAGCTTTGTAGATAATGCCAGAATAGAAGTCAACATTTGGAAATAATTTTCTAGAAATGAAATATTCGTCATTAAGAGCTATTTTTTCTAGTTCAATAGCAATATCGAGCAGTGGATCGTTTTTTATTCCCAATTCTAGCAATACTTCATGGCAAGATTTTTTGAGAACTGATGCTCTAGGATCGTAGTTTTTATATACTCGATGCCCAAAGCCCATAAGTCGGAAAGGGTCATTTTTATCTTTAGCTTTTTTGATAAATTCAGGAATTCTCGATTTATTGCCAATTTCTTGTAACATTTCGATAACTTCTTCATTTGCCCCGCCATGTGCTGGGCCCCATAATGAAGATATTCCCGCTCCAATGCAAGCAAAAGGATTGGCACCAGAAGAGCCTGCAAGCCTTACAGTTGAGGTTGAAGCATTTTGTTCGTGATCAGCATGAAGAATGAATATCATTTCCATTGCTTTGGCAATTGTTGGGCTAATATGCAAATTATGTGTAGGATTAGCGAATAACATATGCAAGAAATTTTCTGCAAAACCCAGCTCGTGTTTCGGGTAAATAATAGGCTCTCCGATGGAGTATTTATAAGCCATTGCTGCTAGAGTTGGCATTTTAGCAATAATCTTATAAGCAACATCCATTCTGCCTTGAGGAGTTGCCGTATCAACGGTTTCATGATAGAATGCTGAAAGTGAGGCAACTGCACCAACCATTATTGCCATTGGGTGAGCTTTTCTTGGAAATCCACGATAAAGAATTGTTAATTGTTCGTGAACCAGCATCCGATCTTTTATTTTTTGACAAAAATCTTGATATTGAGTTTGGTTTGGTAAATTTTGATTAAGCAGTAGATAGGCCACTTCAAGATATTCGCTTTTATTGGCAAGGTCTTCGATTGAATAGCCACTGTGTCTTAGTATTCCTGAATCTCCATCGATAAAGGTAATTTTTGATTCGCAAGATGCTGTAGAAAGAAAACCGGGGTCGTAGGTAAACATTCCGCTTTCTTTATAAAGTGAGGATATATCAATAACATTTTGACCTATTGTTGCTTGATATATAGGTAGTAAAATTTCTTTACCATTTGGTAGAATAAATTTTGCAGTTAGTTGCTCTGGCTGTAAAGAGTCTTTCATGTATTTATTAAATATTGCTAAATTGGCATCAACTATTTTAGACTTTAATAAAGCATAATAAGTTTATTCAAAGCCTGTAAATAGTATAAAAAATTGGTAATAAATTTTATAAAATAATAATTTATTAAGTCAATTTACTTGTCAAAAATATTATAGCAATATTTATGTATTTCAATAATTGAAGCCTTAATATTAAAACTTGAGATTGATTCCAGTTAGTGCAATTAAGCCTTTATTTTTTGATAAATTGATGTTGGAGATATTTTTTGTTTTAAAAGAGAAGTTAACGGTTTCAAGATACAGATTGACATCTTTATTAATTTTATAGCCAAAATTTAAGGCATCCGCGGAGTAGTAATTTTTTTGTAATTGGCTCTGAAAATGAGAGAACCCAAGGCTGAAATGACTTATTTTATAACCAAGACCTAATGCATAATAATTAGGTTTAAAATTATTTTGTCGATAACTGCAAAGACTATCTTGATTTTGCAGGTTAAGATTTAAATTTGTAATATCGCAATTATTATTTTTATTTTGCAAAGAATTTCCCCAGAATCCAATATTCGATGCTAAGGTAAAGCCAAAATAATTTGCGGTTGCTCCAAAATCAAAAGCTAAAAGATTTCTTTTTTTAGTATTGGTCTGATAATTATTTTTAGATCTCCCATTTTCTAAGCTTGCAGATAGTTCATAGCTTAAATCATTTTCTAGATAATTAAGATAATTGGCATTGAAAGTTGCTATATCAACAACTCGCCAATTTTTATTATTAAAAACAGAAGTTGATAAATAGCTCTTGCTACTATCTGGAGTATAGCTTATCGCTAGTTGTAAGTTGGAAATTCTCGGGCTGTAATAGCTGATTTTATTGGCATCCTCCATTCCATTAAAACTCGTATTCCGCAAAATTTTTATGCGATCTTCATTAAAATCAGCTCCAATTCCTTCTCCATTATGTGCAATTGGCAATTGGGGAATGGTAATAAAAAGCGGAGAGCTAAAATTATTGACAAAAGCCGAAGAGTTAAATCTGGGCAAAATAATATTTTTTAAATAATTGCCATTAGCAATAGCAAAATTATTGCTATTATTAATATTTGCAACACCCGCCTTCATCTTTTGATTAGATGCTTTGGTTGCTCCTAATTCTAAATTTCCTAATGTGTTTTCCAGCAATAAAAAGCTCTCATCGATATCTATTCTAAAATTATTGGCATTGCTTGATAATTCTGACTCAAGTTTAATTTTTAGAGAAATTGACTGCTGTTCGTCGATTAATTTTTTTGCTTCAAGAAATAGTTGGGAGTTATTTTCTACTGCATATTTTTTATCATAATTATTTTTAGAATACTCATTTTGCAATGCTTCATTGGATTGGTTTCTATTTGATAAATAGCTGTTACTTAATAGTTTATAGCTATAAATATTGTCTGTTTCTATAAAATTTGCAAAACAATTATAGTTAACAAATATTAAAATAGCTGATATTAGTAAACAGTATTTTTTAATCAATAAATGGCAAAAATTAATTAACATATATTTAATTAATGTTTTTATAATTGAGGTTGAGTTCAGTAAAATGAAGGTAATTTATCAAAATCATGTAAATTCAGATAAAAATAATTATACCATTGAAAATAAGCTAATAAATTATAATTTTTGTTTTAATTTATGTTTACAAAAAGCTATATTAATTTTTATTTTGCTTTTTAAATTTAAACAATATAAATTTGGGAAATATTTTTAAATTGATAAATTGCAAATGTTATTAATCTCATCATTTTAATGGTAGAATCTGCAATTATAGTGGCTGGAAGTTTCTGTTGCCTAAATATTAACGATAAATTTATTAATTAATATCAATAAAAGCTCTAAAATATTGCTTTATTATAATGTGTTTGTGCTTTTTGTTTTAACGAATAATTAAAATATTTTTATGAATAGTAAAAGAAGAGTTGTTGTTACAGGCATTGGTGCCGTAACCCCTCTCGCTTCAAATGCAGAAGCCAGTTGGAAAAAAATTATTAATTCTCAATCGGGAATAGGAAATATTACCCTTTTCGATGTTAATGATTCTGTTTGCAAAATTGCCGGTGAAGTAAAATTTGGAGATGGTCCAGATTTATTTAATCCTGATACTTATATTGATCAAAAAGAGCAAAAGAAAATGGATAGATTTATTCATTTTGCAATTGCCGGTGCCGAACAAGCAATTGCTGATTCAGGTTGGAAAGTGCCAAATGAGGAACGGGCCTATAGAACTGGAGTAATGATAGGTTCAGGAATTGGAGGTCTTCCATCAATTCAAAAAACTGCTATTCTTGCTCAAGAAAAAGGGGCAAAAAGAATTTCACCATTTTTTATTCCTTCTAGTTTAATTAATCTTGCCTCTGGTCAAGTTTCAATTAAGCATCAATTTATGGGTCCTAATCATGCCGTTGTAACTGCTTGTGCTACTGGTTCTCATGCAATTGGAGATTCTGCTAGAATGATTGCATTTGGCGATGTCGATGTTATGGTGTGTGGTGGAGCTGAAGCAACTATTTGTGAAATAGGAATTGGCGGGTTTGCATCCTTAAGAGCATTATCCACAAATTTTAATGATCGACCAACTGAGGCATCTCGCCCTTGGGACAAAGACAGAGATGGCTTTGTTATGGGAGAAGGCTCAGGAATATTAGTTCTTGAAGAATTGGAGCATGCTAAAAAAAGAGGTGCAAAAATTTATGCAGAAGTTATGGGTTACGGAATGTCAGGCGATGCCTATCACATTACTGCTCCTGAAGGTACCGGTAGAGGAACAACCTATGCAATGAATTTAGCACTGCAACATGCAGGAATTACTCCAAACGAAATTGATTACATTAATGCTCACGGCACCTCAACTCCTCTTGGCGATGAAATAGAGGTAAATTCAGTTAAAAAGGTTTTCAAGGATCATTCCTACAAATTATCAATGTCTTCAACAAAATCTTCAACTGGTCATTTGCTTGGTGCTGCTGGTAGTGTTGAGGCAATATTTTCAATATTGGCAATGAGAGATAGCATTGTCCCACCAACTCTTAATCTTGATAATCCTTCTGATGGTTGCGATATTGATCTCGTTCCTAAGAAAGCAAAAGAGAAAAAGCTTAATTATGTTATGTCAAATTCATTTGGTTTTGGCGGAACTAATGCTAGTTTAGTATTTAAAAGATTCGCTGATTAATTGATGATGATAAAAAAAATATTACAAAATTCGCTTATAGCCTTTATATCAATTATATTTCTCTATATTGCGACCATATTTTCTTTGATAATGTATTTCAATGCTCCGAATAGCTATCATCAAACAGATAAAAGATTCGTTGTTGATAGTGGCATGACATTTCGTCAGGTGGTTGAAAGATTATACAAAGAAAAAATAATTAAAAGTCCATCTGCATTTTTATACATTTCTCAATTAATAAAAGGCGTTGATCCTAGAGTTCGTTACGGTGAATATTTTTTTGAGAAAAACACTTCTTATTATAAAATTCTTCATAAAATGTTACGGGGATACATCTATTTCCGCAAAGTAACAATAAGCGAAGGTTTGTCTATAAATACTGCTAAAAAAATTATTGAAAAATCTCCTGGTTTAATTGGTCAATTGCCTGAAGGTCTTAAAGATGGAACAATTCTGCCTGAAACTTATTTTTATTCATATAATGACACTAAATCATCGATGGTTAAAAGAATGCAAAATGCTTTAGATAAAAATCTTGAAGAATTATGGCAAAAAAGAGATCCTTCAATTCCAATAAAAACTAAAGAAAAAGCTCTTATTTTAGCTTCAATTGTTGAAAAAGAAACTGGAATGGCCTCAGAAAGGCCTCAAGTTGCTTCAGTCTTTATAAATCGCCTAAAAAAAGGTATGAAATTACAATCTGATCCTACCATCATCTACTCTTTTGCCCTTGGAGACAAAACTCTAGAGAGGCCTATTAGAGTCAGTGATATTCAAAATAATTCCCATTACAACACCTACAACATATACGGCCTTCCTCCTTCTCCTATTTGTAATCCCGGTTTGGCATCAATAAAAGCAGTGCTTAATCCCATTAATAGCAATTACCTTTATTTTGTTGCTACTGGCAAAGGAGATCATCACTTTTCGTCATCGATAGAAGAGCATAATAATTATGTCGCTAAATATCGTGCAATTATGAGAAATAAAGAACAGCAAAAAACAATCAATGCTCCCGCTAATAGCAATATAGGAACTCCTCAAATTAATGATTCTTCAAAAATTAATCAAAATATTGAAAATAAACCAACAAATCATATTGTGGATAATCGACCTAATGTTCCGAAGCAAGAAGCTGTAAGCTCTGAAAACAATAGCAATATTTAACCATGGTTCAGAAAATTTATATCAAAACATATGGCTGCCAAATGAATATATACGATTCCGAACGTATACAAGATCTAATGGCAATGTCTGGATATCAATATACAGATTCAATCGAAGATGCTAACTTATTGGTAATAAATACTTGTCATATTCGTGAGAAAGCCTCTGAAAAATTATTCTCTGAACTGGGAAGAGTTAAAATTCATAAAGAGGCGATGCAAAAAAAAGGCGAGCAAATGATTGTTGCGGTTGCAGGTTGTGTGGCGCAAGCCGAAGGAAAAGAAATATTCAAAAGAGCTCCTATTGTCGATATTATTGTTGGTCCGGAGAGTTATCAAACCTTGCCAGATCTTGTTGGTAAATTGCTACGAGAAAAATCAAAGCAGATTAATCTTGAATTCGATGCTAATCATAAATTTGATAATATTTTTCATCATAATAAAACTACTAAATTTAGCTCTTTTCTTACTATTCAAGAAGGTTGCGATAAATTTTGTACTTTTTGTGTTGTGCCTTATACTCGCGGAGCTGAATATTCAAAAAATTATCAACAAATCGTTAATGATGCCAATATTTTATCTAGTCAAGGAGCTAAGGAAATATACCTATTAGGTCAAAATGTTAATGCTTATCATTTTGAGCATTCAGAAGTTCCGAATAAAGAATCTCATAGCAAAACAAAACTTGATCTTGCCGACTTAATCAAAGAAATTGCAAATATTAAAAATATTGAAAGAATCCGCTATACAACCTCTCACCCCGCCGATATGGATGATTCTCTTATCAATGCTCATCGCGATATTGAAAAATTAATGCCCTTTCTTCATTTGCCAGTACAAGCAGGTTCTAATCAAATTCTAAAGGCAATGAATCGCAAACATTCGCGAGAAGATTATTTTAAAATCATTGAGAAGTTAAGAAGTGTTAAGCCAGATATGGGGCTTTCTTCTGATTTTATTGTTGGTTTTCCGGGTGAAACCGACCAAGATTTTAAACAAACTCTTGATTTAGTTGAAAAAATAGGCTTTGCCCAATGTTATTCTTTTAAATATTCTCCTCGTCCGGGAACTCCAGCTCATGATGACGATAATCAAGTGCCAGAACACATTAAGGTAGAGCGTTTGGCTGAGCTTCAGGCTTTACTAACTCAGCAACAAATAGCCTTTAATAAGTCTTTTGAAAATAAAACAATGAAAATTTTATTTGAAAAGGAATCTCCTAAATCAAATAAATCAGGTGCAGAAAATAAGCCTCAAATATGGGGTAAAAGCCCTTGGTTGCAATCTGTGGTTGTTGACTTGCCATTAGGTACAGATATTAAAAATTATATTGGCAAAATTATTGATGTTAAAATTATAAAATCTCGCCCAAGTAGTCTTTTTGCTGAATTGTGTTAATTTTAATGTTGAATAATATTTATATCTCAAGTATTATTTTGCTAAAAGCCTGTTTCAAGCTCTAAAATGCTTAATTAAAAATCAATTTATGAAAATTACAATTATTGGTAGTGGTTATGTTGGTCTAGTTTCGGCAATTTGCTTGGCAAAGATAGGGCATAATGTTATCTCTGTTGATAATGATAAAGAAAAAATAGATAATTTAAATCGCGGAATAGTTCCAATATTTGAGCCAAATTTAACAGAACTTCTTTCTGAAGTAAAGGCTTTACAAAAAATTACCTTTACCGCCAATCTTGAACAAGCTATTATTGATTGCGATGCAATATTTATTGCAGTCGGAACCCCTCAGGGGCAAGATGGTAGTGCTGATTTAACTTTTATTTTTGAAGTAGCAAAGCAAATTGCTATAAATTCACAAAAACCACAAATTATTATTACAAAATCTACCGTTCCTGCAGGGACAGGTGCTAAAATCGAAAAATTTCTTGCTGAAATTGCTCCAAATATTGAATTTTCTGTTGTTTCAAACCCAGAATTTCTTAGAGAAGGTTTCGCAATTAATGATTTCATGTATCCAGAAAGAATTGTAATTGGTGCTGAGTCTTTAAAAGCAAAAAAAATTTTACAAGAAATTTATCAATATTTTGGCAATGATAAACTAATATTCACAGACATAATTACTGCGGAGCTTGCTAAATATGCCTGCAATAGTTTTCTTGCAACAAAAATTGCCTTTGTCAATCAAATGGCTGATTTGTGCGAAGCATTTAATGGCAACATTAAAAAATTAACGCAAATAATGGGTGCAGATTCAAGAATTGGCGATAAGTTTCTTAGTCCTGGGCCGGGTTTTGGGGGCTCTTGTTTTCCTAAAGATATTAAGGCAATAAGTAATTTTGCTCAACAAGTTGATGTTGATTTATCAATTATTGAAAGTGTAATCACCGCTAATCAAGGAAGAATCAAAAAAATTACTAAAAAAATTCTTGGAATCGTTCAAAAAAACAACATAAAAAATTGTAAAATTGCATTTATGGGCCTTGCATTTAAAGCAAATACTGATGATATTCGCTATTCTCCTGCAATTGCCATTATTGAAGAATTGTTAAAAAATAATCAAGAAATTAAAATTACCGCCTCTGACCCGCAGGCAGATAAAAATGCCGAAATGTATTTTAGCAATAATAGTAATGTTGAAATTTTTGCAGATCCTTATATGGCAATATCCGATAGCGATATAATTATTATTGCAACCGAATGGAATGAATATAAACAACTTGATTTTACAAAAATTAGAAATATTACTAATAAGTTGAGAATATTTGACTTAAGAAATATTCTTGACCCAGCAACAGTAAGAGCAATGGGTTTTGAGTATTATGGGGTTGGAATATCATAAATTTGCTTTCGTAGCTCAGGGGATAGAGCAGTGGTTTCCTAAACCATGTGCGCATGTTCGAGTCATGCCGAAAGCACCAAATATTAGTCAATAATTGCAATCAATCTCAAAAATTCAATAACCAAAACATTGAAAATATTAGACAAAATCAACAATCCACAAGATTTAAAAAATCTTAATGCAAAACAATTAAAAGATTTAGCGATTGAATTAAGGGAAGAAACCATTAAAAATGTTTCTAAAACTGGTGGACATTTAGGTGCTGGTCTTGGAGTAATTGAGTTAACAATTGCTCTTCATCATGTTTTTAATGCCCCTGATGATAAAATAATTTGGGATGTCGGTCATCAAGCTTATCCTCATAAAATTCTTACTGAAAGAAGAGATATGATTTCTACTATCCGCCAACCAAATGGGCTTTCTGGCTTTACCAGAAGAGCGGAAAGTAAATATGATCCTTTTGGTGCTGGTCACAGCTCAACTTCAATTTCTGCTGGTTTTGGTATCGAGATTGCTAATCAAATTAAAAAGCAACCAAACTATACTGTCGCAGTAATAGGGGACGGTGCAATTAGTGCTGGCATGGCTTTTGAAGCAATGAATAATGCAGGAGACAAAAAAAACAAAAATAAAAGTCGTTTCATTGTTATTCTTAATGATAATGATATGTCAATCGCTCCTCCCACTGGCGCAATGTCTAATTATTTATCGAAATTAACATCTTCTAAAACCTATTTTAAGTTTCGTAATTTTTCTAAAAAAGTAACTGATAAAATTTCTAAAAAATTTCCAAAGGCGGTCGTCGATTTTCCTCGTAAGTTTGAGAAATCAATCAAAGAATGGTGGATGGGAGGCAATATTTTTGAAGAGCTAGGTTTTTACTATATTGGTGCCATTGACGGGCATAATCTAGATTTATTGGTTAATATTTTAAACAATATTAAATCAAATGATTTGAACAAGCCAATATTAATTCATTGCATTACTGAAAAGGGTAAAGGGTTTAATCAAGTAATGGCAAGCGACGATAAATTGCATGCAGTGGCAAAATTTGATTTAAAAACAGGTTTGCAACAAAAAAAAACCACGGAATATCTTAGTTACTCTAAAATTTTTGGCAACCACTTAAATAATCTAGCCAAGCTTGATAAATCAATAGTTGCAATAACCGCCGCGATGCCAAACGGCACAGGTCTTGATATTTTTGCAAAAAATCATCCTGATAATTTTTTTGATGTTGGAATTGCAGAACAGCATGCGGTTACTTTTGGAGCGGGTCTTGCGACTGAAGGTATTAAGCCATTTGTTGCGATTTATTCAACTTTTTTGCAACGAGCTTATGATCAAATTATTCATGATGTTGCATTGCAGTCTTTGCCAGTAAGATTTATAATCGATAGGGCTGGTTTTGTTGGTGCTGACGGCCCTACTCATTGCGGAGCCTTTGATGTCGCTTATCTAATAAATTTGCCAAATTTCATTTTGATGGCTCCATCAAGTGGGCAAGAGCTAATAAAAATGATAAATACCGCCAACACACTTAATAATAACCCTTCGGCAATAAGATTCCCAAGGGGCGAAGCAAAGGAAAATATTAATTTTAATGACAATGAAATTCTTGAGATTGGTAAAGCAAAAATAGTGCAAAATTGTTTAAATGATTCTGCGGTTAAAGTTGCAATTATTGCCTTTGGCTCAATAATTGAGAATGCAATTTCCACCTCTAAAATTCTTGAAACAGAAAATAATCTTAAGCTTACAATCATTGATGCCCGCTTTGCAAAGCCAATTGATGAGAATATAATTTTTGATATTGCTCAATCTCATCAGATTTTAATTACTATAGAAGAGGGTGCTATTGGGGGCTTTGGCTCAATAGTTGCTAAGCTTCTTGCTGATAATAAGTATCTAGATAATGGAAAATTAAAATTTCGCTCACTTTTTATGGCGGATAAATTCATTGAACAAAATGAAATATCGCAAATGCAAGAAGAATCTGGCATTGGCATTAATTCAATAGTTGCAACCATTCGCGATTTATTACAGTAGAATATAATTTAAAATATTATTATTTTTCACTATTTTTTCCTTTAAAAACAATGATAGTGGCAATGATTAGTAAAGATGAAATGAAAAATAAAAATGGCAAATGTTGATATTGCTGATAAATAGTTAAAAATTTTGCCTTGATAATTGGGGAGTCTATTTTTCCTTCTTCATTTAAATTTATTTTATCAATAATTTTACCAAATGGGTTAATAACGGCGGTTACTCCAGTATTCGCAACCCTTGCAACCATTATACCATTTTCTATAGCTCTAATTCTTGCAATAGCCAGATGTTGATATGGTCCAGAACTATTGCCAAACCAACTGTCATTGGTTAAATGGGCAATAAAACTAGGTTTAAAATTATCCAATATATCGTTAAAGAATATAATTTCGTAGCAAATTAAAGGGCGAAAAGATATATTATTTTCTAAAGTAATGATTTTATTATCTTTTCCTGAGGTAAAATCCATCATTCCGCCAGTTAATTTTTGAATAAATGGTATAAACTTTTGAAATGGCACAAATTCTCCAAATGGCACTAAATGATGCTTATCATATGTCGATAAATTTAATTTTTTGTCAATTGCGATAACACTATTCCACAGCTCTTCAATTTCACTATTTTGATTAAGCCCTATTCTTACCGCCCCACTAACTAGAGAGACTTTGTCAGGAACTATTGGAGCTAAAAATTCCAGAATTTCTGAATCTTGATAAATGGGAAATGGAATAGCTGTTTCTGGCCAAATTATTGCCGATAAATTAGGGTTTGGGTCTTCTTGACTTATTTTGATATGCTTAACAAGGTTTTTCATCTTTTCATCTTCTATCCATTTATTTGTTTGCTT
>Ga0164294_10003978_pt1 | contig 13014 bp, 12 predicted proteins | sample GEODES005metaG_FD_111479 | JGI IMG/M metagenome (GOLD analysis project Ga0164294, IMG submission 111479) | Oligotrophic lake water microbial communities from Sparkling Lake, Wisconsin, USA - GEODES005 metaG | ecosystem: Environmental > Aquatic > Freshwater > Lake | place: USA: Sparkling Lake... | reverse complement strand
CCGGGGACGCGTGCGGGACGCTCGGCCTCCTCGCGGACATGTTCGACGGCGACCGCTGGTTCTACGCCTACGCCCCGTCCTACTTCTACGCTGCGGCGGACTACACCTACGGCCCCGTGCTGCTCCTCGGCGTGGACGAGGGCGGGAGCATCGGGTGGGCGCCGTGGGCCTTCGCGGAGGTGCGCGGCGAGCCCGACGGCGAGCTCGGCGGCGACATCCAGTACGAGATGATCTTCGCCGACCTCGCCTACACCTACAGCCGGTGAGCGCGGCGCGGGGGACGCCGCCCGGATACGCAAGCTCGTTGCTCGCGCGCCTCTACACGCTCCTCCGCGCCCCGACCGTCTGGATCGCCGTCGCGATCGCGGCGGTGGTGGGGTTCATGCACCTCCCTGGCCTTGGGCAGGGCCAGGTGCTCGGCGCCCCGGGCACCGACATCATCCGCGCCATCTGGGGCCTCGACCATCAGGCGAGCGCGCTGCCGGGCCTTCCGTTTTGGACCGATCGCGTCGGCTTCCCCGAGGGCGTGAAGATCCTCGTCCTGCCGACGCTCTCCACGCTGCTCGGCGCGCCGCTCCGGCTCGCGCTCGGGCCGATCGCGGCGTACAACGTATGGGTCCTCCTGCTCCTCTGGGGCTCTGGCCTCGCGACGGCGCTGCTCGTGCGCCGGGTGAGCGGCTCCGCTGCCGCCGGGGCGCTCGCGGGCTGCGCTCTCGTCGTGCAGCCGATGCTGCTGCTCGCGGTGACGGACGGCACGCCCGAGTACGTCGCCCTGTGGCCGCTCCCCGCCGCTCTGCTCGCCACCTGGGCCGCCGCGCGGGAGCCGGGCACCTCCCTCCGCCTCGCGGTCGTCGCCGGCCTCTCCTGGGGGGCGGTCGCGCTGGACAGCCCCTACCACCTCGTCTTTGGCGCGCCCTTCCTGCCGATCGTGGCCTGGGGCATGGCGCCGCGCCGGCTCGCGGCCTTCGTCGTCGCGGGGCTCGCCGCGGGCGGCGTGCTCGTCGCCTTCTACTGGGGGCTCCCCATCGGGGATGTCGAGGATCAACGTCGCGGAGCGAACGCCGTTCAGCTGTACGTGTGGAACCAGTGGGAGGCGGGCCGGAACGCGAAGCCGTGGGAGTACACCCTGGCCCCCGCGTTCGTGCCGGTCGCGACGATCGGCGGCGCGCTCGCCCTCGCGCTGCTGCGTCCCGTGCGCTCCTTCCCGTGGGTCCTGGTCGCGATCGTGTGTTTTGCGCTCGCGATGGGTCCGAGCGGCGACAACGCAGAGTGGCTCATGCGCGCCTACGGGGCCTCGGCGGGCGCGGTCGGACGGGCCGTCGCCAGCCTCAACGAGGCCCTCCCCGTCCCCGTCGTGCGCTTTCCCCGCCGCTGGCTCGTCCCCGGCGCGCTCGCCCTGGCGGCCGCCGCGGGGATCGGGGTCTCCCGCCTCCCGGCCGGGTGGCCGCGCCTCGTGCTCGCCCTCCCGCTCGCCGTCGCGACCGTACACCACACGCTCGCCCTCACCGGCTACCGCAAGGCGCTCCCGACGTTCACCGCGCCTTCCGCTGCCTTCGCGGACTACATCCGCTCCCACGACGGGACCGGCGCGCTGCTCGCCCTCCCGACGATCCGCGGCGCCAACACCATCGCCGAGAAGCGCGAGGACATCCCCCTCTGGGCGGGCCTCGATCCCGCCATCCGCTCCGCCGACCAGCTCTGGATCCAGCTCGCGACCGGCCGCGCCACCGTCTACGTGCCCGAGGGGATGCGGACCATGGAGCGCCGCACCGCGCGCCACCCCGAGAACCTCAAGCTCCTCCGCGACCTCGACGACCTCACCATCCCCATGACGCAGGGGCGCGAGATCCCGCCGTCCGCGACACAGGAGCCCCCTCGCCGGGCGGCCGCGGCGGGGCGGCTCATCGCGCAGGGGCTCCGCTTCGTGGCGCTGGACGAGCAGGCCTACGGCCCGGAGGGCCTCGCGTTGGCCCGGCTGCCCTTCGCCACCCACATCGTGGCGGAGCAGCGCTTCGACGACGGTACGGGCGTCACCGTGTGGGTCGTCGAGTAGGGAGCGCTCCCCCCGGATCGGCCGAGGGGAGGCGCACCCGAGACGGACTAGCCGACCTTCGGCGCGTCGAAGTTCCGGCGGTTCATCCACTCCTGGAAGCCGTCACCCATGCCGGTGCCGGCCCAGTTCTTGGAGATGCGGGCCACGAAGAGGCGGTCCTTCCCGTTGTCGAGGTGCGGCTTCAGGAGGTCCCGGATCTGGGAGGCGTTGAAGCGGCTCTCGACGATCCACTGGCCACGGACGCGGTTCGACCAGTTGCCGAGGGCCTTGATGGCCCGGTCGAGGTCGCCGTACTGATCGGCCGCGCGGCCGTTGAGCTCGAGGAGGATGAGGAACATCATGACGGTAGAATCTCCGGCCGCACCCTTATGAGGTAGCACGCCGCTGCACAACCACCGCCGAGCGCGTCTTGACCACAGGCACCCGTCGAGGCCCTGGGATAGGCGGGGCGTCGTGACCCGCAAGATCGCCGTCGCCGGCGCCATCTGGACCGTCGCGCTGCTCGCCTCCCGGCTCATGGGCCTCGTGAGGGACGCCGCGCTCGGCAGCATCCTCGGGGTGGGCCCCGACGCGGACGCCTACGCCGCCGCCTTCCGCGTGCCCGATCTCGTGTCGTTCGTCGTCTCGGGCGGCGCGCTCTCGATCGTCTTCATCCCGATGTTCAGCGGGTTCCTGGCGCGCGGTGAGGAGGACCGCGCCTGGCGCGCCTTCAGCCTCGTCGCCAACTTCATCCTCGTGTTGACGGCGATCGTCGTGCCGTTCATGTGGTGGTTCGCGCCCGAGCTCGTCGCGTGGTTCGTGCCCGGCTTCGACGCCGAGCGCACCGCCCTCGTGGTCCACCTCTCGCGCATCCTCCTGCCCGCCCAGGTCTTCCACCTGCTCTCAGGCCTCCTCTCCGCTGCGCTCCTCGCCAAGGACAAACACGCGATCCCGGCGCTTGCCCCCCTCGTGTACAACGCCGCCATCATCGTCGGCGGGCTCCTGCTCGGGAGCGCGGAGGGCTTTGCGTGGGGGGTGCTCGTGGGCGCCTTCCTCGGCCCGTTCCTGCTCCCGCTCCTCGCGGCGACGCGCGGCGGGCTGCGCTGGCGCCTCCTCCTCTCCCTGCGCGACCCCGACTTCCGCCGCTACCTCCTCCCCGCGCTGCCGATCATGCTCGCCTTCGGCATCGTCGGCGTGGACGACTGGGTGTGGACCCGCTTCGCCTCCGTCTTGCCAGAGGGCTCGGTCGCGACGCTCCAGTACGCCAAGCGGCTCGCGATGGTGCCCATCGGCGTGTTCGGCATGGCCGCGGGCATGGCCGCCTACCCGACGCTCTCGCGCCTCTGCGCCGAGGGCGACACGGCCGAGGCGTGGCGCACCATCCTCCGCGCGTCGAAGCTCACCTTGCTCCTGGCCTTCGGCGCGCAGGTCGTGCTGACCGTCACCGGCGCGGACATCGGCGCCGCCGTCTTCGGCACCACCCGCATCGCCCCCGAGCAGCAGCTCGTCCTCGGCGCCTGCCTCGGCTGCTTCTCGCTCGGTCTCGGCGCCTGGAGCGTGCAGATGGTGCTCTCCCGCGGCTTCTACGCCCGCGCGCGCACCTGGCTCCCCACGAGCCTCGGATTCCTGGTCTTGCTGGCCTCGCTCCCATTGTATTGGGCGGGCGCCCACTTCTGGGGCGCCCCCGGGCTCGCCGTCGCCTCGAGCACCGGCATGACGGTCTACGTCGTCCTCCTCGGGGCGATCCTGCGGCGGGAGATCGGCACCCCGCAGGGCCCCGGCTTCGGGGACTTCCTCCTGAGGGTCCTCCCCGCTGCGGGCGTCGGCATCGCGGTCGGCCTCGCCCTCCGCCCCTCGCTCGGCCCCCCGGAGTGGACCCGGATGGACGCCGTGATCCGGAGCCTCGCGCTCGGGGGGGTCGGCGGCGCGGCTTTTGTGGGCGCGGCCTGGGCCCTCGGCGTCGCTGAGGTTCGCGAGTTAAGCACGATGATCCTGCGGAGAGTCCGGCGATGAACATCCTGATCACCGGTGGTTCGCGGGGCATCGGCGCCGCCATCGCGCGCGCTGTGGCCGGCCCCGGCACGCGCGTCGTCCTCAACTTCCTGCAGAACGAGGCCGCGGCGGCGGGCGTCGCGGCCGAGGTCGTCGCGCTGGGCGGCGAGGCCCTCATCGTCCAGGGGGACGTGCGGAGCGAGGCCGATCTCAAGCGCCTCGCCGAGGCCGCCGGCCCTGTGGACGCGCTCATCCACAACGCCGCCGTCGGCGTGATGAAGCCGTACGACAAGATCCGCACCTCCCAGTGGGACCTGACGCTGGAGAGCTCGCTCCGCCCCTTCTGGTTGCTCACCAAGCTGGCCACGCTGAAGGAGGGCGCCTCCGTGATCGGCATCACCAGCCTCGGCAGCCGCCAGTACACCCCGGGCTACGCGGCGATCGGCGCGGCGAAGGCCGGGATGGAGGCGCTCACCCGTCAGCTCGCGGTCGAGCTTGCCCCGGCCGTTCGGGTGAACACCGTGTGCGGCGGGCTCGTCCGCACGGACGCCCTGCGCTACTTCCCCGAGGGGGAGCAGATGGTCGCCGCGGCCGAGAAGCTCACCCCGATGCGGCGCGTCGGCGAGCCCGACGACATCGCGCGCGTCGTCTCCCTCCTCCTCGACCCCCGCGCCTCCTGGATCACCGGTCAGGTGATCGTGGCGGACGGGGGCCTCTCCCTGGTTTAGCCCTCCGGAGCACGCATGGCCCAGGACGCATTTCGTTGGGAGATCGACCCGGACGCGATCGACGAGTCGATCAAGCAGCTCCGCGAGCGGCTCAAGAAGCTGGTCGATCAGGGCCGCTACACCAAGGTCCGCTTCAGCTACAAGGGCAAGCCGCTGCTGCCCGACATGCCGCTCGCCGCCATCGTCGCGGCCGAGGGCCTCTCGCTGGTCCTGGCGGGCCCGCTGCGCTTCCTCCTGGTCAACCTCGGGGTCCGCAGCTTCATCGAGGTCGAGTTCATCCACGAGGCCACCGAGCGCGTCCGGGAGGGCCAGGACTACTTCGCCGCCGGCGAGGTCGACGCCGCCGAGGCCAAGTACCGCGAGGCCCTCGCGATGAAGCCCGACGACACCGCCGCGCTCTACCACCTGGGCGTGCTCCTGCGCGTGACGGGCCGCCGGGAAGAGGCCATCGACCTCCTCGGTCGCGCCGCGAGGGACGCCGAGCACCCGGACGCCCCCAAGGCGGCCGAGGCGCTGGAGCGCATGAAGCGCGGGGTCAAGACGCTGTAGCGGCCGCCGGGCCTCCCTCGAAGACCGAACGAGACGCCGTTCGTCCGGCGGACCACCCGGCCGGTGCGTACGTTGGGCGCCCGCCCGGGCCTCCCGATGTTCGCCTTCGCGTTCGCGTGCCTCGTCGCCACGGTCCTGCTCGTCGCCGCCACCGCGGTGTCGAGCGGGCCCCGGTTCGCCGTGCCCATCGGCGTGGTGCTCGTGATCGAGGGTCTGCTCGCCATCGGTGTCTACCGCATCGCAGGCCCCTTCACGCCGGCGCTCTGGTACCTTCAAGCCTCGGTCTACGCGATGGGCATCGCGCTCGGCCGCGCGCGGCCGCTGCCGATCGGCTGGCGCGCGTTCGTGAGCTGGCCAGCGTCGTGGTTCCTCGTCGGGAGCTTCCTGGCGCTGCCCTGGACCGTCACCGGCCTTACCCTCGGCGCGGCCATCCCCTTCGTGCTCGCCGCGGTCGGGCTCCTCTGGAGCGTCACCGCGCGCCGGGAGACCGTCACGCTCGACCTCTCCGCGCCCACGCCCCCCGAGCTCGCGCGCCTCCCCGCGATGGTCTCCCGCCGCCGCGGTCTCTCCGCGCCGGGGCACGCGGGCCTGCGCGTCGTCCAGATCTCGGACCCCCACCTCGGGCCGTTCATGACGGAGGCCCGGCTCCGCCGCATCTGCGAGCGCGCGGTCGCGGCCGCGCCCGACCTCATCCTCCTTACCGGCGACTACTTCACCCGCGAGACCCACGGAGACGCCGCCATGCTCGGGCGCGCGCTCGCCCCGCTACGCGCGCACCCGCACGTGTACGCGTGCCGCGGTAACCACGATCTCGAGACGCCCGAGGCCGTCGCGGAGGGCCTCGCCGCGGCGAACGTGCGCCTCCTCATCGACGAGTCGGTGACCGTGAAAACGCGCGTTGGCCGCGTTCAGATCGTCGGGATGGACTTCCACTGGCGAGACCGCGCCCGCACCATGCGCGGCGTGCTGATCGACCTCGTCCGCCCCTCCCCGAGCGCGGACGGAGACGGCCTCCGCATCGTGCTCCTCCACGACCCGGGCGCCTTCACGCAGCTCCCGGACAACGCCGCGGATCTCGTGCTCGCCGGCCACACCCACGGCGGCCACGTGGGGCTCGTGTCCCTCGGCCTCGACTGGACGGCGGTGCGCGCCCTCGCCGGCATCCCCGACCACGGCGCGTGGGGCAAGCGCGACAACCGGCTCTACGTCCACCGCACGAACGGCCACTACGGCTTCCCGCTCCGGATCGGCGTCCCCGCCGAGGAGAGCGTGCTCGAGCTCGTGCGGAGCGCCGCGCCCGCGTAAGCGCCCGTGGGGACGGGGACCAAGGCGTCGCCTACGCCCACCGCCCCGCCCGGATCGCCGCGAAGATGGCCTCGATATCGGCGGTGCGGTCGAGCTCCGGGGTGAACCGCCGGACGAATTCGTGCAGCTCCGTCGGGGGCGCGGTGGGCCCGCCGCCGTAGCTGCACTCCGCGCCGAGCGTGGTCTCGTCGAGATCCCACGCGGGGAGGGTGATGGGCGCGGCGGCGTCCCCTTCGGCCATGCGGTCGGTGTCGAGCGCGACGCCGATCGAGTTCGCGGCGCGGAGGCGCGCGTTCCACGGCTCGATGCCGAAGCGCTCGCAAACGAACTTGATCCAGCTCGTGTGGTCGAAGGTCGTGTGTTCCACGCCCGGACGCACATAGGGGCCCACGAGGAGCGTCGGCACGCGGAAACCCATCTGGTCGAAGCCGCTCGCCGCGAAGTCGTCGTCCGTGGTGGGCGGGGCGACGTGGTCGAAGAAGCCGCCGTGCTCGTCGTAGGTGATGACGAGCAGGCAGTTCCCCCACTGGGGCGAGCGGGCCAGCGCGTTGTAGACGAGGGCGATGAACTCCTGCCCGAGGCCCGCGTGGTGGGGCGGGTGATCGTCGTTGTAGTTGAAGGCGGGGTCGATCCACACGACCGGCGGGAGCGCGCCACGCTCGGCATCCGCGAGGAAGTCTTCGATGACGCCGCTGGTCTCGGGGCGGAAGTGGTTCGCGAACAGCCCGATGAAGGGCACGTCCGAGTAGTAGTACTTCCAGGGGACGCCGGCCTCGTCGAGGTGGCTCCACAACGTCGGGAAGGTGAACGCGCCGCCGCTCGGGAAGTCGTTGTCCTTCTGGCCGTCGCTCGTGGCGGCGTGGCCGTAGAAGCGGTTCGGCCAGGTGGGGCCCATCACGGACGCGAACCACGCGTCGCACACCGTGTAGGCGTCGACGAGGGCGTAGGTGATCGGGAGCGTGTCGCGGGTCTGGTAGCTCATGACCTCGGCCACGAGCGTCGGGTCGGTGCGCCCCTCGTACTCGGTGACGAAGCCGTCGTTCCCGCCGTCGTTGTATTGGGCGTGGGCGGCGTCCCAGGAGTGCGGGGGATCCGCTACACAGTCGACGGCGACGGGGGCGACCACGTGCTCCTCCCCACCGCCGTCGGGGTTGGACATCGTGGCGTCCAGCCCGTCCACGTCGGCGCGGCCCTCGACCAGGCGGAGCGCGCCAAGGTAGTGGTCGAAGCTCCGGTTCTCCATCATCAGCACCACGACGGTGTCGATGGTGGCGGCCGCAGGGGCGGACGTGTCGCCGCCGGTGTCCCCCGAGGAGGTAGCGCAGGCGGCGACCGAGGCGGCGGCCCCCACGAGGGCCTCACGGCGGGACGGGACGAGAATTCCGACGCGACGCATGGAGGCTCCGAGGGGGAGGAGGCGGACGACTGGGGCATCCGGGGCGCCGAGGGGGCACCCCGCCCCAGGAGACTAAGGGACCAGATCCGCGGCGTCGCGCGGCTCGATCTTCCACTCCGAGAAGGAGTAGTAGACCACACCGGTCACCGTCGCGAAGGTGTCGCCGTTGGCCGAGTCGTGCTCGAAGTACAGGTTGTCGATGCCGATGTTGTAGTTGGTCGCGACCTCGCCGAACTCGTCTTTTTCGCTCATGATGGCCACGTCGGCGAGGGTGAGGAGGGCGCCCTCATAGGGCTCCCAGTCGGCCGGGGCCTCCGAGAGGGACTCGGCCACGGGAGTGCCGCTGCCCGTGAGGCTCATGTGGGTGGCGGTGTCGACCACGCGGAGCTGGGTGAAGTCGTAGAACTCCTCGGCGGAGCCCGAGAGGGTGTAGACCTCGCCGACCTGGGGGTCGACCTCGGCGTCGGGGGTGTAGACGGCCATGCCGGTGCCGGGGCCGCCGCCGGCGTCCTGGATGAAGAAGGTCGTCGAACCGTCCTTCTGCGCGCCCTGCCCGGTGACGACCACGCCCTCGAGCGTGACGGGGCCGCACAGGTCGCCCGCCTGGATGGCGGCGATGGTGCCGGCCTGCGCGGCGGGGGCGGTGTAGGCGCCGAGGTCGGCGTCGGTGCGGGGGTTGAGCGAGTGGGCCTTGTATTCGTAGAAGACGACGCCACTCACGCTCTCGAAGGCGCCTCGGCAGTCGTAGTCGAGGTACTGGAAGCCGTCGTCCAGCTTGATGCCGCCGGAGAGGGTGCCGGTGTTGAAGCCGTCGATCTCGGTGACGGTCTGGTCCTGGAGGCTCACGACGACGCTCTCGTAGTCCTCCCAGTCGACGCCAGCGCCGTCCCCGAGGTCGACCGGGGCGGGCTGCGCGGCCTCGCCGGTGATCTCGACCGCGCTCACGTCACCAATGACGAGCTCCATCCAGCCGTAGAACTCGGTGGGGGTGCCGGTGATGCGGACCTCGTCGCCCTGGGCGACCTCGAGGCCCTCCATCCCGAGCTGGCGCCACACGTAGAGCCCGCTGTTCGCGCCGCCGGCGGGGTCGGCGACGAAGAAGCCGTCCCCGTCGCGGTTGACGGGGCTGGTGACCACGAGGCTGTCGAGCGTGACGGGCACGTCCTGGGGAGCCGTGCCGTCGTTCACGTCGAAGACGGTCACGTCACTGCCGCCCGGGCCGGTGTCGTCCGAACCGGCGGTGTCATCGAAGGTCTTCGGATCGAGACAACCCGCGACGAGAAACAGGGCGAGGAGCACGGGCTTCGTGGTTGGCATGTCGCCTCCGAGGATGTAGAAGGAGCCGCCGGGCGCGCGCCGCTCCGTTGGGGAGCGCGTCGGGCCATCGGGGCGGGCTGCCGCTCATTACACGGCGGAGGAACGGGTGACAAGCGACGATTCTGCGCTCTACGTCCGAGGCCTCGCGCGTCGGTACGGGAGCCGCTCGGCGGTGGACAGCCTGGACCTGGACGTACGTCCAGGAGACCTCTACGGTTTCCTCGGCCCGAACGGCGCCGGTAAGACGACGGCCATCCGCTGCATCCTCGGCCTGATTCGTCGTGATGCGGGAACGGTCGAGATCTTCGGCAACGCCGACCCCGTCGCCCAGCGCGTCGGGGTGGGCGCGATGGTGGAGACGCCCCGGTTCCACGAGTGGCTCTCGGGCCGCGCCAACCTCGAGATCGCCTGTGCCTACGCCGGCCGCGGGGACGCCGCCGAGATCGACCGCGCGCTCGACCGCGTAGGCCTCACCCCGCGCAAGAACGACAAGGTCAAGGGCTACTCCCTCGGCATGAAGCAGCGCCTGGGCATCGCGCGCGCGCTGGTCGGCGAGCCCAAGCTCCTCGTGCTCGACGAGCCCACGAACGGCCTGGATCCGCGCGGCATGCGCGAGGTCCGCGACCTTCTCGTCGAGCTCGCGCGACGCGACAAGCTGACCGTGTTCGTGTCGAGCCACCTCCTCTCCGAGGTCGAGGCCATGTGCAACCGCGTCGGCATCATCGACAAGGGCGTGCTCAAGGCCGAGGGCCGCATGGAGGACTTGTTGGCGCGCGCCGCGGGCCGCCGCGAGGTCGAGATCGCGGTCGCGGACCGTACCACCGCGGTCCTCGCACTCGCCGGCATTCCCGGCGCCGAGATCGTGGGGGACGGCGCGGACGGCCGCATCCGGGTCTCCCTCGATCAGATGGACGCCGCCGGCCTCAACCGCGCGCTGGTGCTCGCGGGCGTGGGCGTGAGCGAGCTCGTCTCCCGCGGCGGCTCCCTCGAGGAGCTCTTCCTCTCCGTCACCTCCGCCGAGCCTGGCGTCGAGGAGCGCGCATGATCCCCCGCCAGTTCCCCAGGATGGTCCTCGCGGAGACGCGGAAGGTCTTCACCAGCGGCAGCGCGATGGCCGCCATCGTGATCGCGCTGCTCGTCGCCATCGGTGCAGTGTTCGGCGTGTGGCAGTGGGGGCACATGCGCGACTCGTTCAGCGCCTCGGTGAACGGGCAGGAGGCCGTCTCGAACTTCACGTCCTCCGGCGAGTACGTCGCCAGCTGGGCGTTGTGGGCGCGCAATTTCTTTCTGCTGCCGCTCTTCCTGCTGCTTGCCACCGCGGGCGCGGTCGCCGGCGAGCTGGGGGACCGCACGCTGCGGGAGCTCGTCGTGCGCCCCGTGCCGCGCTGGAGCATCCTCGCCGCCAAGCTCCTGGCCCTGTGCGGGCTCTCGGTCGTGACCCTCATCGTGACCCTCACGCTCAGCCTCGGCCTCGGCGCCGCCTTCTTCGGCCTCGACACCACCGGGGGCGCGCTCTCGTCGCTCCTCCTCGGCTACGCGGCCAGCTTCCTCTCGGACGTGGGGCTCATCGCGCTCACGATGCTCGCGTCGATGCTGGTCACGTCCGTCGGCGGGGTCGTCGTCGCGATGCTCCTGCTGCTCCTGCTCGACTTTGGCCTTGGCCTCCTACTCAAGCTCCTCGGCGCAGTCGGTGCGGAAGAGGCCGCGCTCGTCGTGCCCTACACGCTTGGCAACGCGCTCGGGTGCTGGAACGGCTTCGAAAAGGGCTGGGATCCCGTGCAGTTCGGCGCGCTCGGGGTGTACGTCGTCGTGTCTGCGGTGTTGACCGTTGCGCGATTCAACAGGATGGATGTACCCTGATCGGCATGGCACCCCCCGCCCCGCAGCCGCTGCTTCTATCCAACTTCGCGACGCCGGCCGCGTGGTGTGACGTGTATGGCGTGGTCGTGGCCTGCAATGACCCCTTCGTCGCGTGGGCGGGCCCCGTGGTCGGCCTCCGCGTCGAGATCCAGGGCACGCGCGGTGCGCTCTTCGCCGCGGGCAGCCCGCCGCGCCCGCTGCACATGTGTCCGCTCTCCGACGGGACCTGGCTCGCCCTCGGAGCCGCCGGAGAGAACCAAGGGGTGGTCAGCGCCGTCACCGCGGCGGTGGCGCAGCGGCTCGAGCGCCTGGAGGCCTCGCTGGAAGGGAACGCGCAGATCGGGCTGCTCGAGGTGCCCTCCGAGCCCGTGGCACGCTGCCTCAGGGAGACGCTCGCGGGCGCGGAGGAGCTTCGGGCGTTGCGCCTCCAGATCGCGGCGCTCGGGGAGCCCACCTCGGGCGAGCGGATGCCCGTTTGTCTCGGCGTGCTGATGCGCGACGCCGTGGCCGCCCTTCGGGAGCTCCCCGTCACGCTGGACAGCGGCGACGGCGACTACACGGTAGAGGTAGACCGCGCACGCCTCTTTCCCCTCCTCGTGGGCCTCGTGGCCGACCTCGCCGGCGCAGCCACCCCCGACGCCCCCCTCCGCATCGAGCTCCGAAGCGGGGACTCCGTGCGGGTCCGCCTCGCGCCAGCCGCGCTCCTCGCGACCGACCTCGGCGGGATCGACGCCGCCCGCCGCTTCGTCACCGCCGCGGGGGGCCGCATGCTGGTCGAGCCACAGGTGGCCGTCGTCATCGAGTTCCCGGCCTTCGCCTCCGGTCTCCGCGCGGGCGCCGGCAAGGGCACCGTCCTCATCGTGGACGACGACGAGTCCACGCTCGCCATGATGGGGGCCGTGCTCCGGCGCGCCGGCTTCCAGGTCCTCACCGCGAAGGACGGCGTCGCCGCCTCGGTCCTCCTCCGGATGCACCTCTCCGAGATCGTCGCCATCGTCGCGGACGCCGTGCTCCCCGGCCGAAGCGGCGTGGAGCTCGCGGCCGAGGCGCGCCGCAGCGTGCCCCATCTCCCGGTGCTGCTCGTCAGCGGCCACTCGAGCGACCTCCTCGGCGCGGAAGACGTCGACGACCTCCCCATCCTCTCCAAACCCTTCGGCGCGCGCGCCCTGACTGAGCGCGTGCGGGCCCTCCTCGAGCTCGTGTAGCGTGTCGGCCCTCCCCTTCGTCGCACTCCTCGAACAGCGGCTCCAGGACGTGCTTACCCGCGTGGTGGACGCGAGCCCGGCGCTCCGGCACGTGCGGGTCCTGCCGATCGACTGGCACGAGCGGAGGGTGCTCCTCGCGGATCCCGAGGTGACCGCGTCGCTCGACACGGAGACGCGCACCGAGATCCTGGCCATCCGCGCCGCGCTCGAACGGGTGGAGGCCGGGACCTACGGCCTCTGCGCCCGGTGCGGCCGAGGCATCAGCGTGGCGCGGCTGAACGCGCTGCCGTTGCTCCTCACCTGCGTGCGCTGCACCGCGGACTAAGGGCTCGCCGCTCCATCAACCGCGCATTCGGCCGCCGCGGGGCTCGCGTGCGCGGCGCCCCTGAGCGGCCCCGGCTTCACACGCGCCCGGTGAGAACCGCCGCGCGCCAGGCCACCAGCGCCACCAGCAGGATGAACGACACCGGGACGGTCGCGAGCAACGCCTGGCGCGCCGCAGGGCCCGGCCTCGTCCGGTAGCGGAACCACACGGCGTACCCGAGAAGAGGAGTGAGCAAGAGGTTCGCGAGGGCGAGTCCAGCGAGCTGACGGGCGCTGAAACCGACGATCACGACCTCCTGTCCGCGG
>Ga0164294_10003977_pt1 | contig 13017 bp, 24 predicted proteins | sample GEODES005metaG_FD_111479 | JGI IMG/M metagenome (GOLD analysis project Ga0164294, IMG submission 111479) | Oligotrophic lake water microbial communities from Sparkling Lake, Wisconsin, USA - GEODES005 metaG | ecosystem: Environmental > Aquatic > Freshwater > Lake | place: USA: Sparkling Lake... | reverse complement strand
GCTGTTTATGAAATTAAAGGGACTGCAAATTTTGACGGAATTGTTGCGCCATTTCAATACAAATCTGCTATATAATGGACAAAAATATTTTACTTGGTAAATTAACTCCGTTTAGTAATCAGCGCCGTTTGCTGGTAAATGAACAGCAAGTAAAAGACATTGTTTCTGCAATGCTTGAAGCACATAAAAAATACGCTAGTGAATACGATAAAATTTCTGATAATTTTTATTCAGGTGGTGCAATTCAAACTGCAAAGAAAATATTTCAATTTCTTAAAAAGAATATCAAATACACGGTTGATAGTGAAGCCAGCCAAAAAATAATGTCACCTAGCGCCATAATTTCAATAGGTCGGAATGACTGTAAAAATTATGCGCTTTTTATTGTTGGTATTTTAGACAGTTTGCGCCGCAAAGGATATTTTAACAATAAAGTTTTTTACCGTTTTGCTTCATATAGGTTATTGGATTCAATACCCCATCATACTTTTGCGGTGGTAATTGATGATCAGGGAAATGAGGTTTTTGTTGATCCTGTGCTATCTACATTTAACGAAAGAAAAACATATTTTCATAAAATTGATAAAACGCCAAAAATGAGCTTATACTCCGTTTCGGGAATTTTCACAAAAAAGCCAAAACCAGCGGCAACAACCAAAATAGATACTACAGGAATTACAAAGGCACCAGCCAAAAAAATTGTTGTAAAAGTTGCACTGGCACCAGCACGCGGCGCGTTTCTTTTATTAGTTGGTTTAAACTTTACAGGGCTTGCAACAAAATTGAAACAGGCATTTGTTAACAATAAAAATAAGGTTAACGATTTTTGGAATAATTTGGGCGGCAACACAAATGAATTGTTAAGAAAAGTTGAACAGGGCGCCCTTAAAAATAGATTGCTTGGGGAAGATGTTTATTTTCCTTCTGAAGGACAAATTGGTGTTGTTGAAGCAGCTACAGCCGTGACAGTGACAGCGGCAACTCCTATTTTGGTAAAAGTTGCGCAATTTCTTGCTAGTATTGGAATTGATGCCAAAGAACTTGGCGACAGCGCAAAACAAATCCTAGCAAAACAAGTACAAAATGTTGTTGATAAACAACAGGAAAAACAAAAAGCAGAGGCGCAAGATTTTAATAGAAATGTTGAAAAAATTGTTGAAAGCGCCGAAATGCCAGCACCCCAAAAACAAAATTATTTGCCTTACTTAATTGGTGGGGGATTGGTTATTTATCTTATAAGTAAGAAAAAATAACTTTCTTTTCACCTTTAATATTAATAACATGACAGCAGCACAGAAAGCAGCAAAAGAAAAATTTTCAAAAGCAATTGCATATAGAACAAAAACAGGGGTAAGCTTAAAAGAAGCTTTTGCTCATGTTTACGGTAAAAAAGTTGGTGCAATTAAAAAGAAGACAGCTTCAAAGAAAAAAGCAGCTGTAAAAAAAGCAATACCAAAAAAGAAAACATCTGTAAAAAAAGTAGCACCAGTTAAGGCGGCACCAGCAAAAACAACAGTAAAAAAATATAATTCAATTACAACTGTTAGCGGAATAAAAAAAGCAGCTGCAAAAAAGAAAGCAGCCCCTAAAAAAGTTACTTCAAGTCATAAAGACACAAAAAGTCACAATGTAAACATTAGAGTAATGAGTGGAATAAATAAAATGATAGGTAATTTAAGAAGGCAATATATAGCAGTCTTTCACCTTTCAGATGGTAGTGCTGAAAATGAAGTTTTTAGCGCAACAAGTTTAAAAGAAGCAAAAGTTTTTGCTAGTATGTATAAAAGAAGAAATGGTTTTAAAGGTCGTGTTACAGTGCATTTAATAAAAAGATAATAGTAAATATTAAATAAAAATCTTGGAATAGTGTTCCACAAAAAAACAAAAAACAAATAAAATGGCTAGAAGAAAAAAGAAGGCAGCCCCACGCCGCCGCCGTTCAGGCAGAAAAATGGGAGCATTGGGTAAAGGTTTTATTATGGATGCGGCTGGATTAGTTGCTGGTGCTGTTGGCGCTAGAATTTTAACCAGTTCACCAAAAATTTTACCAAATCTTGATTCTAAGTTAAAAAGCGCTGGTGTAATTGCATTGGGTGTTTTCTTTCCTAAACTTTTGAAAGGTGGTTTGGGTAAGTCAATTGGTGACGGTATGATTGCTGCTGGTGGTCTAGGATTGCTACAGGCTACAAACATACTCGGACAAATTGATTCAAGCATGGACATTCCTGTTTCGGTTATGGCTGGTGATGATCTTAGCGTAATTGCTGGTTATACTCCTGATAACCTTAGCGTTATTGCTGGAATGGATGAAGAATATAATTACTAAAATTTAAAAAAAATAACATGGCAACACAACACGGCGCCCGCCTAGTTTTCGACAATTCGAAAGCCCTTATTTCAAATGCTGGATTGAGCATTCAATCAGCTGTACTTTCTCAATCTTATTTAAGAAGTGAAGTTGCGATGTCAACTTCTGTTACTTCATATCAGATTCCTATTATCATTAATACTCAACAAGGTAATTCCTATTCCACTAACAACCTGTTGCAACTTCAGGACGCGTTTGTAGTTTCTAGCATAGGCATATTTGTTTCAATTCCAACTTCAAGCACTACAACTGCTTTTCCTTTGTACACTTATCCTAACGCAATAGCTTTCACCACTTCAGGTGCTGCAACTGCTTTGTATAATTTGTACTCAGGCAAACTTTCTATTACTGTAAATAATAAGACCATCATGCCATCCTGGGATATTTACAGACATTTGTATGTTCCACAATTTCAACAAGGAACTTCAAGTAGTGCAACTAACGGCGGTATAGATCAAAATGACGCAACAGAATTTGGATACTATCCATGTGAACCAAATTTGGTTTTTGTTGGATCTAAAAATAACGTTGTTACTTTAGATCTTCCAGCTGCTATTGGTACTTTGCAAGCTTCTACAACTCCTAGAATTGTGGTAATTTTTAGAGGCATCCTAGCGCAGAACTGTACTCCAGTACGCTAGTTTTAAATTGATAGCAATGCAGTGGGGCGATGGCACGTTAAAAATAGAAGCCCCTTTTTTTTATTTTAATATAAAAGTCAAAAAATGACAAAGATTCAAAATTTCGAATTTATTGAATGCGTTGTACCACAATCTAGCACTGGAACAAAATTCTTTTTTCCTGATCAGCCACAATTGCGTTTTACATCATTGTTAAATTTAGTTTCTTATACAACAGATTCTTGTACTAATTCAATTTTAAGTGGCAATCCTTTGTTGTCAATTGCAAATTTGAAAAATACATACTTGATTCTTTACGCTAATGATAAGGAGTGTATAAATCGTATTCCTGTTATGTCATTAAATGTACAAGGCACAACAACTGCATCAAGTTCATGGGTTTATAATATTGCCCCATTTGCTGGACAGCAAATTGTATGGTCAAAGTCATACATACAAAGCCCTGTTGCTTATTCATCAATTTCAGGATCTAATTTTTCTGTTGTTTTTGGTGTTTATTACGCTTAATTAGGCACTTTCTTTTCACCTTTAATAATTGAATTATGGCAAACCCAAACAACGTTTTTTTAACTGGTACTCAAAAAGTAATGGATTGGTACGATCAAAACGCAAAAACTTGTTATTGGTCAATTACTGATACAAAGGGTGATATTGTTTTTTATAATGCTGACAATGACGAAAACGTTTCACGTGATCATTTAGAGGCAAACATCAAAAGCGCTGAAACAGCTGGAATGGATTGCACATTTATTTTGCGTATTCATCCAAAAGCACCCAAAGGGGGTTACTTTGTTAATAGTTCTGAAAAAATGATTATTACAAAATTTCGCCCTGTTTCATATGAAACATCAACAATACAGCCAATTGGTAATATACAAATGGGTTACGCTAATAATCATTTGTTAGGTGAATTAAACAGCTTAAAAAGCCAAATTGCGGCTTTGCAAATGAAATTAGATCAGGAAGATGAAGAAGATGAAGAAGATGAACCTGAAGAAGGTGGATTGGCTGGTTTTATGAAAAACCCAATGATTCAAAATATGCTTATTCAACAATTACAAGGAATATTTATGCCAACAACAAAAGTAACTAACGTAGCTGGTGTTTTAGACGGTGCTGAAGCTGATCAGGATGCTAAGATTGATGAAGCAATAGAAGTGCTAAAACAATTTGATTCTAATTTAGGTGATGATCTTTTACTATTGGCTGAAATGGCTTTAAATGATAAGCAGCAATTTAATTTTCTTCTTAAAATGTTAAGAAAATAAAATGGGAATTGAAGTAAGTAAATTGATTGGCAAAAACTTGGTAACAAAAAAAATGTTACCAGCTTTTAATTTTCCTGAAAAACCTAACAAAGTATTATTTACTATTCCTGTAAACGGTCGCACTGGTGAAGTATATAGTTATGTTGAAAGACCTACAGGCATTTGGTTACAATTTAGAAGATTAGGCGGATCTTTTTATTATATTTTATTTAGCCCTAGTAATTTTGTGGTTACTTCTGACATTCAAAAAGAAATCAAGATACAGCAAGCACAGGATGAAAAGGAAATAATTCAACAGAAAGGACAATTTGCATATTATTTTGAAAAATATGGAAAATTTGTATTTTTTGGTGTTATTGGTGCTTATGTTTTAACGTCTTATTTAAAAAACAAAAAATGAAAAACAAAGCCCTATTAACTTATTTATTAATTGGTGGCGCTGCTTATTATTTTATATATAAAAGCAAAGCCAAAAATAAAAGTTATAAAATTACGGTACCTGAACCAACTAAAATAAGTGAACAGGAATTTAGACAAAAGGCACCAGTAAAAACAATATTTCAAAAAGCGGCGCCAATTGTAAAAAAATTATTTGCAAAGAAAAAAGCTGTTGGACAGTTTCCTGATACTTTTTAAAAAATACATATATGCCACAACCTGAACATTTAAAATTGTACGAGCAAAGCGAAACTAAAATTAAGTTTCAAAAGCAATTAAGCGACAGGCAAAAATATGAACAGGAAAACAATGTTAGTAAGTCAACAGGGCGTTTGTTTCAAAAATATTATATAGAAACAAAAGTTTTTTATACTTCGCAAAACATTGAAAGTAATTGCAACGACATTACATTTATTAATCAAGGCACCACAAATTTTACTATTATGGATGTATTGATTTTACCAAATCAATCATTGCGTATAACTGGAAACGCTGGTGAAATAGATACAACACAATACACACTTACTTTTGACACTTTAGTAAGTACAGGTAATCTTTGTACAGTCATAAGAAAACTATTTAAGTAATGATAACATTAGATCTTTCTATACTTAATCAGAAAGGAACGCCCATGTTCTATTCTGATACTTTAGCACTTCGCCCAACGTTTGGAATTGCTGGAAGGATCTTTATTGATATTGCCAGTCCTTATGGTATTTATCGTGATACAGGAACAGCATGGCAACAAATAGCTGTTGGATCAGCTGGAAGCGGCACAATAACAGGCGGAGGTACAATTAACACGCTAGCAATGTTTACCCCTAGCGGAACGGCTGTGGGGGATAGCAAAATTACACAGTCAGGATCTGACATTAATATTGATGCAAACGTTAATGTTACAAACGGAAACATAAATTTACCAGCAAACAACACTGTAGGCGGAACAACATATAAGATACAGCAAGTCATGGCAACAAATGACGGTTGGTCTATTTACGGTAATGCTGTTGCAACAGATCGCGGGGAAGTTGTTTTTGAAGTTAGTGACAACGGCGCTAGTTTTAATCCAGCTGGACAACGTTACAGATTTCACTATGAGGCTACTAGTTCAGGATCTAACAAAGACGTTTTAATTATTGATTATAATTTGTCATCTTTTACCACTGCAATTGATGTTAACCACGTACACACTGCTTTAGGTGGCGCAACAAATCCATATGGGCAGCAAATTTCAGTAACAAATACTTTTAATGCTGGAATTACTTGGACAGCTTTATTAGCTTGTTTTAATACTTCTAGTTTAATGAATAACAATTGGAATGGTTCAGCTACATTTGGCAATGGTAGTTACACTGGAAGCGCTGTAAATGTGCTTTACAATACTTTTAATGCTGTTGGATCAACAATCACTAACACACAGGCAACGGACGGGGTGCGAGCATGGGCAAATGAAATTTTGCAGCTAAGAATTGATGGTACAAATAATGGAACATATACACACTTTGCGAATAGTGTTGTATATGGTGATTTTGCCAGTAGTACAGCTAGGTTAACAATAACTAACCGTTACGGCTATTTAGTTAATAATTTAGATGAGTATGCGGCTGGTCATACATACGGCGCAAGATGGGCATTTTATAACGCTGGTCCTGATGATAACAATTTTTTTGCTGGAAGGACAATATTAACTGTTAAATATAACCGTCAAACAGCTAGTTACACATTAGTTGATTCTGATCGTTCAAAAATGGTAGAAATGAATGTGGCAACGGCAAACAATTTGACAATACCGTTAAATTCAAGCGTTCCATTTCCAATTGGTGCACAAATAGAAATTGCTCAATACGGCGCTGGCCAGACTACAATAGTGGCTACTGGTGGCGTTACAATTAGATCAGCTAGCGGAAATTTAAAAATTGCTTCTCAATACGTTGCTGTATCCTTATTAAAAATTGGTACGAATGAATGGTATTGTTTCGGTAATTTATCAGCTTAACACTTTCTTTTCACCTTTAATAAATAACAAATGATACCTGTAGGAATATTGACAGCAGCTGCAACAAGTTCTTTTAGTTTTTTATTAGATCAGTTTCCAAGTGCTTCTGTAGCTTATTCTTTGCGAAAATTAAGGGCTGGTTATACTGGCAATTGTGTTAGGGTAAGACGTAGTTCTGACAATACTGAATTAGATTTTGGTTTTGTTAATAATTATGTAGATACAGCTTCAATTTCTACTTTTTGCGGTGCTGGGAATGGGTTTGTAACAATATGGTATGACCAAAGTGGAAATGCAAATAATACAAATGTTTCTACTGCTGCAATACCTCAAATATATTTTTCAGGTGCTTTTGTTCTTCGAAGTGGGAAAGTTTATATACAATTTCCATTTAATGCAGGATTTAATATGTCTTCGCAAATAACAAGAACGGCTGTACAAAATTATTCCTTCTGGACTACCTATGAAAAAAATGCTACAGGCAATCAATCAATATTTTTAGGTTCGGCTGGTTATTTGTGGTTAGATTATGGCGCTAATCAATATATCAGTAATTTATCTCCTATAAATATTACTCCAAACAATTACGCAATTAATACGAGATATTTAGTCAATCACATTTCTGATACTTCAACAGTTACTATATACTCTAACAATAGTATTTGGGGTAGCAGAACTAATATAGATCAAGCAAGTTTAAATGCAATATGTAGTACAGCTAATAGATCTGCAACTATAACTATGGCTGAATTTGTATTTTATTCAGTTAGTCAAGCAGCTAACAGAACAGCAATTAACACTAACATAAATTCATATTATACAATTTATTAATTATGGCAAATATTCAACCAATTTCAACTTGGTATCAAGGCGAAATACATCAAGCAAATGTTTTCAGTCTTTATAGCACTGGTGACAACCTTATTGATAGCGCAACATTTCAATATCAACTAATTGAATTAATTATTGTTTCACCTGATGAACAAAGCAGTCAAACGCTAGTAACTGGACAGCTTGCAATTAATGGCGCTGATTATGCGCAATGGGATGCTGAAATTGATGCAAACGCTTGGATATATCAATGGGCAGCTAATCAATTAAATTTAGTTTTAATTCCTTAATTTTACTTTATGCAAAAATTAACTGAAAAACAAGCATTAGAGATTGTAAAAGCAACACTTGACAAAGCTGTAAAAGAAGGTATTTTTAGCAGCTTAAACGATGTTTATACAATAGTTGCTGCATTTGACGTAATAGCAAAAAAAGTAATTGATGAAAGCAATATCAATGAACTATGACCATAGTGTTTTTGGCACTATAACAACAGTTTTAATAAGTGTAATTGGATTAAATGAAATTGATTTAATTAGTAAAATTGTTTTTATGGGTGCTAGTACCCTTACTTGTTTATTTACTTGTGTTTATACTTATAAAAAAATTAAAAACTTAAAAAAATGAAAAAATTTTTTAACAACATTAAAACAACTGTTTTTGGCGCTGTAGCTGGCTTACCATTATTAGTTGATGGAATAGCCACAAAAGATTTTACAAAGATTTTTAGCGGCATTGGTGCAATATTAGTCGGTTTATTTGCTAAAGATCATGACTCCCAATTTTAAAAAATACGCCATTATTGGCGCAATTGTAATACTTATCTTTATGTCAACAACATCAAAGGCGGCGTCTATTATTGCCATATTTGAAGGCAAAAAATTAAAAGCTTATAAAGATCAGGCCGGCGTATGGACTATTGGATTTGGTTCAACCTTTAACATAGATGAAAACCGAAAAGTTAAAGAAGGTGATACAATCACAGAAACAACAGCGTTGCGTTGGCTAAAAACAATTACAGCTAATTTGCAAGCTGATATTAAAAAGCTAGTTAAGGTGCCAGTGACGCAAAATCAATTGGATAGCTTAACATCATTGGCTTATAACATAGGACCAACAGCATTTAAAGATTCTACTTTATTAAATAGATTAAATGCTGGCAAACCCAAAAGTGAGGTCGGGGAACAGTTTATGCGCTGGGTGTTTGTTAAGGGTGTAATGAATCAAGGTTTAGTTAATCGAAGGTTAAAAGAAAGGGAATTATTTGAAAAATAGTTGTTTATACGCATAGGTTAGTTTGAAGAATACAGGGGATGTTTTTACATTCCCTTTTTTTGTGCTTTTTTTAAAATAAATATTTAGTATTTTGATTTTTGTATTGATAATGTTATTAATATTACGGTAACAAACGAATTTTAAACATAAAAATTAATCAAAATGAAAAAAACAACATTTCAGATCATTGCTTTTGTACTTCTTTGCCTATTAATTGCTACAGCTGACAGCTGGTTTAATTTTTAATCCCATGTTTAGGGTAATAGGTTGGCTTTTAGCCATAATTTTCTATTTTATTATTTCGATACCTGTTGGCATACTAGTTTATGGTATTGCCTATATTTTTTTTACAATTAAATACATAATCTACTATGTACGACGAAAATTATGAAGAATTTAGCGCTATATACAAGTCCATTTTATGGCATGAAGCAGAGATAGCAAAACTGCAAAAAATTGTTGCTGGTAATCTTGACAACATACAAATACACTTTTTTAATAACAAAGTATTTACTAGTTTATACCAACGTGATACACATTTAAGTTTAGATGCAATGGTAAAAGTAATTGCTAGCAATACAATTGAGGCATACAAAGAACAAATACAAAAACTTAAAAACAGTTTATGAGTGAAACAACTTTAACACACGATAACTTATTAAAAATTTATGCAGCAATGATTCAAATTGCACCTATAGACAGGTCAGTATATTTTGATAAATATTTAAAAGAAGTCAAAGAAAGATTGCAAGAAATTAGATTTTTATACAATTTAACTCAACAAAATGACGGGGATAAATAGACTAATAAATTGGCTTGAAGAAAACAAAGAATTAAAGATTTCAACAGAACATATAAAATTACAGGCGCAAGTTTTTGCACTAGAAGAATCTTTAAATATTAATTATTTTGAAAGCGTGACAAATATTTTTAACAAAAAAACAAACGAAAATGAACCAAAAAAACAGAGATCTTCCAGCCTATCCAATTAAATTTAACGATCAATTCGGACAGTTAGTAATTTTGGGCGGCATGACAAAGCTAGAACTTGTAGCGCTAGAACTTTTAAAAGCTACATATCAGGGTGAAAAGTTTGAAGATTACCACAAAGAAGAAGAAATGTTTAGCATTAAATGTGCTTATGACATGGCAGAATTATTTTGTAGTTACATTGAGGCAAAACTAGAACAAGAAAGTAAAATTATTTCTTAAAATATCCTTAATGACAAACGAGGAAATTTTAAAATTAATTGAATCTAAAAAGTTCAAGAGAAACCACATACCCGAAACCGAGAAAGTAATTTTTTCGATTTCGGGTAAAACTATTGGGTGTAATCAATCTTTTGTATGCTTTCAGGGAATGCCCAAAAATGGAAAAAGCCTTTTCATAACTTCCGCAATTGCTAGCGCCTACACAACATGGGATATTTTTGGCATGAAAATTAATTTTCAAGATAACAGAAAGCGTTTGTGTTATGTTGATACAGAGTCAAGCGATTTTGATTTTTATAGGACATTGGAAAGGATTAGGCGCCAAACTTTACTCGATCAATTGCCGCACAATTTTGACGCCCTAAGCGTAAGGGAAGAAAGTCCAAACGACATACAAAAGCTTCTTGAATTTTATCTTGAATTTAACCCCGACTGCTCAATTTTGGTGCTAGATGGAATACTTGATTTAATTCAAGATTTTAACAATGTAGCGGAAAGTTTTAACTTAGTGCAATGGCTAAAAAAAATTACAAAAAAACATGATCTTTTGATTTTATGTGTTTTGCATTTAGGCAAAAAAGATAATTTGTCAATAGGTCATATTGGAAGCTTTTTAGATAGAAAATCTCAATCTGTTTTAAGGGTAGAAAAAAACAAGGAAAAAAAGACAATTGAATTGTCTAGTACATTTTTACGTTCCAGTGATGATTTTAACCCAATTTCAATACAGTTTCAAGGGAATGACTGGTACCAAGTGGACAACACGCCAATTGACAAAAGCAATGATGTTTTTGGCATAGATAAAACAATTTTGTTGCGTCAGGTACTACTAGAACCAAAAGGATACAATGCACTAGCAAATGATCTTTGCGAAAGGACAGGAAAGGGCTTAACTAGCATAAAAAAGCTGCTAAAAGATTGGATTGCAGACGGTACAATTGTAAAACATAATGATCAATACAAGACAAAAAAATAGGCGCTGATTAAGGCGCCCACTTCGACAAACGAATTTAAAATTAATCAAATTCACTTTCTTTTCAAAACAAAAATATAAATAAAAAATGACACATGGAAGTTTATTTTCAGGAATTGGCGGATTTGATTTAGCGGCTGAATGGATGGGATGGGAAAACAAATTTCATTGCGAATGGAATGAATTTGGACAAAAAATATTAAAACATTATTGGCCTAACGCAGAACAATTTACAAACATAATAACAACAGATTTTACAAAATATGCAAACAAAATTGATATTCTCACAGGTGGATTTCCTTGCCAACCTTACAGCGGAGCCGGTAAAAGACTTGGAAAAGAAGATGACCGACACCTCTGGCCGCAAATGCTTAGAGCAATTCAAGAAATTCAGCCGCGTTGGATTGTGGGCGAAAACGTTTACGGCCTTGTTAATTGGTCAAACGGGCTGGTATTCCATGAAGTGCAAACTGATTTGGAAGCTCAGGGGTACGAAGTCACACCGTTTTTACTTCTAGCTTGCGCCGTTGGGGCGCCACACAGAAGGGATAGAATTTGGTTTGTTGCCTACGCCAAAAACAATGGATGCGACAAACGAGGGACGGAAATTAACGAATGGGAAAAACATATCCCATATAACGGGGAAAAGATTTGGAATCAGTTTACCACAAATGGCAAACAATCAAATGTTGCCAACACCAACAGCAATGGACGCGACAAATGCAACAATAAAAATGAAGTCATCACAAGTAAAGGAAGGCTCGATGCACAGTGTGACATTGACAAGAGCAATGGCAATGGGGATGTTGCCGACACCACGAGCATCGGACGAGAGGATACATTGGAAGACGGACAATTGGAAAGGGGACGATTTAGGAAGTCATATAAACGAGGCACTTGGGACTCGTTCCCATCTGTCTCCCCAATTTGTACTAGAGATGATGGGATTTCCGACCGATTGGACGGAATTACCTTTTCTAAGTGGAGAAACGAATCAATTAAAGCAGCAGGTAACGCAATCGTACCCCAAGTAGTTTTTCAAATATTTAATTCTATACAACAATACGAAAACACAAACAACTAAAATTTAAACAATGGCACAAAAACTTTACACTGGAATAATTTTTTTTCAAGATGCCCAAACACCGCGAAAATATCGCAACATTTCAAACTTAGAAAACTTTGCCAAATTTGGCTTAAAATTAGGCGGTTGGTATGTGAACCTATATTGCAAAAGTTCGGGGAAATTTGAGCATCGCTTGTACTTCTGACAACGTTTTACACTTCGGGATCAACCCCGAAAAACATCTAGGGGCATTTTGCCCCTTTTTTTATGTCCTGATTTTATCAAAGGTGAAAAGAAAGTGAAAAGTAGGGTCAGTAGGTGACCTAGGGTCATCAGTTTGGAAAATTACCAAGGGTCAGGGTCACCCCCCTAAAGGGGTGTGACCCTGTACCCGTGGATCATTTTTTCAAAAAAAATATTTGGTACGAATACGAAAAATATTTGATAACTTTACAAAAATTGTGAAAAGTTGAAAAAAAATTTAATTTTTGGTGGTTTGGCGCTGGCAGCAGTAGCGTATTTTGTTTATTCCAAAAAACAATTTGGCGAAAAAACAAAATTGCTATTTGACAAAATAAAAATTGTCGGTTCAGGCATCAGCAAAAAAATAGAATTAAATTTTAAAGTACAGAACCCAACAGGATCAAGCGGCACAATTTCTGCATTACAGGGCGAAGTATATTTTGCTGGTAAACAAGTTGCAGATTTTTCAAATTTTAGTGAACAAAAAATAGCCCCAAAAAGTGAAAGCATTTTAAAAGTTATTGCTAGTCCTAGCATTGGAATTTTACAACTTTTAGCAACAAAGGGATGGTTAAAAAAAGGTGCTGTTTATGAAATTAAAGGGACTGCAAATTTTGACGGAATTGTTGCGCCATTTCAATACAAATCTGCTATATAATGGACAAAAATATTTTACTTGGTAAATTAACTCCGTTTAGTAATCAGC
>Ga0164294_10003975_pt1 | contig 13019 bp, 8 predicted proteins | sample GEODES005metaG_FD_111479 | JGI IMG/M metagenome (GOLD analysis project Ga0164294, IMG submission 111479) | Oligotrophic lake water microbial communities from Sparkling Lake, Wisconsin, USA - GEODES005 metaG | ecosystem: Environmental > Aquatic > Freshwater > Lake | place: USA: Sparkling Lake... | reverse complement strand
TGGGCGCCGGCCTGCTCCAGTTGCCGGGCCAGCTGCACCCAGCTGCCGGGCCGGAAGCCATTGAGGCTGGCGATCAGGGGCACGCCCAAGCGGGAGCGGGCCTGGCCGATCAGGTCGAGATAGGACTGGGCGCCGCCGTGGCAAAGGGCCCCTTCCGGCAGGTAGCTGAGCGCCTCGGCATAGCTGTTGCTGCCGGCGATGGCGTGGCGGTGCAGCTCCAGCTGGTCGCGCTCGATCTGCTCTTCAAACAGGGAATGGAGCACGATCGCGCCGGCCCCGGCCACCTCGAGCGCCTGGAGCTGGGCCAGGCTTTCGCTCAGGGGCGCCGCCGCCCCCACCACCAGCGGGTTGCGCAGCTCCAGGCCCAGGTAGGTGGTGGTGAGATCGACGCTGGTCATGGATTCACCTCCTGGCCTGGCCTGGCCCCAGGACCGGCCTGGCCCCAGGACCGGCCTGGCCGGCCAGGGCCTGGTAGGTGGCCCAACGGCGTTGCCGCTGCAGTTCGGCGGCCGCGGCCAGCTCCCGGGCCCGCTCGGGCTGGCTGTGGCTGAGCAGGCGGAAGCGGTTTTCCAGGGCCATCGCCGCGGCCAGGGGGCGGCGCGGCGCCGGGCTGTCGAGCTGCAGGGGGTTTTCGCCGCGATCGGTGCGGCGCGGGTCGTAGCGGTAGAGCAGCCAGCGGCCCGACTCCACCGCCGCCTGCTGGTGGGCCATGCCCTGGGCCATGTCAATGCCGTGGGCGATGCAGTGGGAGTAGGCCAGGATTAGGGACGGCCCTTGATAGCTTTCGGCCTCAAGAAAGGCCCGCACCGTGTGCTCATCGCGGGCGCCCATGGCGACGCTGGCCACATACACATGGCCGTAGGTCATGGCCATCAGGCCCAGGTCTTTCTTGGCGGCCGCCTTGCCGGCGGCGGCGAATTTGGCCACGGCCCCCAAGGGCGTGGCCTTCGACACCTGGCCGCCGGTATTGGAATAGACCTCCGTATCAAGCACCAGCACGTTGACGTCGCTGCCACTGGCGAGCACGTGGTCGAGGCCGCCGAAGCCGATGTCGTAGGCCCAGCCATCGCCGCCCACCAGCCAGACGCTCTTCTTGACCAGGGCATCGGCCTGCTCCAGCAGCTGCTGCAGGGGGCCGGCCTGGCTGGGATCGGTCCCGCTGGCCATGCGATGGCGCACCAGCGCTTTGAGCGCCTCGACCCGTTGGCGCTGCTCGAAGATCTCCGCCTCGTTCTCCTGGCGGGCGGTGGTGATGGCCGTGATCAGGGCCGGCGGGACCTCGGGAGCCGGTCCAGCGGCAGGGTCACCGCTGCTCCCATCGCCATCGCCATCGCCATCGCCCCAGCCTCCGGCCAGGCGGGCCAACAGATCAAGGGCGGAGCGCCGTTGCTGGTCGAGGGCGACGCGCAGGCCATAGCCGAATTCGGCGTTGTCTTCAAACAGGGAGTTGCTCCAGGCCGGCCCGCGTCCGGCGCCGTTGGCACTCCAGGGGGTGGTGGGCAGGTTGCCGCCGTAGATCGAGGAGCAGCCGGTGGCATTGGCCACCAGCATGCGATCGCCGAACAGCTGGCTGGCGAGCTTGAGGTAGGGGGTTTCGCCGCAGCCGGCGCAGGCGCCGGAAAACTCGAACAGGGGCTGCTGCAGCTGCTGCTGGCCGAGCTTGTGGAGGTTGAGGCCGGCGCGGGGCTGCTCCGGCAGGGAGAGGAAGAAGTCCCAGTGGCGGCGGCCCGCCTGCCGCAGGGGCCGTTGGGGCTCCATGGTGATCGCCTTGCGGCGGGGCTCGAGCCGGTCCCGCACCGGACAGACCTCGACGCAGATCGAGCAGCCGGTGCAGTCCTCCACCGAAACCTGGAGGCTGAAACTCTGGCCGGCGAAGGCGGGATCGCGGGCGGGGGCCTGCAGAAAGCCCGCGGGAGCCCCAGCCAACGCCGCCGGATCCACCACCTTGGCCCGGATCACGGCATGGGGGCAAACCAGCACGCACTTGCCGCACTGCACGCAGAGGTCGCTGTGCCACACGGGCACCGCTTCGGCGATATTGCGCTTTTCCCAGCGGGCCGTGCCCACGGGCCAGGTGCCATCGCAGGGGAGGGCGCCCACCGGCAGGCTGTCGCCGCGCCGCTCCAGCAGGGGCCCAACTACCTCGCGCACGAAGGCAGGCGCTGAAGCCAGCCGCTCGCCCAGGCTCGGATCGGCGGCTTCGGGTCGAGCAGCCCCGGGCAGGGCGGCCCCAGCCCCAGCCACGTTGGGCGGCGGCCCAGGCTTAGCAACCGCTTCCAGCTCCGCTTCGGCGGCCGCCAGGTCGAGCTGGTGCAGGTGCTCGAGGCTGGACTCGAGGGCCCGCAGGTTCATGGCCACCACGGCCTCGCCCTTGCGGCCATAGGCCTGCTCGATCGAGCTGCGGATCCGGCTGATCGCCTCGTCGCGCGGCAGCACGCCACTGACGGCAAAGAAACAGGCCTGCATCACCGTGTTGATGTGGGGGCCCATGCCGGCCTGGCGGGCCACCGCAGAGGCATCAATCAGCCAGACCACGAGCCGCTTGGCGCGAATCGTTTGGCGCAGCCGCTCGCCCAGGCGCCGCCAACTGTCAGCCGCCGTAAATGGACTATTGAGCAGCAGCACGCCGCCCTCCACCAGGCCGGCGAGCAGGTCGAAGCGCTCGAGGAAATCCCAGTGGTGGCAGGCCACCAGCGTGGGGCGCTGGATCAGGTGGCTGGAGCGGATCGGCCGCGGCCCGAAGCGCAGGTGGGACACGGTGACCGAGCCCGATTTCTTCGAGTCGTAGACGAAATAGCCCTGGGCAAACAGATCGGTGTGCTTGCCAATGATCGTGATCGTGTGTTTGTTGGCGCCCACGGTGCCATCGGAGCCGAGGCCGTAGAACACGGCCCGCACCTCCGGCCTGGCTCCGCCACCTGGGGCGGTTTCCAGGTCCAACCCTTCGGTGATGAAGGCGGGATCGAAGGGGATTGAGTGGTGGGTCAGGTCGTCGTGGATACCAACCGTGAAGTGGTTCAGGGGCGCCAGGGACTGGCCCGCCTGGGTCCTGGCTTGGGCCTGAGCCCTGGCTTGGGCCTGAGCCCTGGCTTGGGCCTTGGCCAGGTGGTCGACCACGGCCTTGACCATGGCCGGGGTGAACTCCTTGGAGGCCAGGCCGTAGCGGCCGCCAAGCACCAGGGGCAGGGATCTCGCCCCATGGCAGCCAGCCCATTCCTCGGCCAGGGCCGCCACGACATCGAGGTAGAGGGGTTCGCCCAGGGCACCGGGCTCCTTGCAGCGATCCAAAACCGCGATCGCCCGCACCGCCGGTGGCAGGGCCTCCACGAACAAGCGGGCGGCAAAGGGCCGATACAGGCGCACCTTCAGCACCCCCACGGGCTCGCCTTGGGCCCGCAGCGCCAGGGCAGTGTCCTCGGCCGTGCCGCAGCCGGAGCCCATCAGCACCAGCACCCGCTCGGCATCGGCCGGGCCGACGTACTCATAGGGGTGGTAGGTGCGACCGCTGAGGCGGGCGAAGGCCGCCATCGCCTCCCCCACCAGGCCCGGAGCGGCCTCGTAGAAGCGGTTGACCGACTCGCGGGCCTGGAAATAGACGTCCGGGTCCTGGCTGGTGCCGCGGATCACCGGGTGGTCGGGGCTGAGGGCCCGCTGGCGCAGGGCGCTGATCGGGCCGCTGGGGATGAAGGCCCGCAGCAGGGCATCGCTGAGGGGCGCAATTTTTTGGATCTCGTGGGAGGTGCGGAAGCCGTCGAAGACATGCAGAAACGGCAGGCGACTCTCCAGGCTGGCCCGGGTGGCGATCGCAGCGAAGTCGCCGGCCTCCTGCACCGAGGCGGCGCAGAGGATGGCGCAGCCGGTGCCGCGGCAAGCCATCACATCGCTGTGGTCGCCGAAGATCGAGAGCCCCTGGGCCGCCAGGGCCCGGGACGCCACGTGGATGACCACGGGGGTGAGTTCGCCGGCCAGCTTGTAGAGCACCGGCACCATCAGCAGCAACCCCTGGGAGGCCGTGAAGCTGGTGGTGAGGCAGCCGGCCTGGAGCGCTCCATGGACGCTGCCGGCCACCCCGGCCTCGCTTTGCAGCTGCACCACCGACGGCACCGTGCCCCAGAGGTTGGGCTGGCCGGCGGCGCTCCAGCTGTCGCACGCCTCCGCCATCGGCGTGGCCGGAGTGATCGGATAAATGGCGATCACCTCGCTGAGCCGGAAGGCCACCCGGGCCGCCGCCTCGTTGCCGTCGATCGTGAGCCAGCGCTCCGCGGGAGCGGGCTGGCCAGGGGATGCCGTCTGGAGGGAGCTGTCGGTCATGGCACCTGCCTTTGGTGGTCGTGGCTGTCTGCTTCGTCTTCCAGCACCAGGCTCAAGGCCAGGCCCACGTGCACCAGCACCCGGTCGCCCACCCGGGCCTCGGGCAGGCAGGCCAGGCTCACCTGCTGGCGCACGCCGCCAAAATCCACCTCGGCCTGGCGCCAGAGGGCGTCATCGGCGGCAGCGGGCTGGGCATTGGCGGGCTGGGGCGCCAGGCTCGCAATCGAAACGATGCGTCCGGCCACCGCTAGGCACATGGCTCTGCCTCCCGGCGGGCGGGCCCAGGCAGCGGCGGCCTGGCCAAGCCCGGCGGATGGTCCGGGCCAGGCGGATGGTCCGGGCCAGGCTGGGGCGTCAAACCGTGCCGCAGGGCCCAAACCTGGCCCACGGCCAGGCCGCCGTCGTTGCAGGGCACGGCTTCACCCCAAAAGGGGCTCAGGCAGCGCTGCCGCAGGGCCGCGATCGTGGCCTCCAGCAGCAGGCGGTTCTGGAAGCAGCCGCCGCTGAGGGCCAGCTGGCGGCAGCCGCTGAGCTCAGCCGCCCCGGCGGCCAGCTCGGCCGCGGCCCTGGCCAGGCCCAGGTGGAAGCGGGCAGCGCAGCGCTGGATCGCCCCGGGATGGGCCCCAAGGGCGTGGCCCCCTATGTGGCCCCCTAAACGGCTGACCCCGGTAGGGGCAACCCCATCCGCCAGGGACAAATCATCGGCCAGAGCCAAATCAACTGGCAGGGCCAAATCAACTGGCAGGGCCAAATCATCGAGCAGGGCCATCAGCAGGGGCTCCCAGTCGAGCCAGCCCAGGGGTGGCGCCTGGCCGTCGGGCGGGTGGCTGAGGGGAAGGGGGTAGCCCGCCAAGGCACCAGGGCCGATCTCCCGGGCCGCCAGGGCTGGGGCCGCGGCCCCCTGCAGCAGCTGGCCGCCCTGGCCTTCGTGGTCGAGCCGCTGGCAGAGGCCCAGCAGGGAGGCCACCGCATCGAACAAGCGGCCGACGCTGGAGCAGGCCGGCGCGTTGCAACCCGCCGCAATCGCCTGCAACAGCAGGGCTGCCTCGCCCGGTTCAAAAGCGGCCAGGCTGTGGCGGGCACCTGGATGGGCTAGGGCGACGGGGCCAAGGGTCGCCAGCAGGCCCAGGGCCGCCCGGCGCGGTTCGGCCATGGCCCGTTCGCCCCCCGGCAGGGGGAAGGGACGTAGGCCGGCCAGGCGCCGCCAGCCCCCCGGCTCCACCAGCAGCAGCTCACCGCCCCAGAGCGGGGGGGCAACGGTCGCCCCGGAGCCATCCGCTCCAGCCCCGGCCTGACCGCTGCGCCCCCCCAGGCCAGCCGCAGGCCGATCGTCGGCGCCGTAGCCCAGGCCATCGAAACTGAGCACCAACAGGGGCAGGTCCAGCCCGTGTTCGGCCGCCACCGCCAGGCCGTGGGCCAGGTGGTGGGGCACCGCCTGGAGCGACGCAACCCGGCCTTGACTGAGGCGATGGCCCAACTGGTGGAGTTGATGGCCCAACTGGTGGCTGAGGTAACCGGGGTGGCCGTCGATGGCGATCGCCCCGATCTGGTGGGCGTGGCGACTGAGCAGTTCGCCGGCCCCGACCTCGAGGCGCTGCAGGCAGGCTGGGGCGCGAAGGTCACCGAGCTGGGGCGCCAGAAAGAGCTGGTCGCCCAGGGCCAGGGCCGGCGCGCTTTTGAGGTCGCCACCCAGGGCGAGCACCCCCAGGGTCGGCTCTAGCGGGGAAAGGAGCGGGCCATGGGGCGCCGAGTTGCCTAGGTGCACCGATAGGGACAGGGGCTCTGGGGCATAGCCCCGGGCCCGGCGCAGCAGGGCTGGCCGGCCCTCGATCAGCTGCAGCAGCGAATCGTCCAGGGGGCGGGCGATCGGCCGGTTATGGACCAGAAAGCCATCGGCGATCTCCCCGAGAAGCCGGCGGGCCACCAACGGATCGCTGACTAGGGGCTCGCCGCTGCGGTTGCCGCTGGTGGCCACCAGGGGCCGGCCGAAGCGAACCGCCAGCAGCTGGTGCAGGGGCGAGGCCGGCAGCATCACCCCCAGGTCGGCGCTGCCCGGCGCCAGGGCCTCCAGGGACAAAGCAAAGCGGGGGGCTTGCTGGGCTGGACTCCCCTCCCAGCTGGGAGGGGCCCCAAGGGGGTCGCCGCCCCCAAGCCGGCGCCGCAACAGCACGATCGGGGCCGCCGGATGCCGTAACTGGGCCTGCTCGGCCGCCGAGATCATGCAGCTGGGGGTGATCCAGGCCAGGTCGGCCACGAGCAGGGCGAGGGGCTTGCTGGGCCGGCGCTTGCGCTGGCGCAGGCGCTCGATCGCGGCGGCATGCGTGCCATCGACCAGCAACTGGAAGCCGCCCACCCCCTGCAGGGCCAGGATCCCGCCCGCCGCCAGCAGGACGCAGGCCCGCTCGATCAGGGCGTCGGTGCTTGGGGCCTTGCCAGCCGCCCGCCCTTGGCCGCCCTCAACGGCCGGCTCGCCACCCCCTTGGGCAGAGGGCCCCCACCAGGCCAACTGGGGACCGCAATCGGGGCAGCCGATCGTTTCGGCGTGGAAGCGGCGGTTGCCGGGGTCGTGGAACTCCTCCAGGCAGGCGGCGCAGGGGGGGAAGGCGGCCAGGCTGGTGTGGGCGCGGGCGAAGGGCTGGGCCGTGGCGATGCTGTAGCGGGGACCGCAGGCGCAGCAGCTCATAAAGGCGTAGCCAAAGCGGCGATTAGCCGGATCGGCTAGCTCCGCCAGGCAGGTCCGGCAGGGGGCCAGGTCGGCGCTGAGGGCTGGCGCCACCAGGCCGATCCCCAGGGGTTCGGCGGGGCTGGCCGTGATCTGGATGCCAGCGGCATCGCCCGGGGCAGCAGCCAGGGGCCCGCCCAGGGTTCCGCCCTCGGCCGGCAGCCAATGGGGCTGCAACGGCTCCAGGCGCCCGGGCAAGGGCAACTCCCGCGGCAACCGCTCGAGCAACTGCTCCAGGGCCGAGCGGGAGCCCTGAAGCTCCAACACCACCGTGCCGACTTCGTTTTGGGCCCGGCCGCTGAGGCCCAGCTCCAGCGCCAGCCGGTGCACGAAGGGCCGGAACCCGACCCCCTGGACGGTGCCGTGGCAGCGCAGCAGCAGGCGGCTCGGGGCGAGGGTTTCAGGGTCTGCTTCGGGCCTGGGATCCGGACGGGAAGCGGGACTTGGATCAGGCCCTGATTCACGCCTGAAACCGCCCCTCAAGCCGTTGCGGGAGCCCGCCCCAGCGGCTAGAGCCAGCTTGGGCAGCAGGGCGCTCATGGCTGCAACAACGGCAGGGCAACCGGGGCCAGATCGCTCGCCAGACCCAGGCCGAGGGCGGCCCGCAGCGCGCTGAAGCCGGCGCCGCTGCGGGCCGACAGGGCCAGCACCCGGGCCCGGGGCGCCACCCGGGCGATGTGGCGGCGGCACAGGTCAAGGTCGAACTCCACCGCCCCCAGCAGGTCGATCTTGTTGATAAGCACCAGATCGGCGCCATGGAAACTGGCGGCGTACTTGAGCGGCTTGTCCTCGCCCTCGGTGACCGAAACCATCACCACCCGCAGGCTTTCGCCCAGGTCGTAGGCGGCGGGGCAGACCAAATTGCCGACGTTTTCAATCACCAGCAGCTCCAGGCCCGCCAGGGGAACACCGTCTTGCTCCAGCGCCTGCACGCCCCGCTCCACCATCCCCGCCTCGAGGTGACAGGCCTGGCCGGTGCTGATCTGCACCGCCGCCAGGCCAGCGGCCCAAAGGCGCCGGGCGTCGTGATCGGTGGCCAGATCACCGACGATCACGGCCATCGGCGGGCGAGCGTGGGGGCCGCGGCTTGCGGAGCCTGGGCCAGCGGGAGGGCCGGGCATAGGGGCAGCGGAGCCGGCACCGGGCTCGGTGCCCCGGGGCCAATCGCGGCCGAGCCGCTCCAGCAGGGCCGTTTTTCCGGACCCCGGCGCCGAGAGGAGGTTCACCACCGGCAGGTGGGCCTGGGTAAAACGGCGGCGATTGGCGGCCGCCTGCCGGTCATTGCGGCGCAACAGGCGCTCGCCCAGGTCCAGCCGCTGGGGGGCGGCCGGCTCGGGCGCGCTCTGGCCGCAACGGCAATCGACACACATGGGGCTCGGGCGATGGGAAGGCAGAGCAGGAGCCAGGGCTGGCTCGATCGGGGCCGCAGCCGGTCAGGCCCGCCGACACAGGCCGGTGGCGAGCAGCAGGTCCCCGTCCTGGCGGGGGACCCAAAACGGCGCCCCGGGCTCCAGCCGGTAGGGCCGACCCGTCAGGGGGCTGCGCAGGACCAGGGCGGCAGCGCCTAGATAGAGCAGCGCCAAACCGTCCTGGTCGGAAGCGCCCCCGGGGCTGGCCCCCGGGCTGCTGCCGGAATGGGGTGCCGGCGGCCCAGGGGCGGGTGGATCAGCGCCCCAACCCGCCGCCGGGGGAACGGAGGTGAGCGCTGGCTCCAGGAAACGGCGCTGCTGGAGCGAACTCAACTGTTGGCGGCGGGATCCACAGCAGGCCATCGGACGCCTCAGCGCCCCCGCTCGGGGCCCAGGGCCCTCGAGACGGGACCGAGTAGGGGTGGCGCCATCGGCGCAGCAGGGGAGGCCCCGGCAGCCAACCCATCGGCCGCCATGGTCAGCAGGCAGGAGCCGGCCGAAATCGCCTGCCAGAGCAGCAGGCCCGAGACCAGGTCCCGGGCCAGCCAGGCGGCAATCGGCGCAGCCACCCAGAGGCTGAGGCAGTAGGGGCAATCGAGCAGCCGGGCGACCATGCCGCTGCCGGCCCGTAGACGCAACCGCAGAATCAGGTCAAAAGGACCGTCTTCGCGGGCGACGAGATGGCACAGGCGCCAGGTGGCCAGGATGGCCAGGGCTAGGTCAAACCAAGGTGCAACGCCAAGGGAGGCCATCGGTTTGTTCTCCTAATCCGCATTGAAAACTGAAAAAGCAAAGCTGGGATTGATCCAGGCATGGGCCGGGTCGTAGGCCCAGGTGGGGATGGCCAGCTGGCCGCCATCGCCGCCGCTGGGATTGAAGCCCCGGCCCACCGCATAGGCCGCAAACCAGTAGGTGCCCTGGGCGGCCCTGGCCGGCAGGCGGTAGATCACCTCCAACAGTTGGTCGTTGTCGTCCGGGTCCTGGTGCCAGTGGCGATAGGTGGTGCTGCCGGCCGGATGCTCGCCGCCACTACCAGAGACGAACTCAAAATCGCCATCGCCACAGCCGTAGGCGGTCAGTTCGGCCGAGCGCAGATGGCGGGCGGCGGCGCTGAGTTTCACCCGGAAATACAAATCAACGGTGTTGGCGCCGGCACCGCGATTCACCACCGGGCAGACCGTGCCCACCGGTAGGAAGGGCCCGGCCGCCGACCTGCCGACCTCCACGCTGAAGGGCGCCACCGGCAAGCTGTTATCGACAACGATCGGCACCTCCGCCGATTCCGAGCGGGTCGCCCCACCGCTGCCGAGTTGCAGGGTGAGGGCGTAAAGCCCATCGGCATAGCCGCCTGGGCCATCGGTTTGCCAGTCGAGCAGCAGGTCCTGGGGCAACCAGGCGTTGGCCCCATCGGGCAGGTTGATCGGATACCAGCCCTGGGCATCGGCCGCCGGGTAATGCCATTCGCCCATCCCCACCCCACTGAGGCGATAGAGCGGCCAGGTGAGACCGGTGAAGGGGGTTGGGGCGGTGAAACTGGCGCCGCCATTGGCGCTATAGCGATAAAGCAACCGGTAGTGGGTTGCCTTGGGATCGGTGCGATTGCAGCCGTAGAGGGAGAGCGTTTGGCGCAGCGGTGCCCGGCCCGGGGTGATCGGCGGGCCACTGAAGCTGCCGCCGGCCCGGGGGCGGTTGGTGCGCTGGCCGTAGCCGCCGCTGGGGTCGGGCAGGGGCAGGTTGAGAACCCCGTCAAACACCAACGGATCGCCGATCAAGGGCAGGCGACCGGCCATCACGATCGCCGGCTGATCGCCGCAGGGGATCTCGGTGGGGCCGCAGGGATGGCCGGCCTTGGCATTGGGCCAGGCATGGATCACCTGGTCGGGGACGGGGCCGGCATTCCAACGCACGTCAAAGAAGGATTCGCCATAGATCACCTCTTCGACGCCATCACCATCGGTGTCCTGCAGCACCTTGAAGCTGATATCGGGGATGTCGACCAGGGGCACCCAGGTGGGCACCAGAGCGTCCTGGCAGCGGAAAAAGGGACCGGCCCAATGGCGCAGGTCGACGCCCTCGAGAGCTTTGGGATCGAGGTTCACCTGCCGGGCCAGCAAGGAGACGGTGGCCGAGCGGGCTTCGCGCAGGGCCGCGTCGCCCCTGCTGCCGGAGACTGCCGAGAGATTGCGAATCGCCTTGAGTTCCGTCGGCAGGGGCGGCTGCAGGTGAGCCAGCGGCGCAACGGCCGCGAGGGTCGCTTGCGACTGCGTCAACGACGCGCCGATGCTGTCTTGGGCCGCCAGGGACGCCAGGCGCTGGGCCACCGGCTGGCCGAAGGCCTCCCTGGCCTGGCGTAGCAACTCACCTTGGCGAAAGCGAAAGGGCCAGGGGTCGGGTTCGGGGAAGGGGCGGGGCGGCCATGGCAGCAGCTCCGGCGGGCGCAGGTGATCGAGCAGGTCCTTGATCGAAGGACGCTCAAAGATCACGCCAAAACAGCGACGCTCGCGCCGGAAACGCAGGACCCAATCAATATCCCAGCGGGGAATCCAGACGCAAAAGCGACCACATTCATCGGTTAAAGCTGTCGCAATAACTTCGCGGCGGCAACGGAACGGAAATGCCCAGCCCCAGGGACTGGCGGCCGGGAAGTAGCCCAGGAAGGAGCAATCCGTATCCTCCACCTGGACCGTGGCAAAGGGAACCGGAGCATCCACGCCCGTGGCGGGATCGGTCTTGACCACAGTGCCACAAACCTGACGGAAAAACAGGATCTTCGGGTCGATCAGGTAGGGGAATGTCCGATTGATATCAGCAATCGTGAGGCCCTTCAGTTGCTCAGGCTCCAGGCCGCTGAGGGCCCCGAGGCGACCGGCCAAGCTCCCACCAAGGCGAAGATTTTCTGGCCTCTCCCCATCCTTTTTACCGCCAAGTCCCGCGCTAGTTGAGTGCATGGCGAACTGCTCCCAGCAGGAATGCCAGCAAGCCCGCAAGCCCCATGGGGCCGACTGGGTTGACGCTGGATTCAGGTCAGGCCAAAGCTAGGCCGAAGTCATCAATGCGGGCTTGCCTGCAGCACAGCAGGAACAGATCTGCGGTGGGGCCCCATGGGGCCCAGCCATGACAAGGAACACACAGCAATCGCGGCGGCTCCTTGATCATCAAAGCCAAGGAATGGGGGACATTGCCAACCCTGCCGCCAATCAAGCGTGTCCAAAGATCAGCCGACTGCATCAACACAAACCCACCCCCATGGCGATTGGGGCCCAATTCGGGTCAAGGGCAGGCCGCCAGGCTCCGCCCCCAGGCAAGGATGCCCATTAGCCAGCCGAGGCGGGGGCCAACAACGGCCTCGCCGTGCCCCACCAGCTAGCAGTCTGCAGGGCCCCCGCCCAAGGAGCTGGTGGGGCACGGCGAGGCCGCACCCTGCACGAACCATCCGATGCGGAGCCAAGACAAAAGCTAAGCAGGGGGCATTCTTGCAGTTCCCGCAATTTCCCTGCAGTCAGCGCTAGGGTGACAAACAGAATCCCAGTCAACTTGAGCCATCCCACCCAATCCAACGGCTGGAGGATAATGATTGACTCCAAAGCCAGCGGTGGTGGCGCCTCTCCATCGCCCCAGCAGGGAAACAGCTCCTTGATCAGCTCCTTGCTCGGATGGACCTAACCTCCCACCTCGAGTCCCTTGGGCCAACCCGGGTCAACCTGGTGCTTGAGGCGCTGCTATCGAGTGATCTGCGGCCAAAGATCCTGATGGTCACCGCCAATCGCTTCGGCCTGGTCATTGCGGCGATGCGCCTCAAGGCTCGCCGCCTCTTGATCGGGGCGATGACCACAGAGGAGGAAGCCTTGCCCTACCTCATGGGTGGCCTGCCAGGGCTTTTGCTCTGTAGCGATCGACTCGATGGTGGCGACGGCTATTCCTTGGCCCGCCAGGCCCGCCTGTTGGTGCCCGATATCCGCATCTTCATGCTTCTCGAAGAGGCCAATCCGGATGTAGCAAAGGCCGTGCGCTCTAATGTGGATGCGATTATCTGCGCGGATGATATTGGTGATCCCAGCCAGCCAGTCTCAAGGGGTTTTCTGGCCATAGCCAACCATCAGACCTACCTCTCACCCACAGCCAAGGCCCTGCTCAAGCAACAGTCCCCAGCCAATCCAATCAATAGCATCAAACTCACCGAACGCCAGGATGAAATCCTATCGATGCTGCTTAACGGCGATACGGAAATCCTCATTGCCGACAGATTGGGCATTTCGCTCACCACCGTCAAAGACCACACCAAGGTGCTGCGCAGCAAATTTGGCGTCAAAAACAAGGTGGAGCTAGTGATGCGCGCGATGCGGCTTGCCGTCTCTAGATAATCAAGCAGTTGCCAAATCGCCGATTCCAATGGGTGCCAGGCCAGCGACATCGCTGTCCTTCACTTGAATGGACTAGCGCCTGCCTATCGCCTGGCGACGATTGCCTTCGGCAGTGGCCAAGGCAGCACTGGGATCACCACTGAGATCGGCGGCCAGGAAGGCAGCCGTTTCTGGCAGGGCTAGGTGCAGATTCGATTCCGTATGCAACCCCAGCTG
>Ga0164294_10003974_pt1 | contig 13022 bp, 11 predicted proteins | sample GEODES005metaG_FD_111479 | JGI IMG/M metagenome (GOLD analysis project Ga0164294, IMG submission 111479) | Oligotrophic lake water microbial communities from Sparkling Lake, Wisconsin, USA - GEODES005 metaG | ecosystem: Environmental > Aquatic > Freshwater > Lake | place: USA: Sparkling Lake... | reverse complement strand
TACATAGCACCACCTCGCTAATCCCTTGCGCTTTGAGGTAGCGCAGCTGATGCGCTATAAACGGCTCACCCGCCACCTCAACCAATGCCTTGGGTATGCTGGTCGTAATCGGCCTCAAGCGTGTGGCTAAGCCACCCGCTAATATCGCCACCGGCAGCATCACGAGGAAGTCACTACCTTAGTGCCTTCAAAATCAAACTTGAAGCGCACTTCTTCTAGGCCTGCGATCGTCATCGCTCTACGCAGCTCAGTTCGGTCTTTCGCTAAAAACATCAAGAATCCACCACCGCCCGCGCCTACTAACTTGCCACCGATAGCGCCATGCTTCATACCTAGGTCATACCACTCATCAATGCGCGGGTTACTCATACCACCTGAACGACGTTTTTTATGTTCCCAGTGCTCGTGCATGATTTCACCAAACAGTGTGGTGTCACCCGCTTCAAGTGCTTGCTTACTACGCAGGCCAAGTTCTTTAACGTAATGCAGATTTTTTAGCATCTCAGTATCATGCTGTTGCGAGCGCGTATTTTGATCGGCCAAAATGCCACTCGCACTTCTTGAAAACCCCGTAAAAAATAACAGCAAGTTATCTTCTAACTCGTGCATGGTAGGTATGCTCATTGCCAGCGGCTCTGCAACAACCTTGCCATTTTTTTGAAACGTTAAGCAGGTCACACCGCCATACGCAGCGATGTATTGATCTTGTTTGCCGACTGGCTCACCTAAACGATCTATCTCAATATGACACGCTAGCTCAGCGAGTTCTTCTTGATGGATATGACGTTTGCGATGCGTGTACAAGGCCTTCATTAAGGCCGTTGTAAAACTGCCTGATGATCCCAAACCTGTACCTGCAGGTATATCTGCCAGTGTGGTGATTTCGATTTGCGGTGTTTTGAATTTCATGATGTCGAGCGCTTCACGAATAATCGGATGCTTAACATCAGAAATTCGATTCACATGCTCGAGCTGCGAATACTTTAAATAGATGCCTTCAGTAAAAGGCCGCATCACACTCACGTACACATACTTGTCGATTGCAGCTGAAACTAAAAAACCTTCATAGTCGCGATAGTAGGAAGGCAGATCCGTGCCGCCACCGCCCAATGAAATTCGCAATGGGCTACGCACTAAAATCATAACCAGACTCCTTGTAAATTTTTTGTATAACCGTCAATGCTGCCAAGGCATCATTCAAACCCGCTGCCGGTTCGCGATTGAGGTGGATATCTTCATAAAACTCAGCCATCTCTAACGCCCATGAGTTATCACCCATGGGGTATTCCCACGCGGTGGTCTCAGGCGGACCCATTTCAGGCAGCATCTTGTACCAAGTGAGTCGCTCTACTCCGTAGCTACCGCCCAAGCCGTTAAGATCCAGCTTGCCGGTCTTGCCATAGATTTCCATGGAAAAGGTATTTTTCCATTCAGTACACGACACTTGCAAAAACGCGACTTGTTTTTTAGCGGTTTTTAATGTGAGAAAGGCATTGTCATCGACAGGCATATCCCAGTAATAGGTATGCGCATAGCCATCGACTTCCGTAAATTCACCCATAAACCAACGCGATAAATCAATCACGTGTGGTCCTTGATCAATCAGCTCACCACCACCGGATAGTTTGGGGTCTGAACGCCACTCTTTATCGTAGCCAACCCGCGCACCATGACCATAACGTGCACGTATAAACATCAATTCACCGATTGCTCCGCTATCGATAATTTCTTTCGCTTTTTGCAGCGCGCGGTGATAGCGATGATTAAATCCTACGTGTACTTTTCGATTGAGCTTTTTTGCAGCGGCAATCACTGGCGCTAGTTCGGCTGGGTTTCGTGCAGCGGGTTTTTCAACTAACACATGCTTGCCAGATTCAACCGCTGCTAAAGTAATCTCAGCTAATGAGTCATGCAAAGTAGCGATGACAACGGCATCTATATCTTTGCGCGCTATAAGTGCCTGCCAGCTATCGTAAGCATCAGCATTGAATTTTTTAGCGAGTGATTCTGCGCGCGCTAAGTTGGTATCAGCACACGCCAGCAATTTACCCCCTGCGCCTAACGCTGCCGCACGCTTTTGCCCGATCAGGCCACAACCAATAATGCCGATGTTCAGCACTTTGCTTGATGCTGCTGTGGAGTTTGTCATTTATCACCCCAACTCATGTCACGCTCACGACCGGCGATACGACGAAGGGTGTAGACATCACTTTTATTCAATTCATCGCTATGCGCTGGAAAATCTCTCCAGTTATCCCACTTCGCACTGATTAATTTTGCGGTAATGCCATCACCCGCGGCGGAAGCGAGAAACACGGCTAAGTCAGCTGCATCTTCAGGCGAATCACCACCGCTTTGCTGCTGCTTTACTAAATTAGCGTAGTGCGCTTCACCAAGTTTTTCTGGGCCAGCAGCGAGCATTTCATCGAGCATGCGCGTATTCATCGCGCCGGGGGCAATTGAATTCACGGTTATACCGCTACCGCGCACTTCTTCTGCGAGTGTTTCTGCAAATCGCACCACCGCTGCTTTAGTCGCTGCATAAGCGCTCGTGCGTGGCATGGGCTTAGTTGCACCACCGCCTGATAGCTGAATGATTTTTCCATAGCCTTGCTGTTTCATCGCCGGCAGCACTTCACGACACATCATTACAGAAGCCAGCAAATTAATTTGTACCGTGTAGACCCACTCTGACCAGTCGTTCTCTTCAACCTCACCTTTAGGGCCCCAAATGCCTGCGTTGTTTACCAACACATGCACACCACCAAGTTGTTTTACGGTGGCCGCTACTAATTCACGTGGGCTGACTTCGTGTGTGATATCGCACGCATGAAAGACAATTTTCTGTTCAGGTGCGGCAATGGCACGCAACTCATCAGCCAGGCTTTGTAATGCTTTGCTATCTCGCGCGCATAGCATCACGTTGGCACCGGCAGCGACAAAGCGATGCGCAATGTGCGCGCCTAAGCCTTGGCTTGCGCCAGTGATGATGGCAGTTTTTTGTTGAAGTGGTAAGGTCATTAAATATCAGTTTTTCGAGTTGTGAGTGACGTGCCTGCTATTAATCACGCTCATCGAAAACCCATTCGTTATGCTTTAAAAACTCAATGGTTTTAAGTACGCCTTCACGTATGGTGTGCTTCGGTTTCCAGCCCAGTGCTTGAATACGTTTAGTCTCAAGAAAAATAAACGGGTTATCACCTATCCAACCACGGTCGCCGCCGGAATATTGCATCGTCGGTTTAACTTTTAATGACTCACAAATCCAACCGATAGAGTCATTCACCTGGCAATATCCATCCACACCGAGATTCAGCACGTTGACTTTTTCGTCGGCTTTTTCTAATGCCAGCAACATCGCGTCGAGACAATCTTGTATGTACAGGTAGGATTTTTTTTGCTGCCCATTGCCCAGTACCGGCAACACGGTTGGGTCAGCTTTGAGCTTGCGATAAAAATCAAATACGTGGCCGTGCGTGTAACGCTCGCCCAGTATCGATACAAACCTAAATATCCATGACTGAAAACCAAAGCCTTCGCAATAAGCAGCGATCAAACCTTCACCGGCTAATTTAGAGGCACCATACAGCGAGGTTTGAATCGGAAACGGGCCATCTTCAGGCGTAGGTATAACCTTCGCTTCGCCATACACCGAGCCTGTCGACGAAAACAGAATTTTTTTAACGCCATTAGCGCGCATGGCTTCGAGTACGTTGTACGTCGCAATAGTGTTTTGCTCAAGGTCGCGACGCGGGTGATCGGTGCCAAAACGCACATCGGCGTTGGCAGCAAAGTGAAACACCACATCACCGCCGGCAAAAGCTGGGTTCAAATGCTCAGGATCGAGCAAATCGGCTTCGACTAGTTTGAAATTTTTATTCGTCAGAGCTGACTCTAAAAACCGGCGCTGTCCTGACGAAAAATTATCGACGCCCACCACCTCATGGCCCATAGACAATAATCTGTCAGTCAAACTACTTCCAATAAAACCGGCACAGCCGGTTATGATGAATTTCATGGCTTGCCTTAAATGCAAATACTAAAATTGGCTGAATGCTTGGGGAAATGACAGTTCACATCCCCAATGAGTAAGAAAATCCTCCTATTATATCTTTGGACCAGCTGGTTTTTATCGAAGTTAAAGCGTAAAACCAAGGTCTATTCTCATCATTGCCAAACTAGCATCCACAAGTAAACTGCTGTTTTTATAATGGCATGATAATCGTGGCGTTTATTTGATGGCCTACAGAGGGTTTTGGTTCAGAACGAATGAGTTTGCATAAAAATTTTGCCAACTGTCACTAGATCATCACCGGCAATCTTTATAATAAGAGGCACTTAATCATTTAGGGGTAGCATTGTGGGCGAGGATGTTGACGGATTTGAAAGAGAATATATTTTTTGCATGTGGCCAGGTGAAGATAAGCTCACACCGGATCGCGCAACCGAAGTATTTTCTATTCTCGCCAATACCCAGCGGCCGGTTATTTTTTTAACGCCACGCTCTTACAAGCTGTGGGAGCTTCCTTCGGCGCCGTTTCACCCCGCTACGCAGTACATCAGCGAATGCCACATGTCAGATTATCTACGGGTCTATCTGATGCATCATTTCGGCGGCGGTTATTCGGATATTAAGTTCACCTATAAATCTTGGGTGGATGCATTTGCCACTTTAAGAAACAATCCCGATGCGCTGGCTTTGGGTTATCCGCTGACTAGTCCTACCGAGTTTGGACTAAGCAAAAAATTTGATGGCTCGGCTGAGCTTGAAGATTACAAACAGAATTATGTGCCGTTTGGGATTGGGCACGTGGCTTTCATTTTCAAACGAAAAACCATCTTGACTGAAGACATGCTGAATATGCTGCATGAATTCTTGGATGAGAAACTACCTGAGCTAAAAGAAAACCCGAGTCGCACTCAGAAAGACTATTTGAACAAAGTCCTTCCTGATGGCTCTGTTTCTAAATATCCCTTGGACTATATAGAAATGGGTCCGGATATTTTTCATAAAGCTTTATACAAGCATAAAACCCGCATCGTGCATTTCGATATTCAGCCGCTACATATGTACCACTATAATTTGCCGATTGACGGGTTTGCAGAAAAGAAAAAGCAGTTTGCGGAAGCCCATCTGTCCAACTGGCCATTTATTTAAACGTCATAGCGCTTTCAAAACAGGGATTTCAGTTGCTCAACTGATTGATGGGTTTTATGTCGGAACTCGCTCAATAATCCTGCAACACGCTCCAGTTCCAATCCCAGCAACAAGGTGTCATTGCGGCGCGCCAGCTCGTGATACTTGCACACGATATCGTCCAGAAGCACTGGACGATCAGCAGTTAATTGGCACTGATGGCGGGTATTGTCGTCCAAGCCAAATTGCAAGCCCCATTCGGTGACCTTGGCATCACTCGCCACAAAATCATTTTGTTTTAACCATTCATACTGACGAATCGCGTGATTGCCTTCGCCAGGGATTTTATTTAACTTCGCGAGCAAGCTCGTATAAATAATGATGGTGCGGGTCACATATTGCGATGCGCTGCGCACCGGAAAATGCGCTAACTGCATGCCTGACTCAAAATAATCACAGCGTTTGCCATCGAGCGCCAAAACATCATGCTGGCCAGGGCCGATCATGACTTTATCAAACATGTCGCCGCGTATAAAAATCTTATTCGTCTGACTCTGAAGCGTTCTAACATTAAAGCATTCTTTAAGCGGATTAAGCGAGTTGAAATACGGCGTTTGATTGGCCGCCATTTCATAGTGATGCAGTACCCCGACTTGATGCTGCTGATTAGCTGTCAGCGTTTGCAGAAATTGCTCTTTGGTCGGGTAGTACAAAATCTCATCTGCGTCGAGATAAAAAATCCAGTCGTACTTGCGCTCTTGATTGATGTGGCGCGTAGCATTCGTCATGATCTTGCTATGCTGATAGTCGCGCGTATCAAATTTGATCGTAAAAATACGAAAGCCTTCGCCCGCCAGCTGCGCCAATATCGCCGGAGTTTTATCGGCCGAGTCATCAATAAAATAAAAATCATCAATGAATTTGGCGTTGTGGCGCACAAAAGATTCGATGACATCCGATTCATTTTTGATGCCAGAGATAGAGGCGATAGTCATGGAAGTACGGAATAAAGTTGAATCAATTTAAATTAATTTGATTTAATTTGGCTAATTTGCACGTGCTGCCGCTTACGACATGCTTTGAATTTTCCACTCAAAACGCAATAGGCTTTTAGGCCGCGGCAATCCAGTCATCAATTTGCGGGAGGATATAATTTTGTTCGGTTCTAAATCGCGATTTAAATTCGTTGTTTTGAAGTGTTGATCAGTAAAGTAAAACTCATTGCCTAAAATGGCGCGAGTGCCGCCATTTTTCTCCCACAAGTACGGCAAGTACAAATCTTCATAACCGTAGTTGCCTGCAAAATCTTCATCGTAGAGACCATTTATGCGAAATTTATTTGCATTCACCAGAAAAGTATTTGGATGTGTCATTAACTGTTCGTTGGTATTGCTATCGATGAAGTTATTCACCAAAAAATAATGCATCACGTTGTCAGACAGGTCATCGCAATGCTCGACCACATAATCTAGCCCCTCGTAGGAGATGCGCTGGTCAATATCGAAAAATAATTGCCAACGGCCTTCGGAAGTTAACGCACCAAGGTTACGCGAACCGGATTGGTTCCAAGGGATATCATCAATAATGCGTAGATACTTGAGGCTAAAGTTAGGCTCGGTCAGCATGCGCTCTTCATCTGAGCAATCATCCACAATGATTAACTCGAGATGCTCTAAAGTCTCGGGCTTGGCTTGCGCCAAATGGTCGATCAGGTCTTGCGCTTTGTCATGCGAATTGTAGTAATGCGAAATCAAGCTAAGCTTTTTCATCGTGGGACCGGCCTGACAGTAAATACTTTAGTGAGGTTGCAAGAGAGCTGTGATGACAGATCATCTCCGTAATACGCCGCGAATGGCGCCGCGGGCATTAACGGAAGCGCGTCGGCTTGATAGGGATTTCTGCCTTCAATTTGGTATAGGTATCGAGATACTGCCTATCGCCAGTGGCACAGAACCGCTCCTTTAACAAATCCAGCGTTTGCAAAGTACGACGCGTGCGCAGATTTTCATGGAACAGGTGACTGAACAGTGGCCGATACTGGCTTTGATCGGGTGAGAGCACTTTAAATTTTTCATTTGCTAGTAGTACTGGCGCTAATCGTTCTTGTATGAACACTTTAAACGGTAAAAGTTTCGGGCCATACGTGGTTTGACCAGACAAAATATTACCCAATGGGGTATTGGATTCTGATACGGCAAACAACTTATCGGCCAAATCCAACCAGCGGCGCCAGTAAGCGGGTTTAGCAATCACGTAATTACTGGTGACGGAGTTTTGCGTGTGGTTTACTAGCTCGGCACAATTGACTTCATAGCCCACCACGTTAAAAAACATCTGCGCGACTTGCGTGATGTTTTCATGCCAAACTTCGCCCTGCTCAAAGCAGTTTTTGTAATACGCGATGAAATCCCAGGTCGATGAAAACAATGCCACATCCATCACACGATCGTACTGTGTGATTAGCTCTTTAATGGTCTTGCTATTAAAGCCTGTTTTGCCCGCGAATTTAGGCGACAAAAAACCATACCAAGAATCTTCTTGCAGCTGGTTTTCTTTTAAGAATTTGCGAATCGGCCAAAATTCATACCAATCAGGCCGTTCAGTATTACTGTTATCTAGTGGAATAAATCCCGGATCCAGCGCTTGCTTAGTCGCTTGATCATAATAAATTTGGTAAATATGAATAGCCATGATCAGATCATTACCAGTTCATGATGCGGAATCTCGAAAGCGGCTATTTTTGTATAAGCCTCTTCGTAATTTCTTTCCATCTCTTTGGTGAAATGGCTCATATCGAACGATCCACCCGGATTACGTTGATTGAGCATCTGCGCTTTAATTCGTGCCAAGCGCTCGGGATCGGCCGATAAGGCTACTGCGAGGTTTTCATAGTCGGTGTGATTGTGAGCGATCAGTTCATCAAGGCCTGCGTAGTGCAGCATGCTGCCGGCCATACGCGACACAAAGGTATTGCCCGACAAGGTCACCATAGGCACACCCATCCAGAGAATATCGCTGGCGGTCGAGCCGGCGTTATACGGATGGTTATCCAAGAAAACATCCGCTAAGGGCATACGACCTAAGTAGGCCGGTGGCATGACGCGCGGCGTAAATATCAAGCGTGCTGGATCAACGCCGTTTTGTTGTGTGAAGCGACGTATGTTCGCTGTGGCCCACGGATTGTCATCCACAATCCATAACACGCTGTTAGGTACGCGCTTCATAATGTTTAGCCAGGTGCCAAACATTTTCTCATTCAATTTATACGCATTGTTGAATGTCGCAAAAATGAATTTATCTGAGGGCAAACCCGCTTCTTCGCGCGTGGGCGTCGGATCGACATGCTTTTTACGATCGGTCGGCAAACAGCAATGATTTAACTTCAGCGGTTTTTCACTGTAATACTGTTCCATGGGCTCAGTAAAACTGTATTCATCGGTGATGACGTAATCAACATACGGCAACATGGTTGTACCGATGTAACCCAAATAAGTCATTTGAATCGGCGCAGGCCTGTACGCAAGAATTTCAGCGCGTATACCTAAACTCAGCCCATGCAAATCGATAAGGATATCAATCTCATCCATGCGGATTTTGGCGGCGGCCTGCACATCAGTCATCGCAGCAATGGATACGAAATTTTCAATATTTTGTTTGTAACGCGCGCGCAAGCCAGTGCCATCTTCACGACCGTAATCGTATAAATACACTTCATACCGTGAGCGATTATGTAATTCAAACAGCTCAGGCATGATCAAACCAATCGCATGCGTGCACAAATCGCCTGAGAGATAACCAATTCGGATTTTTTGATGACCATAGCTTTTACGCTCGGCCATAGGCTGATGGTTAAAGGTGAATTTTTCACGCACGATGCGCTCACCTATAAACATCTGAAAACCCAAGTCATCATCATGCGCTAAGCATGCTAGTGGCGACATAGAGGTCACTATTCTATTTTTAGTGACTTCAGCAAATTCTTTTAGCACTGGCCAGTCGCATTGCTTTTGGCGTAAATGAAACCAGTGATGTAGAGCGTCTTTTTGGTTCGGATTTATCGACAAACTCTCTGTCAACGCCACTTCCGCGGCAGCGAAATTTCGCTGAATCTCACGTAAACGTCCAATGTGATTTAAGGCAGTCGTGCGGATCTCTATCGGAGCCGCTGCTTTTATGACCGGATCGGCCTCAATTAACTGCCATTGGGCGACGGCTTCTTCTTGTTTACCTTGACGCTCAAACGCTAGTCCGAGATTGATACGCGGATGACCAAAGCTAGGATTTATTTGTACAGCGAGGTTGTAATAACGAATCGCATCATCGGTGCGGTTCCAGTTGGCTAGCATCACACCGTAATTAAACGCCGCAACAAATTTCATTGGCGAGGACGAGCTCGCTATCCACGTTTGATACGCGATGTCGGTTAAATCTTGCTTTCCCGCCTTCAGCAAGGTATCAGCCAGCTGAATGATTTGGTCGATAGAAAACTTATCGCTTTTAATCTGCCCTAGTGTCGCTAACCAGTTTTGTTCAGGCGCAGCGGCAACGGCATTTGGTGTATGTTTTTTAGCCTTGGCTTTGGTGCTCATGGTGTATTCGTCGTAAATGTATCCATAGTTAATTCACCCGCAGTAGTGCGCAGAAAGGCCACGCCAATCATGCCGTCGTATAGCGTAGTGAAATAACCGGTGTCTAAAGAAAATTGTTCCGCTTCAATTGCTAGCAATTCAAATAATGACCTACGACCTAGCGAAACCCATTGCACAAAAAAATCATCACGAACTTTTTTGTTGATCTCTAGCAGACTGACATATTCTTCAGCCCGCGCCAAGTTACGCACGGCTTGTGAATGGCGCTGCTTTACGTCATCGGTGAGCTGGCGAAGGGTTTCTTCTTTTCTTTCGAGAGCTGCGTTGGCGCGTTCTAGTGAAGCTCGCTCGGATGATTTAAGTGTATTGCCATCATACAGAGGCGCTGTTACGGATAACGTGACAGATTGTGCATAGTCTTGCGTAAATCCCAATGATACGGGCGCATGCGCTGCAATGATCGAGGCTTGCGGTTTGCGTGTAGCAGCTAGTTGATCGACCAAGTTTAAATTTAGCCGATAATCCGCTTCTACAATTTGGACTTGCGGATGAATTTTTAAACTGTCTAGTACATCGTCTCGATCAGGCGCATTCAATAGGCTGGGTCCAAGACCATCGCATTGGTGCGATTGATTCGGACCAAGTAGCCGATCTAAACGATACTTAACTTCCGTTACTTTTGTTCGCACAGTTTCAATGGACGAGTCCGCCTGCAGCATTCTTGATTTGGTCTGCACGAGTTCGCCCGCACGGCCGGGGTCTGATTCGACTACTCGATTTAATCGCCTTACTAAATCTTTGATCTTATCGACATAATCGATATTCGCGGTTAGTAGCGCTCGCTGTTTGCTGAGTTCTAAGCAAGTCGTGACAGCATCCAATGCCACTTGTCGCGCTGCCAAATTTTGACGAGCGTTAAGTGAATTCTCAGCTTCTTTACGAACTCTTACATTGGCATCTAGTCGGCCCCAGTCGTACACTACATAGGACGCTTGAAAGGTAGCGCCAGGGCTTCCCCGGTTTTTAGATGCCATCGGAAGATCGCCTTCAGTCATCGACGATTGAACCGTTGCTGTTAACTGAGGTAACTTGGCACCTTTTGCTGCGGTGGTATCGAGTCCTGCTGCCAATAAGCTAGCTAGCAATTCACGCCCTGTAGGGCTGTAGTTTAAGGCGGCAATAATGATTTCTTTTTGGCGTAAATTCGATTCGACTATGCGGCCTGCAGAAGGAATCTCCTTAAACCGTTTTAATTGCAGATAATCTGTCATCTGCATTGGTGATGCATCGGCTTTGTCGTCGGCACTTGCAGCGTTCGCTGCCAAGGGCGACAACAAAACTGTCGATATGATTGCTGCTAACCACGCGGTACGCTTGAATGTTTTCATTGTGCACAGAATGTGAGACCAGACCTTAACGTTCGCGGAACGCTTCTTTTGCTTTGTAGATCGGTTTGATCAAATACTGCATAACGGTTTTAGCACCCGTCTTAATTTGAGCGGTCGCGGTCATCCCAGGAATAATCACCATCTTTTTTTGACGAGGATCGTTTTTATCGATTTCGCTCTCAATCAACACGCGGTAGTACGCAGCAGATTGGCCATCCGCGCTCCGTGCGTCTTCCCTAAATGTATCTGGACTGATTAATACCACGGTGCCTTTTAATTCACCATAAATGGCTGTGTCAAATGCTGCCATTTTTATAGTTACTGGCAATCCCTGTTTTATGTAAGAGATGTCTTTGGGATCTAGGCGTGCATCGAGCAAAAGTTTGGCATCGACAGGAACAATATCTAATATAGGTGCGCCACCTGGTACTGCTGCACCCAAGGTAGTCATGCGTATGTTTTTTACTATGCCATTGACCGGTGCGCGTAAAGTTGTACGATCGTAGGTGTCACGACGTGCATTTAGATTTGGTTTTAATTGCGAGAGCTCGTTCTCAATACGAACTACTTCAGCATTAGCGTCTGCACGAAACTTATTTAAGCGCTCTGTGATTTGCTGGTTGAGATCGTTTTCTTGGCGACGTAAGCGTGATAATTCAACAACCGAAAACAAACCCTGCTCTGACAGCTTTTGCGAAATTTGAATTTCATTCGAAATCATATCCACACTTTTGCGTAAAGACACCACCGACTCATCCATCATTTTTTTCTTCGCTAAGTGGTTGCGCGTTTCGTTTTCTACGATTGCTCGATAAGCGAGTACCTCGGGCGGAAAACTTAATGTCTGATTCAGTGCCTCAGATCGGGCTCTTGATAAAGCAGCTTTCAGCGCTATTTGCTTTGACATACCTTCCGCGTACTGGCTCTCAAACCGTGTTGGTTCAAGTTGAACGATGGCTTGTCCTTTAGTGACTGTGTCACCTTCTGAGACCAGCATGGCAGCAAGTAGACCGCCCTCTAAACTGTTAACGACCTGATCACGGTTAGATGTTATTACTCTAGCTTCAGCTTGTGTGACTTCATCTACTTTTGAGGTACTCGCCCAAGTCACGGCAATCACAGTGAGCGCAATCATTAAATACAAAAATGCAGACGATGCAGGAGTCGATTGCGCTAACAACGCCTCGCTGACATTGTCCATGTACTCAAGATCGGAACCGGTGATGCGTTTTTTCCATTTACGCCAAAAGGCAAAATCAACATACCACGGCGAAATTTTGTCGAGGTCGTGCAGGGATTTGGGTTTCATTAATGCTCTCCCCGCTCCAGTGGCGTACCTTCTTGGCTTATCGCCGTTGATCCGGACAACATCGCTAGAATTTTTTCTTTAGGGCCGTCAGCCACTAAGCGAGCGTTATCCATCACCACAATACGATCCACTACTTTTAACAATGACGGACGGTGTGTCACGATAATGACAGTACGGTTGTTAACGATTGCATCGAGTCGTTGTGTGAACTGCGCCTCGGATTGCATGTCCATCGCACTGGTTGGCTCATCCATCAGTAATACCTTAGGACTGGTTACCAAAGCTCGTGCCAACGCCACTAACTGACGTTGACCACCCGATAAACCAATACCACCCGCCAGAATCGGCATATCAAATCCCATCGGATGGGCGTCGGCAATTTTATCTAAGCCGGTTAATGCGACTACTTCCAAAAATGCTTCCATCGTTGCTGCCGGACGACCCAAGAAAATATTTTCTCGTAAGGTTCCGCGGAATAATCTGAGATCTTGCGTCACATAGCCAATTTGATTGCGGAAATCAACGGGGTCAATCTGTCGTATATCGATACCATCCATTTTGACTTGGCCTTCGATAGGCAAATACAAGCCAGCGATCAT
>Ga0164294_10003973_pt1 | contig 13024 bp, 14 predicted proteins | sample GEODES005metaG_FD_111479 | JGI IMG/M metagenome (GOLD analysis project Ga0164294, IMG submission 111479) | Oligotrophic lake water microbial communities from Sparkling Lake, Wisconsin, USA - GEODES005 metaG | ecosystem: Environmental > Aquatic > Freshwater > Lake | place: USA: Sparkling Lake... | reverse complement strand
GCCCGTGCGCTTTTTGAAGGCGGCGTCAAAGAGCTGCTGGTGATCAGCCAGGACACCTCGGCTTACGGTGTGGACGTCAAATACCGCACCGGTTTTTACGACGGCAAGCCCGTCAAGACGCGCATGCTGGAGTTGGTCAAGACGCTTGGCGAGTTGGCCGAGCCCTACGGCGCCTGGGTACGCCTGCATTACGTGTACCCCTATCCGAGCGTGGACGAAGTGATTCCGCTGATGGCCACTGGCCTGGTGCTGCCTTACCTGGACGTGCCCTTGCAGCACAGCCACCCGAATGTGCTCAAGCGCATGAAGCGACCCGCCAGCGGCGAGAAAAACCTCGAACGCATTGCACGCTGGCGCGAGATGTGCCCTGAGATCGTCATCCGCAGCACCTTTATTGCGGGTTTTCCGGGAGAGACCGAAGCCGAGTTTGATCATTTGCTCGACTTCATGCGCGAAGCCCGCATTGACCGTGCCGGCTGCTTTGCTTACAGCCCGGTCCAAGGCGCTGCCGCCAACGAGATTCCCGGCATGCTGCCTTTAGAAATACGCGAAGAGCGGCGCGCCCGTTTCATGGCGGTGGCTGAAAAGGTCTCCAGCCAAAAGCTGCGTGAGCGCGTGGGCGCGACCATGCAAGTACTGGTCGATTCCGCGCCGGCGTTGGGCCGCAAGGGCGGTATCGGTCGAAGCTACGCGGATGCTCCGGAAATTGACGGCACTGTCAAATTGCTGCCGCCCGAAAAGATCAGCAAGACCCTGAAAGTGGGTGAGTTCACCCGGGCCCGGATTGTGGGAACCCAAGGCCACGACCTGGTGGCTGTTCCCGTCTGAAAAGGTGGACACGGCCCATCAAGAGCCGTGCCGACGAAAAAAAGCCCACATAAGTGGGCTTTTTTAAGGTTTTTTGGTCGGAGTACAAGGATTCGAACCTTGGACCCCCTGGTCCCAAACCAGGTGCGCTACCAGACTGCGCCACACTCCGACAAGTCTCAAATTATAGCCCGATAAGACCGGTTTTTACCCGGTTTCGTTTTTTTGGTGCGCTCAGCGGCGCACCAGCTGGGTTTTGCCAAACAGGGTTTCCTTGGCTTGTGCGTCGTTCATCGGGGGGCGCAGGGCGGTCAACACCTCTACACCGCGTTGAACTGCCGGGCGAGCGGCGATCAGGTCAAACCAGCGCTTGAGGTGCGGGTAGTCGGCCCAGTCGATGCCCTGGTTGGCCCAGTTGCGCAGCCAGGGGAAGATGGCAATGTCGGCGATGGTGTATTGATTGCCGGCGATGAATTTATGGCTGGAGAGTTGCTTGTCCATCACGCCGTAAAGGCGCTTGGTTTCGTTGGTGTAACGGTTGATCGCGTACTCGACTTTTTCAGGTGCATAAATGCGAAAGTGATGTGTTTGCCCGAGCATGGGCCCGACGCCGCCCATTTGAAACATCAGCCATTGCAGCACCTGGTATTTCAGCCGGTCTGTTTTGGGTAAAAACTTGCCGGTTTTGGCGGCCAGATAAAGCAAGATGGCGCCCGACTCAAACAGTGAAATGGGTTTGCCGTCCGGACCATTCGGGTCCACGATAGCGGGAATGCGGTTGTTCGGGCTGATGGCCAGAAACTCGGGCTTAAATTGATCACCCTTGCCGATATTGACAGGGATGGCCTGCCAATCGCGGCCTTCACGCAGACCGCACTCCTCGAGCATGATGTGGACCTTGTGGCCGTTGGGCGTGGCCCATGAGTAAACCTTGATCATGGTGTTTCCTGATGTAGTGCACAAAAAGGTTTGACTTTAGTACAAAGCCAAACGGATTGCAGACGGTCAGCGCTGACTTTGCTGCGCAAAGCGCCATGCTATCTGGGCCAGCGGCCGTGCACCTGCGGCAGAGGCCACGGCCTGCGCACTTGCAGCGGTGCCCGCTTCGATACGCTTGGCAATGCCTTGCAAAATCGCAGCCATGCGAAACAGGTTGTAGGCGAGGTAAAAATCCCAGTCGTTTAAAACCGCCTCGGGCGTACTCAACCCGGTACGCTCACAGTAACGCCGCACGTACTCAGCTTCTGTCGGAATACCCAGGCTTGGCAAGTCCAAGCCGCCGATGCCGCGAAATGTGCCAGGGGGAATGTGCCAGCCCATGCAGTGGTAGCTCAGGTCGGCCAGCGGGTGCCCCAGGGTAGAGAGTTCCCAGTCCAGAACAGCGAGTATGCGCGGCTGTGAAGGATGAAAAATCAGGTTATCAAGTCTGAAGTCGCCGTGCACGATGGAGACCATGCCAGGGTCCATCGCCGCCGCTGGCACATGGGCCGGCAGCCAGGCCATAAGCTGGTCCATCTCCTCGATGGGCTGCGTGATGGAGGCGCTGTACTGCTTGCTCCAACGGCCGATCTGGCGCTCGAAATAATTGCCCGGTTTGCCGTAATCGGCCAGTCCACGCTCTGCAAACGGCACGCGGTGCAAAGCGCTGATAACGCGGTTCATTTCGTCGTAAATTTCGGCGCGTTCGACCTTTGTCATGCCGGGCAGTGACTGGTCCCAAAGAACCCGGCCTTCGACAAATTCCATGATGAAAAAAGCCCTGCCGATGACCGACTCGTCTTCGCACAGGCAGTGCATGCGGGGCGCCGGTACCTCGGTGCCAGCCAGTCCTTGCATGACCTTGAACTCTCGCTCGACAGCGTGCGCCGAGGGCAGCAGCTTGGCCACCGGGCCCGGCTTGGTACGCATCACATAGGCGCGCCCTGGGGTGATCAGTTTGTAGGTGGGGTTGGACTGGCCGCCTTTGAAAATTTGTACCGTCAGCGGGCCTTGAAAGCCTTCTAAATGCTGCGACAGGTAAGTTCCTAAAGCGGGAATGTCAAAAGCATGTGACCCGCTGACTTCGCGGGTGCCTATGAAATGATCAAAGTTGCTCATGACTCAGCTGTGGGCGCAGAGCTGCTGCCTTAAAAAAAGCGGGGTTTGCGTTTTTGTAAAAAAGCCTCTATGCCTTCGCCGGCGTTGCGGTGGTGCAGATTTTTTACAAAGTGATCTCGCTCGCTCGCCAGTTGCTCGCTCAACGTATGAGCCTGGGCATCATTGAGTAGATCTTTGATGCTGGCCAGCACGTTGGGAGCCCTTTCATTGAGCTGCTCCGCCAGTTGCAAAGCGGCCGACAGGGCGTTTGCGACCGGTACCAGCCCATGGACTAGACCCAGGGCGTGCAGCTGCGCCGCAGGTATACGCTCGCCCAGCATCAATAAGCGGGCGACCACGGTGCGCGGCAGGGCGCGCGCAAGCGCCCAGCTGCCGCCGCCATCGGGCGACAGGCCGACGGTGCTGTGCGCCATGACAAACACAGCGTTCTCGGCTGCCACCACGAAATCGCAGGCCAGCGCCAGCGAAAAACCGGCACCCGCGGCAGCGCCTTCAACGGCAGCGATGACCGGTTTGGGGAAGGTTCGGATAGAGTCCACCCAGCTGTGCAAGGCCTCGATACTTTGCGCCTGAACTTCTGCCGGTTTTTGCCGATTGGCCTGCAGTCTGAGCAGGTCAGCGCCGGCACAAAAGGTGTTGCCTTCCCCGGTGATCACAACGCTGCGGATTTCGGAGTTGTTTTCAGCCGCATTCAGCGCTTCGACACCGGCTGCATAGATTTCGGGGCCCAGTGCGTTGCGATGCTCCGGGTTGCTGAGCGTCAGGATCAGCGTACTGCCTTCGCTGGTGCTTTTCAAGGCGCCTGCCATCTCAGCTTTCCTCTTGCAGCAAACTCAGACCGATGGCGCCGCGACGACGCAGCCAGGGTGAAGGCCGGTAGCGCGGATCCCCATAAACGGTTTGCATGTTGAACAAAACTTCGAGGACGTTGGTTGGGCCGTATAGATTGCCCATGGCCAGAGGCCCTTGCGGATAACCCAGCCCGAGGGTGACGGCGGTTTCCAGGTCTTGCGGGCTGCAGACGCCTTGCTGGCAGATGTCGCTGGCGATGTTGACGATGTGGGCGACTACGCGCTGCGTCACAAAGCCGCCGCTGTCGCGAATTACGCTGACGGCCTTGCCGTCGCGGGCAAACAGTGCGTGGGCGGCGTCGCGCATGTCGGCGCGGGTGGCCGGGTTGGTGGCCAGCACGCGGCGTTTGGTTTGCGCATCGTCGATCAGCATGTCGATGCCCACGGTGCGTGCCGGGTCCAGCCGCTCGACCACGGCCACGGTGGTGATGTCAAAGCCCAAGGGCGCTACCAGCGTCAGGGCGTTCATCGACGGTGAGGCGCCGGTCTCGATGGTGGCGCCCAGAGTTTTCAAAAGCAGCAGGAGTTCGGCGCGTCGCGAGGCGCGCGGCGAGACCCAGACCGGCGGCATGTCGGTGACGACGGGCGCAGGGGGCTCGGGTGGCCATTCGGCCACGCCGTTGGCATAGCGGTAAAAACCTTCGCCGGTTTTTCTGCCCAGCAGGCCGCCGGCCAACCGCTGCGCCGTGATGACGCTGGGGCGGTAGCGCGGCTCTTCGTAGTACTGGTGGTAGATCGACTCCATCACCGGGTGCGAAACGTCCAGCGCGGTCAGGTCCATCAATTCAAAAGGGCCGAGCTTGAAGCCGGCCTGGTCTTTCAGTATGCGGTCAATGGTGGCGAAATCGGCAATGCCTTCACTCATGATGCGCAGCGCTTCGGTGCCGTAACCGCGCCCGGCGTGGTTGACAATAAAGCCCGGCGTGTCTTGCGCCTGCACGGGGGTGTGACCCATTTGACGAGCGTATTGCGTCAGCCCCTCGCAGCATTCGGCGCTGGTTTTCAGGCCGCGGATGACTTCGACCACTTTCATCAGCGGCACCGGATTGAAAAAATGGTAACCGGCAAAGCGCTCCGGATGCTTCAGGCCGGCGGCAATCGTCGTGACTGACAAAGAGGAGGTGTTGGTGACCATCACAGCCTGGGCCGACACGATGGACTCCAGCTCAGTAAAGAGGGCTTTTTTAACCTCAAGTCGCTCGACGATTGCTTCAATCACCAACTCGCAGTCGCTCAGCTCGGCCAGCGTGGCGGGCAGTGCCAGCCGCGCAACACAGGCGGCTGCCGCTGCGGCATCCATCTTGCCTTTGGCCACCAGTTTGTCGAACTGGCCGGATATCGATTCGCGGGCCCGGGTGCTGGCATGGGGGTCTTGGTCGAACAACTTGACCTGGCTGCCGGCCTGAGCAGCGATTCGGGCTATGCCCTGACCCATGGCGCCGGCACCGATGACAGCGATGGTTTTATAGCGGGTGGGCATGCTTTAGCGGCGAACCTGGAGCGCGCCAGGATTCACAATGTTCGTCGGTGTGCCTTTGATGAAGTTCACAACATTGTCAAACGCAGCACCGAAGTAAAGCTCATAGCTTTCTTGCTCGACATAGCCGATGTGGGGTGTGCAAATGCAGTTTTCGAGTCGCAGCAAAGAGTGGCCCTGCAAGATCGGCTCAGACTCAAAAACGTCCACTGCGGCCATTCCAGGTCGTCCCCTGTTGAGGGCGGTAACCAGAGCGTCAGGCTCTATCAATTCCGCGCGTGAGGTGTTGACCAGCAGGGCCGTGGCTTTCATGAGCGACAGGTCCTCGAAGGTGACAATGCCCCGGGTGGCATCATTGAGACGCAAATGCAGGGTGAGTACGTCAGACTGGGCAAAAAAATCAGCTTTGTTATCAGCCAGTTCGAATCCGTCGGCCAGGGCCTGTTCACGGGAGGCATCCCGACCCCAAACCAGCACACGCATGCCAAATGCACGACCGTAGCCTGCTATGAGCTTGCCGATTTTCCCGTAACTCCAGACTCCCAGCGTTTTGCCTTTGAGCACGGTGCCCAAACCAAAGTTAACCGGCATCGAGCTCGACTTCAGGCCGGCCTGTTGCCAGGCGCCATGCTTAAGGTGGGCGATGTACTGGGGCAGGCGACGTGTTGCCGTCATGATCAGCGCCCAGGTCATTTCTGCCGGAGCAATGGGAGAGCCCGCACCTTCTGCCACCACAATGCCGCGTTCCGTGCAAGCGGCCACATCAATGTGGTCACCGACTTTGCCAGTCTGCACGATCAGTTTGAGCTTGGGTAGTTTTTCAATCAATGTGCGCGGCATGTGCGTGCGCTCACGGATTAAAACGACCACGTCTGCGTCTTTCAGGCGAACCGATAGCTGGCCTATGCCTTTGACGGTGTTCGTGTAAACCTTTGCCTGGTAGGCGTCGAGTTTGGAGGCGCATTGCAGCTTGCGAACGGCGTCCTGGTAGTCATCAAGAATCACAATATTCATACTGATATTGTGCCTGCAAGCCGAAGAGGCAGCCGGGGTGGACAGCCTGAAATTTCAGAGCTTGTATTCAGACGCCCGGCCCGACTCTCCCGGATTCAATGAGCGCGCTGTGTCTGACTCATGCGTTCGAGTTCAGCGCAAACGTCGGCCATGCGACCCGTGATCACCATGCGACCGGCACAGGCCGGACTTGCGCCGGGTTCAAACTCGCGCAAAACCCGCAAGCGCGATGCCGCATGACCTTGCACAGCGTGGGTACGCGCCTGAAAGCAGGTCAGGGGTTTGGACCCCAGTACCGGCCGCTGTTGAGCCGGCTTGGCGATACCCGCCATGCTTTTGCCAGCTTTGTTTTGAAAGTAGCGTTCTTCAGACAGCTGGAGTTTTGCTGGAACGGCCACAAACCAGCTTAAAAAACCGTGCAGTGGCGCCCACAGACCGGCAAGATGACCCGAAGAAAATGAAGCAGTGGTTCCCATGATGACTCCAATTGAGTGATGACACAGGCAGGATTTCTAAAGGGCCAGAGGCCACGGATTCTCAACACCAGGGTGTGGGTTCCTCATCAGAACCCGACGCCCGCCACCTGGCGCGAAAATTTTTGGGTGAATGTGTTTTTGCTGCAGAGTTACATCAGCATGGTGTTGCGGATCAGGCCGACGGCCAGGCCTTCAATCTCAAAGGGTTCCCCGGGCTGCACGATGATGGTCTCGAAGTCCGGGTTTTCTGGTAGGAGTTCAATATGGTTTTTAGTCCGGCGCAGCCGCTTGACGGTGACTTCATCACCGAGCCGCGCCACCACGATTTGACCGTTGCGAGCTTCTCTATTTTGTTGGACGGCCAGCAGGTCGCCATCCATGATGCCGACGTCGCGCATGCTCATGCCGCGTACCTTGAGCAGGTAGTCGGGCTGGCGCTGAAACAAACTGGACTCAAAGTAATAGGTTTGCTCAATGTGCTCCTGCGCGAGAATAGGGCTGCCGGCGGCAACCCGACCCACCAGGGGCAGGGCGAGCTGGGCCAGGCTTGGCAAGGGCAGGGAAAACTGTTTGTTGCGTGACTCATTGAGTGAGCGCAGGGTGTCACTGCGAAGTCGGATGCCGCGTGAAGTGCCGCTGACCAATTCGATGGCGCCTTTGCGAGCCAGAGCTTGCAGATGCTCTTCGGCGGCGTTGGCAGACTTGAAACCCAGTTCGCTGGCAATTTCTGCGCGCGTAGGGGGCGCGCCGGTGCGGGCGATGGCGCTTTGAATCAGCTCCAGGATCTGTTGCTGCCGTGCCGTGAGTTTGGGTCCTTCGGCCAGTCGGGAAATGTCGCTGAGGATGGTCATGGAATGGCTCCTGTTGAAGTTTTCGTTCGCCTACTGTTTTAATATCCAGTAACTGTATTTTTATCCAGTTTTTGAAAGTTTGCAAGCAATGGGTCAAAAAATAGTGATTTTGGGCACCGGCGGCACCATTGCCGGAGCTGCAGCCAGTGCACTGGACCATACCGGCTACACCGCCGGGCAGCTGGGGGTGGCTGATTTGCTGGCAGGTTTACCGACTGCCGCGATGGTTGGCGGCGCTGATCGCTTCATGGTCGAACAGCTGGCACAAATCGACAGCAAGGACATGGGTTTTGAGGTCTGGGTCAAGCTGGCTCAGCGCGTGGCACACCACCTCTCACAGTCAGAAGTGCAGGCGGTACTCATCACCCACGGTACCGACACGCTAGAAGAGACAGCTTACTTTCTGCACGCGCTGCTGATGCCGTCCAAACCCGTGGTGCTGACCTGTGCCATGCGCCCGGCCACAGCCCTGGTGCCCGACGGCCCGCAAAATCTGACGGACGCGTTGGCCGTAGCGGTGAGCCCGGGGGCTGGCGGTGTGAGCGTTGTGTGTGCCGGTGCGGTGTTTGGCGCAGAAGATGTGCAAAAAATTCATCCTTACCGCTTGAATGCGTTTAGTGCTGGCGACGCCGGGCCGATTGCTTATGTCGAAGAGGGCCGGTTGCGCCAGTTAAGGCCCTGGCCGCATGCATCGACCGGTTTGTTGGAAGGCAGGCCGGCCTTGCTTGGTCGACTTACCGACACCCGCTGGCCACGTGTGGAGGTGGTGATGAGCCATGCCGGCGCCGATGGTTGGGCGGTCAGAGCTTTGGTTGAGGCCGGTGTGCAGGGCTTGGTGGTGAGCACCACCGGCAACGGTACGGTTCACCAGGACCTGGAAGCGGCCTTGCTGGAGGCCATGGCACAAGGGGTCAAAGTGCTGCGTGCTACCCGTTGCACGGAGGGCCGCATCCTCGAAGGGGCAAATGATGCGCTGCCGGCCGCTCCCGGCTTGAACTCTGCCAAAGCCCGCATCGCATTGATGCTGGCACTCATGCAACCGAGTTGAAGTCTGCAGCGCAAAGCGCTGAGGGCGCTCAGTCTGCCAGTGCTTTGAATGCGCGTGCGGTGATCTCGTCCACGCTGCCGATGCCGCTGATGGCGCGGTATCGCGGTGCAAGGGCCGCATCTTTTTGGGCCCAATTGGCGTAGTAATCCACCAGTGGTCGGGTCTGGGCGCTGTAGACCTCCAGGCGCTTTCGCACGGTTTCTTCTTTGTCGTCTTCGCGCTGGATCAGGGGCTCGCCAGTGACGTCGTCCACACCGCTGGTTTTGGGCGGGTTGTACTTGACATGGTAGGTGCGCCCTGAGGCGGCATGCGATCGGCGTCCGCTCATGCGCTCAATGATGGCCTCGAAAGGCACGTCAATTTCCAGCACGTAATCAAGCTTGACCCCGGCCGACTTCATGGCGTCAGCTTGCGGGATGGTTCGTGGAAAGCCGTCAAATAAAAACCCCTTGGCGCAATCTGCTTGCGTGATGCGCTCTTTAACCAGGTTGATGATCAGGTCATCGCTGACCAGGCCCCCTGCATCCATGACTTTTTTGGCTTGCACGCCCAGCGGCGTTCCGGCCTTGACAGCGGCGCGCAGCATGTCGCCCGTGGAGATTTGAGGAATGCTGTATTTCTGGCAAATGAAGGTGGCCTGTGTGCCTTTGCCAGCGCCCGGGGCGCCCAGTAATATCAGTCTCATGCTTGTCCTCGCTTTCAGGTAAATCTGCGCCCGGCCGCTTTGCGCAAGCCTTCGTTGTCTCGTTTTGATGGGCCTCGAAGCTGGCCCGTTTATCGTCGCAAGGATAGCATGCAGGCCCTAGAAAATTGCTGACTGTCTGGTCAATCCTTGCCTGCGAGGGGTCAGGATGGGTCGGCCAGTAAACTGCGCACCCGTGCCAGGTCTTCGGGGGTGTCTACACCCATACCGGGCGGATTTTGCGTGATGTGTACCGCGATGCGGTGACCGTGCCAAAGTGCGCGTAACTGTTCTAAGGATTCGAGTTGCTCAATGGGCGCCTGCGGCAGGGTCGGAAACTCGCACAAAAACCCGCTGCGGTAGCCGTAAATGCCCACATGCCGCAATGGCGGCGGCATGCTTGATGCCTGCCACCAGGCGGTGCCCTCAAAGTCGCGGCCCAAGGGGATGGGTGCGCGGCTGAAGTAAAGGGCGGTGTTGCGTGAATCGAGGACGACTTTGACAATGTTGCGGTTGAGGTAATCGGCCAGATGGTCGATGGCGTGGGCTGCCGTGCTCATGGCGCAATCCGGGCGATCTTGGAGCAGCCTGGCCACGGCGTTGATCAGGGCCGGGTCGATCAGCGGTTCGTCACCCTGAACATTGACCACCACCTCGTCAGCGTGCAAGCCCAGCAGCGTACAAGCTTCGGCCAGGCGGTCGCTGCCGCTGGGGTGATCGGCGCGCGTGAGCACTGCGCGCACGCCATGCTCTTGGCAGGCTTGAACGATCGCCGGGCTGTCTGTGGCCACCACCACCTGGGCGGCGCTGCTGAGCGCGGCACGCTTAGCGACCCGCACGACCATTGGAAGCCGGTTGATATCGGCCAGGGGCTTGTTCGGCAGGCGGGTCGAAGCCATGCGGGCCGGTATCAAAACCGTAAACCGCAAGGCTTCGCCGTCGGTCGGCTTGACAGGCGTGTTCAAAGTCCGAGCTCTTCGTCGCTCAGGACGCGGGCTTCGTTTTCGAGCATCACGGGCAGGCCATCGCGCACCGGATAAGCCAGGCGGGCGCTGCGGGAAATCAGCTCTTGCTTGTCGCGTTGGTATTCAAGCGGGCCTTTGGTCACGGGGCAGACCAGCAGTTCAAGAAGTTTGGTGTCCATGGCTCGATGGTAATGGAGAAAGCAAGGGGCGAAGGCGCTCGTCCAAGGCCTTGAAAAAATCCGGCTCCGGTGTAAAGACCAAAGGCACAGCCAGCAACATCAGGCCGGCTTGCGGGTAGAGCGCAAACAGTTTGACAGCGTCTTTTTCAGTGCACAGAAGACGCTGACGCTGGTCCCACAGGGGAACGCCTGATAGTGCATCATGGTCCGGCAGGGCCAGCGTCCGGGTGAGCCTTAGGCCCTGCTGGCGCAACATGTCAAAAAATACGCCGGGGTTGGCAATGGCCGCCACTGCTGTCAGGTCTTCGTCTTGCAGGCTTTGCAGCGGCACACGGGTGCCGTCAGCGGCCAGCGCCTCGCGCGCCAAACTACGGTTGGAATGGAAGCCGGCAAATGCAGGCTGACGGCCTGTGTGCAGCAGCAGATGCACTGGCGCTACAGATTGCGGGCCCTTAGCAGGCAAAGGCGGTTGAGGCTGCGGCCAGGCTTCACGCAGCGGGCCGGCTGGCAGCAGCCAGCCGTTGCCAACGCCGCGGTCATCAAAGACTGCAATATTCAGATCGCGACGCAAGGCGTAATGCTGCAAGCCATCGTCGCAAATCACTGCGTCTGTGTCAGGATGGGCCGCCAGCAGGGCCTGCAGCGCGTCGCTGCGGCGGTGGGCTACAAAAACCGGCGCGCCGGTGCGTTGCCTGATCAACAGCGGCTCATCGCCACACAATTGTGCAGAAAGCTCCGGCAGCACTTCCAGACAAGTCTGACCAAGCCGTCCATAACCGCGCGAGACCACACCGGGACGTCGGCCTGCGGCCTGCAGGTGCTGCACCATGGCCATGACCAAGGGTGTCTTGCCAGCGCCACCGGCCACCAGATTGCCCACCACCAAAACAGGAACGTCCGCAGCGTAGCTTTGCAGCCAATGGTGTTCAAACAGCCATCGCCTGATGCCAAACAGCGCCCCGTAAAGCTGCGACAGCGGCCAAAGCAGGCAAGCCAGCCAGCCGCGTTTCATCCAGGCGCGTTGCAGAGTCTGGGACAGGGCTGACATCAAGGTTTTGAAGTACCGGTCGCTCAGCGCTTGCCTGATGATGCCGCGCTCTGGGTGGCAAAGGTAATGCGCGAAAGATCAGCTTTTCGGGCTGCCTCCATTACCAGCACCACAGACTGATGGCTGGCCGCCGCATCCGCGCTGATGATGAGCACTGTTTCCTGCCCGCCGGGGTTGGCTGCGCGCAAGGCTGCAGTTACTGCGTCCAGGCTGCGCCCGTTCAGCACCGTCTTGTTGATGGCATAACGCCCGTCACTGCTGACAGCGACCACCACTTCCTGCGGTCGCTTGCGGGCGGCTTCAGCATTGGCCACAGGCAGTTGAATCTGCAACTGCGTGTACTTGCTGTACGTGGTTGAGAGCATCAAAAAAATTAACAGAACCAGCAACACGTCAATGAACGGGATGAGGTTGATTTCAGGCTCGTCAATTGGGCGTTGGCGAAACTTCATATCGCAAGCTTCCTCGAATTCACAGTGAATCGGCAGGCTTTCATGGAGATTGGCGCAGGCTGTTTAAGTGGCGTGCAAAACGCTCGCTTGCAAGTTCCATTTGAAGCACATAGCCTTCAATCCTGCCGCGGAAATAGCGCCAGAAAATCAAAGAAGGAATCGCCACTATCAGCCCGAAAGCCGTGTTGTAAAGCGCAATCGAAATACCTTGTGCCAGTTGCACCGGGTTATCGGTGCCGGCGACACCGGTGCCTTGGGCGCTGAAAATTTCTATCATCCCAATCACAGTGCCCAGCAAGCCAAGCAGCGGTGCGGCAGAGGCAATGGTGGCCAGTACCGCCATGTAGCGCTCGAGTTCGTGGGCAGCTTGCCGACCGCCGTTTTCAAGGGTCGAACGCAGGTCTTCTTCGCTCAATCGGGGATTTTTACTGAGCGCTTGCAATCCGCACGCCAGCACCCTGCCCAGCAGTGAATTGGCTTCGAGCTGAGCAATGATGTCCTGGGAGGGCACGGACAGGCGGGAGACCAGTATGGCCTCGCCGACGAGCTTAGGTGGGGCCACGTGCGCCATGCGCAAACTTAAAAACCGCTCTATCACCACGGCCAAAGCCAGCACCGAGCATGCCAGTAGTGGCCAAATGGGCCAGCCTGCGGCTTGTATGATCGAGAACAAAACGCTGACTCCCAGTAATTCAATGGTGTGAATTATGGCTTAGGCCTTTGCACATCCAGGGCGCTCGCAGCTTGCGTTCTAACTTTCAGGCGCATGAATCTTGAACAACTTCGCAAGTCCATGAATCAAGTGATCAATCAGTCTTTGCCAGAGGAAGGCTCGGCATCGGCGCCTGCGCTTCGGGTGTGGCCGGTTGGCTCATTGATACGGGCGATTGCCGACAGTCTGCAAGCCCGCTTTAACCCGGTGGCGGTCAAGGGTGAGATTGCCGGCTTTTCCCGGGCCGCCAGCGGACATTGCTATTTCAACCTCAAAGATGAGCAAGGGCAGGTGCGCTGTGCCATGTTCAAGCGGGCAGCTTCGCTGGTCAACTTTGTGCCGCGTGATGGTCAGTTGGTGCAGGT
>Ga0164294_10003971_pt1 | contig 13027 bp, 11 predicted proteins | sample GEODES005metaG_FD_111479 | JGI IMG/M metagenome (GOLD analysis project Ga0164294, IMG submission 111479) | Oligotrophic lake water microbial communities from Sparkling Lake, Wisconsin, USA - GEODES005 metaG | ecosystem: Environmental > Aquatic > Freshwater > Lake | place: USA: Sparkling Lake... | reverse complement strand
TACCTACAGATCCATATAGTCAAGTACCTGTACCACCTACACTACCTACAGATCCATATAGTCAAGTACCTGTACCACCTACACTACCTACAGATCCATATAGTCAAGTACCTGTACCACCTATACTACCTACAGATCCATATAGTGAAGTACCTACAGAACAGCAATACTCTCCTGAAATAAATATTGAAAAAATATTCAAGGGAGTTATACCATATTATCAAAATAATATAATATATGTAATTCTAGATTTTAAAGAAATATCAGTTTTACCAAAAGATACAAATTGGGTAACAATTGCTGAGATTGAAAAAACATCATCATATATTAATAATTTTTTAATAGAAAATCCTTATATAAAAACAATTTATACTGCATTTTTAACTGAAGCTCCTATACCTATTGTAATGTATTTATCTCAAATAACAGATTCTGGAGAATATCAAAATATATTATCAATTGAGTTTTCATCTACTAGTTTAATACCTAGATCGTATATTAAGAATAAAGGAAATTTCTTTTTATTTTCTAAAACACCAATTTTATCAACATCAATAGAAAAAGAATTAGTAAAAGCATTGATATTTATAGACAAGTCAGATATTTCTATTATATTAAAAGATTCATCTTTTTCATTTGGTTCTGCTAAATTTACTTCTCCTTATTTATTTAATGAATTTATATATCAAAATACAGAATACTTATTTATAAAACAATACGATTTATTCAAAATATTAAAGTAATTACGTGTATATTTAACTAATTCACCTTACAACCTTTCTGTTTATTTTTCATACTGTCCATCGGTTTATAGTTTGTAAAATAAAAGCATTGTTTTCTATATTTTTCTTTCGTTAAATCGAAACTAGCACATGGTATCTTATGATCAATATCCCAAATACCTTTACGATTTTGGTGAATTTTCCAACCAGGTTTTAATTGCCGCGAAATGTTAAAAATAAAGAATCTAAAGTCACAACCATATACGTTATGATTTTTAAACTTCATAACAGAGTAATTATTTAATGTTTTTTTTAAAATAACATTAACTTTTGGATAAATATATTTCCATTGTTCTGAGGATAGATCTTTACGTCTTAAATGGAACATATTTGCTTCTTTTAGAATACCATAAAACGCTCCCTGGATTATCTGTAAATCTTCTTTATCAACATCTTTCTTAACGAGAAAATTCATGTTTGTTCTATTTTGATGAGCAATCGCCTGACTTGGTCTACAAACACTACAGTAGTTCCATCGTATAGGTTTATCTGGATTACATGGACAATATACTCCGATAAACTCTTTAGATTTTTCTTTAGTTTGAGTCTTGAATAATTTGGTAACTTTGGTAACTTTAACCGCCTTAGCGACCTTAGAAATTCTACCAATTCTAGCAATTGTCATATTCTTAAATAGTATAAATAGTATAATACTGGTAGAATTATTTCAATTTTACGTATTGAATTTTTTAGGATAAATATTACACATTGGAGTCGTCTAGTATAGTAGATGATTCGAAATATCTATCTAATGTTACAATATCAATATCATTCTGAAAATGATCAAGAACTTCACTTTTTAACGGATTTCTACCATAAATATCTTTAAAACTGTCGATATATTTCTCGATTTTCTCTTTATTTATTTTCATTTTTTTCGCAATCGTAAATATATTATCTTTAAAAATTTGTTGAGTATTGATTATAGGTAATATATTGTTTTTTTCTAACCTCGGATTTGTTAAAACAAGTTCTGGTTTATTAGAACGTTCAAACCATTTATTTCGATATACATTCGCGGAGGTAATTGTATCACATATATCTGGCTTACGTAATTCAACGTATAATCGATGTTGTTCACTCCCTTCTTCCCCTTTAAAATGCTTTTTAAAATCTTCTACTATATCTTGTTGAATCATTGGCGAAGTTTCCATTAATCTGTCAAATTCATGACGACTTAATTTCATAAAATGCGCGGCATCCATTCTTTCTTCAGGCGTCTTCGCTAATTCTATCCGAATATTACGTGCATATTTATCCCATGAAATGGACGAAACTCTATGTGCTTCGGTTAATTGAGAGATTTTAAGATATTGAGAGATAGTACTTAAAATACCGACAAAAATATTTACCGCACCAATTCCGAACTGTACGTAAAATTGTTCTCCTTCAGTAAAACTAGATTGAGCAAAAGACGCAGTACCAGTAATCGTCGACATAATAATAACTGGAATCGTAAACCATGCTTGCCAAAAAGAATATTTTAGATAGGATTGGTAATTTAACCATTTATAACACTGTGCAACATCACACCATTCAACTAAAATAGATTCATTACCACTAGACCATTCCGCAGGTTTTATCATGGCACTCGAATCATATGACGAAATTGCATCTTGAGTATTTTCTGGTGTACTATCATCTTTTGTTTCTTCTTTTTTATCTAAAACAATATTTTTTTTTCGAGGTGTCTTTATTTCGATATTCATCTGTTAATATATATAGACAGAGATTTATCAAAATAAATAGACTCATTATTTATCGAGAGATTCATCTTCTTGAACTTCTCCTACAATAGTTGTTGTTGTTCCTGTACTATCTTCTTCAACTTCTTCAACTTCTTCAACTTTATTTTCTAGTATAGATTGAATATTTTTTGTTTCTGGTGTCAATTCTATAATCTCGGTGGTAATAGTAATGTTCTCTTCATTTTCATATCCCGATTTATCTTCTTCATTTACATGTTCTGATATAGACGGCGTTTTCGATTCTTTCGATACTTTATTCTCAACTTCTGATGTTTCTGAATCAGAGTAATCATTTTCCTCTCCTCGATTCGATTCATCATTATAAATACTATTGATATCATCGATAGAAATAATACGATTAAATCCCATATATTCTTCCATATCACGATTAAATTCGGACATTTTAGAATACAGTTTTATTAACATTTTTTTTTGAGAGAAATGGAAAAACGATAAATAATTAATATATAATATAATTTGATTTTCTAAAACTCCGTTTTCATATTTTAACGTATTTAAGAAATTCGAAATAGAGAGAACCGTTTTTGTATCTATATGTTGTTGAATACTGACGCTGTTCGTTTTTAATTTTTCGTATAATTTATAAAGAATATCTAGAATCTCTGCGTGAAGATTAACAATAGTATCTAAATTATATTCAAGAAGAATATCTAAATCTTTATATTTTGGATACGTTTTTAATTCAAGAATTAGAATCTTTTTTTCATTCAAATCCGAAATAATTAAATGATATAATTTATAGTAATCGCAATACATACGATTCATGATAAACTTCCGATTATTTTCCATCGCATTTAGATCCATCATAGAAGATTTATATTGGAAATAGAGAGAATCTAGACAAAATAGAAAAATCTTTGTATTATTCGTTTTAACAAGTTCTGTATACATCGTGCTAAACTCTGCGATTTTTTCAGAAAGAACAACTTTAGAAAGATTCATTTCTTTAATGATTGAGAGAATAGCTTCAAAATTAAAGTGTAGTTTTCTTAAATTATAATCTATATCTTTCATATGCGGCGTATATATTATCTTAGATAGTTTATCTATGAATATAATTTATATAAACGGAAACAATAGAAATGATATTCGAGAGAATCTCTCAAAACCTAAAGATATTTTTTATAAATAACAGTATAAAAAATAAAAATTCTTTATAGAATATAATGGAAGTTCCAAAAACACCCGAGAATTTTATTTCTATAATCCGTGATTTTACAACAGATCTATCACGTACCTTTCCAGAATATAAATATCTATGGATAAAATGGGAATCTCTCGAAACATCTACGGCGGATTACGATGACTTATATAAATATTGTTTAACCGTTTATCCCGAGAGATTCTTCGATATATTATATCAGAATGACGAAATATTTAATGATATAAATACTCCAGATAAAGTACCCGCAAATACATTATTTTTACCATATGTAGATTTTAGATTACTATTTCAAGTAGATGATATTTCAGAACTTACTAAAAAGACAATATGGAAATATCTACAACTAATTATGGTAACAATTATGACTGGAATAGAAAATAAATCACTATTTGGAAATGCCGCAAATTTATTTGATGGAATCAATGAAGAAGATTTACATTCAAAGTTAGCAGAGACAATTGGTAGTCTCTCGGATTTCTTTAAATCTTCTGGTATAGATGGAGAGAATGTCGATGGATTCAAATCGATGTTTGAGAATAATATGAATATGCCCGATATTTCTGGTATAGATACATCCTCCATGCCAAATCCAGATGATTTAAATGACCATATAAAGAATCTATTTGGAGGTAAAATTGGTGCTTTAGCAAAAGAATTAGCCGAGGAATTAAGCGAAGATGTAATGGAGATGTTTGGCGGGAAAGAAGATGAAGAGTTAAAATCAACACAAGATATCTTAAAAAAAATTATGCGTAATCCCGCAAAAATGATGGAATTATTAAAAAGTGTAAGTTCAAAAATCGATAAAAAAATGAAAAGTGGTGAAATCTCTCAAACTGAAATTATGAAAGAGGCAGGAGATATTATGGGAAAGATGAAAGAGATGGGCGGTGGTAAAGAATTTCAAGATATGATGCGAAATATGACAAAGGGAATGTCAGGTAAGGGAGCAAAGTTCGACAAAGGTGCAATGACACGTATGATGCAAGCTGAATCTATCAAGGAGAGAATGCGTAATAAATTACAGGCAAAAACTAAGTTAGAACCATCCCAAACGAATCCCGAGAATTTAGTATTTAAGATAGATGGAGATGAGGGTCAAGAAAAGAGTTCAGCGAAACCAATGCAACCGAATGATGATTGGATAGATGAATCAAATACTGCATCTTCCGCTCCTAAGAAAAATAAAAAGAAAAAATCAAAGAAATAAATAAATGAAAAAAATGGATTCTCTCAAAATATCTATAAAGAATATAGTAGAATATAACAAGTATAATTATGAATATTTTAAAATTTATCAATTTCCCTGTATTTTTTATTAGTTTAGCAATTGGTATATTTTTCGTATATATATTTGAAGGAGATAGTCGTAAAATTTACGTATATCCAACGCCTGATAATGTAGATACGATTCAATATAAGGACGCAACCGGAACGTGTTTTGCGGTAAAACAAGAAAAGGTAACCTGTCCAACAAGTGATGTACAAATATCAAAGTTACCTGCACAGGGATAACTCCTTCTAATAGATATTTATTTTCTAAAATATATAATATTCTAGATATATAATAGATAAGTATTTTGAAATGAATTTTAAAAGATTATTAAATACTGAACTCGGTATATTTTTTATTTCAGTACTATTAGGTATTGGATTAGCTACATTATTTAGAAAAGTGTGTGAAGGTAAAAACTGTATTCACTTTAATGGTCCAGTTATTAGCGAGATTGACGGAAAAACATATAAATATGGAGAACACTGCTATAAATATAAATTAGAAGCTACTCCGTGTGATCCAAATAAACAAACCGTTGAAATTTCTTCTAAAACAGAAACAGAATAAGCAAAAGACATAATTCGTATAACTATATAATTTTAGAAAAATGATATTATATAGTCTGTATAATGGAGAATATTACAATTACTAGAATATCAGATTTACCCGATTTAGGAACAACACAGGTACAATCGAATAATAATTATCAACCAATGTTAAATGTACACCCGAATCCGTATGGGATAGCTCAACCTCCTACCGGTGGTCTACCACCTCCAGTACAAACTCAAGAAGGACCAAAAATGCAACAAAATATTATGTACGAACCTCCAATAAATGAAATACATAGTAATCCGACAGTAAGATTACCTCAACGCGATATTCCAATGAGTACAGATGAATTCGTTTATGATGAACAAATTAAACCAAACTATGTTCCAAATCCTAGATTAACAAAGGATTATATAGATGAATATCAACAATCAACTGATCGTAAATTAAAAGAATATGAGAATAAAAAACGCGTAGAAAAATCGAGAGAAACATGGTTCGATGAATTTAGAATACCGATAATTATCTCGATTATTTTTTTTATTTTTCATATGCCGATAATAAATACGTTAATATTTAAGCGGTTTTCATTTCTCGCTATTTATAACGATGATGGAAATTTTAATATCTATGGGCTAGGATTAAAGAGTGTTTTTTTCGGATTATTATTTTGGATATTAAATAGAGGAATGGAGTATATTGGAGAAATATAATTTTCTCATCATAAATAAAATGCCAAAACTTTCATTACTATTTACAAATCCAGTATCAACTAGTCCTGGAAGAATTATAAATACATATCCTGGAAAATATAAGATGCCAATATTTACAAATAATGCACAAGTATACTATAAACCAGCTTCTCAGTCTGCTACTGGAATAGGTACAGTTCGTAATATAGGTACAGCCTCACGCCGATTATAATTTAGATTCATTTATTACCACTTCATCCGCTGTGCGGTATAAAGTAATTTATTTTTAGTAAATAAATTACTTGAATAATGTTAAAACCAACCCTTAAACCACGGTTCTTCGGTTTTAGATGGAATCTCATTTTCACGAGAATTTTTAATTTTATTGAACTTTTTCCAAAACTTTGAATTTTTATGCGTTTTATTTTTAAAGTTTTCATTTTTATTCCATTTTTTTGTATATTTACCTTTTTTATATACATTCTCCTCTTGTTCTTGTTCCTGATCTAGATTCTCTTGTTCTTGTTCCTGATCTAGATTCTCTTGTTCTTGTTCCTGATCTACATTATCTTCTTTATATTTCTTATATTTTTTCTTTTTATATGTTTTATTATTAGACTTAGTGTTAATCGATTTACTAGAAGGACTTTTATATTTTATAATAATAGACTTTGGATTTTCATCATTTCCATAATCTTTATGTTCTTTTATTTTTTGTATTATATATTCATCCTCTTCTATATATTCTTTGATTCTTTTCTTAGCACTAGCTTTATCATTTTCACTTAATTGTGAAGGAATATATCTAAAGAACCATTTTTCATATTCTTTTGTTCCTCTTTTGTTAGATAACTTCTTATATATTTTTGCTTTTTCAGCACGAAGTTCACTCAAGCCTTGTTGTTTACCAATACATTTAACCGAAAATCTTTTTAGAATACTATGTTGTTTTAGACGATTATGTTCTTCGACCTCATATAAATATTTCGCTAAACATAATATTCGATCTTTATCATAATGTGCATTATTTAAATATGTAAAGGCTAAATAAAAACTTAACATAGTATCAATTGTAGCAATATTTACCTTTTTTCCATCAATGACAACTACATTATAATTATGACAAGCAATTGGTTCATAAATGAACACATAAGAACGTTTATCAATCTGTAATTCAATATGTTTTGGAATAATTTCTTCAATTTCTTCGTGTTCAATAAGTTCTATTTTTTTAAATCCCATATCTTCTAAATGCTCTTTTATCATAATAGCACATTCATTGTGATTTTCGACTAGTACATCAAATCCTTGAATGGGTCTATATAATCGTTTTATATTTTTGGGCATATAATTTGAATATAAGTTTGCAGCATATCCTCCAAAAAATACAGCTTTATGTTCGATTAACTCATCTCTTATAATTGAAAAAAGAGATGGTTCGATATTGGTACCTTTATCTTTTACTTTTTTACAATCAATATGTATTTTTAAAGGAAGATGCTTATTTAATAGATTTAAACGTTTCATTACCTTTTCCCATCTGCTTACGTCACCTTCAGGTCTCGATAATTCTAAATACATAGACATACGTAAATAATTCGGGGGACAATATCTGATTCCTAAAATTGTAATAGCCTCTTTTTCTAAATTATCATAAATTTCTGAATTCATATATGTAATATCTGCAATTGGAATATAGTTTACAAATACTTTATATGTTCTTTTATGGGTTCCACTCTTTGCTTCAACATCACTAAATCCTTCGTTAAAATAGAGATCTGATAACTCCTTTGCATCTTCTATGGGATTTTTTGAGAAAAAATCATAATCAGGGAGTTCGGTCGATTTATTGTAGAATTGTACATCTTTTGGAAGAATATTATTAATAGCTGTCCCTCCATAACATATCAATTTCTTACGAATTAGAAAGTTTTCTAAAATCAAAACCATTTTTTGAATAGATTCATTATTAACCTCCTGCTTTCCTTGAATTTCAGTTGTCTTGTCAACAGCCTGTCTTAGAATAGTTAATTCACATTCATCAAATGTCATATTATTATTACATAATTCATTATGAAATTTAGGTTTTGGCATGAGAATATATACTACTATATTATGAGATATTATTTTAATCAATATGCTTCACGATAAATAATAAATCCAGCAATTCCTAAACAAGATGTTATAATTATAATAGACAGAGTATTATTTCCATAATTTGGTAAAGCAAACACTGGTTCTGGATAAGAAATATATGGATCGGCATTTACATTTACTTTACCATATACTAATGAAAGTGGTACAATTCCTCCTCCGCAATTATTAAATAGCATTTCGTAATTATATAAATCACTACCATTATTAAAAAATAACATTGGTACTAGTTGACAAGAAAATTTCTTGAATATTTCAAATGAATCCGAGTTTGAATGATAACTAATATTTTTGTTATCTATCCATAAAGATTGATTGATTTTGGTTACACTGCATGAATATTTATCATTAGATAATGTAAGTGGTGTTTCACTTGGTAAATTTCCATATGAAAATGTAGCGGTTGATTCACCTAGATTGTTATCCATATTTATAATACTTGATAAGTCAGAACAGTAACCTGTATATGTTGGATATAAAGTAGTATCCATTATTAATATAACTTTACCTAATAATAATGGAACTAAAGTCTTACCACTCACCTTATTTGTATCAGTAATCTTACTAATATCGATATTATAATTACCAAGTAATGTTTTCATATCATTATCAACATTTCCAGTATAGTATTTACTTTTTAAATAAGCATTACATGCATCACGTATACTGGTATATATTGTTTTAGCATAATCTGTGTTAACTATACTATCTGTCGTAGGAATACGTGGACGAAATTGTATAAATAATGGGTCACTATTGTTTGGACAATAACCATTAAATCCAATTTGACTTATTTGTTTAATTGCATCTGATATAGTTAGCGGATATTCTTGTATAATTGGAGTTGTGAAATCATTATCAGTTGATACAGATACAATAGTAGAAGTAGATACTGGATCTCGGTAAACTTCTAGATCAATTAATCTACAACCACGCGATAATACATAATTAATCATATCAGTCGAACATATTTTTCCGTCAAATGCTGAATTCATCGACCCTTTAACTGCATAATTTCGTAAAGATAGTGCCGAAGATATATTCACACTAGTAAGTGTTGTGACATTCATTAATCTTACAATTAAATTGTCCTGTATATTTATTGGACAAGAATTCCCATTCTGAATACCATTAACAGTTATATTTTCATATCCTTCAATTGTGTTTAATTCATATTGCTGCTCGATAGAAAACCGTTTCTGAAAAAGCCGTGTTAAAATATAGATAAAAATAATTATAATAAATACAATACAAATTTTTCTGTTAAAATCCATTTATATAATACCTTTGGAAGATAAAAAATATAAATAATTGTATATTCAATTATTATAAATGGCAGGTGGATTACTAAATCTTATTTCTATTGGTTCAAATAATGTATTTTTAACTGGAAATCCTACAAAAACATTCTTTAAAGTAAGATATTCGAAATATACCAATTTTGGTCTTCAAAAATTTCGACTAGATTACGATGGACAACGGGATTTACGTTTAACAGAATCTTCTACATTTTCATTTAAAATACCAAGACATGCAGATCTATTAATGGATACATATATAGTCATGAATTTACCTGACATATGGAGTCCAATTATGAATCCAACTAGTAGTAATGGAGATTTATGGTCATCATACGATTTTAAATGGATTAAGAATTTAGGAATACAGATGATTGAGGAGATTACAATTACTTGTGGAAATTATATGATTCAACGATATTCAGGACAGTACTTATATAATATGGTAGAACGCGATTTTCCTTCTGCTAAAAAAGAGCTTTTCTATAAAATGACTGGAAATGTTCCAGAACTCTATGATCCTGCAAATGCGCATTCACGTTTAAATACATACCCCTCCGCATTTTTTACAGGAACAATTGATAATCAAAATCAAAATGTCAATGGATCTGAACCATCTATTCGAGGTAGACAATTATATATTCCAATTAATACGTGGTTTACAATGAATAGTAGATGCGCATTTCCATTAGTATCTCTCCAAAATAATGAATTATATGTAAATGTTACATTTAGACCTATTCAAGAACTATTTCAAGTACGAGATGTATTCGATTCTGGAAATAATTTCCCATACGTTCAACCAGATTTTAACTTACCGCAATTTAATATGTACTATTTTTTACAATCTCCACCTTCTTATGAAATGTATGATCCGATAGGTAATACAAATAACTATACGAATAAAATAAATATATGGAATGCAGATATTCATCTAATTTCTACATATGCATTCTTATCGACTGAAGAAGCTCGATCTTTTGCAGCAGAAGACCAAATATATTTAATTAAAGATATTTTTGAATATAAATTTCAGAATATTACTGGTTCTCAAAAGGTACAGTTAACATCAAATGGAATGATTGCTAATTGGATGTTTTATTTACAGAGAAACGATATAAATTTACGGAATGAATGGTCAAATTATACGAATTGGCCGTATGGTACTTTACCTGTAAATATTATCGATGCACCGTATGATATAAGTATGGGTTTTGGACCACTTATTCAACCTATACCAGAATATCAATCTGGAAATACTGCTGTCATTGGAGAGAATACTGGATTCTTTTATACAGGAGCATTTCAAGCGGATAATCAAAAAAATATTTTAGAAACATTGGGTATCATTTTAGATGGTGGATATCGAGAGAATGTATTAACGAGTGGAATATATGAGTATATTGAAAAATATGGAAGGTCTGTTGGCGGATGTAATGTAGATGGATTATATTGTTATAATTTTTGTTTAAATACGAGCCCGTTTGAATATCAACCGACAGGTGCGATTAATTTAAGTAAATTTAGAACAATTGAACTCGAATTAACGACATACGTTCCACCAGTAAATACCGAATCTTCAAATATTTCAACTATTTACGATGAATTTGGAAAACCAATCGGTATTAAAAAATTAAACTGGCAATTATACGATTACAATTATAATCTAACTGTTTTTGAAGAGCGTTATAATATATTATCGTTTATTGGTGGAAACTGTGGACTATTATATGCAAGATAAAAGAAATACGTAGAAATACGTAGTATATTTACACCTTTTCTCATTTAAAACGCCCATTTTATTAGGCAAAAATATAAGAAAAAATGTAAAATCAATAGTAGGAATTTCACCTACGATGGTCTTACTTTTTCATCTTCCTTGTTTTTACTTGAAGATGTGAAAGACGAAATTTGAAAACATAATGGTCGCTCTTGTTTTTTTATCCAAGTTTCAGTTAATTTCATTATGTTTATGGAAGAATTAGCATCTCTTGTTCTAAATACGATTTTTTTGTTTTCGCAACTCACGCAGTTAGAACAGACTAATAACCTAAATACTTTCTTCCCTTCTTTATCTTTGTAATATTCCAAATCTTTATTACAATCACAACATTTCTTACTTGTATTACATTCATTTATGGTAATTGTATCATATTTTTTATGGATTAGTTTCCTTAATCCTTTATTCATAGTCGGTATAAAATGTTTCATTTGAGAAGACCTACTCCAATTACCATAACCAATAATTATGTTTTCACCAAAAGTTTCATTAATCTTATTCAGGAATGTATCTATGGATTTTTTACCATAACTATATTGTCTGAATTTCATTTTTCTCCATGTTTCTCTTTTGTAAAATTCTATAGTTTCTTTGTTTAATTTATCCTTTTCTACCAGATATATTTTAAATTTTTCATAATCAACTGATTTACTATTTTGAAATGATAATTCAGTTTCTTTTTGAATAATTTCATTTCTTTTTCTTTCAACTAATAATATTCGCTGGTTTGTTTTTGATTTACTTTCTCTTTTTCTTTGTGGTGCTGTATATTGTAATTTATTCCCATTTTTATCCATCATATATACCAAACTGCGTTTTCCAGGGTCGCAACCTACTATATTTCTATCTTTCAAAGTATCTAATTGTTCTTTTGATAAATCCTCTATAGAATGAAACTCTTGTTCTTGTAAAGTAGGAACTTTTGAACCCCATTTTTTATCTTTCAAATCTTTTCTAATAAATAATAGACAACAAGATATTCCGTCTGTTTGTATTTGATTATGAAACTGATAATAATTATTTTTGAATATTTTATTTTTCAAATCTAAAAAATTACTCCATACTTCATTTTGATTATCTTTTACATTACTCAATAATTCACCTTTTTTGACCTTTTTTCCTTCTTTATCTTTTTCAGGGCAAAACAAATTAATTAAACTTGCTGTATCTAAAATAATATGTTTTGGAATAATATTATTTCTTAATGGTAAAGGTTGGAATAATTTACTTTCCATTTTTTCCAAAACAGAATTCATATACAACATACCTTTCAAATATTCAAATGGTTTCACTTTCACATCATAGTGAATTGATTTTTTTATATCTTTTGGTAAAATATTTGGTAAGTGTAGTTGTTTCCATTCATTAAATTTTGTATCTGTTTCTTTTAGTTCCATAAGGTTCTTTTTGAATTGAAATAATATTGCTTTATCTTCAGTAATTTCATTTGTAGTTTTATTGATAAATCGTAGAAAGTGTTGTATAAATCGTTCTTGTGTATTATTTGATAAAGAAGTATGAATTTGTGTTGCTAAATAAGGTAATAAAAAAGTTGTATT
>Ga0164294_10003970_pt1 | contig 13029 bp, 12 predicted proteins | sample GEODES005metaG_FD_111479 | JGI IMG/M metagenome (GOLD analysis project Ga0164294, IMG submission 111479) | Oligotrophic lake water microbial communities from Sparkling Lake, Wisconsin, USA - GEODES005 metaG | ecosystem: Environmental > Aquatic > Freshwater > Lake | place: USA: Sparkling Lake... | reverse complement strand
GAACTGAGCCTGTGGAACGCGCTCGACGTCGACGCGCCGCGCTCGCGCGTGGTCGCCCTGCGGGTCTTCGCGCCGCCCGAGGTCGATCTGCGTCGCGTGGCGCTCATCGACGCCGCGGCCGCGTACGCGCTCTCGAGACCAGCGCCGCCCGCCGCTCGCGTCGAAGCGCTGGTGGTCGCGGACACGCGGCCGAGCCAGGTGCATCGCGTGGTGGCCGGCGACACGCTGACGCGGCTGGCGCGGCGTTACAAGACCACGCCCGAGGCGATTCGGGCGCTCAACGGGCTGCGCGGCGATGAGCTGAAGCTCGGGCAGGTCGTGCGGGTGCAGTAGGGCGGAGGATCAGCGGCGCGGCGGGGGCGGCGGCTCGCGGCCGTCCGCGCCCTCGGGCGGCGGGCCGCACTGGGCCTCGACGCACGCCCGACCCGCACTGTGGGCGGCCTCACCACACGTCGCGCGGTCGCCACCCTCCGCGGTGTCCCCCTGCCTGCCCTGCTGGAGCGGTACGTCACTGATCTCGAGCAAGCCAGAAATCCAGGCTGCCGGGCCGACTAACGGGCGTGACCGCGTTCTGAACCGCAGCGCGCCCGTTCTGCGCGACGTCGCTTCACGAGCCACCACGGAGCACACGCTCGCCGCCCAGACCGCAGCTGGGCTCCACGCCGTCCGCGCACCACTCCCACACCTAGCCCAGCGTGTCATACAGTCCCCAGGGGTTCAGGGCATTTTGTGGCTCTTCTGACATAACCGTTCGATTGCCGCCGCGACCCTGCGCCGCCACCAAGAACCCATCCGGTTCCCGGTCCCGCTCACGCGCCTCGACCCTCGCCATCCGCGCCCCGGACCAGCACCAGGATCTCCGGTCGCTCGCCGAGGAAGCTCCCCGCCGGCACCCGCACCAGCGGCGGGTAGCCCTCCAGCCGGTCGTTCATCGCCTCGGACTGCCGGTTGTCGGGCTCGCGGCCGGCGAGTCGCAGGTGCTCCATGTACCGGCCGCGCTCGACGCCGTAGTGCGCGCTGACGAGCCACGGCGGGTCGAGCAGGCTGGTGACGACGAGCGTGTGTGTGCCACTGGCCATCGCCGCGACGAAGGGCTCGACGAAGGCCCGGCGGACGGCGGCCCAGCGGGCGAGGTCCTCGCCGCCTTCGACCCACGGGCGACGGCGGCAGAGCTCGCGCCACGCGCGCAGGCGGGCGCGAGGTTCGAGGTCGGGGAACCCGAGTGCGACGGCCTCGTAGAGGAAGATGTCGGCGTCGAGCACGCGTCTCGGGTGCGTGGCCGCGAGGGTGCTCTTGCCGAGCCCCGACACCGCGTGGACGAGCACTGGGCCACCAGGCCGTGCGGCGACGAGCGCGGGTGTCCGATCTGCGCCTGCTCGACCGTCTCCAATCATGCGGGGGCCACCTCGCCGAGGCGACGGCCTAGCATGCTCTCTCATGCGAGAGCCAAATGCATCAATCCCGAGAACGATAGACGGTAAAACCCTGTGGAATTGCACCGGCACACCTTCTGCTTAACGACTGGGGGGACGGAGGCCTTGATGACCAACTACAGCACACACGCGCGGCGCCGCAGCGCCCAGCGCAGCGTTACCGCAGAGCATATCGAACTCGCCCTCGCCTGGGGGCGGCCAATCCGTCAGCGTGGCGGACGGGTCGCCTGGCACCTCGGCCACCGCGAGGCCACGGACGCCCGCGACACCGGCGTCGCCATCCCCGAGCGCGCCGTGGGCGTCGCCGTAGTCCTAGCCGACGATGGGACGGTCGTGACGGTCGTGCGGAGCGACGACCGCCACCGGCTGGCGGTCCACGGCCGCGGATCGCGTCCGCGCCGTCGCGCGGGAGGTGGCCGGTGAACGCCGACCAAGCCCGCCAGGACCTCGCCGAACACGGCGTCACCCTGCTCCTGCGTGCCGTGCCCCCCGCGCTCCTCGACGCGCTTCGCGAGGCGGTCGCCGCCAACCGCGCCGCTGATCGGCCGATGAGCCGCCAGGTGCTCTACACGCACGGAAAGGCCCCGGCCGACCGGCCGCCGCTCACCGCCTTGATGGACCAGTGGTTGAGCCCCTTCCTCTTCGAGGGACCGGGCTCGACGCGGGTGGTCGCCAATGCGCTACGCCCCCTGGCCACCGAGATCCTCGGTGAGCCCGGCGTGCTGTTCCAAGACCTGCTGCTCATCAAGCGCGAGGGGCAGAAAGAGTTTCCTTGGCATCAGGACTTCGGGTACTGGCCGGTCGATAGGCCGCTCGGCGTCGTGCTGTGGGTGCCATTGCAGCCCTCGGACGGCGCGTCCGGGGCCTTGCGCTTCGCCGCCGGCAGCCACCGTCTCGGGCCGCGCCCCGTCGTCGATCTGCACGACGGAAGCCCGCAGCGGGCCGGCGCCGACCTCGCCTTCGCTCCCGAAGCTTGGCCCTCCTTCGCGCCCACCTTCGAGGCCGGCGACGCCGTGGCCTTCACGCCGATCACCTTCCACGCCTCGCCCGCGATGCTCCGCCCCGGCGAGCGCGCGGCCTGGTCCTGCATCTTCCTGTCCCCTCGGGCGCGGTGGAGCCACGCCAACGCCCCGAACCACCCCCTCTGCAAGATCGTCGCCGACGGTGCACCCGTCACGGAGCTCCCCCATGCCTGAGATCACGCCCGCGCAACGCGCCCTGTTCGACGAGCAGGGCCATCTCGTGGTCGGCCCGCTGGTGCCCCCCGAGCAGGTCGCCCGGCTTCGGCGCGCCTTCGAGGAGCAAGCCGCCGCCTGGGCCGCCGAGATCGACACGTCGCTCGACGACTACCTGTCGGTCGTCTCGCAGTGGACGAACATGTGGGAGCACAACGCCGCCTTCCGCGCGCAGATGTTCCACCAGTGTGCCGCCGCCATCGCTGCCGAGCTCATCGGCTGCGAGAAGGTGCGCGTGTTCCACGACCACCTGATCGTGAAGCCCCCGCACGGGGGCAGCACGATCCCATGGCACCGCGACCTCCCTAACTGGCCGGTCGCCGAGCCGCGCGCCGTGTCCTGCTGGCTCGCCCTCGACGACGTGACCGTCGAGTCCGGCGCGATGCGCTTCATGCCCGGCGGCCACAAGGAGCCGATCACGCGCTCCATCGACTTCCTGAACGAGGCGAAGGTGTGGGGCGAACGCGAGCAGGACGCCGTGCCCGTGCCGGTGCCCGCTGGCTCGGCGATCTTCCACCACTGTCTGTCGTGGCACACGAGCCCGCCCAACGCCACAGCCGGCTGGCGACGCGCCTACATCACTATCTACATGGACGCGGCCTGCACCTTCGACCCCACGCGGGCAGGCTGGCACCCCATGTCCGGTCGCGTCACCGTGCCGCCGGGCGCGGTGTTTAACGAGGACGCCTTCCCCACGCTCGGCCCCGACCTGCCGCCGCAAGCACTGCCGCACGCGGCAGGAGGTGCCGCGTGAACCGCATCCAGATGTACGCGAGCTCGACCCACCTCAAGCACGGGCTGCACCGGGCGCTGGCGGTGTCGCACGCGCTCACAAGCCAGGTGGAGCCGGGCGAGGCCGCGGCCTGGTGGTCGCTGCTGGAGCCTGACGAGCAGGAACGCGGGCGGCTGCACGCCCTACCGCTGGACGCGCTGGCGCGAATCTGCGCCCGCGACCTCGTGCGCGCGCTCCTTGACGCCGGCCGCGCGGTGGTGGGCCTGCCGGCGCTCGACCACGAGGCGGTCCAGACGGCCTTCAAGGTCGCGATCATCAGCGGCAAGGCGCACCGCGCGCACATGGGTCGGGACGTCTACGGTTCGAGTAACAAGGGCCTGTGGGACCTCGTATGCGGCGACTTCGGCCGCGCGGTCGCCGACCACTACGGCCCAACCCTCGGGGACGATCCGGTGCCGCTCGCCGAGAGCGTCCCGTCAGACGAGGCGCTGAACGCGCTTCGGACCCTAACCGCCTTCGACACGAGCCCGAAGGGCGACGGCCACGACGACTGTGTGGAGTGGCTCGCGTCCCGACTTGGCGCGCTCGGGTTCACCGTCGAGGCCCTCGGGTACGACCGGGGCCGTCCGCTGGTGGTCGCCCACCGCGAGGCGCGCGGGCTCGACGGGCACCTGGTCCTTTACGGCCACTACGACGTGACCCCCTTCGGCCGCGAGCAGAAGTGGGCCCACCCGCCGCGTGAGCTCACGGTCGCCGACGGTCGCCTGTTTGCGCGTGGCGTCGCGGACAACAAGGGGCCGCTCGCCTGCCGGCTGGCGGCGTTGGCCGCCCTCGAGTCCGCGCCTGCGCTCACCTGGCTCATCCAGGGTGAGGAGGAGACAGGCTCGGCTGTGGCCCGCGCGCTGCTGCCAAACGTGATGCGCGATCTCCGGCCAACGCTTTGGCTCGACGAGACGGGCTACCACGACCACGAGAACGGCACGCTGCGGCTGCTGGGCCGGACGATGGGCCAGGACGACGCGAGCCTCCCGCCCGATGCGGCGCTGACCGACCTCCTGCGCGCCCTGCGCTGCCTCGCCTCCCGGTGGGGCATCGCCGCCCGCCATGAGTGCCGGGGCTTGAACAAGAACGTCGTCGAGGGCGGCTGCCCGTTCAACCACGCGCTGCCCGAGGGCGCTCGCTACCTCGCGGTCGGTGTGAACGACTCGGGCACGCGCATCCACGGCCTGAACGAGTCGCTGCCCGGCTGGACCTTCCCGCTGCACGCGGCTGAGCTCGACGTGATCTTCCGCTGGGTGGGCCGGACGGCCGGGAGCGCCGCGTGAGGCTCGCCGCTCTCGACAACGACCGGGTCGATGCCTACCTCGCGCGGCTCGGCACGCCCGACGTGCGCCATGACGCCGAAGGGCTCGCCCGCTTGCAGGCGGCGCACCTCATGGCGGTGCCCTTCCACAACCTGCTGCTGCTCGCGAACGACGGGCGGCCCTGGGGCCTACAGGCGCTCCACGAGGTCGTGGACGAGGCGATCGCCGGGGTCGGCGGCAACTGCGACCGAACCACGCCGCCGTTCACCGCGCTCCTCCAGGCAGTCGGCTTCGACGCGCGGCTCGCAGCGGCGACTGTGGGGGAGCCCGGCGATCACTTCGTGTGCGTGGTCCACGCCGACGGTAGGCGCTTCCTGTGCGACGTGGGCAACGGGCACCCGTACCTGCGCCCCTGGGACCTCGACGGCCCCTTACAGGAGCAATCCTTCAAGGGCTGGCGATTCCGCTTCGACCCCACCGCGCCGGGCGGCCCGACGCTGCTTCGGGCGCTCCCCGACGGCGCGCTCAAGACTGTCTACGTCGTGAACCCGGTCCCGCGCGCCTACGACGATTTCGCGCCGATGGTCACCGCCCACTACACCCAGGCGGGCTTCGGTCCGTTCCTGAGCGGGCTGCGCGCCGTCTGTATCCGGCCCGACGCCGTGCTCACTCTGCGGGACGCCGAGTACGCCCGCCACACGCGCTTCGGCCGCTCCTTCCGCCGCGTCGGAGGCCGCGAGGCGGCGCGGACGCTGCTGACCGACCGCTTCGCGCTGCCCGCTCCGCTCGTGGACGAGGCGCTCGGGGTGGTGGCGCGCCGCCGGCCGGACCTGTTCGCCGAGCCGCGCTGGTTCGCCCTAGGACGGGGCCACGCGCGAGACAGCGCGGCGGTGGAGCCTCCGGCCCGCGAGGAGGTGCCCGACGTGCTCATTTCGCTCGCCACAGTAGGGCGCGGCCCGTCCGTGCGACGCCTGCTCGACACCCTCGCCGAGGAGGTGCGGAACTCGGGCTACCCCGGCCGGGTCGGCGTGCTGATCGTCGAGAACCACGCCCGCATCGAGGCCAGCGACGAGCCCGGCCCGCGGGGGATCGCCGTCCATCGCGTCCCCATCGAGGACACCCGACCCGCGCTGAATCGCGCCGCCGATGCTGGCGTGCTGCCGCCGGTCGGCAAACAGCTGCCCGTGCCAATCGGGGCCGCGCGCGAGGCCCAGCTTGCCGCGCTCCGCGCCCACCTCGACACGCCCATACCGGGGCTGCCCCACCCCGCCGACCACCCACTCGTCGTGTGGATGGTGGACGACGACCTAGCGTTCCAGCAGCTCGCACCCGACGGCCGCATCGACCGGCACACGCACCTGCTGTTCCGCGCCGCCCGCTTCTGGTCGGAGCTCCCGCAGCACGCCGTCGTGCTCGGGACTTTCACCGGCGATCCCCCGGTGCCGGGCCTAGACAGCCTCAGCGGCCAGCTTCACGACCTCGCGGAGAACCTGTCGCGGATGCAGGCCCTCGGCCCCGACGCCGGCTGGCAGCCGCCCGCGACGCCGCCGCCGACCTTCGACGCCTACTACGACCTCACCGAGGCGCAGGCACCGCGACCAGACGCCGTGTGGCCCTACGCACCGCACCGGGCCGGAGAACCCGTGCGAAACGTGGCGCTCGATCTGCTTCACGATCTTACGCGCCTGCTCAACGGCCAACAACTCACCCGACCGCTGGTGTGGGACGGCACCGAGGCCGCGCCCCGGCCGTCGCTGCGGCGCGGTGGCAACGCGCTGTTCCTCGACCTCGACGCGCTGTTCCGCTGGCCGACGCCCGTGCTGGCGACGGCGGACGGGGTGGCCACCCGACGCGCCGACACCGTGTGGGCCGCACTCGCCCAGGCCGAGGAGCCCGGCGCGGTCGTCGAAGCGACGCTCCCGCTGCTGCACGGACGCGAGGGCCAGGCGACCCGACCGGGCCACGACTCCGTCGACGAGGCGGGTCGGCACACGGCCGCGCAGATTCGCGGCGTCGTCCTCGCGCGCGCCGTCGCCGAGGACCGGAGGGTGGAGCACGAGCTCCCCGCGCGGGAGGCACGGGTGACGGCGCAGCGCCGAGGACTCCGCGCCCGGCTCGCCGACCTGCGAGGCCGCGTCCTCGCGCTGGCGACTTGGTCCGATCCGACCCTCGACACCGCACTCGCCAAAGCAGCCGACGTGCTGGACACCCTGGACCGCCTCGCGGAGGCCAGCGAACCGCTGCCGGGGGACGCCCGCGAACTCGACGCTTTCCTCGCCCGCCTCCCCGAAGCGGTGCGGACATGGCGAGGTGGCTGGTGAAGGCGCTCGTGACCGGCGGCAGCTTCGACCAGAGTGGCGAGGGCGTCGTGTGGCTCGTGGACCTCGCGACCGAGCGCGCAGACGTGCTGTTGCGCTGGATGCCGCCCGCCCATCTGCACGTCCCGACCAAGGGCTTCGCGGGTGGCAGCCTCGGAGCCGACGGCCTGCTCTACGTTGCCGCTCACGCCGCCGTAGTGCGGATCGACCCCGACCGCGCGCTGGTGACCGGCGTGCTGCACCAGCCGTGCATGAACGACCTGCACCACGTCGCCGCCCTCGGCGACCGGCTCTACGTCGCCAACACCGGCCTCGGGGCGGTGGACGTGCTCGACCGCGAGGGCCGCTTCCTCGGCAGCCACGCGCTGCTGCCCGCGTGGGCCAACGCGCGGCGCATCGGCGGCGAGGACTTCCCGGCCGAGGCCCCACCCATTCGACCGGACTGGTCCGGGGGGCCACCGGCGCCGTGGTCGCAGGCGCGCGAGAACGACGCCTACCACGCCACCGATCGGCGTTCGGCCCCGTTCCACCGACTCAAGGTGCCCGACCACCTGCACGTCAACCACGTCGCCCGGCTCGGCGGTCGGCTGCTCGCCACCTGCTTCGCGGACGGTGCCTTGCGTGACTTGGCCGGCTTCGACGTTGCCGCCCGCCTCGACGCGCACTTCCTGCACGACGGCATCGCCCACCGCGACGCCTTCTGGCTCACCGCCATCCACGGCAGCGTTATCGAGCTCGACGCGGGGACCCTCCGCGAGCGGCGCCGCATCGACGCCTTCGCCACCGGCCACCACGGCTGGTGTCGCGGCCTCGCCGTGACGGACGACCACCTCGCCGTCGGGCTGACCGAGGTGCGACGGGGCCGCCTCCCGCGCCATCGCTGGGCCGATCGCGACCCGGAGGGCAGCGAGACGAGCGTGCTCCTGCTCGACCGGCAGGACGGCCGCTTGCTCGCCCGCGTGGACCTCACCGAAGAGGCCCGCCACACCAAGCTATACAGCGTCCTACCCATCGAGGTGACCGCATGAAGAATGCTACCCTAGTCCTCGTGCGGCCCGATCCCAAGCGAGCCGACCTGAACCATGCCGCCGACACCGACCTAGTCAAGCGCCTCAGCGGCTCGCCTCCGTGCTGGGTTCTGCTGATTGGCGAGAGCCAGCGCAGGGTGGGCAACGACGCCGCCGAAACGCGCGAGCGCCACCGCCTCACCCGCAGCGACGCCATGCGGCGCGCGCTCGGACTCGACAACATCGCCAAGGACGGCATGAGCGTGTTCGCGCCGGTCGAGGTGGCGGGAGAGGACGACCCGGACACCCTGGCCCGCGAAATCGCGCACTACCTCGCCGACGTGGGCCTTCAGATGCCGCTGAAGCAGTCGAGCCACCTCGACGTGCGGCTCCCGCACGACCTCGAACCCGCGCTCCTCGCGGCCGTGGTTGAGGCGGTCAGCGTGTACCCGAGGACCGATGTGTGGCTCGGCGAACGCAAGCTCAGCTCCAGCCTACGCTGGGAGGTTCGACGCGACCTGTTCCGCTCGCCGTTGCCCGAGGCCACTACGGACCTTACTGGCTCCACGCCCGCGATCAAGAAGGTCCGGCAGAAGGTGGTCCGCTACGCCGACAAGCCCTTTCCGGTCTTGATCATCGGCGAGACAGGCACAGGCAAGGAGGTGGTCGCGACCATGCTCCACGAGCAGTCGGGCCGGCAGGGGCGGTTCATGGCCCAGAACGCCGCCCAGCTCCCGCAGGAGCTCGCCGACAGCCTGCTTTTCGGCCACCGCAAGGGCGCGTTCACCGGGGCGGACACAGACCGTCCTGGCCGCATCCACGAGGCCGAGGGCGGGACCTTCTTCCTCGACGAGGCGTTCAACCTCGCCCCGGCGGTCCAGGGCAAGCTGCTGCGCGCGCTCAACCGGGTGGACGAGGGCATCGTGCTCGTCGAGCCCGTCGGCTCCACGAAGCCCCCTGACGCCATCCACGCGCGTCTCGTCGTCTCCGCGCTCGCCGACCCGCGCACTAGCCACGAGAACACCGGCACGACTTCGATGCGGACGGACCTGTTCTTCCGGGTGTCGGCCGGCATCATCCGGCTGCCGCCGCTCCGTCAGACGCTCGACGACCTGCCCGAGCTTTGCCGAGCGATCCTGCGCCGGCTCGACCACGACGTGCGCGTCACCGAGGACGGGATCGCGGTGCTCCGCGACCACGACTGGCCCGGCAACATCCGCGAGCTTCGCCTCATCCTGTTGCGAGCGCTCATGGACACGCCGGGCAAGGTCGAGGCGCTCGGCCCGGACGCGCTCCGCGCAGCGCTGGATACGAACAAGCTGCCACCCGGCGCGCACGCGCTGCGCCTGCCCTGCGACCTCGACCTCGAATTGAAGAGGCTTGAGGTCGCGACCTTGCGCGCGGCGCTGCGCGAGGCCGGTCACGTCCAGGCCCAGGCGGGGCGGCGGATCGGCATGGACCCGAAGAACGCCCGAAACTTTGGCCGGCGGCTGGAAACGGCTGAACGGCAGCTTCAAGAGATGGGAGGCCCCGATGCTGACTGAACTCGCGACCCACATGGAGCCTGCCGTCTCCGTCGCCCCCGACGGAGCCAGCGCCGCCGTCCTCGGCCTCGGCTACGTTGGTCTGCCCGTGGCGCTGACCTGCGCGGAAGCCGGCTTCCACGTCGTCGCCATCGAGGTATGCCCCCTGTCGAGCGCGCTGCGCGCCGGCAACCTGGCGGTCACTCACGATCCCGCCCGTCTGGGAAGCGCCGACGCCTTGTTCATCTGCGTTCCGACGCCGCTGGAGGAGGGCGAGGCGCGTCACGAGGCGGTGCGCGCCTGCGCCGCGGCCTTCGCGCGCCACGGTCGGCCGGACGCGCTGGTCATCCTCGAGTCCACCGTCCGCCCCGGCTTCGTGGAGGAACTTCGCGTGCTGCTCGGCGACGGTGGGTGGGTCGCGCTCGCCTACGCGCCCGAGCGAATCGACCCCCAGCGCAGCCAGGAGGGGATGCCGTTCCTCGAGATCCCACGCCTCGTGGCCGGCGTGAACGACAGCGCCCAGGAGCGCGCCACAACCTTGCTGCGTGCGATGGGCGTCGCCGTCCATACCGTGCCGCTGCGCGTCGCCGAGTACGCGAACCTGCTGGAGAACGCGTACCGGCGGCTCAACGTGGCCTCCATCCACGAGCTCGCGGCGCTCTTCCGCGCCGAGGGCATCGACCCGGGCGTCGTCATGGAGGCCGCAGCGACCAAGCCGTTCGGCTTCCAGCCCTCTTGGCCCGGCGTCAGCGCGGGCTGGCTCTGCGTCGCCGTGGACCTTGCCTTCCTAACGCACCGGGGTCGAGCTAAGGGCCAGCCGCTCGCGCTGCTGGAGGCCGCGCTCGATGCGGACGCGCGCCGCCCCCGTGCGGTCGCCGCCGCCCGCGCGCTCGCGGGCATGAACCGGCGGGCGCTCGGTTTCGAGCCGATGGTGTCCTTCGACGAGGGCATCCGGCGGACGGTGGCATGGTTCCGGGCGCAGCGGGCGGGGGTGGCCGCATGACTACGCAACGACGACGCGTCGCGGCCGTGGTGGGCGCGAACTCCGCCTCCGAAGCGATCCTCGCTGCCGCCGAACGGATCGGCGCGGGGCTAATCAACGCAGGCTTCCGGGTTGCCACCGGGGGGTTGGGCGGGGTGATGACCGCCGCCTCGCGCGGGGCTCGGCAGGCGTCGGGCTGGACCGACGGCAGCGTGATTGGCGTGCTGCCCGGCCTCGTCGCGTCCGAGGCCAACCCGTTCGTGGACCTGGTTGTGCCTACGGGCATGAACTACGCGCGCAACACCATCCTCGCCGCGATGGCGGACGTTGTGGTGGCCGTCGGAGGCGGCTCGGGCACGCTCAGCGAAATTGCGCTCGCGTGGCAGCACGGCAAGCCCATCGTGACGCTCGACCTCGGCGAAGGATGGAGCGCGCGCCTCGCGGGCGAGCGCCTGGACCACCGGCGCGACGATCTGCTTCACCGTGCCGTGGACGCCGAGGAGGCCGTGCGCCTTGCGGTCCTTCTGGTCGGTAGCAGGGAGGGCAGCCGTGGCTTCTGAAGCAGCACTCCCCGAGCGACTTCGCTGGACGCTCGCCTGGCAGACCCGCAAGCTGATGCCCGTCCTTGACCAACCCGGCGCGGAGGCTCGCCTGCGCGACTACTGGCTCACGGCGCGGCGGATGAACGAAGTGCTGGCCCACATCGCGTTGAACGAGGCGTCGCTTTCGGTCGATGTGGGGGGCGGCCTCACCACGCCGCTCCGGTGGCTGCCGGGGCGGCGGGTGTGCGTCGATCCGCTCGCCGAACACTACGCCGCGCGCTTCACGCTGCCGATGGACCGCGTGATCTACGCCTCGGGGCAGGGCGAGGCCCTCCCGTTCGTTATCGGCTCCTGCGATCTGGTGGTCTGCACCAACTGCATCGACCACACCGACGACCCGTGGGCTGTGATGCGGGAGGCGGATCGTGTTCTTCGGCCGGGCGGCTGGTTCTGGTTCACCTGCGAGGAGAACCCGCCGGATCAGGAGCGCAACGCCGGTCATCCGCACGCCCTCGACCGGACAGCGATCCGTAGCCTCGTCGATGCTTTCGAGGTGGTGCTCGCCTGGGAAGAGCCCTGGAGGGGTGTCTACGGCCACCTACTCGACCGCGAACCGTACCCAGCGATGGAACTGGGCTTTCTGGTGCGGAAGCCAGGAGGCGACGATGCCGTCTGACCCCCCCGCAACACGCATCCTCATGCTCCACCGCGTACTCGACGACGCATCGGCCGCATTCGACCTGCCCACCTGCTACCGGATGCGGGGGACGGCGCTCACGGTGGACGAGCTCGTCCGCGTCATCGAGGACGCAGACCAGATCCTAGCCCTCGACGTGGTGGAAGACGCGCTGGCGCGGGGTGAGGAGCTGCCGAGCGGCGCGGTCCTCACGTTCGACGACGGCTACCGTGAGCACCTCGACGTGGTGGCCCCCCTGCTAACCGAACGGGGCATTTCGGCCACCTTCTACGTCGCGACCGGGCTTCACGGGGAAGGCGCCGGGGTCGCCGTAGTGGACGCCTGGTACTGGCTGCTCGACCACGCCAACGAGCGGACCGCGCGCGTGCGACTGCCGGACGGCGGTGAGTTGCGTGGGCGCATCGACACCCACGACGGCAAGGCGGCCTGGATCGGGGGCGAGCCGAAGGCGGCGCTGCTTGCCGCGTCGGAGGCCCAGCAGGCCGCTATGATCGCGGCGCTAGCCGAGTCGGTCGGCAGCGCGCTGCCCGACGATCTCGCCGCGCGCCTGTACCTGCGGCCGGCCGAGTGGTTCGCACTCGCCGGCCTCGGGATGCGGGTCGGCGCGCACAGCGTGAGCCATCCCAGACTGACGCAGGTGGATGACGACGCGCTCCGGGGCGAGGTCCTGGCATCCGTGGACGCGGTGGGGCGGCTCGGTGGCCCGGTCGCCTTCGCGTACCCGGACGGTGCCTACGATGAGCGGGTCGTCCGGGAGGTTCGCCGGGCGGCTGTGTCGTCGTCGGTGACCTGCGAGCCAGGGGAGGTCGGGCGCGGGACGGACCTGATGCGGTTGCCGAGGATGTTCGTGTCGTCGCCACGTACGCGACCCTGACAGCTTGAAATCCTCAGTCTAGCACGGAGTCGCGGATGCTAGCTGTGGCCAAGGCTGACCTGCCCCCCAGAAGTCGGCCCAGTTGAAGCGCGAGTTATCCCGAGATAAGGACGAGAGATACCGAGAAAGAGCCTGTTCACTGAAGAGCAAATTATTAGGGCGCTGAAGGAAGTCGAAGCCGGCGCACCACGCACCGAGGAGTGCCGCCGTCTGAGCGTGTCGGAGCAGTCGTTCTACTGCTGGAGGGGGAAGTTCGTCGGTGGGCGCGGACACGCGGCCGAGCCAGGTGCATCGCGTCGTGGCCGGCGACACGCTGACGCGGCTCGCGCGGCGTTATCAGACCACGCCCGAGGCGATTCGGGCGCTCAATGGGCTGCGCGG
>Ga0164294_10003969_pt1 | contig 13031 bp, 14 predicted proteins | sample GEODES005metaG_FD_111479 | JGI IMG/M metagenome (GOLD analysis project Ga0164294, IMG submission 111479) | Oligotrophic lake water microbial communities from Sparkling Lake, Wisconsin, USA - GEODES005 metaG | ecosystem: Environmental > Aquatic > Freshwater > Lake | place: USA: Sparkling Lake... | reverse complement strand
TTACCAGCGCCATTTGGACCTACGATAGAAACTGTCTCACCTTCAAAAAATTTCAAACTAACATCTTTTAAGGCTTGATAGACGCCATAACTTTTAGAAACATTTTTAGCCTCAAGTATTGGGGTCATTGCACTTTCTCCTGAGAAACCGTTCTTTTTCTAGCTTGTAATAGGCCCATAATTCCGTTAGGCAGCAACAAGACCAGTAGAACCAAAACTACACCCAAGGCAAATCGCCAGTATTGCGTTAATCCGACCAACTGATCTTTGAGGCCAATAAAAGCAAATGCGCCTACGATTGGACCAAAGAAATTATTGAAGCCGCCCAAAATAGTCATAAACACAATGTTTCCTGAATGCGTCCAATAGGCGAGCTCTGGATCAGCCAGGCCGACAGGGACAACCAATAAAGCTCCGCCAATTGCTGCGTAAATTGCAGAAATAACAAATGCAATCAAACGAAAACGGTGCACTTGAATACCTAGATACTCAGCTTTTCTCGGATTATCACGAATCGCCCGAAAGTGCATTCCCATTGGAGAATTCACAATCCGCCACATGAGAGTTCCCAGCAGAATCAAAATAATGATTGAGTAGTAAAAGAAAGGTCCGACCAAGAAGCTCGTCTTATCCATGCCACTTAAATCTTGACCAAATAGAAATGGCCTCACAACAGGTATTCCAGAATCCCCTCCCGACAACTCATAAAACTTAAATAAAATCGAGTGAAATAACATACCAAAGGCTAAAGTCAACATGCCAAAGAAAATACGCACGTGGCGGACACAGATTAACCCGACCGGTACTGCAATCACAACACTTGCAGCGATCGCGCATAAAAATATGATCTCCATATTTTTGATACCTAATCTGCTTGTGAGTATAGCTACCGTATAAGCACCAATCGCAACAAACAATGCATGACCGAATGACAATAGACCTGTGTAACCAAAAAGCAAATTAAACCCAAGCAAAATAATACTGTAGGCAATTGCTGGTAGCAATAAAGTCATGTGATAAGGACTTAGATACAGCGGTGCAGCGCACAAGACAGCCAAGCAAGCTAACAGAGTGAATTTGGTACGGGCGCTCATGACTCCACCGCCTTTCCAAATAAACCTGCTGGCTTGAAGATCAGGATTCCAATCACAATCAGATAGATCAGGAGAAGATCAATCTCCGCATAGATGGAGACCGCGAAGGCTCGCAAGATACCGACAATGAGTGCCCCGACTAATGCACCACGCATACTACCAAGACCTCCAATGACAACTACAGCAAATGCCTCAACAACCACTTCTGAAATCACCTCTAGAGAAGCCGCAGCAGTTGGAACAACAAGTGCCCCACCGATCGTTCCTAAAATCGTACCCATAGTAAAAATTGCCACATTGATCCACACGACATTGACACCCATGGCCTCGCTCATGCGACGATTTTCTGCTGTGGCTCGTACAATTCGTCCGAAATTTGTCTTTTGTAATATCCAACCTAAACCGAGCGCGAGGATGATACTCGCGCCAATTACCAAAAGCTTGTAAGTTGGGATTGATGTGGATGCGAAATTAAGTTGGCCATAAGCCATAGACAGATTACCCAAGGTCATAGGAGTGGCACCCCAGATCATCCTAATTAAATCCTCTAGCAACAACATAATTGCAAACGTAAGTAGTAATTGAAAGCCTTCCTCTCGGTCGTACACGAGTCGAAGCAATCTTTCGACAATTGGCCCTATAAGGCCCATTAATAGACCAGCAATAATTAATACGAAAATCAAGCCATAAGCAGGCATGCCAAATTTAATAGCCAATGAAACTAAAGTAATGCCAAAATAAGCGCCGAGTGCATAAAAAGCACCGCAAGCTAAATTCACAATTTTTTGCACACCAAAAACAAGCTGCAAGCCGCCAGCAAGTAGAAATAAAACTGCGGCATGAAAAACTCCGCTAAGAATAATGTCAATAAATGCCGTCATATCTCACATTCAAAAAAGCTGAGCAACAGGAACGTTGCTCAGCGGGACTAAGTATTAAAGAGTGATATTAGCTGTTTCAATCCACTGCCAAAAGTCCATACCTGGCGGCTTCTGAAGTTGATCGCTAAATTTCTTCTCAACTGGGTTGATTGTCACAAAGTCATACTTATTTTTGTGTGTTGTCATACCTTGATAGAAAGTTTGTTCTGCAATGTGATCTTTGCGCATCATTCCTGGACCACCTAATGATTGCACTTGAACACCTTCCATAGCCAAAGCTATCTGATCTTTATTTGGCCACTTGCCACCATTGTCTTTGAGAGCCTTTTCAACACCAGCCTTATAAACCTGCATTGCAAAATAAGCCCTATCGGCCTCCCAATTTGGATAGTCTTTGTACTTATCGTAGTAAAGAGCCACGAATTCTTTTTGCAGAGGAGTAGCGTTGGGCAAATCAAAATACATGGTGTTATGCCCGAATACCATACCTTCTGGTGTGAATTCTTTCTTCATCAAAGTATGCTGAAAGCCTGCGGCAGGTAGGACAAATTTGACATCCCCATTGCCTAATCCAGCTGCATTAGCGTTTTGCATAAATACTGGCAAATCAGCAAATAAGAGCGAGGAGAATATCAGGTCTGGTTTAGCTGCCTTCAAAGCAGCAATTTGCCCTGATAGCTCCATAGTTCCAACCTTGGGCCATTGCTCGGCAACTACCTTGTGCTCAATATTAAAACGCTTCAAGAGCGCTTGGAATGCCGCCCAGTTATTTCTACCGTATGAGTAGTCTGGATTGATACCTGCAATCGTTGCAAACTTACCCTTGTATTGCTTAATAGCAATCAAGGAAGCCATTACAGCTTCACACTCATTATCAGTTGAGCGGAAAAGATATTTCGGCTTCGGAATAGTTTCCTTCACCCCATCTTGGGTGGTTCCATCCCAGTAAACGGTAATTGTCTGCATTTCTTCGACAGTAGGTCCAAGCGCCAAAGAAACTCCAGAAGAAACTAAACCTTGAACGCAGTCAACTTTGTCTTGGAGGACTAGCTTACGATAACGCTCAGTTGTATCTTTAGCATTTGTCTCTTCCTCAATTACTAATTCAACTTTACGTCCGCCAATTCCGCCTGACTTATTAATCTTATCGGCTGCAAACATTGCTCCGCGTAGACCGCACTCACCAATTGTGCCGGCAATACCAGCGCGAGGCGCCAAAATACCGATTTTAATTGGGGTGTTTTGAGCGATAGCCGGAAAGCCCCACCCACTAGCTGCTAGGGCTGTGAGTGCCCCAACTCCCTTAATCATCTCACGACGACCTTGATTATTGACTTTCTGTTTTTTCATTTCAGTCTCCTATAAATCTTAGTTAAACAAGACATCAACTGCAACTAACGGCATCACTCTTGCGACATTACGGTCTTACGCGTAAATTCTTCTATGTAATCAAGCAACTTATCGGCTGCTAAACCAGCTTCTTTTTCGCTGCCCATAAAAATAGCGTGGGCAATATTGGCATGCAGTGTCGCTGCAACAGTAATATCTCCGATTTGATGAAAGTTACCAAACCAAAATCTTCTCGACATACCCTGGAGCATAGATAGCGCTCTTGATGCGTATTCATTTTTGGCAGTGATAATTGTCAAATCATTCAGCTCTTTATCGACTTTCAGAAAAAGTTTTTCATTTTTCTCTTTTCCAGCTCTTTGAAAATCTTTAGCCATTCTTTCAAATTGCTTGCGCTCCTCTGGATTACATCTTTTGGCCGACTTTTTGCAGATTAATCTTTCGAGCTCACGACGTGTTTCCAGGACTCTGAGTTGCTTTTGGGGATTGAGATCTGAAATAAAAATACCCCGCTTAGGCATGATGGACACAAGATGTTCATGACTCAAGCGTTGAATAGCCTCTCTAATTGGGGTTCTGCCAATAGCAAGCATGGTAGAGAGCTGACTTTCTGAAACTGGTGTACCGGGAGCCAACTTCATAGTCACGATCATCTCTTCTAATTGCTCATATGCTTGATCTGAAAGAGACGAATTTTCAATGGGGACAACAATAGAAGTTTTAGTAATTTTTTTCGTTGCCATATTTATTAAGCGAAAACACTAGGAGCTTGCGCTCGATCAAACATTCCGTAATCACGCTGAACCTCATACACACCAAGATCGATTAATTCGTGATTAGAAATTGAATTTTTTACTTTTAAAGTGCTTACTGCATCCAAATCCAACAAAGCAATCCCTCTTTCGGGATTAATCACGCCCTTAAATAATTTAGGCGCTTTACCAAGTGATTTGTGGGTATGCCCTGCTTCCATCTGAACTTGTTCAAAATTTCCAACCAAAGCGAGCATGCAGGACTTGTCAGATTCACTACTGCTATCAAGAAAGGTAGACGCGACTCTCAGGCGATAGTCCTCTAAGACCAAATTTCTGCCACAGACTTGCGCCTCATGATGATCATGTTGACAGCGCCATGAGCCGAGCGCCTTCTCATCGACCCACTGCGAATAGGATAGATACCAACCCACTTGGCCAAGATTTTCAAAACGCTCTACTGAAATAAATCCTGGATTCATTTCTACGATGGACTTTAAGCCAGCCGCCATTCCAAAATAGGCGTCTGCAAAACCTTTTTTGGGTAAAACATCGAAGAAAACAGCATATGTCATGAGCTGGTTAGCAGAAGAATTACTTCTCTAGCGCTTTAGATTCTTCAGAGGTCAGAATCGGACCCTCGAGTGTGACTTTTTCCTCTTGAGTCTTGCCGTTCTTAAACTTCTCAATAATAGGCTTTAACTCAGGATCTACATAGGCCTGATTAAATCCATTAAACAAGGTTCCTAACAAGCCACGTTTTAAATCAGATGTTCCCATTACCCAATCGGCTACAGGAAAACTGAGATTCATATTCTTATGCATCATAATCCCGAGATTATGGTGTGCGGCATGGTGACGTCTAATCGTATTCACAAATGGCATATTGCGAACAAACCAATTTTCTTTCACATGGCAGCAATAGTGAAATGTCTCATAAATTAAATAGTGTCCAACCATGGTCATGAATACAAAGTAGCCGACATTAGGATTGAAGATTTGGCTAGCCACAAACCCGAATAAAGCTCCAGAAACACCTAAGACTGTCAGTACACGCCATGGAAAGAAAACAATCCTAAACTCTTTGACTGTATCGATGGTGTAGTCAGTATCGGTAAAGTACTGGTGATGTTGGCGTGTATGGCGATCGTAGATTGCGCGTAAGGCAAATACATCAATTAAACGATGCATGACGAATTTATGCATTGCCCATTCGACAAAGTTTCCAGCTATTGCCACTGGGATAATGACCATCCATTCCCAAGTAACGTTATGCAGGTTAGAAACGCAGTAATAAATGAGGCTAATGCCAACCGCATACATCACCACAATATGTACGAGGCCGTTATAAAAGGGGCTTATTGCGTCGATATACTGATCGCGAAATTTCTTTTGCCGCTCAGTCATGACCATCTCTTGGAATGCAATACTCATACCCACCTCACATTTGATTAAACTGTATGTAAAACATATATGTCACTAATATACTAGAGAAATGTTAGACTTGATCTAGATCAAATGATGGGGATTTCCCTTATAGAGGTCCTTTATCCCTCAAGTTCACGTAAAACCCAATGTTGCAGCCCTTGAGGGGTACGAAAATCCATGACTGAACGGGCAGAAATCGCTGGATAAACACTAGAAATCATCTTTGATAAGGTGCCCCCAGGACCCAATTCAAGCACTACGGTAATCCCAAAATCCACAAGGGTCTGCATGCACTGCTGCCATTGAATAGGCTCTGAAACAGCCCTCGCTAAAGAGTGCACGCCTAAGGTCAAGCTATCGGTGATTAAACCATTGATTCCCTGAATAACTGGAATGCCGAGTTGTTTATCGCTTAAATTTAACCCACTTATTTCTGCCTGTATTTGCGCTGTAGCTTTTAGTAATAACGGCGTATGTGAAGGTATCGTAACAAGAAGTCTTTTAACCCAAGCTCCAGACTCTTCAAGTAATTTCTCATAGATACTTATCTCCTGAATGGATCCGGCAATAACAAAGTGATCATCCTCGTTATAAATTGCAATATAGCAATGTGAACCATTCAAATGCTTTAATAATGACGACTTTGAGACTCCTTTTACAGCCAGCATGCCACTATGAGTTGGGGCAAAATTTTCCATTGACTCACAACGTAATTTGCATAACTTTGCTAAGGTCTTAAGGTCCATCGCTTCGGAGCAGCCTAAGGCGCTGACCTCGCCTGCACTATAGCCGGCAACATAGCTTGGTTTGGGTAAGCCATCTCTTATAGCCTCCCAATTTGCTAATGCCGTCGCGATTGTGAGGGGTTGCGAAAATTGGTTCAAAGTTAAATCTAATTTACCGCTCTCTACAGAAAGCATATTCCAATTAAATTCATTAGAAAAAGTATCAATGACTACAGTTGCCTTGGGAGATTGTTTGGAAAATGCAAATACTTCTGCGTCTAGTGAACCCTGTCCAGAGCAAACGATAGCAAATTTATTCATCAACTTCAATTCGATGAATAAATAAACAGGCACTTAATAAATCAGCGCAACCTCCTGGGCTTAAATTAAATGCTATCAATTGCCGATGAACATTTAATGCCCTAACATCCCAGCTCTTAAGATGAATGCCGCCTTCATCTAAGAAGGCTTGAGCTAATCCTTGGGCTCGTTCAAGGCCCTCTCGGCCTCCTCTATGAAGTAGATTACTATCCTCTACATTGGCAAGCAGTGTAAAGAAGGTTTGTATACAAGCTAACTTATGGCTTGAAGTCATCGTAAGCACATTGCGATAGACTGGCAAACCTAGCTTATAAACAGATGGGTATCCTGATATAACTTCTTTAATTGCTCCGCCAACCTGATATATGGATGCCACTCTAGATCCATGACTATTTTCCTTGCGACGATGTAAGGCAAGCTCTTCACCCCAAATTTTCATCGTAATTTCACCTAAAGTTAGGGAAGTATCAGTCTGGCCATATCTGTAGGCAGCAGCTGCAGCCAGCATACCTAAATTAAAAATTGCCCCACGATGTGTATTCACCCCAGCAGTTGCACGCAGCATTCTAGCCTCAGCAGCTAGGCCAGCCGAACGTAAGAATTCAAAGTTTGCACCCTCCAAGCCAAGACTAGCAATGTGGTAGAAATAATGTCGCAAAGATACGATACTCGAATAAAAAGTATTGGCATCCATATCTTGATGACTACCTGAATCGACCAAGCTCACCAAACCAGGCTTGGGATAAGTAACTAACTCATGCCATAGAGATTGCACTGCACAGTTACGAATTTTCCTCAGGTATTGCACAGCATTCTGTTGCATTACTTGTGTATTTTCTTCAACTAGATGGTCAATGCTACTGGGGAGCATTAAATTCCTCTATCACCTGATATCTAGACATCATCTTAGGTCCTAAATCTGTCTTTATAAGCAATTCAGTTGCATTGCTTGCAAACTCTTTCCAGCTAACTGAGTAAGCATTCAAGAATTCGAATTCGCCATCTAAGCGTAAGTCAATTTCTTCGGATAGGCTACATAGTTCTTTTGCTAATTTGGATAAATCACAATTTTGAGCAGGTGAAATTAAGAGATCAATATCTGAATTCTCAGTCATATAACTTTCACCACCTTCATAACTCCAAAATACAGAGCCAAATACCCGGATCTGAATTGGATAATCCGCCAATCTAGAAAGCATACTCTTCACTTTTTCGACCATGCTCGAAGGAAATGTACTCATAACCACCTGAATACTTAAAGGCTCATCAATTTTTAGAACTGCCGTTGAATCAACCTGAAGATTTAGACGCTTTTTTGGCGCTTCAGGAAGATGTAACATTAATCCCAAAGGCAATAGGTTTTCATTACCATGATCACAAGGGTTTACAGCCCTTCCCACTAGAGGCCTTCCTGACATAACCCAATTTTCAACAAAGGAACGTTCTACTAAAGGGATCTCACTAAGGCCTCTTATCGAAGCGATGCTTGCTGGTTTTATCCAAACTCGACGATGCCGCCAGCATTTGAACTTATCCATTCAAACTTCTCAACAAGCTTTAATAATTGATTCAATAATCGTGTGAGCCATATTCCTCCCGCCCCTCTCATGCCCTAGCTTTGCCCTATTATCAATCGTCGATTTGTTGCTAATTGCGCTCTCAACTAAAGAGGCCAAATGGGCATCGTCGATGTTCTCTAGTGCTCCAAGTGCTACGTAATTTTCTACTCCAGGCCCAAAGATAGAAGAGCTTTTACATAATTCTTGCAATCTCTCTAATGGGATTTGTGTAATTCGCGACATTGCCGGTAAGGCCATAACCCGAATCTGCGCATCCGAAAGAGCAAAGGACTGATCAGCAATCATCCCCAGCGCAAGATATCCTCCGCTAACAGCTTCGTTATAAATAATACTAATGATTCTATGACCCCGATCTCTAGCCAACTCAAAACATTTAGAGAGATGGGAAAGGTATCCTGCATTACCTAGCAATTCATCTCGGCGCGATAACTGTTGACCTTGGGTATCCACTAGGATGATGATAGGCAACTCAGGAGAGTGCTGCACTATATCTAGAACTTTGCCGGCTAACTCAAAAGCCAAATCAACGCCTACTGCTGCTTGATTTACTGTGCCAATCAAAGCAACGTCTCCCAGGGAAGTATTAGCTGTGCCTGATACCAAGTCACCATGGATAGAAATCTTATAGCCTAAAGGAAAAACTTTGCTACAAATTTGATTGATCTTATCCATTTTCGCGCACTTGATTTGCAATCGTCATAAAAGCATCAAAATCTAAAGAAGGAATATCTACAGGATTTGCGATACCCAAATCTCTCCATATATCTAATGCATCCTCAGCCTTGCCATATTTTCTCAAACGCTCACCTAAATGTTGATGCTCAGCCATTACAGTATCTAAATTTATAGGAATTGGCTTATTGAAATATTGCATCAGAGCATTACGAATATCTTGGATTTGATCCTTAACAAAGGTTTGCGCCTCATTAATTAAGTATCGGTGCTTCCCCCCCATGGTTCGCCAAACTAGCGCACGATCTCTAGCATCAAATTCTTCAACCCCCTTTTGTGACTCAATCACTTCAGGCCCAGAAACCGATAGGCGTCCTTCCTCTGTGATTACTATATAGTCGCAGCAACGAGAAATAATGCCAATTCCTCCGTATACGCCATTTGCACCAGCCGAAACAACAATGAGAGGAACACCAGCTTTGCGAGCATTAAACATAGCCCTTTGAATTTCAGAAATTGCTATTAGCCCTGCATTTGCTTCATGTAAGCGAACTCCCCCAGTATCAAACAACAAAACTACTGCTGCTGGCTTACGAAGTGCAGCTCGCTCGAGAAGCCCCGTTAACTTGGCCCCATGCACTTCTCCTACGGCACCACCCATAAAACCGGGTTCTTGGGCGGCGATATAGATGTTTTGACCACCAATAGCACCTTCACCAATAATGACTCCATCATCAAATGAAACTGGCATACCCAAGCTTTTTAAGTGTGGGCTAAATACCCTCTCTGATGGAGGCAAATACTCTTGAAATGTATCAGCGTCCAATATTGCAAGTACTCGCTGGCGAGCAGTGGATTCTCTAATTCCAACTGTATTTTCAATCCTCATATTGGGCCTTCCACTGCTGTGCTGCTTGCAGCAATCTCAGCTGCACTACTGCTGGTGTTGCACCGCCATCATTAATAGTAATGAGGGTATTAGAGAATTTTTGTTGTTCAGAAAAATCTCTCAGCACGGCTTGCCATGTATTAGCAAATCCACTTACTGAAGTTTCAACAAAAAATCTACTTTTTCCATGTAGCTCGGCATCCTCTAATAAAATTTCTAAATTACCCGACCCCACAACTCCAACAATAATTGGGGTCATGTTTTTTCGCTCTCTGAGAATATTCCAGGGACCAAACTCATAGCTTAATGATTCCATTTTTACCAATTCCTAAATCGTTTAGGGGGTTTGTACAAACCATCAGACCAGCTCACTAAATCTTTAATTGAACGGGCAGCCAATAAATTTCTAGTTGCCATGCGCGGATCAATCCCTAATTCTTGTGGGCGCTGAATAATGCCCCTTGCAATGAGAGATTCCACTTGATCCCTGTTGCGATTAAGGCCTACCGGCGTGTATCCAGCAACACCACGAATAGCCTGCTCTCTTTCTTGAAGATTTTTACATTTATGAAGATGGGCAATGCCCTCTTCGGTCACAAGGTGCGTAATATCGTCTCCATAGACCATTACGGGCGGTAAATCTAACTGAAAATCCTCCATAAGCTGCCAAGCATCTAAGCGCTCGACGAAGGTGGGCTGCATTTTCTCCTTAAATGTCTCCACTATCTGCACTACCAGCTTTCTACCGCGAGGCATGGTTGCATTCTCTGGCTTCATACTTTCTTTACCAGCCATCAACCAAGCCTTACTAGAGTGTCTTCTCGCTCTTGAATCAGAGCCAAAATTCGGGGCGCCTCCAAAACCAGCAATTCGATTCAATGTTGCAGTTGATGAGTTTCCTTCAACATCAATCTGCAAAGTTGAGCCAATAAATAAATCGGCGTAGTGGCCCGCTAGCTGACAAAAAGCACGATTTGATCGCATTGAGCCATCAGGCCCATTAAAGAAAATATCGGGGCGAGCTGTAATGTAATCCTCCATCCCCAATTCAGATCCTGCACAATGGATATTCTTAACAAAACCTGACTCAATTGCTGGAATTAATGTTGGACAAGGATTAACGCTCATATATTCACAGATCTTGCCCCTCAATCCGAGTGATTCCGCATAGGTTGGCAATATCAATTCAATTGCAGCAGTATCAAAGCCAATACCATGATTTAAGCGATTAATGTCATATGGCTCATAGATGCCCTTGATGACCATCATGGCCATTAAAATTTGTACTTCTGTGATTAAAGCAGGATCACGAGTAAAGATAGGCTCTATGTAATGAGGTCTAGGAGCCTGAACTACAAAAGATACCCAATCACATGGAATATCAATTCTAGGAATTTCATCAACTAATTCATTTACCTGAACGATTACCACTCCATTTTTAAATGCTGTAGCTTCAACAATAGGCGGCGTATCTTCTGTATTAAATCCGGTATACACATTACCGTGCTTATCAGCACTTTGTGCCGCAATGATTGATACTCTAGGGGTGAGATCTACAAAATATCGACTATATAACTCGAGGTATGTATGAATCGCACCGACTTCAACAATATTTTCCTTGATTAGACGTCCGAGACGAATACCCTGCTCACCTGAATAGCAAAAATCGAGTTTTTTAGCGATCCCTTTTTCAAAAATATCCAAGTGGGTCGCTAGTGCAATATTAGACTGCACAATATGCAGATTATTAATCTTTCCGGGATCTATGAGCGTTAATTGCTCTGAGAGAAAATCTGCATGCTTTTGGTTATTACCTTCAACGCATACCTTATCACCTGACTCAATGACAGCCTCAAAAAGGCGAACTACATCATCATTGCGAACAATCTTAGAATCCGTGATGTGGCTAGCACGCTCTAGGCGACTACGCTTATTTCGTAGCAACGTATCCCAAAGCTTTTCTTCTACCAACATGCTTAGGTATCCAGAGTTATCTTCGCTTCACGAATTAATGAGCCCCATTTACGATAATCATCCTGAATGAGTGCCAAAATTTCTGTAGGAGTTTTGTAAATAATCTCGTCATTGCCAAGCTTCTTTAATTCTCCAACAACAGATTGATCCCCAATCAATGTTTTAAAATCTGCTTGTAATTTACTAGCCACAGTTGGCGGTAGCTTTGTAGGCCCCATCACCATAAAGCGTAGCACTGCCTCATAACCTTTAAGACCCTGCTCCGCAATACTGGGGACATTAGGCAATGATGCTGATCTCGTTAATGAAGTGACGCCAAGTGGGCGAGCTTTACCTGCTGAAATCATTTGTAGTGCTGGGCCAATAGTTGCAAACATGATTGGTACTTGGCCGCCAATGAGATCTGTTAGTGCAGGACCAGCACCTTTATAAGGAACGTGAACTATAGAAACACCGGCTTTAAACTTAAATAGTTCGCCGGCAAGATGATGCACAGATCCCACACCTGAGCTCGCGTAACTTAACTGCCCTGGTTTTGCTTTTGCCAGCGCAATCAACTCCTGAACATTTTTAACATCAAGCTCTGGATTTACTATTAATACTAAGCCTGTAGTACATACGTAAGACAAGGGCGTGAAATCAGTTAGCGGATCGTATGCGACCTTACGTAAATTTGGCGCTATACAGAGAGGACCCGTATCTACAAGTCCAAGCGTATAGCCATCTGGATTTGACTTTGCTACAAATTCAGCGCCGATAGATGCTCCTGCACCTGGCTTGTAATCGATAATCACAGATTGCTTGATGATCTGTTCAAGCGGTCTAGTAATTATCCTAGCGGTTGCATCACTTGCACCTCCAGTGGTGTAGCCCAAAACTAATTTAATCGACCTATCTGGCCAACCTTGACTCCAGGAGCTCAAAGAATTTAAGCCAGCAGCAAATCCCAATAGAAGCTTGATAACACTTCTTCTCTTTATCTCCATCGTCATCTCCGTTTTTTAACATCTAGTATGTTACTAATATACTAAAGAAATGTTAGCTTTGATCTAGATCAAAGCTAAGGTTTTACCCTGACTTCATCTCAGCATCAAAAAAGAGGTTTGGCCTATGGATAGGCTAAATGCCAGGTCAAAGGGTCTAGATTGCTCTGTTTTCTTTAGGAAAAATAATTGCGCCAATTACGGTAAGTAAACTCAGTCCAGCAATTGCCTTTAGCATTAAATCAAAGCCGTCCAGGTTGTAAAGAATAGAAACCAATCCTACGGATAGTCCTGCGGCAGTAAATCCCAAAAAGTATCTTGCCGCATAAGCGCGGCCCCTCCACTCATCGGCCGTATATTTGCCAAGCATCGTATCGTTTACT
>Ga0164294_10003963_pt1 | contig 13044 bp, 8 predicted proteins | sample GEODES005metaG_FD_111479 | JGI IMG/M metagenome (GOLD analysis project Ga0164294, IMG submission 111479) | Oligotrophic lake water microbial communities from Sparkling Lake, Wisconsin, USA - GEODES005 metaG | ecosystem: Environmental > Aquatic > Freshwater > Lake | place: USA: Sparkling Lake... | reverse complement strand
TCTTGAATCCGAAATTGGCCTGCTGGCAATCCTGAGCTTCACTAGCCTTGGCCTTGCAATTGCAGCCAAGGTTAAGCAACAACGCATATCTGCCGGTGCTCTCACCGCGGCAATTATTGCTGTCGTGGTCTTTTTCGCGTGTACTACCTACTCCTTACCTATCTACTAGGAAATAACACACAGCAGATTGTTAAGGCTTAGCCTCGCAAGCAATTCCATCTTTATCTCGGTCGAGTCCATGAACATCTTTTCCAATGACACGAATTCTCGATAGCCCTAAGTTATATATGTCAGGGCAATTCAGGTCAGGAACTGAAATTGGAATACAAGGATCATAATTTGGGTCACACTGTGCAGATGCCGTAGTAGTTGCACTTGGGCGAGCAACTGGGGCATTTGATTTCCCAGTCGACACCCCACGTGAAGGATCCAATTTAGTTCCTGGACACTTACCCCAGAGCCCGACCTTATTGGCTTTGGCTTTTTCAGCTGCCTTCAACAATTGAGTTGAATACTTACCTTTTTCTCCATTAAAAAAATAGGGAGCAGCAGCACCGAGTTCAACCATCTTCAAATTCACATTTGTCTTACCAACAAAGACATATCGCAACAGTCTCTTGTACTTATCCATATTTCCGGAGACAGGCTCGGATTCCAGACGTATCTCTTTCCCAAAGGTGAGCTTTGTGAGAATTGCAGTTGCTTCACTGGCAAAGCACTCTGAGTACATCGGCTCAGGTGTGTCGATCTGTAATAGTCTTACATCTTGACCCGTATTGATTCGTAACGTGTCAGCGTCAGTAATCTTTAGAATACTTTCGGCATGGGCACCTTGCATCAATAGGTTTGCCCCAAGCACACAGGCGATAAGAAAGACGAACCGTTTCATTTCAAGTTCTCACTAGCCACTTTCACATAGGTTGCTTTTGGGTGAGGGTAATGCAGCCAATGCCCACAAGTGAATGACCCGCCCAGGCGCAAAGGCCACATCCGACTGGTCAGAAGGGAGATTTCAGAGCAGATAGCTCAAAATCAACCCTGAAGGTCCTCAAGGGTGTTTGCCAATCGTTTGCCACGATTTAATCCTTTTATCCCCGCCACCTCAATAGGCTCAATGATCATACAAAGTCTTGTCCAAATGAGCGTGGGATGCTAACTTTCACAGGTAATTCCTAGAGGGAGATGAGGGGGTAGTGAGCTTGAGCGCCAACGATTTCTCCTCCGAAGATTATTCACACTCAAGCAACACACCAACGATCTATAAGGAACCTCCCAAGCTTCTCTTTGTGGTCGGCTTGCTATCCGTAACAATTGGAACTCTCTTGGGTGGGTATGAATTCTTTAGGGTAAATACGGCTTCAACAAACGAGCAAACTCTGTCCGGAGGTGTTGGATATTTATTGACTGTAGTAATTCCAATTGTGTTTCTTCAGTTAATCAGAAAGAAACATGATTCGGCTTTGAAAGCAAACAAGGATGAACCATACGACATTGGTGCAGGGGAAAAGATGGAGAGCGACTTCTTAAAAGTCGTGGCTTTTGGATTTGTTTCTGCATTTTTGTCAATTACGGTGTTTTTCTGGCCTATCGCAGAGAAGTTTGCCTAATGAGCATCTTTAAAAGAGTTTTATCGCTAACACTCACAGCATTTATGATTGCGATAACAGTGTTGGTAAATCCAAGCCAAGCATCGTCTCATGATCCTGTGGATATTCGCGAGCTGCAAACATGCCTGAAGGAAAAAGGTTCGAGTCTCGATGTTCTCGTCTTAATGGATTCTTCGAAATCCTTGAGAAATTCAAAGCCAGGAGAGAATATTAATAAGCCTACTGGAATAGGCTCAGATCCAGATGACCTTCGAGGAAAGATACTCTTAAGCTCACTAAGTTTGCTTCAAGATTTAGCTGAAGACTCAGGCAATTCATTCCGAATAAATCTAAAAAACTTTGGGAACAATTCAGGAGATTATTTAGACGAATTGAAGACTAAATGGATACCCTGGACGCCAGTAACGCCGGATAATTCAGAGAAAGTTTTGAATGATTTTGTCACTAACGCTCTGTTTGACGATAGTCCTGGAACATACTGGGCCGATGGATTGGCCACAGCAAAAGTAGATTTTAGCCAGCGCATCTATGATGCTGAGCAAGAAGGTTCAAAGAGTTGTTCAATTATGTTTTGGATAACAGACGGCCAGGCGAGCAACCCGGGACTTGATGAAAAAGCAATTTGTAACCCAGGAACAGAATCATCAATTGAGTGGTTTAGGCAAAAGAAGATTCTAGTTTTGGGAGGACTTTTGAAGCCGAAGGGCGAGGACACGTCACTGTTCCCTCGAATCGTTGAAGGCGATAATTGTGGAAATAACGAAAAGTCGTGGACCAAAGGTAAGGTTATTGAAGCAAGTGATATTAACTCGCTTGCCTGGGAATTTGTGAGCCTGGTTGCTAACATTAGAAACCTCGTAAATCTCGGAATCAGCAACAACAAAGTAATTCTGGATCGCGGAACATCACAGTTGGAGTTCTACATAAAGGGCAGTCCTTCAGAGTGGGAGTTAAAAGCGCCAGATGGCTCAGTTTATTGTTCATCAAGAAAAGTCGAACCTGAAAAGTGCGTGGTGACTACAGATAAAGAGAAGAAAAAAGAGAAGAAAACAGGTATCACGTCTATTGCTGTCACTCCAATTGATCCCAACACAACAGCAGGTTCTTGGGAATTTACATCTATCCCAGTAGCAGAAGTTAAAGTCTATGGTGGCCTCAGTGTTGAACCGAATCCCGTTAATTTAGTTGTTGATACTCCAAACCGAAACATAGTAGAAGGAAAGAAAGCCAGTTTCAATGCGAGGTTGGTTAATCCAGATAAGACTCTGTTTGATGTAAGTAGTTTTCAGTCGGTCAAAATTTGTGCAACCCTCGAAAGCAATGGGGAAGAGGTGTGTCAAGCCGGATCAGCTTCTGCGATTTTTGAGCTATTCCCCAAAGAAAGTGACACTTCGATTCCATTTACTGCAACATTAGTCTCAAAGAACGGCGAAAACCGTCAATATGAGTTTTATGCGGTCATGAATGTAACCGTTCAAGAAAGTGGAAGATTTGCGAGTCTTGTATGCAGAGGCGATGCTGAAGGTGATATTTGTAAGATCCCAAATTTGAAGAATAAGAGCAAGAAGTCATCTGTCTACTTAGAGGTTCTTAAACCGACAGATTTAGGCGCGGTTTCTGGTGAGATCTATATTGTTGGCTATGAAATAACTCTAGATAAGTATGGTAGAAATTTTAAATTCGAATTCACTGACAAAAATGGAAGCCGTATTGTCCCAGGTGACAAGGCAAATCTATTTAGTACAACTGAGAGTCTCAAACTTCAAGTGTCTTTCGACAAGGGTGAAGCGAGCCAAATTGAAGGTGTTATTAAGTATGCTGTCGTCGCTGATGGTCAAACAGTTATAAGGCAGTTGAATTTTGGCTTTGAAGTAAACGACGAGATTAATATTCCCTTACTGATTCTACTGCTTCTTCTTGCTTACGCACTTACGATTCTACTTCCATATCTCTTCTTATTGTGGAGCGCACGTCGCAGAGCATCCTTGAATATTCCCGACAACACTTTTTCATACGTGACATCGGCTTTTGAAATCACCAATCAAGGGAAGTTAGTCCCCGTTGGCGAGAGCGGTATCGAGGAATCCTTCAAACCCGACTACAAAAATATGCAAGAGATTAAAGTCGAGCCGCGATCAAGCAGCGTTGCATTTTCTGTTGCCAAAGTTGAGGCATTGGCACACAAGTGGAATCCATTTAAGCCGCCGACCACCAAGATAACAATTAAAGATAGCTATCTCTTGAGTTCTTACATCGGGAAGGATTTTTCTTTCGGTTCTCAATCATTCAATTCTGAGGTAATTGGTGAGGTTGTCGTCTACTTTGAATCTATTGGAAATATTTCTCCTGAAAAATCATCAGTTGGAAAAGAAATCATTGAATCACCTCATGGTTTTGATTTCTCAGGAAGCGATTATGAAACAACTCTTTCAAATGTCCTTAAGTCCCCACAGGGTCCGGTCAGAGGTAACATCATTTACCTCGTGGATCCCTACGGCGATAAAGAAAAGTCTTTAGTCGAGAGTGTTGCTGTTTTAAAAACCTTGATCGCTAATGTTGACTTTAGCGAGCAAATCCTGAAGTTTAGGAAGGAAGAACTAGATTCAGCTCTTGCCCGAATTGCAAGTGAAGAGTTGGCAATTTCCAAGGGAAAGACCCCCAAAGGAAAGGGCGCGGGCGGTGAAGATTTGTCAGAGGTTGAATCAAGGGTAGATTCGAGCGAAACAGAAGAAGACGAATGGGGCGGCAACGCTTCTAGCAGTGCGAGTAGTAAGAAAAATGAAAGTTCAGACAGGAAGCACAATTCATGGGAATAACTAAGACACGAGAGGTAGAAAAATGCTAAGACCACTATTGATTATTGGAGTTGGCGGTTCTGGTGGAAAAACAATTCGTTCGATGATCCAGTCACTCGAACGTAAATTCGTTACTGCTGGCTATGAGGGTCCAATACCAACGGCTTGGCAATTCTTGCAAATTGATACAACTCGTGATGGGCAATCGTTTCCCGCGCCAATGTTGAATAAGGACAGTTTTCACCAAGTGGTAGCAGATGGAGAGGACTTCGCTCAAATGCTCAGGTCCATTACCGATACGGGTGATGTAACTGAGCAGCAGAAAATGCTTTCAGGCTGGGGTGTGCCTTACGCAGCTGTATCAATCGCGATGGGTGCTGGACAAACAAGAGCCATCGGACGACAAGCCGGAGTGGCAGACACGATGGGCATCTTGAATGCAATTCAAAATTCAATCGGAAAAATGAAAGCGCCAATGGCATATGCAGAGTTGGTAAGCCTTGCGAGAGACTTGAGACTTGACGATCCAATTCAAACTCCGCAAGCAATGATTATCACATCGGTCGCAGGTGGCTCTGGGGCAGGAATGTTCATCGACATTGCCGAACTTTTGAAGCGTGCAGTGGATGATAAATGGGCAAAATCTGCCATTTCTTTTCTTTACACGGCGGAAGTTTTTACCAGCATTGGTGGGGGTGCGAAAGATACAGCGAAGAACTCTTTGGGTGCATTTAATGAAGTTATGGCTGGTAAATGGGTAGGGCTTTCTGATAGAAGTGAACTTTTGTATCAAAAGCTTGGGCTCGCTCCTAATTCCTCTGAAGAAACTTTTCAATTTGGAAGCAAGGGCAACATCTTAATTGGAGCTCGAAATAAAAGTGGTACTGATATTTCGATAGGCGCCGATGGCGCAGGTATGGACGAAGTTTTCCTAACAATTGGTGAGGCACTGGCTGGTGTGTTGACTGATGACGTCACTTCTGAATGGCTATACCAGCAGGCATTTGTAAATGTCACTGAAACCAAATCGGCTATTGACACTTCAGGCCTTGCTCCTACTTCTCCACAGAATCCAACTTTGGCTGCCGCCGGAATAGGATTTGGTCAATTGAGCCTGGGAACAGACCGAGTTGTTGATTATGTGGCAGATGCATTAACGAAGCTACAGGTTGCGAAATTGCTATGGCCTGATATGAATTTAGAACTACTAAAAAATGGGGCAACATCACAATCACTGATCCAAGATAAATCAGCCCAGTTATGGCCAAACTTTCTACTTGATTCGGATCTTGACGAAAAGGGAGAAAAGCAAAATCAGATTCTAGACGCATTGTTTAGCGAAGGTTGGGCAACCGAAGTTCGCTCCTTTGCTAAGAAAACCGCACAAACCAGACTTACGGACAAGGTTATGCCAATAAAGGAATATTCTAAAATTGTGCATTCACAGTGGGAAACAGAAGCCAAAAAATTCTTGCCAGAAATTCAGGCCAAAATAGGGTCTAATGCGAAGAATTGGGTTCCGGCAATCCAGGACCACATGATGGACCACATAGCGCAACACTTAACTAGTGACGGTTTCTCTGTCACTATTAATCTTTTGGAGCGCCTAAAGTCTGAATTAATTGAGCACGCTTATGGCGATTTATTGCGGGAAAGCAGAGAAAAGGCAGATGCAGTAGTAGAACGAAATTCCCCACAATTTCACCAGTTTGTGACAGAAAGTGCAGATGGAATAACTTCTGTTGGACTTCAAAGTACTGCCTTTCTGGACAAGATAGAAAAAGAGTTGTCAAGGGTTCTTGCATATCAAGTGATTTCCTATGTTAATCAAATCGGTGCATCATTGATTCAAGATATCGTTCAGTATTTCCTTGAGCCAATAATTAAATCACTCGTTGATGCGCGATACGAATTGGATAAACAGCAAGCGGCAAGCTTGTTACCGGATGGGAAAAAGAATCCCTTCCTAAACTTCCCAGAATGGGGTTCTAGAAACGTGCCCGCAAGGTACAAACCCCGCACGATCGAAAGAATCTTGATTGATATTTCCGATTATGAATCAACTTACGAACTTTATGCTCAGCGTGATTCTGCAGGTAAGCCCCCTTTTCAAATGTCTATCTCACAAGCTTTAATTGGCAAAAAGTTGAACCCGAAAGATGGGGATTTAAACAACCAGACACTTATCGAGCCTTTGTTGCCATGGACAACAGGTGTCCGGGAAGCGCAAGATAGTCTTGGTATGTCGGTTTCAAAGGTGAGTTGGAAATTCAATACTTCCATTAGTGATTTATCTGTGAGAAACCGTTCTTGGCTTAAGCATCGTGATAGTTCATTCGGAAAGTTCACAAACATGCCTATTCAGGAGTTTTTGAATGCCACCGGACTTGACAAATCGATCCAAGATGCTCGAGAGAAGAAATTCGTTAGCGAATTTCAATCGATGCTTAAGCTTGCACAACCCTTGGTGCTTTTGAATGATGAAGCAATGAGATTTGTGAAGGGGGTTGGTAGCGGAGGCCCGGCTGACGGAACATTATTCAGGTCAAGCAAGTTGCCATTTAATATGGATTCCCCACTTGGAAGAGCATGCACAACGATTTTGGAAGCAAATGGAGAAAAGTCATCTGACGGTGATTTCTCCCAAAAGTGGTTCGACCCGGGCAGTCAGGATACGTCTATGTTTGCAGCCTCAACAACGCAAGCATCGTTGCCGGCTTGGGCGTTTGCATCACTTACAGATCCAATTCTGAATCAAGTGGCAAAATCAAAGAATAACGCTGGCACATGGATGCAGTTTTGGGAGGGCCGTCGCGCTCGTCCATTAGTAGAGGCGATTCCCTTTGAAACTGAGATGCGTCGCTCTATGGTTACGGGTTGGTTCATTGCCAGCCTCTTTGGGCTTCGAGAGATAGAGGCGTCAGCAAATGGTCGCTCTGTTCGAGTGTGGAATACAACTCTTCAGACTCCAGGCTGGAGTAAATTCCCCGATCCTCTACTAAATACGCACCCGGAAGATGCGCAGCGAGGACATTGGTTATTGCCTGCAATTCTCACTTCAGCAGGAATTGCGTTGTGTGAGTTTGGCAAAACAGGAAATACGGCCACGATTGAACCGTATAAATTCCTTCTATACCTCGGCCGTGAAGTCACTACAAGTATCAAAAATAGAGATGTCTGGAGTTTGCCTGGGTCGGGCGATGAACTACCAACAGGAGCTCGAAGTATGTCTAGATACATTCGCGACTGGGTCGCCGATGGAACCAAGCCAGCTGATCGAGTGTTGCTCGACATGCTCGCTGTTCGAATTTCAAATGGTGGTAATCGAGATGAAGCGATCAAGTCCGCTGTCGCTGATTTGCGGGAACAGTACAGAAAAGCTTGGGAGGAATTTAAGATTTCTGCTTGGCACAAAATGCCTGAAACTTGGGAACTCAAAGAAGATATTGATACAGCCCTTGATGACATTTTTGATTATGTTGAGGGCTTACACACTGTTTCTGCAATGACGGGAGCGTAAGCAAAGAGTGGGAAAAAAGATTTGGGGAAGCGACAAAGTCTCCATTATTTTGCTCCCAAGTGGAGAACTCGGGCGTTCTATTCTTGATTTAGCCCAAGATTGGACACGCTCTTGGTTGCTCACTCCTGCATTATGGATGTTGGCAGATGAGGTTCCTGACTTTGATCCAAGCCTTGACTCCGAACTGCAGGTACCCCCAAATCTGAAGGCTTATCTTTTGGGTCGAGATCAGGAACAGAATGCAGTGAGAGAAGAAGTCGATGTTTTCTGGACTTTGGGATCACAACCTTTCAAAGTTGTCAGGTTTATTGCTGTTCGAACAGAACAGAGTGATGAGTTGATGAGAAAGACAAACCTTGCCGCCGAGACTTCGGTGAAGTTTATTTCCCGAGCCACTCCTGATATTTCTTCTGATGCAGGGAAAGTCTCTGGTAAGTCAAATTTCAAAAAGTATAATTTGGTTATTTCACCAACAAATGACCGGAGCATTCTGGAAGGGGTTATTTTAGGAGGCTGGGATGCAAATTTGATTGCTGCAGCCGAAGATAGGTCCACGCCACTGTCTACCGACTCATTCGTGAAGGTAGGTGAAAGGTTTGTAGGCTTCGCACTGGCTCATATCGCAACAACTGCAGGACTTTGGGCAGGCCTCGACTCGAGCTCGGCAGAAATACAAGATTTAGATCCAAATCAACTTCGACAAGCATGCTTACAACGTGTATTTGTACGCGGGGTAACTAGCGACACTTTGTCTGCGGATGTAGCTCATTGGGCGCTTCATAAGCTGAATTTTTCAGATTCCGATCCTGAATCTAGCTCCGCTGCGGGTCCAAATGCAAAAACTGTTCCGGCAGAATTTCGCGAGAAGTATATGAATGATCTTGTCGAATACATACTGGCAGGCCCAACCACATCAAAAAGTAATTTTTTGTATTCACCTTTTGAAGGCATTCCCTACGGAACAGTCAAGGCACCATTGTTCGTTAGATTGCTAGAGAGAATAGGTGATATGGGATCAGGACTAGCAGGTCTTCCACGATGGGCGGGAGCAACTGCTGAGTATCGTATGGACCTTGCGATGGATGATGAAGCCGATGAACAAACGCTTTACAAAGGCGTGCCCCAACGCTTAGCGCCAAAAGATAAGCTCCAACCAGTCGATGTTTTAGTCGCATCCCTAAAGCCACGCGTTGAAAGGCCAGCATCGGATCTTTGGCGACATATGCGTACTGCGATATCTTCCGCTATAGATGCACCAACAAGTGAACATCCCGTAGTTCTAACAGATCCTGTAGACCAAAAAAAGTGGGTGTTTGCCTCAGTAGATCAAGTGCTTCCCAATCCAGATGCCCGTTGGAGCCCTGAAGAGCTTGTTTCTGGCACGAATACCGAAATAAAAGCTGAGATATCTGAGGTGAGATGGTTGGATGCTGAGACCGCCCATCTAAATGTTGCAAACATTTACAAGAGAATTGATGAACTTGCACCTGGAATAATTGATGCCAAAAACCAGTTGGCAGAAACTCAGAAGTTAGTAAACGATGCAATAATCGAGCGCGATGTGGTTATTGAAGACCTAGATTTTATTCAAACAGAACTGCTTAAAGATCAACAGGATGCCAAGAAGATAAGCAACAATCACACCCATAAACTTCCTCGCGCATTAACTGATACCGCAAAGCGTAGATCCGAAGGCGGAAAATCAAGTAAGAAATCTAAGCCATTGCACGGGAAAGAGTTAGAAGATTTTCTGAATGAAGAAAATGAAAAGCCGAAAGCAAAGTTTTGGCAACGCATTTTCCGCCGCAAGGGGAGGTCTAAGAAATGAGTTTTTGGAAGAGACTATTTGGGAGAGCAGACCAATCTGTCAATCAAGATTACCCTCAACAATCGGAAAATCTGTATGAAGAAGCAATAGTAGACGATCAACCCATTGAATCTGCAGCGGATGACGAATTAGGTCAAGAAGATGAATCTTCTGAATTAGTGGTCACCCCTGATTTAGAGGTATCTGCTTTTACGGAAGAGATTTCGCTAGATTCTGAGGAGCAGTATTCAAAGGATGTTGAAGATAACCTTCCTGAGAGCAACGATGTGGAAGAAGCTCTCAATGTCACTGAACTTGAGGAAAAAGTTCAGAATGAAAAAGAAATCGCCGAGGAGCAGTTACGGGCAGAAGAAGAACTCTTGCAACAAGAGCTGGAGGCAGCAGAGGCTGCAGCTTTAGAGGCGCAATTAGAGTTAGAACAAGAAGAGTATTTGGAAGATCTCTCTGTTCTGGATGGAAGAATTCTTCCCGAGTTGAAAGTACCTGATTGGCGGGAAGAGTTAGAATTTGTAAAGGAGAGATATGAGCCTTGCGACCTATCAGATCACATTGTGAAAGTTTCAAAGCGCCGCCAAACCGTGCGCCAAATAGATCATGAATTAGCCTTAAGCCGCCTTAGTGCTTATGAGCGCTATCTTGATCGCGCTTCCCGGCGATTTAAAGATAAAATCGATGAGGACGCTTTATTGAACTCGATTTTGACAGATCTGAATATCTGGCGAAACGATCAAGGAAGATCTGTAGCCTGGAGACTAGCTGATCGCATAAATCAAGAGGTTCTAAAGGCAAAGCAGGCTGAAGTAGAGGCAGTATCGTTTGTTGAAAACAATGTTGAGTTTGTTAACCCAATGGCAGTAAAGGTGTATCGCGCTTTCGCCCGCCGCGCCTGGTCCATTCCAATAGTAACTCTCTACATCTGCTCCGTTGTGGGATTAACCTACAACGCTCTTGAGTGGATCATGAAGTTTCTTCCCTTCTTTAATCTAGGTCTTTCAAAAACGCTCATCATGATTTCTGGAGTAGGTTCCGGTTTTTGGATATCGAATCTATGGAAATATTCAAAGAGCGTTGCCAGAATCCAAAAGCAATTCATAATTTTCAAAGGGAAGCATCAAGAGCAGCATGACAAGATTGTCCACGCAGTTGAGCAGCACACTCGTTTGGCCCAACAACAACCTATGGTTGAGCCAATTCTTGAGGTTTTGGCAAAAGGGTATCGAGTGCAACTCCAATCAGATGTGCTCGCAACTGTAAAGGCAACGACCGAATTTAATTCTGATTTTCTTCCTGCCTGTGTAACTTTGGCGAGAGCATTAGATAATGAAGAAGAAAAAATGATGAAATTACGGACTCGTGCTTTCAATGTGTTGAAAACTTCAGGATGGCGTACTCTTGGATTAGACGACATAATCAAAAGACATGCTGACAGCCGAATGCTAGAAGTACAGAGATTAAGTCTTGAAAGTTTAGATTCGGATTCATTGATTAGTTCAGTAAATACAAGACGAATTTTACTTGAAGCTTTTGGCAATATGTCGATCCACGATCGCGTCAGTAAGTCACGTCTTATTCGCGCCATACGGGAAATTCATAATGAAGTTCTCGCAAATTGGAAGTCTGATGATCGGCCGAGAGTTGAGTCGCTACGCGATAATGGTTTCAATCACTTAGCTTTCAGGACCAGTTGGCTTGCAGATGAAGATGGTAGCGAATCTTGGATTTCATTCTTAACGGAAGTTCTATCTGAAGACAAAGCGCCTTTTGGACAGTTTAATATTTTGGATAAGCGTGCAGAGATAAATTCTCCAGAAAAGATCATGTCCGTGGCTGCAGTACCGCATTATTTCGATTTTAAGAGTGACAAGATTAAGGTGCAGAATTCACTTTCAAGTGAGGTAGCCCCGCTCGATGTCGTCGTTAGAGTTGACGTAAGTCCATGGGCTGATACGAGTGCGTTCACGGTATTTGCAGACGATATAAGGAGAGGTGCACGTCCTTATAATCCAATTGAATTGCCAGAAACCTTAACGAACGGCGGTTTTACAAGTGCGTAACAAAGAGAAGAAGATCAAACCCCCAAAGAAGCAGAAGTCGCCTAAAGCTCAGAGGCCAGGTCAACCTTCAAATTTGATAGAAGTTAAAGTTCGACTTCCGATCACCAAGGTAACAATGACCTCCTTGCTTTTAATTGGACTACTAACGCTAATCGGTTATTCGGGCTACCTTGGGGTTAATTCGATTTGGAAATTCACGCACCCGCAGTTTAATGTTTCGCTTGATTCCCTCAAATCTCTCCCTTATATCGCCAAAGGGGCCTCAATTCCAGTTATTCCAAGACCGCTTTTGAATAAGCCTGAAGATCCGACACAAACTGAACAGATTAATTTTTTTAGGGCAGTATCGGAGTACAAGACTGAGTTTCGTGCCGAATATCCGGAGTCAAAACTTTTAAAAATTCCAGATAGCGATTTGCTCAACATGGGCGTTGCTTTTTGCAGTGCAAAGGATGAAGCAAAATCAGACTCCGGTGATTACTCTCAAGAAGAGATAGTTAAAGCTTTTCAAGCAAAGTATGTTCTAAAGTATCCATTGATAAAAGAGTTCGGCATCTTCTTAGATGAGATAGGGCAGCGATCTTTTGAGTTCTTGTGTGGGGGTCCATAAGATGACATTTTTTGAAGCCGTTGCAAAGTGCTACAGAAAGTACTTCGTGTTTAAAGGACGAGCATCGCGAGCTGAATATTGGTGGTGTTTTTTTGCTGCATTCTTGTTTGCATGGCCTCTGGCACTCGCGGAAAGAGAAGAAGGAGGTTGGTTTCAGATTCTAACCTTTATGTATTTTGTGCTTACTTTGTCAGTCGCCATTCCTTTGTTAGCGGCATGGACTCGCAGAATGCACGATGTAGATAGATCTGGTTGGAACTGGCTATTTATTTTCGGCCCAATCTTTGGCTGGATTTTACTATTTCGATGGACCACAAAGGAGGGATCTCCTGAAGCAAACAAATATGGGGAACCTGATAATTATCCATATGTTCAGGCCAAACCAAAAAATGAGAAAAGCTCTTAATGGCTGAGCTCTGCCCGTTTTGTTTCCGGGAAGCTGATGCGTCTCACTATTGTGGTGATTCGGGATCATCCGATCCCTTTGGACAGGGCAATTCAGGAACTTCAGGAAAATACTCACTGACATCTATCGTCATGGGCGCACCTCTTATGGGTATCGTTTTAGATCTGTTTTTGCCCCTACCAAGTTCACTTATCGCATCGGCAGTTGTTGCCGTTCTTGGATCT
>Ga0164294_10003962_pt1 | contig 13048 bp, 25 predicted proteins | sample GEODES005metaG_FD_111479 | JGI IMG/M metagenome (GOLD analysis project Ga0164294, IMG submission 111479) | Oligotrophic lake water microbial communities from Sparkling Lake, Wisconsin, USA - GEODES005 metaG | ecosystem: Environmental > Aquatic > Freshwater > Lake | place: USA: Sparkling Lake... | reverse complement strand
TGGGTGCTGCTATTGGCGGCGGTTACTGGCGGTGCCGTAACCATTGTTGGGGTTATAAACCGTTGGTTTATTAAACCTTTGATTCGTGGAATCGAATCAAAAATAGAAGATCACATTTATCCTGTTTTGGATGAGGTTCGGGTAGTGCGACACGAAGTGACGTACAATCATGGGACAAGTTTGAAAGACAAAGTTCGTGATCTTGGTTCTGAAGTCGCTCACATTAAAGGTCAAATAGAAATTTTGACTCAAATGATTGGAGATAAATGATGTTTAGTAAAGATTTGTTTGAACGTGTTGTTCGTACTTTTGTTGCTTCTGTTTGTTCTGTGTGGTTGGTGACTGGCGAATTTACTAATGCTGCCGGGTTGGCTGCTTTGACTGCTGGTGTGACTGCTGTGATTGCTGTGATTGCTAAACATTTTGGTGATCCTTCTAACGCATCATTTCGTCGTGACTCCTGAAGAAGCGTTGACTGCTAAAAGCAGGCATCGGGTTTCTAAAAACAGTTACGATGTTGCGCTTGGTTTGATGAGCGAAGATGATGCTGATGGTTGGCGGCGCATTGTTGACGACCACAAGTTTGAAAGTTATGTGCAGGTTGCTGACGCTATGACTTTGTTTCTGTCCGAAAAATATGGGTCGGATCATGTAGTTGCACGAGGGGCTATACCTCGTGACACCTGAAGAAGCGTTGGCGGGTGAATCAAAAGTTAGGCGAGAAAACTCTCGGCTTCGCAAAGACCTTTCTATTGCGGAGGATCGCATAGCGGATTTGGCTACCGAATTACGGGTGATGGAAGGGTTTAATTCGTTGAACCCCAACCCCCCAAAATGGCAGATCAAAGCACAAAAAAAGAAACGTCAATCATTCATTGTTACTGTGTTATCTGATTTGCATTTGGATGAGGTAGTTGATCCGTACCAGATACCGGGCAACGAATACAATCGGCGGATCGCTACCGAACGTGTATCTCGGTGGGCTGAACGTATCGCCCTGTTAGCAGACGACAACCATGATGGGCTTGTCGTGTTGTGGGGTGGCGACATGATTACCGGAGAAATCCACGACGAGTTGATGCGTACCAATGAGGACAGTGTGATGGGCACATGTTTGTATTGGTCAGAAATACTTGGTGCAGCATTCAATTTGATTGCAGAAAAATGGGGCGGTCGTGTAAAGGTGTATTGCACCTACGGTAATCATGGTCGTGTTGACAAAAAGATGCAGTTAAAAACTTATGTGCGCCGAAATTATGATTGGTTGCTGGCTCACATGGTTGCCCGTATGACTGACATTGAATGGCATATCCCTGAAGAAATTGATTGCCAGTTCAAGTTGTTTGACCGCACTCACGTTTTGACACACGGCAATCATGGTGTTGGTCGTGGTGGTGGTGGGGGTATTGGCGGGTTGTGGCCCCCAATTATGCGTATGGCTGCCCGTATGCGTGAAGAATATGGTGCCCGTAACCTTGTGTTGGAACACATTTGGATGGGGCATTGGCACACACCGACGTTTGGTCGGGGGTGGACTATCAACGGTTCCACTAAAGGACCGGACGAATACACTCGGTCGTTGCGTATCGCACCCGAAGCACCATCACAAATCTATGAGGTTTGGGAATCAGAAGGTGCCGTATCTAAAGGCATCATTCGGGTTTGATCTAGTTTGATTGCGTGATTGACCAGTCGTTCCATGTCGCATAGTGGAACGGTCACAAATTGGGTGCCTAATTCTTTGTGGGCTGTAACCCACTCGTTCCAATAAGTAAGGCAAGTCACTGGTCACTGTTCCAAGTTTTGGCTGCCTCAATCACACACCCAATCATGATTGCAAAACAAGTAATGATTGCGCCTGCGATCATATATTTAAAGCGTTCCATAATGCCTCAACTTTTTTGGGACCTAACCCCGGTATCTCTAACAACTGTTCTTTTGTTACGTCCCAACGGACAGGAGAACCACCAAAATGTTTGACGATACGGGCCGCTGTTGCAGCCCCAACACCGGGAAGTCCTTGCAAAAAATGGCACAACCAATCATGCGAATCGGCGGTCCCCCACTTCGTGGTGGGACCAGACCTCGTAACCAAACTCGTGTGGTGTTCTTTGGCGCACCATTCTTCAAACGAGTTTATGAGTTTGATTGTGTCGTCCAAACTATCTGTGTAATCAACCCATACACCTGTTTGTCTGATTGACCACAAAATTTTTCTGACCTGAGAACGACTGATTCCCTTGCCCCATTTTGAGACAAGGAAACCAGAGTCACTCCAATTTGGTTCGCCTTCAATAACGATGAGGAGATAGTTGAGATCACCTGCACGCATTTTGGCTATCTGTTCACCCAACCTGCCGTCGTTGATACTTGCAACAAGGTCTTTGAACTCTTTGCGTTGTATCCCTGCCCATGCTCCGTTGCTTGCAAACAGCATGTCGCAACCAAACGTTTCAGGAAAGTTAGATACTTCACCTAGTTCACGCAGGATTGCGGGTTCGGTTGGGGAAACAATCACTCATTCAAACTATCACTTTGCTGGACGCCAGCCACCAATTTTCATTAGGTAGTCTTTGCCGAAGTCTGTGATTGACATATCTTCTACGTCGTCACGGCCACGATCTTTGACGGTAGTGAAAACGTATTCGCCGCTGCGATTCTTTTTCAACCAGAGAACACTGTGTGTTGTGTGCCCTAACGCTTTTTGGCCCTTGGGTTTTACACCGTAGGTGCCGTAGAGTTGCTGCAACTTTTTGTCGTCACGGTCACCGATGGCGTCTTGTTCTGCTGTGAGTAGAACGTGTGCTGGTGTGGAAAGAATTGCTCGGTACAGTTTGTTGTATTCGGCGTTGATTGCTTGCCAGTTCATGTCAGCGTCGGTGGTTTGACGGGTTGCGTCTTTGCCTGCCAAAGCGAACACGTCTAGGAAATCGTTGCCGTGTCTAATGTTGATGTAATGGGTTTGTAGTGCTTGCCATGTTGGGCTGATTGAATCAAGAATGATCCAGTCACCGGCTGTAGCGGTATCGACAGCGGTTCTGATTGCGGTAATGATTCCAACCCAATCGTCGCTGCTAACAACTTGTACGTTTACTTGGTTAGCAAGATCGTTGAACTCTGTGGCAAGTAGTCGTGCGTAGGACGCAGAGTAATCTGTGTCAATCACAAACACGTTGCCGCCAGTGACACGAGCCAACGATAACGCAGCCGTTGATTTGCCTGTGCCGGGGTTACCGAACACGATGATGCGTTCGGGTGGCATGTTGTCAGGAGGGTTTAATTTCATGTCTGTTTTTCCTTTCGTATGCTTCTACATACAGTCGGGTATCTTCGTTGGTCCAAGTTTGTAAACCAAAAATGATTTGTTTCTGCTCTTTAGATGGCAGAGAAACTAGCCAGTCATAAAAAAAAGTTAGTCCTGCTGGCATTTGGTAAACCTTGGATACTTTTTTGTGTACGCCTTACGGGTCACGGTTTGTTCTGGAACTGTTTCTTCGACCATTGTGACTTTCCAACGGGTCGCAACAAACTTGTTAGATGTTTGTTCGTGTTGTTCCATTTCTGATTTGATTGCCGTTTTGATTTCTTTGGCACGTTTCTCTAACTGTGCTGCCTCATCCCAACGGTCACCCCAATCATCAACTTGGTCCCATTCAACAAATTCTGGTTCGTCGTGCAAATACGGGTAGCCGCACAACCATTCATTCAGACAAGGAGGCCATTCTTTGTCATCAACTTTGGATTCGATTCCTGTTACTCGTTCACAAATTTGTTCAAGTGTGAATGGTGGAGTGTCGATCCATAGGTAATGGAACTCTGATTCGGGAACTATGAGGCCACCAATTTTTTGTCCGGCAACAAGAACAGCATGATCTGTTTTAAGTGCCGCCATATAAATTGATAGTTGCCAAGCGTATGAATCAGGTAGACCGGCCAATCCTTTTTTCTTAAATTTGTTGAACCAGTCTGTGCCAAGTGCTTTGGCTTCAACAACACAACGTTGATTGTTGCGTACTGCCATGCCGTCAATGTGTCCACGAACAATTATGTTCTCTGCAACATTGATAACAATTTCGTCTTGTGATCCGTCAAGTTTCCAATCAGGGTTGTCGTCGCAGAACCGGGCCATAATGTGTGGCTCTGCGACGTTCCCTTCTTCAAACCTGTCGTACATAAAGTCAGGAAATGGGAGTGGTTCCATTCCTTTGCGGGCTGCTAACAATGCCCGTTCGCAATGGCCGAGAGAACTAGCCCGATAGACAGACACACCGTTCTCTACATATACGTTCGGGCGGTTGTCACCCATTCATTTCACCGAGGCGGGTGCGAAGATCGTCACCGTCTTTGATGTGCCCAAGTTCTACATAAAGTTCTTTAAGTTCGGACAACATTTTTTGGTTGTCGTTTTGTTCGTCTGGATCGAACTCTGATTCCATTAGACCAACAACCCATTCGCAAATATCTACGTTGGTTTGTTGTTCTTCTGTTATCTGACAGTTGTTGCTTCTAATAATTTCGAGCAACGATTTGACTGCCACTGCAACGAAAGCGTCGGCACGTTCGATAGCACCAATCAGTTGTCCTCGTTCAACGTTGAGTGTTCGTATGTCAGCAATCATGCTGAGAATGATTTCTTCTACCATTGATTGATCGGTTTCGATAATCATTGAGATACCGGCGCTAAACAATTTTTCTGCTGCGCCCGGTACTTCGCTCACTGCGTTTGCTGCTTCTACAAGTTCAGCAAATTGTGTGACTGTTTCTGCGTTCACTCTGTTTCTCCGTATCTGACGTAAAGGTCACTTGTTGTTGGGTTGGTTACAGCAGACCATTGCCATGTTCCTTCAGGGATGGGTGATCGTCCTGTTACAAGTCGATGCTTTGCATCTCTTGCACCTGTTGGTGAATCAAACGTTGCTAACAGAACCCATTCGTTGCTGTCGGATTCTTTGAGTTGTTGCAAGATTGGTTCGTACTTGCGGTGTGCTCCACCAGTTTTTGGTTCTGGCGGGTTTTGTTTTACGAATCTGATTGTTGATCCCATAATGATTGTGTGTGGTAGGGAACTAGAGGAGCGGGGTCTAGTTCCCTACCACGATCTTGTTCACCCCTTACGCAAAGACTCGTAGAAGGGATGTGACATGACTGCTTGTTCTCCGTTTGGTCCGAAGTCAAGGTCGGCAATGAATGCTGCTTCGATAAACGCGTCGTGTGATTCGGCGTTTGTTGCGATTGCTCGCAACTTTCCTCGCAGCATGGGTGAAATGTCAAAGTCAGGAGTGTCCTCTACCGGCTTTGTGTCGTTGGTGTGGAGTAGTGCGGTGGGAAGCATCCGATAGTAGGAGCGTTTCTCGCCGTCTTGGGTTGTCCAAGAGAACTCGGTGTTGTGCCATTGGCAGTGGACGCCTTCCCAAATGTTTGCGTCAAGTGGGCTTTTGTCTTGTTCTCTCCACTGGTCTACCAATCCGATTTCTTTGGCAGAGTTAATGATGAGTCCCATGCCGGATGAACGGTTGAACTGTTTTGGTGAACCCGATTCGTGTGTTGCTTGAGAGCCTTTGTTTGTTGGCTCCCAGCCTTTACCGAGGGGGAATAGGAGAGTTGTTGTGTTGTCGTCGGTAAACGTTCCTAGTTCGTCTGCCTTGACAAGCAACTTGAGTACGCAAGTTTCGCCGTTGTTGTATGAATCATCGAACGTGAACCATGCTTCGGTTACTTGTCCGTCAAACGTATCGACCATTCCTGATGAAAGGTCCCAAATGTCAGCCATATCACTCCAATCGTGTGTTTGTTATTGGCTAATAAAGAAGTTACTTGCCTTTGATTCAGAAGTCAAGTCATGTTTTAGAGTTTGTTGGTAGATCAATGCGTGGTTGCCATGACAAATCACACAAATCTTTGAACCGCATCTCAGTGTTCAACGCTTCCAACCACCAAACAGGAAGCAACTCACGAACCCTGCCACCCAAATCCAAAAACCCACTATCCAATATGTATGTGACAGCCCAATCATCATCAGACCGCACACCACGACCAGTCATCTGCACCAAACCACGCAACATCTGAATCGTGTACCACTCCTGATCCGAGTTACTGCCATGCAACCGAGAAGAAACAACAGGGTCTTTCACGTTAGCCCACGGCAACTTCGCAACCACCACCACACGAGCCTCATCACCCTTAAAGTCGTAGCCACGATCAACCGAAGGCGCAAACAACACCCCACCCTCAGCCCGTTTAAACAACTCCACAGTTGGCTCCCGGCTACCCGCATCACCATAAGTAAACGTGCGCCTACTAGTACGCACAGCACGCTCCAAATCAAGCGCCAACCTGTACGACACCGTATGAATCAACACACGCTCACCCTCATGGCGAGCCAACACCGCTTCAATACCAGCAACCAGCCGATCAAACTCACTAGCAGGAACACCACCATGTTCTTTCGACCAACGCATGTCCGCGCAGCGGACTGCAAACACCGGACGATTCGACACCGGAAAAGTCATAGGCACACGCACCGTAGCCGTGGTCCCCTTATCCAAACCTAGTGAAAGTCGCATCTCGTTCGTAGAAATCAAGGTCGCAGACATCAGCAACCATCGGTCAGCGTGACGCCACATCAACGGGCCACCAAACCGAGACACACTTAGAGGCACAATCTTGAATCCGTCAAAGCCGTTATCACGAACCCAATCACGTTGCTTCAATTCGTGCTCCACAAACTTGACCTGATTCAACTGTCGAACCAGCCGCCTGTTAATCAGCGGATCGTCAATCACTTCGATGCGGGCCACAATTTTTTTGGCAACTTCACCAAGCCAACGTTCCCAAGTTGATTGCTTGCTACCTTTTTTGGGGACTTCAACACCTAAACGTTCAGCGCCTTGATTGGTTATCTGCCAGCCGCATCGGCCATTCATAACTTGTTCCAACGTGTCGGCCTCATCAACAATTACGAGGTCACGAGATTTGTTTTCGACAAGTTTTCCCGGCCCATTCATTTCAGCCAACGCATACGCCGTATTCACTACAGCCAAACGTGAACCCAAAGCGTTTCGTTTCGCAACAACATACGGGCAATCATAAACACGGCGACATGAGGAACATTCATTGTCAATCACGTCGCATGACTCTGCTGTTAGCGAAGGAAAATCAAGGGTCGGATAGTTTGATCTGCCTTTCAACACGTTTGCGTAAGGAAAATCTTTTACGAACTGGTCTTGCAACCCGAGTGAATGGCACACATATAAGGCACGACTGCTGATTAGGCGGCGAACCATTTCAGCAATCAACGTTTTGCCTGCGCCAGTGGGTGCGTCTAAGAAAACAACTTTGGTTCCAGCATCGAAATGTTCAACGATTTCATTCACTGCATCTATCTGGTGTGGTCTGAAGTTTGTGACCCAATCAGGCCACCCAGTTTTGTCACGTTCTGTCCAAATGAGATCGTTTGGATTCAACGGAACGCCTGAAATTTGAGTGAATACGTTTCGATGATTCGATCAAATTCGTCTTTGATTCTTGGCGGGTACTTTGATGAGTCCTCGCTGGTGAATGACATGACTGCCGCATCGAACACTTCTAATGATTGATTCATGTATGCCTGTTCGGCAAGTTTTCTGAAGTCATCTAGTGCTGATTGGGCTTCTTCCATTTGGCGTAGCATTTCTGATCGTCGTTCTCTTTCAACGATTGATTTGACTAGGAGATGGATTTCTGGTCGGTATTTTCCTGCGAGTTCTGCGAGGTGGAGTAGCCCGTAGGTGTAGGCGTGTCGTTGTAGTTCGGATGGCATCTTGAGTGGGTTGGTATCAGAGCGAAGAATCATTTCTTCTAGTGCCCCGTATGAATCAGGTGTGTAGATGGTGAGTTTGCGTTTTGATCCGTCGTTGCTTTTGGATCGTGTGTAGAACCTGTCTCTGTCGAATGTTGTGTTGTCTGCGAGGAAGTCGCTGACCATTTTGTCGGGGTCGTCTTTGCCTTTGGGGCGTCCACGTTGGGGGGTTTGTTCTACTTCCCAAATATCCACAGGCTGCTCCTTGTTAGGTGTGCTTTACATATAGCACTTTGGTCACTCGGGAACTTGTAAAGATTACAAAGTGACAAGGTGACCAAATGATTGAATCATAGGTGTCCTTGAAAAGTTCCGGGTGTGGGCGCAGAGGGTATCACATTCACACCCCCCAAAATCAAGGACCCTCAAACAAAATCCCCCCAACCCCAACAAACACAAGGTAAAATAAATTTGCGCAGTAGAGAAGCGGTATCTCGGCTGGTTCATAACCAGCAGAACGCGGGTTCGATCCCCGCCTGCGCCACCACGCAAAAAGACCCCGGCAATCACCAATGCCGGGGTCTTTCGCCTCTTTCCCTTAGAGGGAAATTACTTTACAAGGAAACTATCTCGCCGCCATGAATGCGCTGATACCTCTCCGCTATATCCAAACTTGGAAACAACTTGGCAAGGTTTTTGTTCTTCACAATCACAACCATTCCCGGTCGGCCACCTAACCATTCTTTCTCACTGACCCTGATCCTGTATTTACTTGTCATGGTCAACACATCCCACACAGAACCATTGTTCTTCGGGAGGTAACTCCCATTTGACGCCACCAAAAGTCGTGACCCATTCACCGCAGTCCTCGCAAACAAATTCTTGACAGCGAGAACATTCCCCTCCTTCATCGTCACAAGTTTCTTGACACAAATTACATAACACGATTGTCACCTACCCAAGTAGTTGAGTTCCAACATGGGCGGCACAGATACAACCAGCCGCTCACAAATCCGAACAGTTCTCCGGTCCCATAATCCACACGCCTGCCCTGATACACACGATCAGACGCGTGTTCGCATCGTTCACATTTAGAACCAATCATGCCCATACCGCAACATGTTCACACAAATATTTGCCGCTACTCAAATCGAAGTAGCCTTCGCGGGGCTTGTCGGCATGTTTCCACATGACCCGTATCGCTGTGCTTTTGCGCCCATACACGTCAGGCACATCATCAAACACACCAATGATTGTTGAACGTACCGGCAACTCACGCAACACAGACAAAGCAATCATCGGGTCCCCTTCAGCAGCGACATAAGTCGCCACCTCCGAGCGGTCACGACGGCACGCAAAATGGGTGTGGCTGACACCCCCATAATTCATGGTGCCATCAACCAACACTGGCCCATCACAAACAGAACATGGCTCAGTCCTATACCTAGTCACAGCAAATACTCTTTCTGTCCGTCAAACAACAACACATCCAACGACATAGGTTTCTCATCGACATCGAAACAGACATCAACGACCTCGCATCGGTAGCCATCCATGTTGCATTCATCTTTAATGAAGTCAGTGAATGGGTGAATGAGCAACCTGTTTTCTTTCATTGAGTCAACCCACTCGTCGTACTTTTCTTCGCTGATACGGGCCTCAAAAGTTTCTTCAACCCATACAGGGGTACGAACCGTGTAACTAGCAATCACATAACGTTCGGTAGTCATAACGGTCCAGCGATTTCGTAGCCGTTACAGGTGAGGAACACGGTGACGGTTGTCCCGTCAGGGGCAACGTAGTCACAGCCGCCCTCGTTGTCGCTACCGTGGTAGCGCCACCCTTCAATCGTGTCGGGTAGTAGGTCCCACACTTCGACTTCGGCAGAGAACAGGCCGTTCCAAAGTTCTACTGAGTCGTGGTCTGGTCCCCTTCTTTGGTCATACACGCGACCTAAAGCGTCGGCGTACAGGTCAAACATGCGGGTTACTTCTGGTTGCTGGTTGATTTCTTTTATTCGGTTGATTAGTTGTTGAATCATTACTGTTCCTTTCGTGCTTCTGCGTATGTGGATGCGAGTTCTAAATCCCACCCATAAAAGTAGTTAAGTGTTGCCTTCGCTATTATGATAGCAGTTTCCTCTAGTGTGTTCCCCTCTTTCACATCAGAATCCTCAACCCAAGCAGTTGTCTCCATCGAAAAAAAATCCCCAACAAAAACCACCACAAACTTATGAACCTCATTCATGATTGCTCGATGTAACGATGAGCAGGAGCAGGCAAAGACATGGCACGCCCCGCAAACTCGGCAGCATCCCCAAAAGTGGAGAAAATTCGGTGAGCCAAACCGGCATCGCGACTCAACGCCACCGTAAAACCACCTAAATCATCATCGTGATTGATTAGCGCCCACTCATCACCATAAGTAATCACCGTCCCAATGGGCTGCTCCCCAATAGTGGAAGCATCCGACCACAACGTCAGGTCAGCATGATCCGCAATCAAAGCAGTCCGCTCATCCAACTTGTAATCACGATGTGCTTTGATTGCCGCCTTCAACTCGGCAATAATTTGTTGATCGGTCAATGGCTGATTCATGATTGATTCTCCGTGATAGTGAAGTGATAGTCCCCGGTCCATGTGATCCGGTATCTGCCCGGAGCGAACATGTAGGTGTAATTATTTTCGGCGGTAGCCAGATGCAAGTTGTCGTAAATATCTGACAGGTCAAGTCTTGTCATATAAGTAGGGTGAGTGATTTCATACCCAAGAAAATCGGTGGTTGTGGTTTTTTCATTCATGATTGTTCTCTCCATTCATAAAGTTCGTCGATGTTGTTAGCGCATCGGACCTGTGAACGGTCCAACATTTCGGTTTTGCCGCCCGCATATTGGACCTTGAATCCCCACGGGTAGAAACGACCGAGAACTACGACGGGAACAACCACGTCGTAGCCTCGGTGTGCAATGACTGCTAAAGCATTACGGTTCCCCACGGCTGCACCTCCTTAGCCACACAATCAGCGCCCGTTAGGCGACGGCGACACTCATCGCAGTAAACAGGATCATCAGCCCAAACTTGGCGGCGTGCGATCCGGCCATCGACCGGGCACTTAAGCACTACTTGAATCATGTGGTCCCCCATTTCAACGCGTCCAGAATGTGACACCGCACACCTCTAGCGGGGTGTAATCAATTTTGAGTTCGTGGGCTGCTGATTCCCAATCAATGTGGGACATAGGCCATTGCACCCCGTCGGGGATAGCGCCAATATCGTCGGCTAGTTCTTGTGCGTACTCGGTGAAATATGAATCACGAATCAAGACTGCCGCCCCATATTCCCAATCTTCAGAATTTTCTCGGCCTTCTACGTTTAACTGTTCGAGTGCTGTGAGAATGGTGCGCAGATAGTCGCGCTCCCCTTCATCATTAAATCGTCCCTCGTTTAGACGAACCCGAATTTCGTGAGTTACTTCTATAACGTCGGCGGAATCGAACGTGTCCTGTTCCCATAGTGAAATGTTCATGATTGGTTCCCTTCATTCATGGTTGCGGCTCTCGCTATGCCTCCCGGCATTTCGGCCCTGCCACGGGCCTCGTCAGGCGAGTTATTCATTGAGCCATGATTCGGCTTCTTGAATGAGATCGGCGGCGAGTTCTTGGGTTTCTAGTTCTTCGCTCATCCGGTCGAAGGCTTCGCTGACTGCTTCGCCTAGTGTGAGAAGGTCCTCCATACGGTCGGCGTCTAGTCCTGTTGTGTTGCCTTCGTCATCGACGCATGTCACTACGGCGTTGCCTCTGATTATTCGGCTAGTTAGGACGGTGGCGAGGACGTTGATTGGTTCGTGTCCGGTGAGTTCGTCGGCCACCCACACATCGACGCTGCCGCTAGGGGTTTCGCCTGTCACGCAGTCCACTAGCCCGCCAATGTGGGCCTGCATCTGGCGGAGGCTGTCGGCTGCTAGGGGTGAGGTGTGGACGTAGTGCGCTGCGCCTTCTTCTTCTTCGATGACTTCTAGGATGATGATGTTTTTCATGGTGGGTTACTCCCCTTCTTGTTGGTCTATGCGGTAACTCTACGTCATGCTACAGCAAATGTCTACAGCATGTGACGGATTTCACAGTCCCATTATTCAACCCCCTAAACACAAGAAACCCCCGACGGTTTCCCGCCGAGGGTTCCCCCAATCATTCACCTCATAGCAATAGCCAACCGGGCAACCTCCACCGCAGTCGCCTCACTCACGCCGCCATCATGAAACCAATCACCAATCACACTACAAATAGCGCCAATGGTAACCACCCCAAACACTTGCCGGCATTCCTCGATCACTTCTTCAGCCAATTCATTCACCTTATTCACCTCCCCTTATTTTTTTCCATTCCATCGTGTCCTGATCCACAAACAGGGACGCAATCAGCAGCCCTACCGGTACCGCTGCAATCAGTAGCGCAATCATCGGCCACCGCCAAACACTGCGGCCCGACGAATCAGCGCCCGCTCATGCCGGTAATCACCGACCGCCAGCGTCACTACCCGCAGCGTCCAGACTGCCATCGCAACCATCATTAGTACCGTCGCAATCAGCATCAGCCGGGTTCCCGTGGAGTGATTCCATAAGGCAACCGCCCGGTCCCATTGGCAGCCCGTATCGGCTTCAAGTGTCAGCGGGTCTACTTCGCAACTATCAAACATAACTAGCCTCCTGATTGGTGATTGGTGATTGAGTGTCACCGGGAGAGGCACCCCCCGGAGGGGGATGCCTAACCCGCAGAACCTCAACCCTGCCGGACGTTCCTAGCCATACACTCAGCACTAGCCGCAGCGTTAAACATTCCGGCACGCCGCCAGCCCGCAGCCCGCAACCTCAACGCCCCGGCAATCATCGGCGCTACCTCTGACGGTGCGGTCACGGTGGACGCCTGACCCGCCGCTACTGCCCACGCCATACCGCCCGCCTCTGTAATGGTGAGGTGTAGCGTCATGCCACTGCGATCAGTGGTTACGATGAAGTCACGGGCCATAGTTGCAACAGGTGCAACGGGTGCTACCGGTGCTGTCGGTTGTGCCTCTGGTGCTGGCTCTAGTTCGTTCAGCAGATTCTCGGCGTTCGCCCTAATTGTGTCGGTCAAATTCATGATTCATTGCTCCTTGTGATTAGTAGCGTCCGGGCGGGTTGCCCTCTGGTGGACAAGGATTAAGCATCCGGTCCATAATTTCTGCCTCTGTTCTTGGGTTGTTTCTAAAGTCCTCCATTACCTCATCGGCGGTA
>Ga0164294_10003961_pt1 | contig 13048 bp, 14 predicted proteins | sample GEODES005metaG_FD_111479 | JGI IMG/M metagenome (GOLD analysis project Ga0164294, IMG submission 111479) | Oligotrophic lake water microbial communities from Sparkling Lake, Wisconsin, USA - GEODES005 metaG | ecosystem: Environmental > Aquatic > Freshwater > Lake | place: USA: Sparkling Lake... | reverse complement strand
GGCGGCTCGTCGAGCCTCCAGTGGAACGGCTCGGGCGGCGCCAACGCGCTCGCTGCTCCGATCGTGTCACTCGCCGAAGGTTTGGTCCCCACGAACACCGCGAGCTTCGGCAAGCTGTGGGCGTCGTCGGCTGACCAGACGTTGCACTTCTTCGACAAAAACTCGATCGACTACCTCGTCACGCCCAACACCGTTGCGACGCTGACCTACGCCGCGAGCGTCGCCCTCGACTTCCTGCCGTCGCTGCCTCCGCTCAAGAGCGTCACGCTGACCGGCGACATCACGTTCACGACGTCGAACCTGCTCGCATCGCGGAACATCAGCGTTCGCGTTGTTGGCGATACCGTCAGCCGCAACCTCGCCTTCCCCGCGGGCTGGACGTGGCTCGGCGGCGCCACCCCGACCGTGCTGGAAGCCAACAAGACCGCGATTTTGTCCCTCGCTGCGTTCAGCGGCCTGAACACCGGCATCATCGCGTCGTGGTCCTACGACGGCAGCGACGTCGTCACCGACGTCACGGCTTCCTCGCCGCTGGCTTCTTCGGGCGGCGCGACTCCGAACATCAGCCTGACGGGCATCGTGCCTGTGCTGAACGGTGGCACGGGGCAGTCCTCGTACGTCAACGGCGAGCTGTTGATCGGCAACACGACCGGCAACACGCTGACGAAGTCGACGCTCGCCGCGGGCAGCGGTGTGACGATCACAAACGGTACGGGCACGATCACGATCGCTGCGACCGGCTCGGGCGGCACCGTCACCTCGGTTGGTCTGAGCGGCGGCACGACCGGCATCACGGTCAGCGGCACCAATCCGATCACGTCCTCGGGCACGTTCACGCTCGGCGGCACGTTGGTCGCGGCCAACGGCGGTACCGGGCAGAGCAGCTACGCGATCGGCGACATTCTGTACGCCTCGGGCGCAGCGGCTCTGTCGAAGCTCGGCATCGGCGCGGCAAACACGGTCTTGCGCTCCAGCGGCTCTGCGCCGGCGTGGGGCTCTGTGGCGCTCGCGACGGACGTCTCGGGCACGCTCCCCGTCGGTAACGGCGGTACGGGCGCGAGCACGTTCACAGCCGGTGCCATTCTCTTCGGCAACGGCGCATCAGCAATCTTGGAGGACGCGGGCAACCTGTTCTTCGACAACTTGAACAACAAGTTGTTCCTTGCCGGTGTCGCGACGACGAACACACACACCATCAACATCGGAACGAGCGGCACCGATCCGGCGTTTTCAATCGCGTCCGGCGGGCGCATCCACCTTTATGACGGCACCGAGCCGACGAACGGCCAGCTGCTCATCGGCGACGGCTCGCCCTTGGTCAAGAACTTCGCCAAGGCGACGCTCTCGGCGGGTTCCGGCGTCAGCATCGTCAACGGCGCAGGATCGATCACGATCTCGGCGACCGGCTCGGGCGGCACGGTCACGTCGGTCGGTCTGTCGACGACGCTGTCGGGCATCACGGTCGGCAGTTCGCCGGTCACGACGTCAGGTACCATCACGTTGAGCGGCACGCTCGGTGCCGGCAGCGGCGGTACGGGCGCAACGACCCTCGCGTTGAACAACGTGCTGCTCGGCAACGGCACGTCGGCGCTGCAAACGGTCGCCCCCGGTACGTCAGGCAACGTCCTGATGAGCGACGGGACGACGTGGCAGTCGGCCGCGGTTCCGGCGGCGACGGATTACTCGGTCGTCGGCATCACGACTGCCGTCGCATCGAAGTTGGCGGTTCAGATCAACGGCACCGCGGCTGATGCGTCGGCGGTGGCCAATGCTCGCGTGGCCGGCATCGTCAGCGCGGCGAACTTGGCGAAGGTGCTCGGCTACGTCACCGCGACGTTTGACGGGACCGCGCTTGTCGGCGGCGACGTCGGCAAGCCGGCGTACCTGTCGACGACGGTGGGCGCGGGCACGCTGACCAAGACCGCGCCGTCGGCGTCGGGCGAAGTGGTTGCCGAACTCGGCATCATCCAGGCCGTCAACAGCGGCACCGAGGCCGTCATCCTCTGGCAGCCGAAGTCGATCACGGTCCTCTGATCCCTGCTCGGCATAAAAGAGGCAGGGTTTCTCGCATGAGGAACCCTGCCTCTTTCCCTTCCGCCCTTGATTTTCTTTGAGGCATCCATGAGTTTTCGATCGCTCTCGCTCACCACACCGTCGTCAAACCTCGCGGACGCCGCACCAGCCACGCCCGCCAACTTTGTCTTCCCCACCAACGTCAAGTACGACTACGCACCCAGCGGCGGCGGCACGATCATCGACCCGATCACACCACCCGCGCCGACGGGCGCGACGTTGACCGTCGGCACGGGTCAGACGTACCCGAACATTCAAGCCGCGATTGAAGCCGCAGCGAACGGCGACCGACTCTTGCTCACCGCAGAGACGTTCACGGTGCCGGGTCCGATTGCTTATGCGCTTTCGGCTCCCGCTTCTTTCAACACTTCGACAGACGCGGTGACGTATGTCGGCACGGACATTCCGACGCTGACCAAGGTGCAGTTCTCGACGCCGACGGCTGCGACTGCGACCGTGACGATAGCAAACGCCGCCACCGACTTTATCACCATCAGCGTCGTGCTCTCTGTTTTCAGCAGCGGGGCGAAGTTTCGGTTCACGGCAGGAACGCCCCCCACGGGGTTGTCGCTGGGCACCGACTACTGGATCGTCAATGCATCCTCCAGCACGTTCCAAGTGTCGTTGACGTATGGCGGTCCCGCCATCAACTTCACGGGAGCGCAGACGGGCGCGACGATCACGTTGCAGCCGTTCCTCCCTTCGCCTCTCGTCGCGGGGACGAACTACTGGACGGTGCGGCAGTCGGCGACGTCGTCGAAGCTGGCGACATCGGTGGCGAACGCTCTCGCCAACGTCGCCATCGACCTGACCAACCAAGGGACCGGCTCGCTGAACATGACGATCCAGAACGTCGTCGTGGACAAGCAGATCACGATCCAAGGCGCGTCACGCGCTGGCACCATCATTCAGTCTGCGGGCGCGGCTAGCGACGCAGTCTCGTTCCTGACGCTGCAAAGCAGCAATCTCGTCGTGCGCGATTGCACGATCAAGCATCGCAAGACGTCGAACACGTCTGTCGAAACAGCGATCTCGGTGATCGGTTTCAGCAACACCACGCCACTTGCGACCGCCACAGGCGGAAGCACGACGACGATGGTTGTCACGGGCACGCCTTGGCTGACGAACCAGTGGGTCGGAGCCAAGGTCACGTTCACGACGGGAGCGAACGCGGGCCTGTCGCGCATCGTCTCGTCGAACACGAACAACACCCTGACGTTCCCGGCCTTGCCGAACGCCGTTGTCTCGGGAAACACCTACGCGGTGATCCCGATGAACGTCTACTTTGAGAACGTCGCCGTCGAGAACGTCGAGTTCGCCATCGTCCTGCGCTGTGACAACTGGCAGATCAACAACTGCCACCTCGCCTACGTCGGCCCGAACAACTCGACCCGACGCCTGATCGCCGTGTACCGCAGCGACGGCCAAGGTCTGTTCACCAACAGCACCTACGACTCGGGCCAGAACGGCGTCATCACAGGCAACACCCGCGTTTTCAACGTGCTGTCGACGGTGGGCTTGCCGATTGAAACGCTCGGTGGCTACTTGCGCTTGGGCTACATCACGTCGTCAAACGCCTTCCCGATGCAGCAGTTCTTCAACTGCGAGTCGTTCTTGGCCGGGGCTACGCCGCTCACGTTCTGTGTCGACAACTGCAACATGAAGGCGAACGGGTCGAGCGGCGAGACGAGCGCGTTTGTTGTGTTCTACACGCCATCTTCGCAACCGACGCTCACGCGCTGCGCGCAGATCAACTTGCAGAGCAACACGTTGTCGAACGCGCACGGCAAGGGCGCAATCGCCCTCGACGGGCCGGGACCACTCGCAAGTCCCGGTACGACGACGTTCTACGCAGGCGGCAACTCGTTCACCTCGACGGCGTTCACGGCGGGATGGGCCTCGGGCGTCACCGGGAGTTCCGACCCTGCCGCCCTCGCGCAGCTTGGGTACGCCACGGCAATCTGGTCGAACCCGAACCAAGTCATCACCGTCCCAGCGGGGCTCTCGGGCTTGTTCACCGTCGACGGCGTCCCGCTGCTCGACGGCTACCGTGTGTTCGTCGTCGACTCGTCGAACGCGATCACGTCAGGTATCTACTCGGCGAACGTGGGCGCGTGGTATCGCGCGCAGGACATGGTCGCGGGAGACGACGCGGCGGGCGACCGCTTCACCGTCACCCAAGGCACCGTCTACGCGGGAACCAACTGGCTCTGCACAAACACCACGGGCAACGGCATCGTGGGCACCAATCTGCTGACGTTCGCGCAGGTCTGATCTGAAGGCGGGGCCCTGCGTGGGCCCCGCCTTTGGTCGACCGCAACACTTCCGAGGTACCCGTGGCTTTCCAATCAATCAGTCTGACCAAGCCCAGCACGAACGTCGTCAACCCGCCGGCGACGCCGCCCAACTACGGCTTCCCGTGCAACGTGCGCTACAACTACTCAGGCATCGGCGGGCTCTCTGGCCTGTTCGTCGTCGACGGCGTCACGCTGCTCGCCGGGTACCGCGTGTTCGTCGTCAACGCTTTGGACGCCGTGCAGTCGGGGCTCTATTCGGCGAGCGCAGGCGCTTGGTATCGCGCGCAAGACATGATCGTCGGAGACGACGCCGCGGCGACTCGTTTCGTCGTCACCGCGGGCACGGTCTACAGCAACACCAACTGGGTCTGCACCAACAGCGTCGGCGCCGGCATCGTAGGCACCGACCCGCTGTTCTTCGACCCGTATTCTCTCGGAAGTCCGGCCTACACCGTCGCCACAGGTGGCACTGTGACGGACGTGAACATCGGGGGCATCCTCTACAGGCTCCACACGTTCACGTCGTCTGGGACGTTCACCGTCACGCAGTTGGGCAACTCCAACGCTGTGAGCTACTTGGTCGTCGCGGGAGGCGGCGGTGGCGGCATCTTCGGCGGGGCAGGCGGTGGCGGTGGCGGCGGCGTCCGGTCGAGCACCAGCGCCGTCGCTTTGGGGGCGTATCCAGTCGTGGTGGGCCTGGGCGGGGCGTTGGGTACCGCAGGAACAAACGGTCGAGGGGTGTCAGGGACCAACAGCTCGTGGAACGGCATTGTGTCCATCGGCGGCGGCGGCGGCGCTGGCGCAAACAACCTGCCGCCGCCGGCAATAACGGCTTTGCCGGGGGGTAGCGGAGGCGGCGGTTCACGTCTCGCGACAGCGCCAGGTGCGGGGACCGCAGGCCAAGGCTTCGCGGGCGGCACGTCTGTCGTCTTTTCTGCCAGCTACGCCCCTGGCGCGGGCGGCGGCGGCGCAGGCGGCGTGGGTGGAAACGCCCTCTCGGGCACAAACAAAGGTGGCTTGGGCGGCGTGGGCCTTCAACTGTCCATCACAGGCACGCCGACGTACTACGGCGGCGGCGGCGGCGGCGCTTTCTACCAATATGGGATAAACCCCACCAGTTTTGCCGCTGGCGGTCTTGGCGGTGGCGGCATCGGCGGCTTCAACACCTTCAGTCTCTCTTATCGTGGAACAGCCGGAACGAACGGCCTCGGTGGTGGTTGCGGCGCCTTCGCGCCAGCTCTCTCTACGGGCGGCTCGGGCGTTGTAATCATCAGATACCAGATCGGTTGAGGTAGAACATGCGCGCACCATCCATCAGCTTTTTGTTCCCCAACGGGCCTGTCAACCCGACAGTGCCTCCCCCTGTCAGTGTCATCGCCACCGAGGCCGACGACGGGATAACCACAGAATCCGGCGACGAGATCATCACAGAGTGATTTGAAAGGCAGGCAACATGGCAAACGTCAAGATCACAGCACTTCCAGCAGCAGCCAGTGTCACCTCGGACGACATCCTGCCGATGGTCGACATCGGCACGACCACGACGCAGAAGGTCACGCTCGCGCAGATACTCGCCTTGGGCGCATCACCCACGGGAAGCGCAGGCGGCGACCTGACAGGCTCGACCTACCCGAACCCCATCATCTCGTCTTTCGGAGGCAAGATTCACTGGGTCGTGCAGGGCGGCAAGTACGCCACGCTGCAAGCCGCCGTGGATGTCACTGTCGCGGGCGACATCATCCTCGTCGGTCCTGCGCCCACAGGCGCACCCCAGAGTGGAACCTGGGGCAACGTGACGTTTCCCGCGCAGAAGCGGTTGTCCGTCATCGGCCTGACCGGAGGTCAAATCAGCCCGCAGATCAACATCGGACTCGTGACGTACTCGCCCACCACGGGCCTGAACATCAACGAGAACGAAGTTTTCTTGTGCGGGCTTTTCATCAACGCCAACTACGCGGGAACACCCGGCGTGACCTTCGGCGGAACGGCGCCAGCGCGCATTCGCTTGAAGGGGTGCTTCCTCTACAACTCAGGGACCAGCGGCGACGGTGTCTCCGTCAGCAACTCGTCGTCGTCGAGTAGCTGCTACCTCGACAACTGCACAATCCAAACGACTTCGACCAACACGACTTCGATCATGGTCAACCACCAAGCGGGCTACACCGTGATCAAAAACGGGTGTGAAATCACTGGAGGCCAGTACGCCCTGCGCATCGCCGGGGGTAATGTCGAATCATCCGATGCCATCTTTGAAGTATCAGCCTTGGTCACGGGCACAGCATCGGCGATTGCCAACACGACGTTGACCGACGCTTCAAAGACTTGGACCGTGAATGCCTTCGCGGGCCTGAAGGTCTACATCAGCTCGGGCACGTCGGGGGCAGGGCAGAGCCGCACGATCATCAGCAACACGGCGACGACGCTCACGATCTCCTCGGGCGCAACCAACTGGTCGCCAAACCCCAACGTCGGAGCGGCCTACAGCATCGGCACACCACGCGAGACGATTCGCATGGAGGGTGGGTCGGCTTCGATCGCCTACTGCACGGTTCGGGCGCCCATCGGCGACGCGACAGGCGTGAACTTGGCTACTGCCGGCGCGTTCTTGGGAATCAACAACGCCTCCCTCTCCGTCGCTTCAGGCGGCGCGACAGCAGGCACGGGGACAGGGTATGCAATCAACGGCGTTGCCAGCACGTTCTTGGCCTACGGGCAAGTGGCATACAGCAACTCCGCGCTGATTCCGTTCAACGTCAAGGTGAAGAACACGATCACGGCAGTGCCCGTGACGCAAGCGTTCACGTCGTCGCCCTGACGCACGATCTTCTGACAGGCCGGACAGGAGCGCCCCCGCGAGGGGGCGTTCTTGTTTTCGGCGTCAAGAGGTGCCATACCCCCCGCCGGGAGGAACGCATGAAAAACGACGTCGAGAAGACCGTGCAGAAGACCTTGCAGATGGGCCTGGGTGAAGCGATCCAGCGGCTCATGCGCGTGGAGCTGATGCGCCAGAAGGGCTTTTCAGCGGTTCCCGAACAGCTCAGCGCGGAGCGCGACATGATCGTCGCCGCGCTCAACACGCACCAGCTGAATCTCGGCTTCGACTGCGACGGCGACGGCGCGCCGGACACGGTCGAAATCTTCCAGAAGTCAGCAGAAACGTCCTGCTGTCGCATCGTCCCCACCGACTCGTCGCGAGCCCGCCGGCAGTACGTCTCGCCGCGCCGCCCCGCAGCAAAGGGAGCTTGACCCATGCCGTCTCTTGTTGACCTCTTGCTCGCATACGGTCTGGCCTTCGGCCTGATGAACAAGGTCGAAGCGCTCCGCAAGGTCGCCTTCTTCGACCGCATGTTGTCGTGCTCGTACTGCACTGGGTTCCACGCCGGCTGGCTGGCGTGGGTGCTCACGCGCACGGTGCATGGGCTGCCACACACCGCCCAAGACGCGCTGACGCCGATTCTGTGGGCGTTTTCGTCGTCGGCGTTCTGCTTCCTGGTCGACGCGGCGTCGCAGGCCGTGGAGCGTGTCGCAGCGCCGCTGGAGAAGTAGCAAGCCCACGGGGTAGCCTCCACCATGCCCATTGCCCTGATTCCCGCGCTCAACCCCTTGCTTGCCTTCATTGCGGCGGGCGAGGGCGGCTACAACTCGATGAACCAAGGGACGAGCGGCGGGCGCATCGTCGGCAGCACGAACAACGCGGCGAGCAAGCTCGGCAAAGACCTGACGGCCATGACCATCGGCGAGGTCATGGACCACCAAGCAGCGAAGCGCTTGTTCGCGGCCGGACGGTATCAGGTCATCCCGACCACGCTGCGCGCAATCCTGCCGGCGACGGGGCTGTCGCGCGCCGACGCATTCAACCAATCGAACCAAGACCGCTTCGGCATCGCGTTGGTCAAGCATCGCACCGCGGCGTGGGACTATCTCCACGGCAGGAGCAGCGACCGCGGCGCGGCGATGCTCGCGCTCGCGAAGGAGTGGGCGTCCCTGCCCGACCCGCGCACCGGCAAATCGTTCTACGGCGGCGCGAACCAGTCGGGCCACAGCGTCGATGAGGTCGCGCGCGTGCTCGACGCGGCCAGGGCGAGCATAACAGGCGGCGGCAGCCCGGGCGGCGGCGGCGGCGGCGGCGGTAGCTCAGGCGGCGGCACAGCCGACACGGCCAGCACAGGCACCGGGCCGAGTCCGCTGGCGATCATCGCGGTCCTCGGAATCGCGTATTTTCTCTGGAAGAGACGATGAAACAAAAGGTCAAGGTCGAAATCACGGTGTCGTTCGACGACGCCGCCCTGCAACCCGATGTCGACGAAGCGCTTGTGGACGCGATTGGCGGCTTGCGCCGGATGCTCGGGTTTATGCCCGCCGTGAAGGGCAAAACGCCCAAGGGCAAGGAAGTGGGCTTCAAGATCACGGATGTCCAGCTGAGTCGGTGACGTAGCAAGCCGATGCGGTAGCGTTTGGTATGAGCGACCGACCCTACCGCGTTGGAATGGCAAGGCCCGTCCAGCGTTACATCGAACCGGCGGAAATCTACGAAGACCTCAAGCGAGGTCGTTCGACAACCATGCCTGACAACTTCGGGTACACTTGGACCCCGGTGAACGGCCTCGACGGCCTCGACGGCGTCGGCGCGATTCAAGACGACATCCTGAAGTTTGGGCAGGACGTGCTCAACGCAGGAGCCGGTGCGGCCAAGGACAAGGCCGAAGAAGGCATCATCAACTTCATCAACTCGACGCCGGGCAAGAAGCTGCTCGACGCGATTGAAAACAAGGCGCGCGAGGGCGTCGTCAAAGAGGTCAAGAAGAACGCACCGAATCTGATGCTGTTCGCCGTCGCCGGCGGCGCCATCGGCGGCGCGCTCTCGGCCAAGCTCGGCAAGACCGGCACCGTGCTCGCCATCGGCCTCGCCGTGTGGTCTGGTTGGCAGCTGATGAACCCAGACGCGCCCCCGCCGCCGCCGAAGAAGAAGTGAACCATGCCTCGCTTTGACCCGCCACACTACCTGTTTGAGCACGGCGACGAGACGCGCACGCGCGAAGCGCAGCACGCGGTCGTCAACATGCGTGGTCACTACATGGGGGCGGTTCCGGGGCTTGGCGCGGCTGCGCCGAGCGCGCAAGACGCAATCAAGGCTAACAAAGCCAAGATTCAAGACGCGATCAACAAGGTCGTTCCAAACCTGATAGTCGTCAACGCCAACGGCACGCTGCACGTCAACGATCCGATCTCCGCAATGGATCGAAACGTCGCAGCGTTATTTTCGCCGGCAATCAAAACCATGATCGACGGCCTACCGCTTGGCGGCCCGATGGCAAGCGCGATAAAAAACAAGCTCAAATCACGCCCAGTGACGTTCTTCCTCGATTGTTTTGATCCAGTGCTCGACGCTGTACGCGGAGCGTTGGAAAAAGTGATGACGAGGGGAGTCGACAAAACCTCGGCGGGATTCAAGAACAAGACAACAAAGGACATCAAGCAGTTGAACGCCGGCGGTTTCGTTTATGACCTGTCGACGGTGCCCCTTCCCGGGCTGTTCAACAACGCGAAGCTGCGGAAAATCAACGCTTGGACCGTTCAGCCCGGCGACGAGCTTTTCGACGCAAACAGCCAGCGTTTGATTCTGCGGCTGCGCATGGTGCTGGCGTACATCGTCCTGTTCTTCAAGAAGCCCGTCGAGCTTCAGGTCGAGCTTCTGCGCGCGGGGCTTGACCTTATGTTCGGCGACGTCCCGGTCTTGACGTCGACGCAGGGACGCGAAACGAACACGCCTGAAACCGCGTCCGTCGTCGATCGACTCCCACGGGATGCGCAGCGTTACCCGTACCCGGGCGAAGCCGTCCTCTACGAACTGCAAGGATCGGACACGGGCGGGCGCGGCACCAAGACGACGTACTTCCGGCTGTCGTCAAAGGGGCTCGCCGACCGCAAGGCCGCGTTGCAGGCCGACTACGACCGCAAGTACCAAGCGTATGTGCAGGACTTCAAGGCTTTTCACCCAGACTTCGCCGTGCGCGTCGGGTTTGTGAAAAACACCGAGGGCAAGTCGGAGAGCGCGGCTGTTGCCAAGATTGCCGGCGAATACGATCTGCCAAGGCGCTTCGCGCGAGAGGCGGGCGTCTACCGAGACGCGCGATTCCGCGTGACGGCCGGCGACGCGCTCGGCGGGCCGATGGTCGTGGAGAACGGCCTGCGCGCCAACCTGAAGGGCTTGGGCAGCCTTGGAGCCGGCGAAGAACTCGCAGTGGCGAAGACAGCGGGAGACGTGGCTACTCCTCCTGCCGCGCCGTCGTTGATTGATGTGATTTTGGCTTTCATAATAGAAGTGACAAAAGCGCTTGGCGCTGTGGCTGCGGTTCTTGGCGGGGCCGCAGCGGTGGTCGTTGCGGTCAACAAACCCGACGTCGAGAAAGAAAAGACGGAGCAGGCGCAGGCCGACGCCGCAGCGCGACAGGCCGAAGCGGGCGCACTGCAAACGCAAAGCGAGGTCGAAGGAAACAAGCAGCTGATGTTGCTTGCCGGCGGCGCGCTCCTGCTCGCGTTCTTCTACATGCAGAGCAAAAAGGCATAAGCCGTCGTCGCTCTGGAAACATTCCGCTCAAGGAGACAACGTGTCCTACATTCTCGGTTCTCTCGCTGGAAAAAACGACGGCCTGAACAGCTTGGTTGCAACCTTTTCGGCCCAGCTGCTCCCCCTGGCGAAGACCGCGCTCGCGCAGAACTTCACCCGCTACCAAGCGTACAATCTGTTCCGCTTCAACGTGTCGGACATCAAGTCGACGAGCGATTCCCGGCTCAAGACTCTGATGAGCCGCAACAAAGACGGCGACATGAAGTCGGCGACGCCGCCGTTCAAAGCGTACTACAGGGCGTGCCGCCTTGCTGCGGGCCTGATGAACGCCACGCCAAGGCCCACAAACAGGCAAGTCAACGTCGTGGCGTACGACGTTTGGAAGATGGTCTGGGCGCAGATCACGCCTGAAGTGCCAGCTGACGTCAAGTTGGACGCGGAAAGCGCGGAGGTCAAAGACAACACCATGCTCTACGTCGCTGGCGCAGCGGTGGTCGCGCTCGTCGCTTACGGCGTGTCGCGCAGGAAAGGCGGCTGATATGACCTACGTCGTCGTCAGTAGTGGGCACCTGCGAGGTCTTCACGGCCTCGGAGCCCCAGCCACGCAATCAGATCAGGCGAAGCAGGCGTTGCTGGCAAAAGCGAAACGGGACTTCGTTGCGGCATGTGACGAGCTGCTGGCCGGCACGATAACCGCGTGCAACCGTATCAAGGCAAACGCCACGTTCTTTGGCGGCTCTCGCACCAAGGAAGTGTGCGCCCTGGTCGAAGGCAATGTGGAGTCGGGGATCACCGCGCTGAAGAAGACCGACGCCGCAGGAGTCCCGCTGTTCGTCCGAAAGCCCGAAAAGGCCCAAGAGTTGCTGGCGTTGATTCAGACAAATGCCAGCACCGAAATAGAGGAACACAAGCAGTTGATGATTGAGACGGGGCATGCGAGCTTGTTCGGAGAGTTCGGCTTCGACTCCCTCAAACAGTTTATCAAACAAGTTGTCGACAAGCTGTTTGAGATTCTACAGTTTCTCATCCTCACTCTCCTTGAAGGAGCGGTCAAGGCGCCCGTCGTAGGCATCGCCGTCGCTGCCGCCGTCGCCGCTTTCGTCTGGTACAAGTTTCTTCGCTGAGTAGGAACGCCATGCGCTTTTTGAATCCGATCCAGTTTTACAGTGCGGCAAGCGCCGCGGGCGTTGACCCGTTGGCGTCCAAGCGTCTGTACGCAGAGGCAGCACGGGCGCTTGACGCCCTGACCTCCGCGCAGATTGCAGCGCAGGGCGTGTCGAAGCCCCTGACGCCGCGCACGGTCCCCAGCACGGCGCGCAGCCCCCTGCGTGAAGCGCTGGAACGCCAGAACGCCGAACGCGCAGCGGCGGTCGAGGTTCAAGTCTTGCCGGCGGTTGCCGTCACATTTTGCGCGGACGTCGTCGCTGACGTGCGTGTCTCTGTTTCCGGTCCCGTCCACGCCATCGTTTGAGGTTTCACATGCCCCCGAATCCCAAGAAGCAGATCATATCCCACGTCGTCGCGTTCCTGCTCGGCCTGTTTGGCGGCTTCATCGGCAAGGACTTGTCGCCCTTGCAGAAGCCCGTCGAAGCCGTCGTCGGCCATGCCGTCGATGCCGCCGAACAGGCCGTGAAGAAGCCCGCTCCCGCGCCGCTTCTGGCCCCAGCCGCCGTTCAGGCGCCCGACGCCGGCCTGCCGGCCGCCGTTGCCCCCGCCGACGCGCGCTGATCGTCCGACGCACCTCCGAGGGGCCGCCGCGCGCTCTTGAGCAGCTGGCGGCCCCTCGGCGTTATGGCGCACATCGTCTTCCTGTGATCGAATCGGTTACGTCGCCGGGTGATGAACCCTTCCGCTTGCATCGCGTGCAGGAACGGCGTCAGCGTCCCCACGCTCGACACGTCGAGCACCGCAAGCACTTCGTTCGTGGACAGCTCGCCGGGCTCCTGCAAGGCAAGCAGCAGCGCGAGCGACAGGGGGTGCAGCGGTTCGGCGCGGCGGGCGGGAGCGACGCCGGCAATCAAGCGTGCGGCCTCTGCTGGCGTCATGGGAACCGGCGCTTCTGGGCGGTCTTGCGGCGGTCGGCGCTCGCGGAGCGACGCACGAACGCGGC
>Ga0164294_10003960_pt1 | contig 13049 bp, 12 predicted proteins | sample GEODES005metaG_FD_111479 | JGI IMG/M metagenome (GOLD analysis project Ga0164294, IMG submission 111479) | Oligotrophic lake water microbial communities from Sparkling Lake, Wisconsin, USA - GEODES005 metaG | ecosystem: Environmental > Aquatic > Freshwater > Lake | place: USA: Sparkling Lake... | reverse complement strand
TAGTTAAAAAATAACAAAATCTATGCAACCATTAACCTAAAAACTTATACCATTAAATCCACTAACCAAAAACTAATCACTTACAACTAACCACTAACAACTAACCACTAACAACTAACAACTATTCAATGAATTACTATATCATAGCCGGTGAAGCTTCCGGCGACCTACACGGCAGCAACTTGATGAAAGAAATCTTAAAAAACGACCCAACGGCAACTTTCCGTTGTTGGGGAGGCGACTTAATGAAAGCCGCCGGCGGAACTATTGTTGTGCACTATAAGCAACGCGCTTTTATGGGTTTCCTTGAAGTGGCGCTGAACATATTTACAATACTGGGTTTTATGAAACGTTGCAAAAAAGACCTCCTGGAAACCAACCCCGACCTCGTGATCTTTATTGATTACCCTGGGTTTAATATTCCTATGGCCCGTTTTGCTAAACATCATGGCTATAAAACAATATTTTACATCTCCCCACAAGTATGGGCTTGGAAAGAAAAAAGAGTAGCTATTCTTAAACAGGTGATTGACAAAATGCTCGTCATCCTCCCCTTTGAAAAAGATTTCTATAATAAATGGGATTATGCAGTGGATTATGTTGGTCACCCCCTGGTTCAAGTGGTAGATGAATTCAAAAAAGCTAATTCAACAATAGTAAAAACCAGTAACTTATCCATAGCATTGCTACCCGGTAGTAGGTTACAGGAAATCAGCAAGAAACTACCTATCATGCTGGAGCTTACCCGGAGATTCCCAGAAGTTGACTTTGCAGTTGCACAAGCCCCCTCTATCGATATTGATTTTTACGATTCCATGTTGTCTTACTACCCCAATGTACGTTTGGCAAAAGGAAGAACCTACCAATTGTTGATGCAATCGCATGCAGCCATGGTAACTTCTGGAACGGCAACACTTGAAACAGCCCTTTTTGGCATTCCACAAGTGGTTTGTTACAAAGGCAGTCAACTGTCTTATTCCATCGCTAAAAGATTAATTAAGGTGAAATACATCTCCTTAGTTAACTTAATTCTCGACAAACCAGCTGTTAAAGAACTTATACAGCAAGAATTAACGGTAGCAAACCTTGAAAAAGAAATCAAAAATATTTTGTTTGATGCACAGCATCGAGAACAAATTGCAGCAGATTACAACAATCTTTATTCCCTTTTAAGCAAAGGAGGATTGGCCTCCGCTCAAGCAGCAGCCATTATTCAAGATTTTGCCAATCCTACAAAGGTTAAGCTTTCTTAAAAAACAATTTATACACTAAAATCAGCATCCCAAACAAAAACATAAAAATAGAAATCCTGTTGATTCCGTGCATATATTTTACCCAAGAGGAGTCTGGCGTAGAATTAGTATCTTTTTTCCTTAAATAAAGGTATTCGGCAATTTGTTTAAGTACACCCATAAGAAATAAACATTTTGTACAAAAATAAGTTCAAATCTGCCATAATCGAATGAAAAATAAAATATGGATAGTTTAACACATATTGTACTTGGCGCCTGTATCGGCGAATTGTTTACCGACAAACAATTTGGCAAAAAAGCCATGCTTTGGGGCGCACTGGCTCAAAGTATCCCAGATATTGATTTTATTGCAGGATTTTGGTTAAGTCCCACTGCCGATTTAATTGCCCACCGAAGCTTTACCCATTCGATATTATTTGCCCTACTGATCACCTTTTTTTTGGCCGTTGTGGCCGAACGTTTTCATCGGCCACACAATATCAGCCTGAAGAAATGGATGTGGTTTTTGGGTACAGAAGTTTTTGTGCATTTGTTGTTAGATGGATTTAATAATTACGGTACGGGTTGGTTTGAACCATTTACCGATAAGCGTTTTACCTTTAATGCCATTTATGTAGCAGATCCATTTTTTTCTTTACCAGGAATTTTGGGTTGTTTGGCTTTGATCCTTCTACATTCTACCCACCACAGAAGAATTGTATGGGCAAGAACTACCATCATCATGACCATATTCTACCTCGGTTACGCCCTTTTTAACAAGTATGAAGTGGGCAAACCATTGCCGGCACTGGCTAAAAAAGAAGGCATCACCTATGATCGATATTTTACCACGCCGTCACCATTAAACACATGGCTTTGGTTTGTAGTTTTTGAAAAGAAAGACGGCTTTTATACCGGCTATCGTTCTGTTTTTGATACTACTCAATCCCTCGATTTACATTGGCATGCAAAAAACGAATTGTTACTCAAACCCATTGCCGATCAACAAGAAGTTTTTGAATTGAAAAAGTTTTCGCAGGGATATTATACCATCGAGCAAAAAAAAGATACCCTCATTTTTAACGATCTACGATTTGGTCAAGTTGTTGGATGGCATGATGCTACCCAACCCTTTGTTTTTCATTATTTTTTGAGCCACCCCAACGACAACGACTTGGTGGTGCAACGCGGCAGATTTGCACTTTGGAGTAAAGAAACATTTGCTAGTTTTTGGAAAAGAATCAAAGGAATATAATCAAATGGTTTTGTTAATCCCGCTGTTTGAAATAAAAAGTGCACAAAAAAAGAGCCAATCTAAAAACCGTATACGATCCCCATTGTAGCAATCTTTGTTTAATGGTTGAGCGATGGTTGTACGCATCTTTGGTAATTTTAATGCAATCTTGTTGAATAATTTCTTTCAAATGAGACAACACATCGTTTGCAAATACTTTGTTATACACATCAACATTCAATTCTACACTAGCATACGCACTTATATTATTCACATTATACGAGCCGATGGTAGCCCATTGGCCGTCGTACATCGATAACTTACCATGCAATACGCCTTTTTTGTATTCATAAATAGTGATGTTGTGCCGCAATAGCCAGCGATACATATATCTTTCCGCTTGTTTTGATAGGGGAACATCAGAAATACCGGCTAAGATTACAATCACCTCCACCCCTCTTGATGTCGCTCGGTTTAAATAATTCCGAATTAATCTGCCAGGCAAAAAGTAACTCGACATAATAATGACTTGCTTTTGGGCCTTTTGCAGCATATGAATATAGCTTCTAGATATTTGATTGTATCGATTTACCCAATCATTTCTGCGTATCGCTACAGCACAATCCAAATATACAAATGCAGGAGATACCATTTTGTTTTTACGTTTTGGGAAAGTGAGTTTAAATGATTTATTAAAAAAATCTTTACAAATTTGGTTTAATTCCATTGCCGCTTCACCTTCTAATAAAATAGCCCAGTCAAGCCAAGCAGGCATATCCGGCATATCATTGTATCTATCCGAAATGTTTATCCCACCAACCAATGCTTTTGATCCATCACAAACCACCACTTTATGGTGTAATCGCCTTCCAAAATAAAAATTATTGTTTCGAAATAGTGGCTCAAACCATCTAAAAAAAACACCATGTTGGAGTAAATCTGTACAAAAAGCTTCCCCCAAAGTATTAGATGCATACGCATCCAATAACATAAACACCTTTACGCCCTTTGCAGCAGCTGCATTTAAAAGATTAGCAATATGCTTTCCGGTATCATCATTTTCAAATATATAACACTGTAAATGAATGGTTTCTTTTGCCGAAACAATCATTTCCTCCAATACACTAAAATACGGCTGCCCCCCTCTCAATAATTTTACTCTATTGTGATAACTATATCGCCTCTTTTTATTTGAAACATCAGCCATATACCTTAAATAAAAAATAATATGCCAACAGAACCTATCACAATCATCTTTGTTAAATATATGGACCTTTGATGAAGTAGGTTTAAATAAACTATTGGGTTTACGAAATAAGAAAAAATATCATCAATTTAATAATTAAACTTCTTTTAAAAACGAAATACCGCACAATTGAAGGAAATTTGCAACTTAATCTGAGAACAACTATGCAGGAAGAAAATGAAGATATACTAGAACAGATTACCACAGCCGATTATAAATACGGTTTTGTTACAGATATTGAAGCAGATGCTGCGCCAAAAGGACTGAGTGAAGACATTGTACGATTTATATCTGCCAAAAAAAATGAACCAGAATGGTTGCTTTCTTGGAGATTGAAAGCTTATCGCCACTGGTTAACATTGAAAGAACCTACTTGGCCGAATGTACATTATCCTACCATCAATTATCAGGACATTATTTATTATTCTGCCCCGAAGCAAAAAATTGCACCCAATAGTTTGGATGAAATAGATCCAGAATTGAGAGATACCTTTGAAAAATTAGGCATCTCCCTAAACGAACAAAAAAGATTGTCGGGCATTGCGGTGGATGCCGTAATGGATAGCGTATCTGTAGCCACTACATTTAAAGGCGAACTTTCAAAAATGGGCATTATATTTTGCTCCATGTCGGAAGCCGTTCTTGAACATCCGGAATTGATAAAAAAATATTTGGGATCTGTGATACCGATGACAGACAATTATTTTACAGCCCTCAATTCGGCGGTATTTACAGATGGTTCGTTTTGTTATATTCCTGCCGGCACAAGATGCCCGATGGAATTATCTACCTATTTCAGAATCAACGCTGCCAACACCGGACAGTTTGAAAGAACACTTATTGTGGCTGAAGCCGGATCTTATGTAAGTTACTTGGAAGGTTGTACCGCTCCTATGCGCGATGAAAACCAATTGCATGCTGCTGTTGTTGAAATTGTGGCACAAGAAAAAGCGGAAGTAAAATATTCTACCGTACAAAACTGGTATCCTGGAGATAAAGAAGGCAAAGGCGGGATTTATAATTTCGTAACCAAACGTGGCATTTGTGCCGGCGACCATTCTAAAATTTCATGGACGCAAGTAGAAACAGGATCTGCCATTACTTGGAAATATCCAAGTGTTATTCTTAAAGGCGATTTCTCTATCGGTGAATTTTATTCAGTAGCGGTTACAAACAATTACCAACAAGCAGATACAGGAACGAAGATGATCCATATCGGGAAAAATACCCGCAGCAGGATTGTTTCTAAAGGAATTTCGGCCGGTAAAAGCCAAAACAGTTACCGTGGATTGGTAAACGTAGGAAGAAAAGCAACCAATTCACGTAATTTTTCACAATGCGATTCATTGCTGTTGGGCGATAAGTGTGGTGCCCATACATTTCCTTATATCGAAGTAAAAAACAAATCTTCGATGGTAGAACACGAAGCCACCACTTCAAAAATTGGAGAAGACCAAATCTTCTATTGCAACCAACGTGGCATTGATACAGAATCTGCTGTAGCAATGATCATTAATGGATTTGCCAAAGAAGTAATGAATCAGTTGCCGATGGAATTTGCTGTAGAAGCACAAAAACTATTGGCTATTTCCCTTGAAGGAAGTGTGGGATAATGGTTTGTGCTATGCCAAATTTCTGGCGTATTGAATATTATATTTGAAAGTTGAATTAAATTATATATGTTAAAAATTGAGCATTTAAAGGCCGCAATCGAAGATAAACAAATTTTAAAGGGAATCAATTTAGAGATAAAACCAGGAGAAGTACATGCTATCATGGGGCCAAATGGTTCTGGGAAAAGTACATTAGCATCAGTATTGGCTGGAAGAGATTATTATGAAGTTACCGGCGGCAGCGTGAGTTTTGAAGGCAAAAATCTATTGGAGATGTCGCCTGAAGAAAGGGCACGTGAAGGTGTGTTTTTAGCTTTTCAATATCCTGTAGAAATTCCAGGAGTAAGTACCACCAATTTTATCAAGACTGCTGTAAATGAAATACGCAAACATCGTGGAATAGAGCCGCTTGATGCTGTTGGATTTTTAAAGATGATGAAGGAAAAGATGAAAGTCGTCAATATTGATCAATCGCTATTGAGCAGATCAATGAATGAAGGGTTTTCTGGTGGTGAAAAGAAGCGTAATGAAATCTTTCAAATGGCGATGTTAGAGCCCAAATTGGCTATTTTAGATGAAACCGATTCTGGCTTGGATATTGATGCCTTACGTATAGTTGCCAATGGCGTAAACACTTACAGAAATGCAGGAAATGCTTTTTTAATTGTTACCCACTATCAACGTTTGCTTGATTATATCGTTCCTGATTTTGTACATGTACTATACAATGGCAGAATAGTGAAATCAGGCACCAAAGAATTGGCCAAAGAGCTTGAAGAAAAGGGATATGATTTTATTAGAAACGAATTTGCGGAAACAGAAGAAGCTTAAACAATATGACGGACACGATACAGAATTTTTCAGATACTTTTATGCAACAGCCGGTAGGTGCGTTACAGCCCTTCCGTTCTGCAGCACTGGAAAACTTAAAACAATATGGCATTCCCGGAAATAAACACGAAGAATGGAAATATACGCGCATAAATGCATTGTTCCAACAGCCATTGGCGTTGGGTACAACAAGTGCACTTACAAAAGCCGACCTTCAATCTTATCGATTACCGGATGCCGAAAATGCCATTGAACTTTTTTTCATCAACGGTATTTTCCAAATCGGCCTGTCTTATGTGGGTGATGAAATCACTGTAATGCCACTAGAGACAGCCCATACAAGTTCTTTTGCGCATATCGTTGAAACACATCTTGGGCACAGTAGCAAATATCATCCCGATGGTATTAATGCACTAAATGGCGCGTTTGTACACAATGGCGTATTTATGCATGTGGCTGCTGGCAAACAAGTTGAACAACCTGTATATATTTATTATATCAATGATTCACGCACAGAAGCCACATTGGCTTTACCAAGAACTTTGTTGTTTGTTGGCGCCAATGCATCTATTCAAGTGGCTGAGCAGCATATTACCATTGGCAATGAAACCAGTTTTTCCAACCAAGTTACAGAGGTGATTGTTGAAAGAGATGCGTTAGTCAATTTTTATATTATTCAGCACGATGGATCCAATGCCAACCAAGTTTGCACTACCCATTTCCGCCAAATTGGTAAAGCGGTAACCAATGCCACCACCATTTCTTTAAGCGGTGGGTTGATCAGAAACAACTTGAATATGGTGATGGAAGCAGAGCATGGCGAAGCGCACATGTTTGGCTTGTATTTATTAGACGGCAAAACGCAAGTAGACAATCATACTATAGTTGACAATGCAATGCCGCATTGTTTCAGCAATGAACTCTATAAAGGCATTATGGATGGTGAATCTACAGGGGTTTTCAACGGTAAAATTTTTGTACGGAAAGATGCACAAAAAACAAACGCGTATCAATCTAACAAAAACATTTTATTATCAGACAATGCCAGTGCCAATACAAAGCCGCAGTTAGAGATTCTTGCGGATGATGTAAAATGTTCGCACGGTTGCACCATAGGTAAATTAGATGAAGAAGCCATGTTTTATTTAAGGGCGCGGGGTATTGGAGAAAAAACGGCTCAGGCATTGTTGCTACATGCTTTTGCGATAGATATTCTTGACAACATCAAAATACCGGCATTAAGAGCGTATGTTGATCAACTCATTTCAAAAAGGCTAGATTTCAATTTTTAATATGGTAGAACCCACGGTAGGATATGATGTGCAGGAAATTAGAAAGCAATTCCCCATACTTTCTAGGGAATTGAAGGGAAAACCGTTGGTTTATTTCGATAATGCAGCTACTTCTCAAAAACCGCAGATTGTAATAGATGCATTGACGCACTATTACAGTCATTACAATGCCAATATACATCGTGGCATTCATACACTTGCGGAAGAGGCTACGGCAGCTTATGAAGCAACAAGGGTTACGGTGCAACACTTTATTCATGCATCTTCCACCAAAGAAATCATTTTCACGCGAGGAACAACAGAAGGCATTAATCTTGTAGCTTATTCTTGGGGAAGGGCAAATATAAAAGAGGGTGATGAAATCATCATTTCTACATTAGAGCATCATTCCAATATTGTTCCTTGGCAGATGCTTGCCAAAGAAACCGGAGCCATTATAAAAGTGGTTCCTATCAATGAGCAGGGGGAATTTAATTTTCCGGCATTTGAACAACTCCTCAGCAAGCGCACCAAATTGGTATCAGTAGTGCACGCATCCAATGCGCTTGGGGTAATCAATCCGGTGGAGGAAATTATTGCATTGGCACATCGTTTTGGTGCAGTGGTGTTGGTAGATGGTGCTCAATCCAGTGTTCATTTAGACATTGATGTGCAGGCATTAGATTGTGATTTTTATGCATTTTCTGCGCATAAATTATATGGTCCAACGGGTGTTGGGGTATTGTATGGCAAACAACAGCTATTAGAGGAAATGCCACCTTTTATGGGGGGCGGTGAAATGATTAAAGAAGTGAGTTTTGAAAGCACCACTTACAATGAGTTACCCTATAAATTTGAGGCAGGCACACCCAATATTGCAGATACGGTGGCATTTAAAACGGCTTTAGATTTTATCACCAACATTGGGAAAGCTACCATTCGAGCCCATGAAGATGAGCTACTTCGCTATGCTACAGCACAAATTGGTCAAATTCCAGGTGTACGTATTATGGGCGACGTACAAAACAAAGTTAGTGTGGTATCTTTTGTAATCGATAATATTCATCCACAAGATGTGGGTATTTTATTAGATAATCAGGGTATTGCAGTAAGAACCGGTTCACATTGTACAATGCCGTTGATGCAATGTTTGAATGTAGTGGGTACCACCCGTGCGTCTTTTGCCGCATACAATACACTAACAGAAATTGATTTATTGGTTAACGGATTGCATAAAGTAATTAAATTATTGCGCTAATGACCGAACATCCATCTATACAAGAAATTTCGGAAGCACTTGTTGAAGATTTCTCTTTATTCGACAATTGGGAAGAAAAATATGAGTACCTCATCGATTTGGGTAAAAAGCTTCCTCCAATGGCTGCAGATTTAAAAACAGAAGACAGAAAGATAAAAGGTTGTCAATCAACTGTTTGGCTGTATTCTGAATACAAAGATGGGATCATATACTTTCAAGCAGATAGTGAGGCAATGATTGTGAAAGGGTTGGTTAGTATGCTTGTGCGGGTATTATCTGGTCAAAAGCCGGAAGATATTGTGGCAACCCCCTTAGATTTCATTGAAAAAATTGGGTTACAAAGTCATTTAGCCCAAACGCGAGCCAATGGTCTCAATGCTATGATAAGGCAGATGAAGCTAGATGCAGCAGTAAGGATATGATATGAATTTGGAATTTGGAATTTGGAATTTGGAATTGTAATTCTAAATTCCTAATTCTAAATTCCTAAATTTCCTAAATTTCCTATTGTATCCAATGTTGATGATATAGTTCAAATTTATTAGTACAAATGATAAAATGATGAGTGAAGACCAACTAAAAGAAATCGTTATAGAGAAGATAAAGGAGATACATGATCCAGAGATTCCGGTAAATATTTGGGAATTGGGTTTGATATATGAAATCAATGTATTGCCTATTAATAATGTACAGATAGTTATGACGTTGACGGCTCCGAGTTGTCCGGCGGCACAATCATTGCCACATGAGGTGGATCAGAAAATTAGGAGTATAGAGGGCGTAAATGATGTGCATGTAGAAGTAACTTGGGTACCAGCTTGGCACAAAGACTTAATGAGTGAGGTAGCCAAGTTAGAGTTAGGATTTATGTGATGTGGTATAAAATAACAGACATTTTGTTATTAACATATACAATGCTATATTTGCACTCCTTTCGGGGAATTAGCTCAGCTGGCTAGAGCGCTTGCATGGCATGCAAGAGGTCACCGGTTCGACTCCGGTATTCTCCACAAAACTTGTACACAAAACCCTTACTATGTGAGGGTTTTTTTTATTTTATAGAATAGCCCAAATTATAAAGCACAAATTATTCCATTTTACGCATTAGAAGAAAAAAGCAAATTTTGTGGCTAAAGCCATTTCAAAATACCCATAAAACCCCTAGCTAAAGCTTGGGGCTATTAAAAAACACTTTTCAATTTTCCTAATGCGCAAATTTGGATTAATCCAAATTTTGCTATTATATTCCACTCCAAAAAATATCTCTATCGCTTTATTTGACTCAATAGTGCGTCTCATACTTTTGGATTTTGGTTATTTAACCCACTATGCCCTTATTTCTTTTGTATAGCCGCTTTCACCATTCTAATTTCACTATAACTGATAGATTCGCCAAGCTTTTCCTTCAGTGGTGATAACCCAAGTGTTTCATCATAATCTACCAAAGCCGCTTTAATCTTATCAATTTTTTCCTTTGGCACCACCGCTTCTATTTTAATCGATCCTAATGCAATGTAATATAACAAATGGCTTTCGATGGTTGAAACAACTAAACCCCTTGTTACTGCTATTTCTGCAATCGATTTTCCCGCTTTAAACAAATTAAAGCTTGCTTCTTTTGTGTTGTTGGGTGTAGTTGTTGCTTTTTCTTTTGGTGTTGCTGACGCTTGTTTTTTCAGCATCATAGAGGTTAATTGATGCGCACTGCAATATTGCTGGATAATTTCTAAAAACTGTACACCATACTGTTTAATTTTTGCATCGCCAAAGCCAGCTATTTTCTTTAATTCCTCCACATTTTGTGGCAAAAAATCTACCAATTCATTCAATGTTGCGGCATTGGCAACCATATAAATGGCAACTGATTTTTTGTTGCAAATACTGTCTCTCAAATCTTTTAATTCTTGGTACAACAAAGGATGAGGGCTATCCCATTTTTTTTGATTTGTGGAGCTAGCATACGCATTTACGGCAAATTTCGGCAATATAAAATGGCTTTTTTGTTGATGAAATGAATCTACAAAAAACCCATTACTACATGCGGCAATGCCACTTTGTTGATTGGCTAATGCAATAAATATTTCTTCTAACAATTCATTGTAAGTGGATGCATGTTGTTTACTATCTGTTATTGCAGGCGATGTTTGAATGAATTGAATTATTCCCATTAATTGTTTATGAAAATATTCAGCTGCTTTTTTAAGCCTTTCTTGTACATCCATATTCTTTTCGGGCAGTATATCAGGCACAAACAATTGTTGTAACTGCACACCAAATTTTGCGGATACTTCATTTAGTTGCAACAATTGCTGTTGTAATCTATCTACAAAAAATAAAGTATCTGCGTTAAAATAGCTTTTTACAGATTGAATCGTTTGTTGAAATGTAGTGACTTTTTTTGCAATTGGTGTACAATCAAATAAGCGGGAAATAATCGTTGTTTGGTAATGGTGTTTTTCTATATCGAGGGTTTCTGGCAATGCGGTGGTTTGTTGATCGGCAGAATATTCAACAATTCGTTTGTCTACAGAAAGGCTGTTAGCCGTTATTTTGCTTAACAAGATAATGCCCGACAAAGAAGTGCATCTACTTAAGGCCACATACACCTGCCCTGGTGCAAATGCTTGTCCGGCGTCAATAATAGCTTTTTCAAAAGTTAAGCCTTGGCTCTTGTGAATGGTAATTGCCCAAGCCAATCTTAATGGATATTGGGTAAAAGAACCCAGCACCTCTTCTTTTAATTGTTGTGATTGTTTGTTTAAGCTGTAGCTAATATTTTCCCACTTGTTTTTTTTCACTTCTATAGCTTCCGTTTCACCTTTGCATAAGACCATTATTTTTTCCTGATCAATGCTTTTGATGATTCCAATTTTGCCGTTGTAAAAGCGTTTGGCTTTATCTGTATCGTTTTTAATAAACATAACTTGGCTTCCCAGTTTCAATTGTAAATGTTCATCTGCGGGATACATATTTTCGCGAAAATCCATGGCAACTTCCGCCTTGTATGTAAATAAGGGTGTTTTTAATTTTGCCAACTCATCGTTGTTGATGGCATCAGCCTTATAGTTGTGTGTGGTAAGGGTTATAAATCCTTCTTCTTTTGCGTGTTGGAAATTGGGTTGGTATCGTTGGTGTAAAATTTCATAGCCCTCTGGGGTTAATTCATTATTACGAACTTGATTCAATACATCAATAAATCGCTCATCTTTTTGGCGATATATTTTTTCCAATGCTACAAATGCCGGCTTATGTAGTTGTATAACTTTGCTACTAAAAAAAAATGGGGAGGAGTAATAAGGGGATAAAATGCTCCATTCTTCTTCTTTTACTACCGGCGGCAATTGTAATAAATCGCCGATAAATAATACTTGGATTCCGCCAAAAGGTTCAGTAAAATTATTTCTAAAATGTTGTAATATGGTATCAATGGCATCCAACACATCTGCTCTAACCATACTAATTTCATCTATCACCAACAACTCTAATTGTCGAAATATTTTTCGCCTTTCTGATGAGATTTTAAGCCTACTCATCAGTTGGTGTTTATCCAAACTTTCATCGTTTTTAAAAGCATTAGTTTGAGGAATAAACGGGCTAAAGGGCAATTGAAAAAAGGAGTGAATAGTAACACCACCGGCATTGATTGCAGCAACACCAGTTGGCGCCACTATCGCCATTTGTTTAATACTGTGTTGCTTAATGTGTTTTAAAAAAGTTGTTTTGCCGGTACCTGCTTTTCCTGTTAAAAAAATGGATCGATTGGTATAATTGATAAAATCAGCTGCCAATTGAAATTGTATGTTTGTATGGTCGTTTGTCATAGTACAATAAAAATACTATAATTTAAGGAAATAATGGTTAGTGGTTAGTTGTTAGTTGTTAGTTGTTAATGGTTAGTGGTTAATGGTTAATGGTTAATGGTTAGTGGTTAATGGTTAGTGGTTAATGGTTAGTGGTTAGTGGTTAGTGGTTAGTTGTTAATGGTTAGTGGTTAGTGGTTAGTGGTTAGTGCCCTTTAATAATTATAAATTAGGAATCAGGAATCAGGAATTAAGACATTGATTCTTCATTCTTCATTCCTGATTCCTGATTCCTAATTCCTAATTCATATCTTGGCGTTGTCTGCATCATTTGTTTTGCTAACTTGAGTATCCACGAGCAAAAAGAAAAGCCTAAAAACAATGGCTTGAAAATACTTGATAGTCAAGGTGTTATAACTTAGTTAGATGGAATTACGCATTAGAAAAATTTAAAGGTGTTCTTTTAATAGCGGGGCTGACCAAAAAGCCTCAACTTACTTTCCATTTTCATCGGCATCTGCCTTAGATTTCGGTTTTCAAAATTCTGAAATTTGTATAACCTTG
>Ga0164294_10003959_pt1 | contig 13050 bp, 7 predicted proteins | sample GEODES005metaG_FD_111479 | JGI IMG/M metagenome (GOLD analysis project Ga0164294, IMG submission 111479) | Oligotrophic lake water microbial communities from Sparkling Lake, Wisconsin, USA - GEODES005 metaG | ecosystem: Environmental > Aquatic > Freshwater > Lake | place: USA: Sparkling Lake... | reverse complement strand
GGAGGCTTATGAGCGGGAACTGATCCGCAAGAGCAAGGAGGCCGAAAAGGCCGCCAAAAACGACGAAGTGGTCTGGGTCGAGGACGCCAGTTAGCGAGACGCATCCACGTCTCGCGGCCACCATCTGGGGAAATCAGTCACCGGCAAGCCCCGAAGGCGGCATCTGCCGGGGCCAAGATCCTTGTGTTAAGCCCGCAATCGGGCTCGTTTCGATACCTGGCTTGACTTTTGCGCGCCAGATTGCTTGAAAGGAGGCCTGATTAAAAAATGGGTGCCATTCTGAAAGCAGCGGACAATTCGGGCGCGGAGTATCCGCTGGACGACTTCAACCTTGTGGGTCGAAGCCAGGATGCGACGATTCGTCTGCAGGATGCTGGCATTTCCCGCCAGCACGCCACGCTGCGCCGGGAGGGCGCGCACTGGTGGATCACCGACCTGGGCAGCGCTAACGGCACCTATGTCAATGACGTCGCCATTGCCGCAGCCCGGGCCCTGCGGTCGGGTGATCGCATTCAGCTCGGCAGCTTGGTGGTGATTTTCGACCAGCAAGATGGAGCCGGGGCCGACACCGGATCGGGCATGCAGACCCAGGTGCTGCGCACGACCGCCCTGCCGATGAAAACGGTGCAGGCCACGCTGCTGGTGGGTGATTTGCGCGACTTCACCCGCATTTCCTCCCAGCTCACAGCCGAGGAAGTGGCCAAGATGCTGCGCGAGTGGTATGCCGACTGCGAGTCGATCCTGAAGCCGCGCGGAGCCACGATCGATAAATTCATCGGCGATGGCGTCTTTGCCTACTGGTCGCGCACCGATGACAAAACACGCACCAGCGCCATGGAGGCCGCCCAGCTTTTGAGCCGTCCCGAGGCCTGCCAGTCGCCCACGCGCAAGTGGGTGAAGGACCACCTGGGCATCGAGGTGAAATGCCACGTGGGCCTGCATGTCGGCGAGGTGGCGCTCGGAGCCATGGGCCGTGGCGTCAACACGGCAGTCGGCGAGGCGGTAAACGTCACCTTCCGAATCGAAAGCCTGACCCGCAAGCTGGAGACGCCCGTGCTTGTCAGCTCGGACTTCGCCGCCGGCTGGCAAGCGGCGGACGACCGGCTGGAGTTCGCCGGGAGCTACCCGTTGAAGGGCCAGCCCGATCCGATCGAGGTGTGGCGGTTGAAGTGAGGGCGAGGGCCGACATTGGTTTGAATGTCGGAAGGGGAAGGCGCGTCTGAGCGGCCCTGATCCTTCACCCGTTCACCACTATGAAAACTCTGCAGCTTCTTCTGCTGGCCGGTGCCCTGACCGCTGGCCTGACGTCATGCTACGATCCGTATTACGGCTATGGACCTGGCTACTGCCCACCACCGGCGCGCTATCACCACCATCACGATTACCACGATCATCACTACACGGCCCGCCCTTATTACCGGGGCTACCGCGGCTGCCGCTAGCGGCATTGCAGCGCGGAGCGTTTCTGCTTTGCTGATGGCATGGCCTCCCGCTCCGCCAATCTTCTGACGTCCCTGGACTACTCCGTGGTCCAGCAGTGCATGCACTGCGGCATGTGCCTGCCCACCTGTCCGACTTACATGGAGACCAAGCAGGAGCGCAACAGCCCCCGTGGCCGCATCTCGCTCATGCGCAGCATCGCAGATGGTGAGCTGGAGGTGACGCGGGCCTTCGCCGACGAGATGTATTACTGCCTGGGCTGCCTAGCTTGTGAAACGGCCTGCCCAGCAGGCGTGAAATACGCCGAGCTGTTCGAGACCGCGCGTGCGGAGGTCGAGCGCACGGGGGCGGCAGGCCATGGTCAGCGCGACTTCTGGCGGTGGCTAACACTGGAGGTGCTGTTCATGCGTCCGCGCTTGCTCCGCTTCATCGGCAGGCTGCTGCATTTGTATCAAAGCAGCGGCCTGGAGCGCCTGGTTCGTGCCTCGGGCCTGCTTTGGCTGCTGCCGCGCAAGCTGCGTGAACTGGAGCCGCAGACACCGCGCATCGCACCCGAGAACTCGGATGCACTGATCGCGAACGTCGAAGCACCCGTGACGAAAAAGTATCGCGTGGGCCTGCTTACAGGTTGTGTGCAAGACCTAGCTTTTAGCAATATCAATCGTGACACCGCTGACGTGCTGCTGGCGAATGGTTGCGAAGTCATCACGCCACGCGCCCAGCACTGCTGCGGCAGTCTGCACGCGCACAATGGAGCCATCGAGCTGGCGCAGGAACTCGCGCGCACGCAGATCGACAGCTTCGAGCTCGACTCGCTGGATGCGATCATCACCAACGCTGGCGGCTGTGGTTCACACTTGAAGAAGTATGCCCATCTCCTGCACGACGATCCGGCCTATGCGAAGAAAGCCCAGCAGTGGGACCGCAAAGTAAAGGACATCCATGAATGGCTGGTGCAGATCGGCTTCCGCAAGCCTGAAGTAGGCTGTGGAGTCGACACCGTGACGTATCATGAAAGCTGCCATCTCTGCCACGGCCAGAAGGTTGTCAGCCAACCCCGCGCCTTGTTAAAATCTATCCCAGGTCTCACACTCGCCGAGTTACCGGAGAGCAACTGGTGCTGCGGCAGCGCAGGCATTTACAACATCACCCAGCCCGAGCAGTCCGCGAAGCTGCTCGAACGCAAGGTAGGCCACATCGCAAAGACAAACGCTACCGTCGTCGCCACCAGCAATCCCGGCTGCCACCTGCAACTGCGTAATGGCTTAGGCGATGTCTACACCGTTACTCAACCGGTCACATTGTTGGCACAGGCGTATCGGGCAGAGCAGGGTTGACTTCCTGCAAGGGCGCTGATAGCCACAGCGGTTCCATGTCCTCGGCTATCGCTCGCCCCATGATGCAATTGTTGTGTGTTGGTGTCGCCGCGCTGGCGATTCCGACTGCGCTCAGTCACAATGAATGGCTGGAGAAGCGGCTGCGTCTGCGGGAGCCGAAGCTGAAGTCCGTGATGCGCGCTTCCGCAGGCATTCAAGACGCGGCTGGCGGTCGAGCAAGGCTGCGCCAGGAGCGGCCCGAATGGATCCTGGTGGGCAATTCCATGCTGAACTGCCGTGTGGACAATGCCGAGCTGGAGGCGCTGACCGGGCATCAGCTTTACAAGCTGTCCTTCAGCGGCACCAAGTCGGCCATGTGGTATCTAATGCTCAAGACCATCGTGGTGCCTTCGGGTGTGAAGCCGAAGGTGGTGACCATCATGTTCCGCGACCGTGACCTGACACGCCCCACGGTGCGCGTGATCGACAATGCGGAGATGATCGGGCGCCTGGACGGACGCGCCTTGCCCGAGTGGCAGCAAGTGCTGGGGGCTTACGAAGCCTCGCTCACCAGCCCGTGGACCAAGCTGACGACTCGGCTGGGCAATGGGTTCGACACCTTGATGCCAAGCACCAAGTGGAATGAATGGGCGCGGAACAAGGTGCAGAAAACCGCCTTCAACCTCAGCGCCTTCGGTGACAACAGCGACTACCCGGTGCGGCGCGAGCAGCGCAACGATCTCCTGTCCATGAATCATCTGCGCAAGAGCAGTGATGGCGCAGACAACGCCGAGGATGATGAGGCCGACAAGAAAGACACCGAGCCCCCCATCCGCTTCGATTCGTCACCCGATCAATCCTTCCTACCTCACATGGTGAAACTGGCGCAGCAGGCGGGCTTCAAGCTGCACTTCCACCGCATCAAAACCAATCCTGACATGACGCCGCCCATGGATGAGGTGCAGCGCACGCGTGTGGCGTATCTCGCGGATCTAAAAGCCTGGGTGGAAGCGCAGGGCTGCTACTTCACGGATGAATCGGGCGAACCGGAGATCACCGGCCGCATGTTTGTGGACACCATTCACATTCACACCGCGCCCGAGAACCGGCAGGCCTACCAGAAGATCTTCTGGCGGCAGGTCCAGCCCTTGATCGACGAACTGATGCGCAACGCAGGCGCAGCTCCCAAGACTGCTCCATGATTTTTCAGAGTCTCGATTACCTGATCTTCTTCGCCAGCCTGCTGAGCGTCTATTTCTGGCTGCCTGCGCGCGGGCAGAACCTGCTGGTGCTGGCAGCCAGCTATCTGTTCTACGGCTGGATTCACCCGTGGTATCTGATCTTGATCAGCATCACCACGATCTTCGACTGGGGCTGCGCACTGGGGATGGAGAGCGCCACCACGCCTGCGCGGCGGAAGCTCTTTTGCATCATCAGCGTGTCGGTGAATTTCATCATCCTCGGGGTCTTCAAGTATCTCGGCTTCTTCGTGGAGAACGTGACGGCGCTGCTCACGGCGGTGCATCTGATGCCCTCGCCGGTGTTGCTGCAAATCGCCCTGCCCGCGGGCATTTCGTTCTTCACCTTCCAAAGCGTCGCGTATGCCATTGATGTCTATCGTGGCCAGCAGCGCGCCTGCCGTTCATTGATCGAGTATGCCACGTTTGCAGCCTTCTTCCCACAGTTGGTCGCGGGCCCAATCGAGCGCGCTGGCCACATGCTGCCGCAGTATCGGGCCACACGTCGGCCTTCCTTAACCACCGTCCGCTCGGGCTTGGTGCTGTTCCTGTGGGGCTTGTTTCAAAAGCTCGCCATCGCCGATAGCGCGGCCATCCTGGTGAACAAAGTCTTCGCCGTGGGCGATGCCTCGTTCCCCGTGCTGTGGGGCGGCGTGATCGCGTTTGGCGTGCAGATCTATGCCGACTTCAGCGGCTACACCGCCATGGCGCGTGGCTCGGCCAGGATCATCGGCATTGAGCTGTGTCCGAACTTCAACCATCCTTACATCTCGCAATCGCCATCGGAGTTCTGGCGGCGCTGGCACATGAGCCTGGGCAAGTGGTTCAAGGAGTATGTGTTCATTCCGCTCGGTGGTTCGCGAGGTGGAGCCTGGCTCACGGCGCGGAATTTGATGATTGTCTTCTTCCTCTCCGGTCTGTGGCATGGCGCGGGCTGGAACTTCATTCTGTGGGGCCTGTTTCACGGCGTGTTGCTCTGCCTGTGGCCTCATTTGACGCGTCTTTGTCCCGTGTTCGGCACCGCTGGAGGCAAGGCGGGCATCGTCTTCCGCGTGGTCTTCACGTTCGCCATCATGCATGTGGGCCGGGTGCTGTTCCGCGAACAAGACCTAGCCATGATCTGGCGGCATCTCACGCTCAACCCATTCGCCACCACCCTGATGGACTGGCGCGTGGGGATGGGAATCTTGTTCGAAGCGGTGCTGTATGGCCTGCCGCTGACGCTGATCTATCCGCTGATCGAGCACTACCGCCTGCTGCCTGCTGCGGACGATGCGAAAATGCAGACCTGGAAGTGGACCTGGGCGCAGGCGGCACTGGCCGCGCTGCTCATCTTTGGCCTGCTAGCGCTGCGCTCGCCCGAGACCGGCGACTTCATTTACTTCCAGTTCTAGGGCTGGAGTTCAGCAAAGATCAGCCGCCCCGCGCTCGTCTGCGTGGTGCCGGAGATGATCACGCGCACCGTGTTGCCGACGAAACTCACCGCGTTGTTCACGATCACCATCGCACCATCTGGCAAGTAACCCACACCCTGATGCTTCTCGCGCCCCGTCTTCACCAACGCGATTTCGATTTGATCACCAGCGGTTAGCTCGGATTGCAAGGCTCGGCTCAGTTCATTCAGGCTCAGCACGGTCACGCCACGCAAACGCGCGACCTGCGCCAGATTTTCGTCATTGGTCAGCAGGCGTGCATTTAGTTCACGCGCTAGGTTCGCCAAGCGTGTGTCCACGGGCACCGTGCCGCTGGTGCCGTCTTCATGAATGGTCAGGTCCAGGTCACGCATGGCGCGCATCTGTTCCAGGACAAGAAGGCCGCGCTTGCCACGCTCAGCCTTGAGCGGCTCCTGGGAATCGGCCAGCCGCTGCAGTTCATCCAGCACCAAGCGCGGGATCACCATGGTGCCCGTGAGGAAACCGGTTTCGCAGAGCTTGGGGATGCGTCCGTCGATGACGATGTTCGTATCCAGAAGTAGGGGTTCGCCTTCCGAAGCATCGCGACGGAAGCGCACATACGGAATCAGCATGGCGAACTGGTCGCGATCACTCCGCACGGCCAGCGTGACCCCGAGAAAGCCCAAGGCGAGGAAGACCACCAGCTCGATGGCATTGCGAATGGTCTCGCCATCAGGCAGCGAGGTCAGCCAGCCCATTTGCAGCAAGCCTACGCGGGTGATCAAAAACGCGCCGAACAACCCGGCTAACAATCCAAACACAGCGTGCGAAAAATGCCGCACGCTGACGCGCCCCAGCGCACTGTCCAGCAGCACCAAGAACCCACCAAACGCGATGCCCGCGATGGCTCCTGTCAGCCTGCTGCCGCCAAACCCCGGCGACACCGCCACGCCAATGTAGAGGCACAGCGCCATGAACAGGACACGGACGACTTGGATGAACCAAAGGACTTGCATGAGCCGAAGTATCTCGCAAAAGCCGTGCGGGGTCAAAGCTTCTGCCGATCTGGATGCAAAAGAAAACGCGGCGACATGAGCTCATGCCACCGCGTCAGAGAGATTGAAATGGCGGATCTTACTTCGCGTCCTTCAGCACCATCTCCTTGAACTGCACCACCATCGGCGGGCCGGCATGGATTTGCAGGGCCAGCAGGCCTTCCTTGGCACCCACGGCGGTTTCATCGGTCACATCGACCGTTTGCATGCCATTGATGAAGTGCTGCAAGTGACCGCCCTTGGCCACGATCTTGTAATCGTTCCAGTCCTCGGCCTTGATCGCGGCTTGGATCGCATCGGACTCGCCGACGCTACCAGTGACTTCGATGTTCGGGCCTTTCTTTTCCTTGCCGTTCTTGCCCGTGGTGACCTTGTCGCCTTCCTTGATGACAACCTTCTGGCCACGCAGCGCCAAGATGCCGCGGGCCTTCTCCTCATAGAGAATGCCGGAGTAGGTCTTGCCTGCTTCGAAGTCGGCCTGGTAGCCGCTGATGACCGGCCCCATCTCGCCCTTGGGCAGTTCCTTGCTGCGATACTGCACGCCGCTGTTGCCGGCGACGATGCGATACTTGAAGGTCATCTCGAAGTCGCCCACCACGCCGCCACGCCAGATGAGGAAGGTGTTGTGCTTCAGCGTGGACTTGCCGGGATTCGCAGGATCGGCGGGCGTGGTGCCGGTGAGCAGGCCGTCCTTCACGGACCAGAGATCCGTGTTGCCTTCCCAGCCGGTAAGGTCCTTGCCGTTGAAAAGTTGTTTGTCCTCGGCGATGGCCAGACCTGCCACAGCGAGCAGAGTGAATGCGGTGATGAATGACTTCATGAGTAGAATGTTGAGTTAGCGGGGCGAGGTGTAACGGGTTGCACGCGCTTTGTCTATCCTTCTGCTCCAGTCATTCGCCGATCAGCCGCCCTTCTTCGCTGCCTGCTCGATGAGCGGGGCCAAGACGGAGGCAATCATGCCATACGAAACCGCCAGGATAAGGCTGATGACGATGAAGAAGTAGCCCAGCACCAGGCCGGCAATGGCGAGCCCTTCGCCGCCGTAGGCGCGGCCGCTGCGGCGGATGCGGCTCAGCGCCAGGTGGCCATAAACGACTGCTGGCACGGCGGTGAAGCACAGGCAGAGCAGGCTGAGAATCGCGAAGACTAGGCTGGCCGTGGCCTCGCCCGCCACGCCGTATTGCCCCGGCATGATCGAGGGCGGCACCATCACCACGCGCTCTGGCGGCGGCGTGGGCGCGGCGGATGGCGCCACGTGAACCACCACACGGGGCGGCGGCGCGGGAGCGGCGGTGGCGGCAGCAGCGGCGCTGACCACGGGCACCACGATCTTGGTGAACTTCTTCACTGGCGGTGGCTCCGGCACGTCTTCTTCGGCCGACATGTCATCAGGCGTGCCCGGGGAATTCTTGGGTTCGTCCCCGGCTTCTTCCTGCCCGACCTCTTCGTCTTCTTCGATGAGCGATTCCACCAGCACCCAATCGTCCATGCCACTGGTCCACAAGTGGTCGCTGGGCAAGAGGCTGCCATCCTCGACGCCCGCGAGCACCTCTTCCTCGGTGAAGGTGCCGATTTCTTTTCCGTCGCGGGAGATTTGGTAGCTCATGGTGTTGACGTGGCGCAGATGATAGACGGCTGCCCGGCAAAGCAAGTCTGGTGCCGCTGCGCTGCTTTAGTCCACGTCAACTCATGATGTTCCTGCTCATTTTGGCTGCAGCGTCACTGCTCCCGCATTGCCCGCTGCGGCGGGGGCGAGCAGGAAGTAGCCATAGCCGCCTGCGTTTGCGCCCTTTTGCAGAACCGTGCCCGTGTAGGTGGCCTTGCCGCCGCCGGTGTGGGTGAAGCTGCCGCCGAAGGCTCCGCTGGTCTTGGTCAGGGCGACGGTGAAGCTGGAGTCCGTGGTCGGAGCGCGGCTGACCACGCTGGCGGTGGTGATGTTCACATTCTTGGTCAGAGTCGAACCCAGATTGCCACTCGAGAAGGTCAGTTCAGCATTGCCCGTCGCGGCGTTGGTCAATCCAAGGCCCGGAAGCACGGCGGATCCCACCGGCACGCTGTAAAGAGCGCCCACGAGATCGGTCTTGATGCCATTGGGCCAGCCAGAGGGGAAGTAAGTCGAGGCACCGGCATTCAGATACCAGGCGAGGTTGGTCGCTGTGACATCGCTGTCGTCTTGAGCGGCGTCCAGCGTCGCCACCCCTGCCAGCGACCCGGTGCGGCTGGTGAAGCTGACGAAGATCGGCCAAGTCAAGTTTTGCGATAGGGCACCAGTGGCTGTGATGGCGCGTCCATCAGCAAGCGTTGCCTTCAAGGACACGGTGCCGTTGGCTGCCACGGTGAGCTGCCCGACGCCAGCACCTTGCGGGTAGACAACCGACGCGTCTGTCTGGGAAGCACGCGCAGGCAGCACCACGGTGTAAGTGCCTCGGTTGGCCGCAGGCACGCTGGCCGTGGCTGAGAAGGCCGCGCGGTCGGCCGTGACGTTCGAGACATCGCCGGGAATGCCGCCCGTGATCTGGGTGAGAGTGCCGGTGATGCGGTCCGTTCCGCCCGTGAGATCCAAGTTCAGGCTAAGACTCCAGGTCGTCGCTCCATTGAGCACGCTGATGGCACAGTTGCCTGTGTTTGGATTGAAAGTCCCTCGCACAGACTTGGCGATACCATCCAGGTTGACCTTGCCGGAGAACGAGCCCGTCGAGGACAGGCTGGCGGTGAACAGGCCAGTGTTGGACTTCGCTGCCGTCGTTCCAGCGGCGGCCTCGATCAGGCCTGCATAACTGCCTGTGAGATCGGAGGTGAACGGATTGGCGATGAAGTTCGCCGTGATCTGCGCGTCTTCCACCATGGTGAAGGTCAGCGTGGTAACCAGGGGGCTGGCAATGGTGACGCTGCCATTCGGCGAAGTCCAGCCATTGAAGAAGCTGCCTGCGTCTGCGGTTGCCCTGAGCGAGTAAACACTGCCGACTTGCAAGGCCGCTGCGTTGGCGGTGCTGGGCGAGCTGATGACAGCCGTGCCCGATCCGGTGCCTGCGGTCGCCAGCGTCAGCGGACGAAGCACCACGTAAGTGAAGGAGCGGACCACAGTGGTCACGTTACCGGCGGTGTCTGTCGCCTTCACCGACAGGCTGTTCAGTCCTGGCGTGGGGCTGAGGGCCAGGCTGTAGCTGCCGTTGGTGCCTGTCGCGTCGAGATTCAGAGAGGCTTCCACCCAGGCACCGGTGCCGAGCTTCGCTTCGACCAGTGCGATCCCACTGGCATCCTTGACAGTGCCAGTCACGACGACGGCACCTTCATTCACCTTCGCTCCTGTTGCTGGCGTGGCGATGGCCAGCGTCGGCTTGGTCGCCTCGGTCGCGATGCCGGTGCCGGCCAGAGTGATGTCGAACGGATTCTTGGAGCCGTTGATGTTGCTGGCTACGTGCAGGACGGCGGTGCGAGCACCCAGCGCGCTGGGCGTCATCGTCACCGTGAAGGTGGTGCTGGCTCCTTCAGCGAGGGTGGTGGCACCCAGGGAGCTGAAGGCAAAGTCTGCCGCATTCGCTCCGCTGAGGCTCAGGGCCAGATCCGTGACCGCTCCGGTGCCGGTGTTAGTCACCGTGAAGGAGCGGGTGATGCCACGCTTGGTGACCGCCGCCTTGCCCATGTTGATGCTGGCGATGCCATCGACCAGCTCGGTGCCCACCGGCTGCTCGATCTTGAGGTCCGGGATCAAGGCACCCATGACCAAGGCAACGTCGTGCCCGCTGGCACCAGCGAGGTAAGTCAGAGTCGCCGCCTGGCCTGAACCGAAGAGATCGGTGAAGACATAGCCTTCCGGCATTCCGGCAAAGGTGCCCGTGCCGTTGACGCGCTGGATAAGAGTGAAGCTCTCCGTGCCTGTGGGAATGTAGCCGCCCGCCTGCACGAGATTCAGTGTCACATTGCTGCCAATGTCCACCGTTTCAGAGGCGATGATCTGGTCGTTTTGCGTGCCTGCGATCAGGCCACCGATCTCCAGAACCACGGTTTCATCTTCTAGCAGCGCGACTTTGCCGCTGACCGTTAGCTTGCCAGGGGAAGCACCCGGAGCGACTGTGCCTTTCAGGGTCAAGGTGTCACCTGTGCCCAAAGTCACATCAGCGCCACCGGCATTGCGAATGATGCCACCAGCCAGAAGCGTGGAGTCCGGCAAGGTGATGGTGTCGATTGTCACATCGCCACTTCCAGAGAGCGCATTGCCGAGGGTGATCAAGCTAAAGCCATCGTGGATGTAAGCCAGCGCGGCGTCGGTCAGAGCCAGCGTGCCGACGGCACCGCCTAGCCCGATGCTAGTGCTGGCCGTCAGCGGCTTGAAGGTCAAGATACCGCCACCAGTCGTCTGGATCGTGCCCTTGGAGGTGCCCACGCCAGTCATTTCCACCGTGTCGGCATTGAACACTAGGTCACCGCTGCCGGTGGATTCGATGCGACCGCTCTTGCCGCCGACGTAGTGGAAGCCCTGGATTGCTCCGGTTCCGCTGCCCCCATGGCCGGTAATGGTCAGATTGCCATCTGCCACTGCCACTGCAACGGCCGCAGCATCATCGCGGATGCGCACGCCCTGGCCTTCCACCCCACCGGTGCCGGTGATGTCCAGGTTTGCGTTACCAACCGCCAGCACACTGGCACCGCTGTTAATCACCACACCATGGTTCTTGGTAGCGGATCCTGCCCCAGTGCCGGTGAGTGCGATGTTGGCCCCCAAGGTGGTGATCGTCGTGCCTGCACCGCTGATGTTCAGACCGTAGCGGCTGGTGCCAGAGGCGTTGGAAACACCGTTGATGGTCAACGTGCCCGAGGTGCCGCCCCTAACCGTGCTGCCGCCGTCGATAGTCACTCCGAAACCAGCGTCCTGGCCCGATTTGCCGTTGATGGTCACCTGCCCGCTGCCAGTGCTGGAGACCTGGCTGGCACCAGTGATGCCAATGCCGGTGAAGGCACCATCGAGAGCAGGTAGCGCCTGATTGGCAGACAAGGTCAAGTCTCCGTTCTCTACGGAAACACTAGCTGCCGAGTTGATCACGATGCCTTGCCGCGTGGTAATTGAGATCAAGCCAGCGCCGCTGGCTTGCAGATCGCCGCTAATCGTCACCGTCCGGTTCACATTGAAGAGGATGGGGTGAGATCCGACATTGACCGGACCGTTCACACGGATGGCCAAATCGCCTGAAACCACGGGTGCCACCGTCAGCGGCCCTGTGTAGCCAGTCATATCGCCGAAGGTCACCGTGCCACTGCCCAGGCCGATATTCACGACGATGCCGTTGGTCACGCTGGCCAGCGGAATGGTTACCGTGCTCGTGCCATTGCCCGTGCCAGCATTCGTGGTGAACGCCCCGCTAGTAGAGAGCACCAAATCCGATCCAGTGACTGCGAGATTGAGGGCATCCGTTCGAATCCCTGGATCGCTGATGGTCAGGGTGCCTCCCGCCAGCGTGGCCACCAGGGTCGTGCCGGTGCCGGTGAGACTCAGGTCAAACGGCGATTCGTCATCACCGTCGTGGGCAATCGCAATGAAGGCTTCCCGCGCTCCGAAGTAGGTCGGGGCGAAAGTCGCCGCAAAGGTCGTCGTTTCACCTGGCGCGATCGAGTCCGCCGTGGCGCTAGTGTCCAAGGTGAAGCTGCCGCTTTGGATGCCAGTCTTGGTCACCACAATTCCCGTCAGCGGAGCAGTGCCTGGATTGGAAATGGTGAAGACGCGGGGGGCGCTGCTGGAACCCATCAGCTGCGGATCGGTGAAGACATAGGCGTCGCTAACTCCGTCTTCCAGATCGCGGCCATCCGGGTCTTCCACGGCGATGTCCACATCTCCCACGGTGATGACCAGCGCTTGCTCATAGCTGGCCTCCGGCGTGCCGTCGTCCGTGGCCTGCACACGGATGGTGTAGCTGGGCTTGGTCTCGAAGTCGAAGTTCTCCGCCGTCTTCAGTTCACCGTTCTCGATGGTGAAACTGGCGTTGTCGGTGTCGCCCGTGCCGCTGACCAGGGCAAAAACATGCGTCTGGCTGTTGGCAGGATTGTCTTCATCCACCGCGCTGAGCGTTCCCACCACCACAACTTCGCCCGCGTTCTCGGCAACCATGCTGGCGCTGATGTCGATGGCTGTCGGTGCGTCATTCCCATCCGTGACCGTTATCGTCAGAGACTGCGAATCCGAAAGGTCGCCGGTGCCGTCGTCGGTGACGGCGACCGTCACTTCGTAAGCGTTGTCATCGTTCAGGTCGCCGGGGTTCTCAAAGTCAGGAGCGGTAGCAAAGGTCAGCTCGCCCGTGCCGGAGTCGATGCTGAACAGAGCCTCATCTGCGCCGCCGGTGATGCTGTAGGTCAGAGCCTGCGCGGGCAAATCCGCGTCGGTGGCGGTGACGGTGGTCACCGCCGTTGTGTTCTCGGCCACATCCATGGAGGCCGTCGCGCCGCCGCCATTGCTGGTGAGGATCGGGGCTTCATTCGCATCGGTCACCGTCAAGCTCAGGCTTTGCGAGTCGGTCAACGTGCCCGCACCATCATCAGTAACCGTGACATTGACTTCATACACATTGTCCGTGTCCTGATCGCCAGGGCTCTCAAAGTCAGGAGCGGTGGCAAAGGT
>Ga0164294_10003958_pt1 | contig 13051 bp, 12 predicted proteins | sample GEODES005metaG_FD_111479 | JGI IMG/M metagenome (GOLD analysis project Ga0164294, IMG submission 111479) | Oligotrophic lake water microbial communities from Sparkling Lake, Wisconsin, USA - GEODES005 metaG | ecosystem: Environmental > Aquatic > Freshwater > Lake | place: USA: Sparkling Lake... | reverse complement strand
CCAAGGACTGCGTCGCCGCCACCCAGGCACCTGACCTCGCGGCGATGAATGAGAGTCAGCGCAAGATCGTGGCCTGCAGCACCGACAACTACGCGCCCCAGGCCAACCTCTACGGCAGCCTGCTGACCGAGGCCTACCAGACCGTGAAGGCCAAGGTGAAGATCACCGACATCCGGGCGGCGGCGGAGAAATACAACCCGGATGGTTCGATCGACGTTCTCGTCGCGACCCGCGTGTTGATGTCGAATGTGCAGCAGCAGGATCAGGAATTGAGCTACCGGTTGAGGGTGCGGATGGCCCCGTCGGAGGGCACCTACAAGATCGACAACATCGAACCGGTGGGCAAGTGACGGTGACAGTCGACCCGGACCTGGTGGCGGACTTTGACACTGCGCCGCCCGCAGGTGACGCCACCGGCCCGGTGGCGACCTGGTCGGCCCGCGCCGGCGCGTTCACCATCGACGTGTTGTTCGGCCTCGGCGTGCTGATCGCCGCCGGACTGGTGGCGGTATCAGCGAGGCCACAGGGCTGGCTCTGGTGGCTGTGTGTGGTGGTGGCCGTCGGGGCGCTTCTGGCGATCGCGATGAACCGTTTTCTTCTGCCCGCGACGCGTGGGTGGAGCCTGGGTCGTTCGGTCTTCGGTATCGCGGTGGTTGGTGCCGACGGTGCCAGAGTCGGTCCGGGGCGTTTGATGCTGCGCGATCTGGCGCACCTGCTGGACACCGTTCCGGTCTTGCTCGGATGGCTCTGGCCGCTGATCGACTCCCGTGGCCGCACCTTCGCCGATCTGCTGACCGGTACCGAGGTTCGCCGGATCGATGACCCGCGACCCGACTGGCATCGGCGCGCACTCGCCGCGATCGCCGCGGCCGCCGCGGTGTCCGCCGCGGTCGCCGGTGCCGGATACCTGGGCGTGTATCGACCGGAGTTGGCTGCCGCCCAGGCCCGAGAACAGATCGCGGTGCAGGGCCCCAAGATCGTCGAGGAACTGCTCACCTACAAGAGCGCGACCATCCAGGACGATTTCGCCCGGGCCCAGACGTTGGTGACCGACGGTTACCGGCCGACCTGGGTCGCCCAGCAGGAGGCCACCCGCAAGGCCGGCGCGGTAGACAACGTCTACTGGGTCACCAATGGTGCGGTACTGAACTCGACCGCAAATCGGGCGGTGATGCTGATGCTGCTGCAGGGCCAGCGCGGCGCGGCAGGCAGCCAACGCTTCATCTCGGCGTCGGTCCGGGTTTCTTTCGAGAAGTCCGGATCGGGACAGTGGCAGGTTTCCGACCTCACCGTGCTGGCGCAGCCCAGGTCCGGCGGAGCCGGCGGATGAGCCCGCGCCGCAGGATCTCCCCGGACGTGCAGGATTCATTCGGGCTTCGCCCACTGCCCCCCGGGCGGACCAACCCACTGGCGGGAAGGTGGTCGTGGCTCGCCGTGATCGCCGCGGTACTGGTGCTGGCCTCAGTCACGGCGGCCGCGGTGATCGTGACCACGCATGAGACGATTCGCCGCGCGCAGATCCGGGACGCGGATGTGCTCACCTTCGTGAACTCGTTTGTCACCGCGTACACATCGCCGGACCCGTTCAACGCCAACCGTTACGCCGATCAGATCCTGGCGCAGGGCACCGGCGAGTTCGCAACCCAGTTCGGCGACAACATAAACGCTGTGGTGTTCCAGGTGGCCCAGGCCGAGCGTGGATTCGGAACCGTTCAGGATCTCGGGATCGAGCGGTGGAACGACGACGGCAGCGCTGACGTCATCGCCGTGTCGAAGATGACGACCAAGATGCCGAACGGAAAGACGGTCGAGAGCGGAAATCGGTGGGTGGTCACCGCGACCAGGGAGGGGGAGCAGTGGAAGGTCAGCAACCTGTTGCAGGTGATCTGAGCGAGGAGGCTCTCCCCGAGGGGGCCATCCCCGAGGAAGGCCCGCGCGACGAGACTCTCACCGGGGAAGACCCTTCCGAGGCGGGTCCGCCTGCCCCGACCTGGTTGCGGCGCAACTCGCGTCGCGTCGCGTTGCTGTCGTCAATCGGCCTTTTCGTGGCGGCCGGCGCGTTCGCCGGCGCGACGTCCCAGGCTTACCTGATGGACCGCGCGGCGGTGGCGTTGAAGGAGAAGGTGGCCCGCACCGCCGCCGAGGCGATCACCACGCTGTGGAGCTACACCCCGGCGGACATGGACAAACTCTCCGAGCGTTCGGCCAAATACCTCAGCGGAGACTTCGGGCAGCAGTACCGCCGGTACGTCGATGCGATTGCACCCGAAAACAAACAGGCTGAAGTGACCAGCAGCACGCAGGTCGTCGCGGTGGCGGTGGAGTCGCTGCGCGGATCGGAGGCTACCGCCATCGTCTACACCAACACCACGTCGACCACGCCGAAGAGCAACAATATCCCGTCGCTGAAGTACCTGTCCTATCGGCTTGAGTTGCAGCGTCAGGATCGACAGTGGCGGGTCACGAAAATGACGACCGTGACATCTTTGGATCTCACCCCGAAACTCTGATGCGGGCGGCGGTGAGTCAGTTGAACGCCAACCAACTCGGAAGCGCGCGTTCCCGGGCTTCACACAGCACCGCTGTGGTGTCACAGGAACCGCGCGGGGTACCGGCGCCGGCCCACATACCGCCGGTGTCGCGGCGCAGCACAATCGAGGAGGATCCGCCGCCGTCAAGCAGCACCGCGGTGTCGCTGCCCAGTCCGCGGAAGAGATCCTGAACCTGGTCGGGGGTATAACTGCCGCCTTGGAAGATGTACAGGTCGTCGGTGCCGGACACGTAGGCCACCGCGGTTCGGGCGGCGCTGGGTCCGGGATCGTTCAGTTGCCCGGTGTCTCCGGGCGCCAGTAACTTCACGCCGCTGACGGCTACGAATCGGGTGCCGTTGCCGACGAGCCCGTCGATCACCGGCGTTGCGGCGTCGTAGTCGGTCGCTGTTCTCGGCGTCACCACATACGGCGCGCCGCGGACCGGCAGAATCAGGGTGCTCAACGCAGTCCACACCTCATCGCCGCCGGAGAGTGCCTGCTTGCCCGCGTACGCCAGGGTGCCCGTGACGGCCAGGTTCGTCCGGCCCAGGGCGCCGGTGTTGTCGATATAGGTGCCCAGCGGTGAACTGCAGCCGGTGGTCTTCCAAGAGCCGGCCCGCTGTGAGCGTACGTCGAAGAAGTTCGCGTTGATGGCGATGGTGGGCTGGCCGAGCGCCTGCCAGGCCTGCAACGGGGTGTAGGTTTCCGACGCCTGAGCCAGACCTTCGCCGGTGCGCGCCCCGGGCGTCCGCTCACAGCGTGATTGGTATCCCTGGTGGCTGTCGACGAGCAGCCTCGGGGCGATTCGCTGCGAGGCTGACTTCACGACCATCAGGCGTCCGCCGCCGCCGTGCTCGTACCAGTTGCCGGCCGCGTTGAGCATCGGCGCCGGGAATCCCGCCCCGAAGTTGTACACCAGGTAGCTGCCGCGGGTGTTCGCGATTGCCTGCGCCAGTTTGTCCCGCCCGTCCGCGGCGGCGGCCGGGGGGCAGCCGGTGGCGGCCAGGATAAGGCAGGCGAGCGCGGCCGAGCAGCCGGTGCGCAGGCGGCGAAGTGCTGCGGCAGCGAAGGGCACCAAATCACGATAACCCCAGCATTAACAGTGTCAACAGCCGTAACATCACCATATGAGCGCGGACTGGGTACAGCCGCGCGTCTGCGTCAGGCCGGTTTTTGGCCCTTCCACCGGTCGTGATAGGCCGCGACCTCGCGTGGTTCGTCCATTTGTTTGTTGACCATCGCCCGGTCGCGCCGAATGATCGACCGCATGGTGAGTGCGATCAAGACGATCATCACGACTGCCCCGCCGATGAGGAAAAGAGTTTCCGAATTGTGGAATAGTGCGTCCATTGAAGTCTCCGATCGACTCCGCAGTGTTCCCGCTATGCGCCTGCTCCACTTGCCAGACGTAGAACCTTATGGTGAGTCCGGGTTTTGGGTTTGGGAAGACCTCAAATGTGACGTATTTATGACGACTTGTACCCTCAGCTGATGGCGACCGATCACGCGGAGCGAACGTTCGTCGGCGTCGGCGGGATCCGGATCGTCTACGACGTGTGGACCCCGGATACGCAACCCCGCGGGGTGGTGGTGCTCGCCCACGGCTACGGCGAGCACGCCAGGCGCTATGACCACGTCGCGCAGCGCTTCGGGGCATCCGGTCTGTTGACCTACGCCCTTGATCACCGCGGCCACGGCCGGGCCGGCGGCAAGCGGGTGCGGGTGCGCCACATGTCGGAGTTCGTCGGCGACTTTCGTACCCTGGTCGAGATCGCGACGACCGAGCATCCGGGTCTGCCGCTAATCGTGCTGGGCCACAGCATGGGTGGCGCGATCGTTCTGGCCTACGGTGCGCAGTACCCGGACTCCTACGACCTCATGGTGCTCTCCGGGCCGGCGATCGCGGCGCACACCGGTGTATCCAGAGCCAAGGCACTCCTGGGCAAAGCGGTCGGATCGGTGCTTCCTGATCTGCCCATCGAACAGATTGATCCCGACGCGGTATCCAGCGACCCTGATGTGGTCGCAGAATACAAGGCCGATCCGCTGGTCTACCGCGGCAAGATCCCGGCCGGTATCGGCAAGGCACTGCTGGTGGTCGGGGAGCGGATGCCCGCACTGGCCGCGCGAATCACCGCACCGTTACTGGTGGTTCACGGCGAGCACGACACACTGGTGGCCGCCGCGGGAAGCGAGCGACTGGTGCGGTGCGTGGCTTCTCGCGACGTCGAACTGAAGGTGTACCCGAAGCTCTACCACGAGGTGTTTAACGAACCCGAGCGTGACCGCGTGCTCGATGACGTGTCCGACTGGATCGTAGCCCGGCTGTGATCCGCCGCCTGACGGCGGTGGCGCTCGTTCTGGTCGCCCTGGCCGGTTGCTCGCGCGACAGCGACGTCGAGCGGGTCTGGCTGGAAAAGGACGTGACGTTCGACGTCAACGGACTGGCCCTGCACGGTACCTACCGCCATCTCTCCGGCGACGGTGTGGGCCCGGCCGCGCTGCTGATCTCCGAGAGTGGACAGACCGACCGCAACGGTGACAACAATGTCGCAGGACCCATCGGCAACATGCGTCAACTCGCGGAGTTCCTGTCCGAGCGCGGTGTGGCGACCCTGCGATACGACAAGATCGGCACCGGTGCCACCGGCCTCGGTCCGTTCGCCGGCCGACCCGCCGACATTGGAAGTGCGATGTATACCGACGGTGCTCGGGCGGCATTGCGATTCTTGGCGGGGCAGGCCGGCGTCGACGGCGGCCGCCTCTCGGTGTATGCCTTGGGGGAGGGCACTATTCACGCGATGTTGCTGGCCGATGACTCCTCCCCGGGTGCGCCGCGGATCCACTCACTCGGGCTGCTGCAACCACTCCCCACGCGCTACCTCGACTTGATCACCGGCCGGGTCAGGACCAATGTCGAGGCGGCGGTGCGAGTTGGCAGCGAGACCCAGCAGCAGGCCGATTCCGTGCTCGCCGCTTGGCGGGCCGCGGTCGAGCAGGTCCGCACCACCGGGACGGTGCCGGTTGATCTCCCGGATGGACTGAGCGCGATCGTCAACCCCGGCAACGTCAAGGCCGTCGTCGAATCCGATGCGATCGACCCCGTCGACGTGGCGAGCCGAATCCCCGCGGACACGCCGGTGCTGCTCACCTGCTCGGACTCTGATGGCCAGGCGCCGTGCTCGCAGATGCAGCCATTGGTCTCCGCGCTGGACAGGACTGCGTTGCAGTTCGTCGAACTCTCCGGTGTCAACCACGTTCTGCGCGACGACCCGACCGACAACGTCGCCGGCTACGCCCGCAAGGGTCCGTTGTCGCCGCAACTCACCGCTGCACTGGATGTGTTCGTCGGCCAGTAGCGCACTAGGGTGACGGGCGTGATCCTGATGATTGTGGACGAATTGCGGTGTGGGGAAGGCTCACCCGGTGGACGTCCGGACATCGCCGTGATGTCGTCGCCGTCGCCTAGCGTGGCACCATGACCGATGACAGAATGCTCTCCCGGATTGCCGCACTGCTGCGCCAGGCCGAAGGCACCGACAACGCCCACGAGGCCGAGGCCTTCATGGACGCCGCGCAACGCCTGGCGACCATGACGTCGATAGATCTCGCGGTGGCCCGTGCCCATTCGGCCGCCCGCACCGGTGCTCAGACTCCGACCCAGCGGACGATCACCATCGGTGAGCCGGGCAGTCGGGGATTGCGCACCTACGTTCAACTTTTCGCGGCGATCGCCCTCGCCAACGACGTCCGTTGCGACGTCGCGTCGAACTCGACGTTCGTCTACGCGTACGGGTTCGCCGAGGACATCGATGCCAGCCATGCGCTGTACGCCAGCCTGGTCGTGCAGATGGTGCGTTCGTGCGACGCCTATCTGGCCACCGGTGCGCACCGACCCACGCCGACCATTACCGCTCGGCTCAATTTTCAACTCGCGTTCGGCACCCGGATCGGCCAGCGACTTTCCGATGCCCGCGACGACGCCACGCGGGAGGCTACTCAATCCCGCACCGCGGACCCCGGAACCGCGATCGCGTTGCGCAACAAGGAAGTCGAGTTGCGCGACCACTACCGCACCCAGTCCAAGGCGCGCGGCACCTGGCGGGCCACCAGCGCTACGGCGGGTTACTCCTCGGCGGCGCGACGTGCCGGTGATCGCGCCGGCCGGGCGGCCCGGTTGGGCGGTAGCCCGGAATTGCCGGGAGCGCGGGCCCGGCTGCCGCGGTGAGTGGCCGCGACACTCAGCGGTCCCGGGTCTATGCGGCTGAACACTTCGTCCGCACCCTTTTCGATCGCGCCGCCGGACACAGTTCGCGCGCCATCGATTTCTTCGGCGAGTCGATCACCCTTCCACCGGAAGCCAGGTTCGGATCGGTGGACTCGGTGCAGCGATATGTCGATGAGGTGATGGCGTTGCCGGCCGTCGCGGCGCGCTGGCCGCAGCGGGGCGCGTTGGCGGTACGGCCCCGCCGTGCGGCTACTGCCGCGCATTACGAAAACCTCGATGGCGCGGGCGTTATCGCCGTTCCCGAGCGCGGGGCGGCCGGGTGGGCGATGCGGGAACTCGTGGTGCTCCATGAGGTGGCGCACCATCTCTACGCCGGCGTCGGTCCGGCGCACGGTCCGGCGTTCGTCGCGACGTTCTGCGAGTTGGCCGCCGCGGTGATGGGTCCGGAGGTGGGTCACGTGCTGCGGGTCGTCTACACCAAAGAGGGCGTCCGCTAGCAGGCTGTGTCAGCCCGCCGCGGCGATCTCCACCGGCACCGCGTTGAGCACCGCGTTGCCGGACAGCGGATCCAGCAGCGAGTCGTCGAAGAGGCTGTTGACGTTGACCCCCGGGTTTCGCGCGGCGACCGACATCCGGGTCCCGGGCGCGGTGTGCCCCCAGCCGTGCGGCAGCGACACCACGCCGGGCCGGATGGCATCGGTGATCTCCACCGGCACCTCCAGTTTGCCTCCCGGGCCGGTCACCACGGCCAGCTCCGTCACGCCCAGCCGGGAGGCGTCATCGGGATGGATCTGCAGGGTGCACTGATTGGAACCGCCGGACAGTGCTGGCAGGTTATGCATCCAACTGTTATTGGAGCGCAGCTGCCGGCGCCCGATGAGCAGGAACCCGTCGTCGTGGCTGCCCAGTGAGGTGTGCAACCGCGGGATGTCGGCGAGGATCGGCTCGGGCGCCAATTCGACCATGCCGGAGGGGGTTCGGAGGATTTCCGGAATCTGACGCGTGAGTGCGCCTAGGTCGATGCCGTGCGGGTTGTCTTTCAGCCGCTGCAGGGTCAGGCCATCGGGCGTGGCTCCGAAGCCGTCGCCGTACGGGCCCAACCTCAGCATCATGTCGAGTCGGCGCTCATAACCCGGTCCGTCGGGCAGCATGGCGGTCAACTCCTCGACCGTGCGGCCGGCGACCGGGGAGTCTGGATCGGCGACCTCGCGGCCCAGCTTCGCGGCGATCGCCTCGTCGTCGACCAGTGCGGGGTCGGCGTCGGCTCCCAAGCCCTTGATGATCAACGTCAGCCGCGACAAGATCTCGCACTCGTCGGGCCGGCCCTCGGCCAGGGGCAGAACAGCCGGGGTGTACCGGGCGTTGTTGCGCACTGATGCCGCAGCGAAAGCGATGTCAAAATGGCCCGCACGCGACGGTGGCGGGGGCGGCAGGATCACGTCGGCATGCCGGGTGGTCTCGTTGAGGTAGGGATCGACCGACAGCATGAAGTCGACTGTGTCGAGGGCATCGGACAGGCGTGGGCCGTCGGGAGCGGACAGCACGGGATTGCCGCCGACGGTGATCACCGCCCGGATCTGGCCCTCGCCGGGTGTCTCGATCTCCTCGGGCAGCGCAACGGTGGGCAGTTCGGACATCACCTCCGGATAGCCGGAGACCCGGCTGTGCCAGCGGCCCGTCGTGAAACCGCGGCCGGGGCGCGCCGACCGAGGCGCGGCGGCCACCGATGACCTGGCGAACATCACTCCACCGGGCCGGTCGAGATTGCCGGTCAGGATGTTCACGACGTCCACCAGCCAACTGGTGATGGTGCCGAACTCGACGGTCGAGGTGCCCATCCGGCCGTACACCGCCGCACTGGGGGCCGCCGCGATCTCGCGGGCCAGGGTCCGGATCACCGCGGCGCTCACCCCGCAGTGCTCGGCGACCGCCTCGGGCGGAAAGTCCACCGCCGCGGCGCGAACCTGCTCGACGCCGGTGACGTGGTCGGCCAGTGCGCCGAGGTTTACCAGGTTCTCGTCGAAAAGCACGTTGACGACGGCGAACAGCAGCGCACCGTCGGTGCCGGGGCGCGGAGCGATGTGGCTGTCGGCCATCTCGGCGGTGCGTGTCCGGTTCGGATCCAGCACCACCAGCCGGCCGCCGCGATTTCGGATTGCTTTGAGCTTGCCGACAAAATCCGCGGCGGTGGCGAGACTTCCATTGGAGACCAACGGGTTTCCGCCGATGATGACCAGATAGTCGGTGCGATCGAGATCGGGAATCGTGAACGGAATCGGCGCGCCGTACATGTAGCCACACGCGACGTGTTTCGGCATCTGATCCAACGTGCTGGCCGAAAAAATGTTCCGGGTTCCCAGGGAACGGATCACGCCGGGTGTGTAGAGCCCTCCGGCAATGGTGTGGGCGTTGGGGTTGCCCAGGTAGATCCCCACCGATGACCCGCCGGTGGCGCCGATGACACGCGCCAGGCCCTCGGCGGCTGCGGCGAATGCCTCATCCCACGTGGTTTCGACGAGTTCGCCATCGCGGCGCACCAGTGGGCGTTGGAGGCGGTCGGGGTCGTTGTCCAGTTCGGCGAATCCGGCACCCTTGGGGCAGATGAATCCGTGACTGAAGACGTCGTCGCGGTCCCCTCGGGCTCCGGTGACCCGTTCGTTGTCGATGGTCAGCACCAACCCGCAGGTGGCCTCACACAGTGGGCAGATTCGAAGGGCTGTGCGGCTCATCTGAGTTACTGTGCGGCACGAGCGTCCGGTAGGCAAGGAACTCCTGGACTGCCAGCCGGAAGAAAACAGTCCGCAATCGACGATAAGTTTGCTATCTTTCCGATGGTTGATCGGAAATCAGCAGGAAAGGCGGGGACAATGAACGCGACGAAAGTTGCCAACAAGCTGAAGTCGGCCAGGAAGCCGGCCACCAAACTGGCCGTCATGGGCGCCGCTGCGGCGACCGCGGCCACCGTCGCTGTGGGTTCGGCGCCCCTGGCGAGCGCCCTGGACGTCAACCAGCAGGTCTATACCGCCGGGCCGCTCCTCGACCTGCTTCCGCTGCTCGGCGTCGACACCCTTCCCATTCCGCTCGGGGTCTTGCCGGTCGTTGGTGACTCCTCCCTGATCCTGCACTTCGCGCCCATCGAGTACGACACCCCGAACATCTACAACACTGTCAACGCTCTGCCGTTCGCCAAGCGCGGCATCTTCGGTTCCACTTACGACCGGATATTCGGCGCGCCGGTCGACCCGCCGGGCCAATTCCCCGCGGTGTTGGGTTCGGGTATCGGCACCCTGAACCTGGTCAATTCCTACCGGGCGCAGATCTCCAGCGTCAACGGTGTCACTCCGCCCGGGTACACCCCCTATCAGCCGGCGCAGGGCGCTTCGAGCACGGTCACCAATCAGGCTCTGCTGTATCTGCGAAATCCGTTGCGGCCCAACGGCGGAATCGGTCCCCGGTTCGCGCCGATCTTCAACCTGTTCGGTCTTGACTCGACGCTTCCCGCTGCCGGTGTCAAGACCGGGATCTCGGGAATGGGGCTCAACACCGTCACCCTAGACGTGACGTGGGCTTACGACTTCTTCTCCGACTTTCCCGTCACTCTCAATCCATTCTCGTTGGTGAACAGCTTGCTGACCGTCCTGCCGGTCAATCTGGCGGGCGGGGTTTCGCTCACCGGTCTCACCGGCCCCGACGGACTAACGAACACCACTCAACTCGGGCTCAACGTCGCCAGCGTGCTCGGCATCCTCAACAGGCTCAGCGGGGGTATTGCTGGCATTGATACCGGCCAGGCCTGGTACGGCACGCTGCTGCCGAACGACCTGCCGATCCTAGAGCCGCTGCGCTTGCCGTCCCGGCTGATCAACGCGATCTTCGGAACCGATCTGGGCACGCCACTCGCCGACGCACTGCAGCCTGCCGCCAAGATCCTGGTGAACACCGGCTACTCCGACGTCATCACACCGAACAACTTGGACAGCTGCGCAGCCAAGTGCAACACCCCCGATGCCCAGACCTACGCGCAACTGGGCTACACCGCTTACGACCGAAGCTTCCTCACCGCGGCGACCCCGGAACCCTTCTTGTCGGTGAATCCGTTGACCCCGGCGGAGTGGCTGCAGGTCCCCGGTGACGTGGTGCGTGCGCTGTTCGCCGGCTTCAGTGACGTGTTCTTCCCCCCGGCCCCGGCGACCCCGCCGGCGTCGGTGCTGCCCAGCCTCGCGCCGCCGGTATCGGCGGCCCGGACCCTGGCGGCCGCCGAGGTGCAATCCGCTGTCGTTGCCGATGACGTGGCGGCACCGGACCCCGCACCGGTGGCCGCACCGCGGACCGACGTGCCGACCCCGGTGGTTTCGGCCCGCAAGGCCCGCAGTACCGCGCAACGGGCACCGGCGGCGGTGAACGCCCCGGCGGAGGCAGCGGCCGCGGAGTCGCGCGACGACGCGGCCACGGCAAAAGCCGAACAGAGCAGGGACGCGGCTACGCCGACGCGGGCCGTGCGGTCTGCCGCTCGCGCAGCGGAATGAGTGTTTATTCCTAACCGGGGCCTGACAGGGCGATGCGGTTGCCCTCGGTGTCGGCGAACTCGGCAACGACGCCCTGCTCACCTACCTCGGTGACCGGATACAGCAGCGTTCCACCTCGCTCCGACGCTCGGGCGAGCGTGCCCGCGACGTCATCGACGCGGAAGTAGACACGGGTGCCGTCGACCGACGGCACGTAGCTGTCGCCCGCCGCCAGTGCCCCGCAGGCACGTCCAGGCTCGTCCGCCTCGGGAAAGATCGCCATCGGGTGACCGTCGATGACGGTGCGTTCCAACTCGACCTCGAAGACGTGCTCGTAGAACGCCATCGCCCGCTCGAAGTCGATCACCGGGATCTCGAACCAGTTGACTAGGCCCACACGCCGAGTCTTCCAGACGTCGACCGTGCGGTGAATCAGTTCTTTAGTCGCAGACCGCGCCCTGGGCGGCTGAGCCCACCAGCTTGCAGTACTTGGCCAGCACGCCGCGGGTGTAGCGCGGCGGTGGCGGAGTGAATCCGGCTCGGCGGGAATCGAATTCGGCTGGTTCGACGAGGATGTCGAGGGTTTGGTTCGCCACGTCGAGGCGAATCCGGTCACCGTCGGCGACGAAGGCGATCGGCCCGGCGTCGACGGCCTCCGGGGCGACGTGGCCGACGCATAAGCCGGTGGTGCCGCCGGAGAACCGGCCGTCGGTGAGCAGTAGCACGTCCTTGCCCAGGCCGGCGCCTTTGATTGCGCCGGTGATGGCCAGCATTTCGCGCATGCCCGGCCCACCTTTGGGGCCCTCGTAGCGGATCACCACCACATCGCCTTTGGTGATGGTGCCGTCCTCGAGGGCGTCCATGGCCGCCCGCTCGCCATCGAAAACCCTTGCGGTGCCCTCGAACACGTCCGAGTCGAAGCCGGCCGACTTGACCACCGCGCCCTCAGGCGCCAGTGAGCCGTGCAGGATGGTGATGCCGCCGGTCGGGTGGATCGGGTTGGACATGGCCCGCAGTACCAAGCCGTCGGGATCCGGCGGATTGATGTGTGCCAGGTTCTCCGCCATGGTCTTTCCGGTCACCGTCAGCACGTCGCCGTGCAGCAGGCCCGCATCGAGCAGGGCCTTCATAATCACGGGCACGCCGCCGATCCGATCGACATCGTTCATGACGTGGCTGCCGAACGGTTTGACGTCGGCCAGGTGCGGGACTTTCGCGCCGACCCGGTTGAAGTCGGCCAGCGACAGTTCCACCTCTGCCTCATGCGCGATAGCCAGCAGGTGCAGCACGGCGTTGGTGGATCCGCCGAACGCCATCACCACCGCGATGGCGTTCTCGAACGCCTCCTTGGTGAGGATGTCGCGAGTGGTGATGCCGCGGCGCAGTAACTCGACTACGGCTTGTCCACTGCAGCGCGCAAACCCGTCGCGGCGGCGGTCGGTGGCGGGCGGGGCGGCGCTTCCCGGCAGCGAAAGTCCCAGCGCCTCACCCGCGCTGGCCATGGTGTTGGCGGTATACATCCCGCCGCAGGCACCCTCGCCGGGACAGATCGCCCGTTCAATGGCGTCGACGTCCTCTCGCGACATAAGACCGCGCGCGCAGGCGCCGACGGCCTCGAACGCGTCGATGATGGTGACCTCGCGCTCGCTGCCGTCGCTCATCTTGGCCCACCCCGGCAGAATCGAACCGGCGTAGACGAACACTGCGGCCAGATCCAGTCGCGCAGCGGCCATCATCATGCCCGGCAGCGACTTGTCGCAGCCGGCCAGCATCACCATGGCGTCCAT